>Ga0207646_10002686_pt1 | contig 20856 bp, 19 predicted proteins | sample KBSK5502metaG_FD_184343 | JGI IMG/M metagenome (GOLD analysis project Ga0207646, IMG submission 184343) | Corn, switchgrass and miscanthus rhizosphere microbial communities from Kellogg Biological Station, Michigan, USA - KBS K5-50-2 metaG... | ecosystem: Host-associated > Plants > Roots >...
GGAGCGTCGTCTCTACGCGGCATGGGCGCGGCTCCCGGCGCTCGACTGGTCCGCGTATGAGCCCGTGGCGCGGGAGGTCTTCGAGATCTCGCGCGAGCTCGCCTCCCTCTGGGAGCCGGGATGGGCGGAGCTCGACGTGTCGTCGCTCTACGACGGCGAGACCGCGACGCCGTATGAGCCGGTCATGCACATCGAAGGCAAGTACGTTGAGTTCGCGCACCTCGAGACGCTGTACCTCGGCGCGCTCGCTGACGGAACGCGCGTCGCGACGAACACCCGTGACGTCGTGGGCGCCGCGAACGGCAAGCCCGTGATCATGTTCGGCGCGCGCCACCAGGTGCACGAGGCGCAGGCCGGGTCCGGGTACGCGGCGTACGTCGGCGGCGCAAGCGCCGTCTCCACGGACGAGCAGGGCGAGTGGTGGGGCTCGACCGGTCTCGGAACGGTCCCTCACGCGCTGATCGCGGTGTACGGCGGCGACACGACGGTCGCGACGCTGAAGTTCGACGAGTACATCAATCGCGCGCCTGACGCCGTCGGGCACCTCACGGCGAAGGGAACGCCCGAAGGCCACGTCAACGTCACCAGCCTCGTCGACTTCAACAACGACGTGGTCACCACATCGCTCGGCGTCGCACACGCGCTGGGTTCACGCCTCTGGGGCGTTCGCGTCGACACGAGCGAGTCGCTCGTCGACCGCGCGGTTCTGCGCGAGCTCGAAGAGAAGGAAGGCGTGGCTGCGAGCGAGCTTCGCGGGGTCACGCCGCGTCTGATCGAGCTGCTTCGTGAGGCCCTCGACCAAAGCGGCTACAAGCACGTTCGAATCGTCGCGTCGGGCGGATTCGACGCCGAGAAGATCCGGCGGTTCGAAGAACTAGGTGTCCCTGTGGACGTCTATGGCGTGGGCTCGGCGCTCGTCCACGGCGCTGGGTTCGACCACACCGCCGACATCGTTCGAGTCGAAGGCCGCCCGCTGGCAAAGACTGGACGTCGCTACATCGCGAGCGACCGGCTGCACCCGGTGGACTGGGGGTCCCTAGTCGGCGAGCCGGATTGGGCGCGCTCGAGCTCCTGACCCTCGTGGTCGGCCTGGCGATCGCCGGGCTCGCGAAAGGCGCGACCGCGATGGGGCTCCCCCCTCATCGCCACGCCGATCCTCGCGTCGGTGTTCGGCCCGAAGCAGGCCGTCGTGATCATCACCATCCCGATCTTCGTCGCGAACACCCTCCTGGTGCTGCAGGCCTGGCGCGTGTTCGGTTACCTGCGCACGCTGGCGCCGCTCATCCTCGCGAACGCCGCAGGCACGGTCCTGGGTGGACTGCTCCTCGCGGGACTCGATCAGAAGACGTTCGCGGTCCTCATCACCGCGATGGTCGTATTGTTCCTCGCGCGCGGCGAGCGCATCGGCGGCGCCCCCGGGGCGCGCCGCGCGCGGCTCCTCACACCGGTCGCCGGGTTCGTCGGCGGCGTCATGCAAGGGACGACCTCGATCTCGAGCCCCGTGATCGGTTCGTTCTTCCATGCGATGAAGCTGCCGCCGCGCGAGTACGTGATCACCCTTGCGGCGGTGTTCCAGCTCTCGTCCGCGGTGCAGCTCGTCTCCTACAGCGCGCTGGGCCTCTTCACACCAGATCTTGCGACGCTCGGCGTCATCGCGTGTATTCCGATGCTCGTCGCGCTCATGGCCGGGATCGCGATCCGCGGCCGACTCGATCAGGTCCGCTTCCGGCAGGTCATCGTCGTGCTTCTCGTCGCGAGCGTCGCGAACCTGCTCTGGCGCACATTCGTCGCCTAAGACACGTATTTGGGGTCACCGGCACCTAGCATCGAGCTGATGGAAGTCCTACCAAACGTGCATGTGGTGCGGCTCATCGGTGCTCAGGCCTACCTGCTCGTCGATGGCGACGAGATCACGCTCGTCGACGCGGGACATGCCGGCTCGGCGCGACTGCTGCGTCCGTACCTCACGCGTATCGGGCGTTCGATGGAGCACATCACCCGCATCGTCTGCACGCACGGCCATCCCGATCACATCGGCGGCGTCCATGAGATCGGCGCGCTCTCCGGCGCCGAGGTTCTGCTGCATCCGGCGGACGCCGAGCGCTTACGCATCCGGTTCCGCGAAGTGATCGCGAACTTTTCACCGGGGCCGATCGTCGCGCTCCTCACCCGGGCCCCATCGCACGCCCAGCCGATCGACGAAGGGGACGAGCTGCCCGTTTTCGGGGGTCTCCGGGTCCTCCACACGCCGGGCCACACCCCCGGGAGCGTCTGCCTCTATTCGCCGCGGGACCGATTCGTGATCGTGGGCGACCTCCTGCAGCGGGTAAAAGGGAAGGTCACCCTCCCGAACGCGTTCTTCACGGATGACATGGCGCTGGCGCGCCGATCGATCGGCCGGCTGGCGGAACTTGACGTGGAGACCATCCTGTTCTCGCACTACGCGCCGTACCGGGAGGGCGCGCAGGAGGCGCTTCGCGCGCTCGCGCGCTAGGGGGAAGGGTGGACACACTCAACGACATCATCGAGGAGTCGGCTCGGAAGTTCGGCCGAAAGGACGCTTTCATCATCCGACCCGGATTCCGTACCCGTACCTGGTCGTATCGCGACCTGAACGACGTCGTGCCGCGTGTCGCGCGCTATCTGAAAGACACAGGAATGAGCAAGGGCGATCGCGTCGTCATCTGGGGCGTGAATCGCCCGGAGTACGGGATCGCGTTCCTCGCGGCGTTGCGGGTCGGCGCGATCCTCGTGCCGCTGGACGTGAACTCGATGCCCGACTTCGCTCAGAAGATCGCAGAGAGGACACGTGCGAGCGCGGCAATCGTCTCAGCCCAGACGCTCGCGCGCGCAAAAGCCCTGGGTCTGCCGCTCCACGAGCTGGAGCGGTTGCCCGATCTCGCGCGAGAGTGCGCGCCGCTCGAGAAGGCCGACCTGACCGGGGACGATCTCGCCGAGGTCGTGTTCACCTCGGGGACGACCGGCGAGCCAAAGGGCGCGATGCTCACCCATCGCAACGTGCTGTCGAACGCCATCGCTGCAACGCAGATCTTCCCCATCGGCCCGAAGCAGCGCCTGCTGTCGTTCCTTCCGCTTTCGCACATGTTTGAGCAGCTGGGCGGATTCTTCACCGTGATGCTGTCGGGCGCATCGGTCATCTATCCGACGAGCCGGCAGCCAGCCGTCGTCCGGCGGACCTTCAAGGAGCGCAAGGTCTCGATGGTGCTCATCACGCCGGCGGTCGTGAAGTCGCTGATGCTTGCGATCGAGCGCAGCGCCGAGGCGCAAGGCAAGAAGGAGCTCTTCGAAAGGCTCCGCCGCGTCGGGCGCCACTTGCCGCTGCTGTTCAGGCGCGCGCTTTTCTTCAGCGTTCACCGCCAGTTCGGCGGGCGCTTCCGCTACATCGTGTCCGGAGGTGCCGCCCTGGATCCCGCGATCGGCGAATCGTGGCGAGAACTGGGCATCGACGTTATTCAGGGCTACGGAACGACCGAGTGCTCCCCAGGGCTGACATTCAACCGCGTCGAGCACAACCGCCTCGGCTCCGTCGGCACGCCGTTGCCCGGTGTGGAGGTCAGGGTCGCCGAGGACGGCGAGGTTCTCGCGCGGGGTCCAAACGTGTTCAAGGGCTATTGGGAGAACGAGGAAGCGACGCGCGCCGTCCTCGACAAGGACGGCTGGTACCACACGGGCGATCTCGGCGCGTTCGACAAGGACGGGTTCCTCTGGCTGCACGGACGAAAGAAGGACATGATCGTCCTCGCCGACGGCACGAAGGTCTACCCCGAGGACATCGAGAACATGCTGGCCGCGGACCCTCGCATCGAAGCGGTGGCGACTCCGCTCCGGCCGGAGGTCGCGACGATCGTCGGTCTGCAACGGCCCGGCGAGGACATCCAGGTGCACGGCGTGTTCCTGTTGAAGGACCGCGAACAGGTCGCGGCGATCGTCCGCGACACGAACGTCAAGCTCTCGGGCAGCCAGCAGATCCGCGGCTGGACGATCTGGCCCGAGGAAGAGTTCCCAACGACGCCGACGCAGAAGGTCAAGAAGCGTCTTGTGATCGAGCAGCTTCTGAACATGGGACGTGTCGATCAGGCGCGCGCCGCCGGCGAGGGTGCGACGACCCGTGAGCTCAGCGAGGTCGAGAAGCTCATCGTCCAGGTGGCCACCGTTCCGGCTGCCGCGGTGCATCCGGCCGCGACGCTCTCAGCCGACCTCGGCCTCGACTCGCTCGGTCGGGTCGATCTGCTCGGCGCGATCGAGGAGGAGCTCGGTGCGTACGTTGACGAGGCGGAGCTCGAGCCGAACGCGACGGTCGCCGATCTCGAGCGCATGGTCGCGGCAGCGCGCGACGTCAAGCGCGACACCGGCATCTACGGGTGGCCGCTGAGCCCGCTGGTGCGCTCGTTCGGTCTGCTGCTCCAGCAGACGCTCGTCTATCCGCTGGTGCATGTCTTCTACAAGGTCAAGGTCACTGGCAAGGAGAAGCTCGTCGGCCTACGCGGTCCGGTGATGTTCGCGCCGAACCACTGCCTGCACTGGGATAACGGGATCATCCTCATGGCGATCCCGCTCTCGTGGCGATGGAAGCTCGCGGTCGCCGCGGCCGCCGACGATGTTTTTGGGAACAAGCTCAACGGCTTCGCGTCTTCCGTTCTAGCGAACGCGTTCCCCCTCGCACGCGAGGGCGCGATCCGCCGCAGCCTCGAGCTTCTGGGCGCGCGGCTCGATCGCCAGTTCTCGGTGCTCATCTATCCCGAGGGGAAGCTGACCATCGGCGGTCCGATGCAGCCGTTCAAGTCCGGGACCGGGCTCATCGCCGTCGAGGGCGCCACTCCGGTCGTGCCGATGAAGTTGAAGATCGGCAAGGTCTCCTTGCTCGATCACCGCGATAAGAAATGGGAGGCCGCGCGGTCGAACGGATGGCGCGGCGATGTCGAAGTCGTCTTCGGCGATCCGATCTTCTTCCCTTCGGGCACCCCGCCGGCCGAGGCGACCGCGACGCTCCAGGCGGCGGTGGCGGCGCTCTGAGGACGGCCAGCGAGGTCGCGGTCTTCATCAGGCGCGGCGGTGACTTCTTGATGCTGCACCGTGCGATCGAGGACTACTGGCATGTTGTCGCCGGCGTCGTCGAGGAGGGCGAGACGTACGCCGAAGCCGCGGCCCGCGAACTCCGCGAGGAGACCGGGCTCGATGCCCCCGTCGAGGACGTCCAGATGCGGCAACGCTATCGAGTGCCTGACGAGATGCGCACCGAGTACCTCGACGGAGTTGAGAACGTCGAAGTCGAGAATTTCACGGTCGGGGTTCCGCTTGCCTGGGAACCCGTCCTCAACGACGAACACGACTACTACCGCTGGCTCGGCCCAGCGGATGCGATTGCGATTGCGCACTGGCCCGAGACAAGGGCGGTCATCGCTCGCTGGCACGGTGAGTGACGAGGGCAGCTCTCGAGGTTCTCCTCACTGCGGTGCACCCCGCGCGCGCGGCTGATCGGCCCGAGGGCTAGCTGCTCCTTCTTCTCGATCGTGTGCGTGGGGCCTGTCGCTTGACCAGCTTCCGTGGCGTAATCGTTGGCTCTGGCATCTCGGTGGTCATCCACACGTAGCGGCGCCCCGCGCGATTCGTCGCCGAGGCGTGCACGCCCTTCGCGCTCAGCACCACGATGTTGAACGCAGCGTCTTCGAGGTCGTTCGCGTCGGCGATCGCGGCCCGCGCGGCCACGTCCGGCGGCAAACCGGCCGCGAGCCGGTCGACTGCCGTCTTCGCCGTGACGTTCCGGATGGCGAGCTCGCCGTAACCGGTGCACGCCGCCGCGCCGTAGCGCGAGTCGCAGTAGTTGCCGGCGCCGACGACGGGCGAATCGCCGACGCGGCCGGGGTACTTGTATGCCCAACCGCTGGTCGTCACGGCTGACGCGATGTCGCCGCGCCGGTCCAGCGCGAGGAAGTTCACCGTGCCGCGCTCCTCGCGGACCGTCCGGCGCACGACCGGCAGGAGCTTCGCCCTGCGCCGGATGCTCGACGGTGTCTCGCCGACGGCATGAAGACGCTCCACCCAGAGCTTGCGCGTCGACGGCGTGAGGTTCTGCGTCCGCTCGGCGCCGATCTCCCGTGCGAGGCGGGCCGCGCCGTCGCCGACTATGAAGACGTGCGGGGTACGCTCCATCACGGCGCGCGCTACGGAGATCGGGTGCAGGTAGCCCCTGAGCGCGGCGACCGCTCCGGTGCGGTGCGTGGTGCCGTCGACGATCGAGGCGTCGAGCTCGACCTCCCCGAGGACGTTTGGCTTTCCGCCGAGGCCGACGCTCGTGTCGTTCGTGTCGGCCTCGATGATCTTCGCGCACGCCTCGACCGCGTCGAGCGCCGATCCGCCACGCGCCAGGATGCGGATCCCGGTTGGGAGCGCGGACGCGCCGTTGCCGCTCGCGACGATGGTCCCCGTCGTGCGCGCCACCTACCGGCCGGTCATCCCGCGGACGATCCGGAACCCGATCCCCGCGAGATCCTCGCTCGCGAACAAGCGCGCCGCCGGGTCGTAGCCGGAGCGCAGCACGCGTCCGCCGCTCTGCCAGCTGTTGGTCCACTCGCGTAAGGCGCCGAGATCCTCGAGCGTGCCCGGCATACGCGCGGCTTTCTCCCACTCGCGCTCGTCGGGAAGACGGTAAATGCGGCTGGTCCCGACGGTCAGCCAGCGGCAGTAGGCGACCGCGTCCGCCCACGACACGCCGTCGACCGCCCGATCCACAGCGCGCCGCTTCCGTTCCCACTCCGCTGGGCCCCCTACCCCATCAGGGCCCCCCGGGGGAGCGTGATGCGTTTCATCGACGAAGATCGCGTACTCACCCACTGTCACCGGTCTACGTGCAATGGCAAAAACATTTACGTGCTCGGTTCGTGGAGGATCGCCGAGCAGCGCGTCTCCGGCTGGAACAACGATGACGTCGGGTTCGACCAACGTCGCTACGGTACTCACTCGCGCGGGGGGGTACGCGCGCGGGAGTACGCGATCGGTAGACGCATCTCACTCCTGCGGCGGATGTTGCCTCGTCGCAGCCGTGCGAACTTACGGCCATGAACAACCACGGTTATCCGGCGATCTGGAGCGCGAAGCTCATCACGTTGACGCAGATGCAGGTGGCGGCCGTCGAGCCGGTCAATGTCGTGATGCGCGTCGTCTACAACACCCTCGACGGGATCATCAACGACTACTTCGTGATCACGGCGAGCGTCGCCAAGCGCTAACGCGCTAGACACGCGCCATGTTGCGGCGCGCAAGCGCCATCACGGTCAGCATCGGATTCACCCCGGACGCATTCGGAAACGCCGACGCGTCCGCGATCACCAGACCGCCAACGCCGCGGACTCTTCCATCTGCGTCGGCCACGCTGGACTCGGCACGCCCACCCATCCGTGCGGTGCCCATCTGGTGCGCGCTGAACATGCCGAGACGATTCGGCGCGATACCCCGGCGCTCGACCTCTCGCGCGAACGCTTTGGCGTCGTCGCCCTGACGGAGCCGAAGCGGGTCGGTGTGCAGCGTGAGCACCTCGGACGCTCCGGCCGCGAGATGCACGCGCGCCACCTCAACGATCGACCGCGCCGCGTGACGCGCCGTCTGGCCAGAGACGCGGTAGTGAACAAGGGCACGGCCGCGGCGATCGACCGTGACCCGCCCAGACTCGCGGTCGCGGACGATGGGGATGATCACGGACGCGTGGTCGGCGCGAGCCATGAGCGCGCGGTGCTCCGCCCCGGACCGCCACGGCAGCGAGGCGCTGAGCACACCGATCAACGCTGACGGAATCTCCATGCGGAATCCATACGTGCCATCGAGATGCGCGAACGCGTCCGAGACCACGGACTGCGGCACTCCCGACCACATGCGCACCGGCTCGTCGTACAAGCCGATGACCGGGGCAACGGGATGAAGGTGCAGGCCTCTGCCGACGGTCGGGCCGCCCAGCCTCGACCGGAGCAGTAGCGCCGGCGTGCCGAGCGCGCCGCCCGCGAGAACGACGAGCGGCGCCTCGCCGCGGAAGTCCACACCGTTGACGTTCCCAAAGATCCCGGTGACCCGGCCATTCGAGGTCGTGATGGAGTCGACGTGGCAGCCGGCGATGATCTCGGCGCCGTTCGCGCAGGCGTCGGCCAGATACGTGACCAGAGTCGACTGCTTCGCCCCGCGCCGGCAGCCGTACCCACACGGGCCGCAGTCGCCGCAGCCCTTGACGTTCCGCGGGATCGCCATCCAGTCGATACCGAGGGCGTCGAGACCCTTTGCGAGCAGCGCGTTCGGAACGTTTTGGTCGCTCTCGTCCGTACCGATGTGGATCCGCCGCTCGACCGCCTCGTAGTGCGTGTCGAGCTCGCGATCCATGCCATCGAGGCCCGCCGCCGTCCACTCCTGGCGGATCTCCGCCGGAAGGCGGAGCGAGGTGCTCCAGTTCACGACCGTCCCGCCTCCCACGGTCCGTCCCGCGAAGACCGAGAGCGCGAGGTCCTCGGTCGTGAGGAGCTGACGACCCCAGAACAGGCGAGCCGCTCCCTGTGCCTCGTCGCCGACGAAATCGGGTTCCGTGGAAAGCGCGCCCTGCTCGAGGACGAGCACCTTGCGGCCACGAGCAGCGAGTGCGGCGGCCGCCACGGCGCCGCCGGCACCCGATCCGACGACGATCGCGTCAGCGCTGACCACATCGCGCGTGGGGTGCGCGCGCATTCGCAGTTGCACCGGGTTCGCCGGGAGCGGCCCAAGCGCGGGACGCTCGAATCCGGTCTGCCTCCAGAGCGGATTGCCGCCGCCGGCCGACCGTGAGTACGCGACGAAGAGGGCGAGGCGCTTCACCGCCTGGAAGGCCGTTCGACGAAGCGGCAGCCCCGAGTCGGCCCAACCGAGCAGGTACTTCTCGCGATTCGGCTGATCGAGCTCGCTGAAACGGCTGGCTCGGCCGGCGACAGCGAGGCCCACCAGGGGTTGCTCGATCAGCCTCAGGAAGAGCACGAGGTCGTTCAGCAGCTTCGGACGTCCGACGGCCTCGAGCTCGGCAACGATCGTGTCGGCCACGGGCCGGGCCGGTGCGTCCGGGACGATGGTCTCTACGACTCGCGCGAGCGTGGCGCGCTCGCGCTCGCCGATGGTCACGCCAGGACGGCGGTCTTGCGCTTTGCCTTGTCCTCCGCCGCCAGCTGCCGGCGAAGAGTCTTGCCTATGAGCGTCTTCGGCAGCGAGTCGCGGAACTCGATCTCCTTTGGGCGCTTGAACGGTGCGAGGTGCTTCTCACAGTGCGCACGGATCTCATCAGCCGTCGCGGTCGCGCCTGGCTTCAGGACCACGAACGCCTTGACCTCTTCGCCCTTTATCGGATGCGGGATGCCGATCGCCGCCGCGTCCATTACCGCCGGGTGTGTGGCGAGCGCTTCCTCCACCTCGCGGGGATACACGTTGAATCCGGAGACGATGATCATCTCCTTCTTGCGATCCACGATCGACACGTAGCCGTCGGAGTCGACCGTCGCGATGTCACCGGTGTAGAGCCACCCGTTCCGAATCGTCTGAGCCGTCTCATCGGGCCGCTTGTAGTAGCCGTCCATGAGCTGCGGCCCGCGGAGGATGAGCTCGCCCGGCTCGCCGGGCGGCACCTCGTGCTCGCCGGTCTCGGCATCGACGATCCTCGACTCGACGTCGGGGTACGGAATGCCGATCGAGCCGACCTTCTGTTTGCCCTCGCCGAAGAGCGGGTTGCAGTGCGTGACCGGCGCTGCTTCCGTGAGGCCGTAGCCCTCCACGAGCCTCGCGCCCGTGAGCTCGACGAACCTCCGGTGCGTTTCGACGAGGAGAGGCGCGGAGCCTGACACACACGCCTCGATCGAGCGAAGGTCGTACTTCTGCGCGAGGGGCGAGTTGTTGATCGCGTTGTAGATCCGCGGCGCGCCGGAGAAGAGCTTCGGTTTGTAGCGCTGCACGTCCTTGAGCACGTGCTCGAGGTCGAACTGCGGCTCGAGGATCATCGCGGCGGCGCCCTGGACCGCGAGGCTCATGACGACCGTGAGACCGTACACGTGGAAGAACGGCATGACGGCCATCGCGGAATCTCCACCGTCGCGCAGGTTCGTGAACCACGACCGACATTGGAGCGTGTTCGCAACGAGCGCGCGGTGCGAGAGCATCGCGCCCTTCGAGACGCCGGTCGTGCCGCCCGTGTACTGAAGGACCGCGAGATCGTCTGGCCCGGTGCCGGCGTCGAACGGATCAGCCGGCGCGGAGAGCACCTGGCGGAAGGAGATCGCGCCGGGATCGCCCGCGAACCGCTGCCGATGGCCGTCCTTCTTTTCCTTGGCGAGGGTAAACAGCGCCCGGAGGACCCGCGGCATCTCCTCCTTGATGTTCGTGACGATGACGTGCTGGATCGCAGTGTTCGCGCGCGCCGCCTTCACGACGGGATACATGCGCGACAGAGTGACGATCACCGTCGCGCCCGAGTCGGCCAGCTGATATTGCAGCTCGGGCGGCGTGTAGAGAGGGTTGCACGGCACGACGATCGCGCCCGCGCGAAGGGCGCCATAGAACGCGATCACGAACTGCGGCGAATTCGGCAGCACCAGCGCGACGCGATCGCCCTTCTTCACGCCGAGCCGACGCAGCCCATTTGCGAAGCGCCAAGCGGCGTCCGAGATGCTCTTGTAGGAGCGCTTGCGGTTGAAGAAGATCGTCGCGGTCGAGTTCGGGTGGTTCTCGGCGGCATCGTCGAGCATCGCTTGGAGCGGAACGCGCGGATAGACGAGCGATCCGGGGACGTCGGGATCGTAGTGCCGGGTCCACGGCTTTCCGCTTATCGGTGCCGCCTCCTTCGTCTCGACCCTGACCTTCACCATCAGTCTTTCAGCAGCTCCTCGGCGATGATCATCCGCTGCACTTCGCTCGTGCCTTCGTAGATCCGCAAAATTCGCGCGTCACGATACGCCCGCTCGACCGGCGAGTCCTTCATATAGCCCATGCCGCCATGGATCTGCAGGACGCGGTCGACCACGCGGCTCGCCATCTCCGACGCGTAGACCTTGACCATTGCGGCCTCCAGGGACGCGCGTTTCTTCTGATCGAGCTTCCACGCAGCGTCGTAGACCATGAGCCGCGCCGCGTGGATCTCGACCGCGGAGTCAGCGAGCATCCATTGGATCGCCTGGTTCGCGGCGATCGGCTTCCCGAACTGCTGCCGGCGCTTGCTGTGGTCGATCGCGAGGTCGAGCAGGTGCTGGCTCGAGCCGACCGCTCCGGCGGCGAGCGAGACGCGCCCGATGTCGAGGGCTCCGAGTGCCGTGCGAAAGCCCGTGCCGACCTGGCCACCCAGGACGTTCGCCTCGGGGACCTCGCAGTCCTCGAAGATGAGCTCGCCTGTGTACGAGCCGCGGAGGCCCATCTTGTCGTCGATCTTTCCGACGCGGAAACCCTTGAAGTCCTTCTCCACGATGAATCCGGTGATGCCGCCGCGCGCGCCTTTCGCGCGGTCGCTCGCGGCGTACACGACAACGACGTCGGCGATCGGGCCGTTCGTCACCCAGATCTTCGTGCCGTTCAGGATCCAGCACCCGTTCCGCAGCGTCGCGCTCGTCTGGATCGAGGCCGCGTCGGACCCACTCGAGGGCTCGGTCAGCGAGAACGCGGCGATCTTCCGTCCGGTCACCAGATCGGGGAGATAGCGGCGCTTTTGCTCTTCGGTGCCGCCGAGGAAGATCGACATCGACCCGATCGAGGTGTGCGCGCCGATGATGTTCGAGAAGGCTGCCGAGGTCCGTCCGAACTGTTCCAGTGCGAGGCAATACCCGAGGTCGCCGGCACCGACGCCGCCGTACTCCTCGGGGAACGGAAGTCCGAAGAAGCCAAGCTCCCCCATCTCCTTAAGGACCTCGCTCGGGATCTTGTCGGTCTCTTCGACTTGCTTCTCGAGGGGCTGGAGGCGCCTCTCCACGAAATCGCGCGCCGTGCGCGCCAGGAGCTGGAGCTCCTCCGGGATGTCGAAGTCCACGCCCTAGGCCTCCCCCACGTGGATCGCCGCCACGCCAAAGGTTAGACGCTCGAAGCGCACGCGCGTAAAGCCCGCGTTTAGAAGAAGCGTCGCGAGGGTCTCGGGGTCGTAGAAAGCCTCGATCGAGCGCGGCAGGTACCGGTAGGCCTCCGGGTCGCTGCCCAGGGCGGCCGCGAGCCGGGGACAGATGAAGGAATAGGTGCGGTAGAGGCGGCGGACGGCCGGATTGCGTGGTGTGTGCAGATCGAGGACCACCACGCGGCCACCGGGGCGCAGCACGCGACGCATCTCGCGCAGCCCGCGCGGAATGTCGCCGACGTTCCGTACAACGAAGCCGGCGGTCGCAACATCGAAGACGCCATCGGCGAACGGAAGGGATTCGACGCTCGCGATCAGCCGCTCGTATCGCGGGCCGAGACCGGCCTTGGCGGCGCGCCGTTCGGCGATCGCGAGCATACCGGCCGAGATATCGATACCGGTGACCGTCGCCGACCGAGCCGATCGTGCCAGAAGGGCGAGAGCGAAGTCGCCCGTGCCCGTGCCGACGTCGAGGCCGCGGCCACTCTCGCCGATACGCGCAAGGTCCAGCGCGCGCCGCCGCCAGGAGAGATCGGTACCCAGAGACAGGAGTCGGTTGAGCAGGTCGTACCGCGGAGCGATGCGATCGAACATCGCCGCGATCCGCCGGTCGTGCTCGTTTGAGGGTGGCACCCCGTCACGCTAGCTTGACCTCAGGTGGCGATCGCAACGCTCCCCATCGTGCTCTCGGTCGTGCTCGCCGAGCTCGCGATCGGCGGGTCATTCGTAATGTGGCTCGTCGACCGCGGCGGACGAGCGCCGTCAGGGTTTCTGAAGCTCGTCGCGTTCGTGGACGCCGGGGCCATCGCGGCCGCCCTTTCGCTCGTGCCGACCTTTCCTGGCGGCGATCTCGCCGCCCGAGCCGGCGTGGACACCGGCCCCCTCGCGGCGTTCGGCCAGGCGCTCGTCCTGGTCACGATCCTCATCGTCATCCAGCTCGTGACCACATTCCTGCCGTCGCGCGGACTGCGGCTCGCGGCGGGACTCGTCACGTTCCTCGCCGGCGTCGCGGCGCTAGGCGTGATCGCCATCGCGCGCCCGGCGCAGAACCCGTTCGATCCGCTCGCGATCGCCGCGCTTCCGTTTGGCGCGGTGGCGCTCGGTGGGACCGACGGCGCGATGCTCCTCGGCCACTGGTACCTGGTAACGCCGAAGCTCTCGCCGGGGCCGCTGCGGAACGCGTCGCTCGCCGTCGTCACGGCGGTCACCTTCCAGATCGGGTTGGTTGCGATCGTCTGGCTCCGCGGCGACCTGACCGGTACGTGGGAGACTGCGCTCTCCGTCGCGCTCGCTTTGCGGATCGGGGTCGGTCTCTTCATGACGCTCGTCGTCGCGGGGGCCGCGTGGTGGACCGCCGGCATGAACACGCAGTCGTCGACGGGTCTGCTCTACGTTGCGCTGGGCTGCGCGTTCGCGGGCGAGGTCTCGGCGCGCGTGATTTTCTTCCTTACGGGTGTGCCGATCTAGCGGTTGCGCTCCGCGCGGACGAACAGGAATGTTCCGACGACCATGAACACGACGAACATCGCGGCCATGATCACCAGGTTCGTCGACGCGTCGAAGAGCTGCACGCGCTCGCCGGTCGTCGAGTAGTACGCGTCACGCATGAAGTCGACGGCGTAGCGCATGGGTGAGATCTTCGAGAGGATGTCGAGCGGCAGAGGCAGGCTTCCGATCGGATTGAAGATCCCTGAGAGGAAGTACTGGGGCAGCATGACGAAGGTGAAGATCTGAGCGGCGGCCCGCTGGCTCGACAGGTTCGCGAGCACCAGCACCCCGAAGGCTCCGCCGAAGAAAGCCACGACGATTCCCGCGAGGGCCATCCGGATGAGCTGATCGGCGTCGAGAGGCACACGCAGGACGACCCCGAATAGGACGATCCCGAGCCACTGTGGCAAGGCGACAAGCGACTCACCAAGGATCTTTCCGAGGATGATCGTGTACCGCGAGATCGGAGAGACGAAGATCTCCTGGCTGAAGTCCTGCTCTCGGTCGGCGATGAGTGAGATCAGTCCCTGGGCGGTGGACTGCCAGATCGTCATACCGAGCACGCCCGTGAAGACGAAGTGGAGCAGATTTACCCCCGCACGATCGCCGAAGCCGGCTTGCAGGCTCGTGCCGAGAATCCCGATGAAGATGACCGGGAACGCGAACTCGGCGATCATCCGCTGGCGGTCCCGAAGGAGCTTCGTGAAGTCACGGTGCGCGATCACGAGGATCGCCGAAGCCTCACTCATCGGTCCCACTCACGATCTCGAGATAGGCATCTTCGAGGCTCGGCGTGTGCGTCTTCACGACAGTGAGGGGCGTCTCGATGCTGCGCAGGATCGAGTGGACGGTGTGCCCGTTCAGCTGGACCCTGAACGGAGGACCGCCACTCGTCGCGTACCCGAGTCGAGCGAGCTCGTCACCCAGAGCCGAACGGTCCGTCGCGTCGACGAGGACGTAGTCCTCGACGAGGTCGCGCTTGATGTCGTCAGGTGTGCCGAACGAGACGACGCGGCCTTTGTCGAGGATGCATATGCGGTCGGCGTCCTCGGCCTCCTCGAGATAGTGGGTGGTCAGGAAGATCGTCGTACCGCTGCTGCGGCGAACCTCTGCGAGGTGTTCCCACAACGTGCGGCGGGTTGGCACATCCAGGCCTGCCGTCGGTTCGTCAAGGAAGAGGACCTTCGGATCGTGCAGAAGGCCCCGCATGATCTCAAGCTTGCGGCGCATCCCGCCTGAGAAGGTGCGGACCGGCTTGTGGATGTCGCGCGCTATGCCCAGGAGCTTTGCGAGCTCTTCCACCTGCCCGCGGTATGCCCGTTGCATGAGCCCGTACGTCGGTGCATATGGGTACAGGCCGTACAGGACGGCATGGAAGCGGACGTTCTCCTCGGCCGTCAGGTTCTGGTCGAGACTCGGCCGCTGGAAGATGATCCCCACCTTCCGCCGCACAGCGCTCGCCTCGCGGACGATGTCGCTCCCGTCGATCGTCGCACCGCCGCTCGTCGGGGACAGCGTCGTGGTCAGGATCGAGATCGTGGTCGTCTTCCCCGCCCCGTTCGGCCCGAGCAGCACGAAGAACTCGCCCGCTTTCACCTGGAACGAGATGCCGTCGACGGCGTTCGTCTCGGCCTTCTTGTAGCGCTTCACGAGATCCTCGACGCGGATCACCCGCCGAGTCTATGAGCGAGCTCCGGCCGCGCCGAGATCGCCTCGGCCTGAGTGTCGCGCACGAGTCACTCGGTCCGTTCGCCGTTGACTGGTTGACACGGAGCCGCGATGCGAACGTGACGCGCATGAAAAGCGGAGGTCGTCAGATGTCCAATCTCTTTCGTGTGATCGCGGCCGCCACGCGCGACGCCCGGCGCGCTGAGGCGCTCATGGCCGACACCAGGTCGCGCCGCGCGCTTCACATCGATCGGGATGCGACGCTTTTGGCCTTCGAGCTGCGGGCTGGCGCGATCGGCGACGCGTCGGGAGAGCGCGAAACGCGGATCGTGCGACGCGACCGCGGCGTTCAAGCCGCGCGGCGCAGCGCCGCCCTCGTCTAGCGGCTCGCGGCCCGCCTCCGCGGACGCCGCTCACGGATCGGCTCTTCGTCGAGCTCCTCCCACTCGCGCGCGCTGTAGAGGTTCGCGGCAACCGCGGCGTCGACGAAGGCGACGATCAGACCGGCTATCGCGAGCAGGAACGGAGCGGTGCTCGCCGCGGCCGCGCCGACGTCGAAGCCGCGTAGGAATGCCGAAGCGCCGTAGAGAAGGAATGCCACGAGCGCGGCGATAAGGTCGAGCCTCGCGATCGAGCGATCGTCGGCGGGTACGTCGATGTACTCGGCGAGCGCGGCGAGGACCGACAAGCCGAGCACGACGGCCACGACATGAACGAGCCAGTCGGACACCACTACGAAGCCGCCCGTGTCGCTCTGGCCCCATGCGAACCACGCCATGAGGTCGCCCAGCGTGATCGAGAGACCGATCCCAACGGCGATGTAAGCGAGCGCCGCGCGCGGCGAGAAGCCGAAGCGGCGGCCCTGGAAGAGCTCTTTCACCGGCTTGCCAATGCTAGCGGCGCGGAGGACCCTCCGGCTTTGCGGTAACTCAGCAGCCCGGCTCCCCGTCGTGCCCGCAGCAGCCTTCGCCGAGCGTCGCCCTTCGCGCGAGATTGCGAGCGGTGACCACAAGACGCCGCGGTAGCGGGATCTCGCTCGCGCGGAAGTTCGCCAAGAAGGCCGCGATCGAGCCGCGTCGCGAATGAATCACCTTCGTACTATCGCAAGATGAGCGACGAGCCGCAGTCGAAGCCTTCCGCGCCTCTTTCGCTCGAGGAGATCGCGCAGCTGCTCCCGGGGACCGGCGAGATCATGGCGTCGGTCGGCAACGCGTGGTGGAAGTGCGCCTATGCCGCGCGCGGCGGCAACTGGGAGCTCGCCGGGTACTTCGCTCGTCGAGTGCGAGGGCTGCAGCGCAAGCTCGCGCAGATGCGGCCGAAGTATGCGGAGGATCTCGTCGCCTTCGAAAGCGAGCACCTCACTCCGCTGCTCACCGCCCTCGACGCGCACGATGGGCCGACGTTCGAACGCGCCTACGCGACCGCGACTGACAAGGCGAACGAGCTACATGTGAAGTGGGCGAAGCCCTACATCCGCTGGGTTCTTCCCGATGAGCCGCCTAAGGACCTCGACCTGGAGCTCGACCGCTAACGTCAGGGGTGCGCGTCGAACCAGTCGGCGATCCGACGAGCGTGCTCGACGCGATGCTTCGGCTTCCCGCCACGCGTGAGGTCGTGATTGTCCTCGGGGAACCGCACGAAGACAGCTTCCTTCCCGAGCACCTTCAGTGCGGTGAAGAGCTGCTCCGCCTGCTCGATCGGGCAACGCAGGTCGCGCTCGGCGTGGAGGATGAGGAGAGGTGTCTTCACGTTGGTCACATACGTGAGCGGCGATCTGAAGATGAGCTTCTCAGCGTCGCGCCACGGAGTCGCGTCGCCCATCTCGTGCTCCCAGAAATGCCAACCGATATCGCTGGTCCCGTAGGCGGAGATGTTGTTCGAGATGCTGCGCTGGGTGACCGCGGCGCGAAAGCGATCGTTGTGGCCGACGATCCAGTTCGTCATGAAGCCGCCGTAGCTGCCGCCGGTAACGTAGAGGCGCTTGGGGTCGACCCAGCCGAGCGCGAGCGCGTGATCGACACCGGCCATCAGGTCCTCGTAATCCTTACCGCCCCAATCGCCGACACACGCCTCGACGAACTTCTGGCCGTACGCGTGGCTCCCGCGTGGGTTCGTGAACAGCACCGCGTAGCCGCGTCCGGCGAGCACCTGGAACTCGTGGAAGTACGAGTGCCCATACGCGGTGTGCGGCCCGCCGTGGATCTCGAGAACGAGCGGCCACTTCTTCGTCGGATCGAAGCCGCGCGGCTTCATGAGCCAGCCCTCGATCGTCCACCCATCCGCGCCGGTGAACTCGAGGCGCTCCGGCTCCGCGAGGTGCTTCGACCCGAGGAGCTCGTCGTTCAAGCAGCTCGCCTTGCGCATCGCTGCGCCGACCTCGCCGACGAAGAGATTTCCGGGGTCGGTCGCGGTGGCGACGATCGCAGCGAATCGGCGGTGGGAATCGTCGAGCGACCACGACACGACCTGGTGAGGACCCACGGTTTCGGCCCGCACGTCGCCGCCGGTCGCCGCACAAGAGTACGCGTTCGCGGTCCCCTGGTCAGAGCCGAGGAAGAGGATTCGGCCATCGCGCGTCCATGCCGGCGGGAGCGTCTGCGCGTGGGCGCGCATATCGCTGATGACTGATGAGCCGACCGAGCGGTCCCACCCGTCGAGCAGATCCTTGCCTGGTCCGCCTGCTTTCGCGAAGGCCCAGATATGGATGTTGCGAGCCGAGGATCCGATCGCACACTCGGTCCCGTAAGCGGTGATCGTCGCACCGTCGGGTGACCACGATGGATTCCCGTAGCTGCCTTCGCCGTCCGTGATGCGGCGCGTCTCGCCCGCAAGCGTGACGACATGGATGTCGGCAACGGTGTTGAGATCGCGCTTGTCGGTTCGATTGGAGACGAACGCGATCTCTCGCCCGTCGGGTGAGAACCCTGGCTGGGCGTCGTCCCAATCGCCGTTGGTCAATCGTCGCGGCGCCGAACCGTCCGCACCGACGATCCATACGTGCTTGTGGCGGTCGTCGAGAAGTCCGCCCTCATCCGACTTGTATCGCGCCCGCGTGTATACGTGGATGCCGTCGTCCTCGTCAGCGGAATCCTTCGGATCGCGAACGACGAACGCTAGCAACCGGCCGTCTGGCGACCAGGCGAGGTCGGAGCAATCGTCACCGAAGCGCGTGAGCTGCCGGGCTTCGCCGCCCGCGAGATCGATGACGAAGATGTTCCGCGGCGGGCGCTTCTTACCTTTTGGAATGTCGCCCCGATCCGAGGTGAACGCGATTCGATCGCCATCCGGCGACCACTGCGGCGTGGAATCCAGAGACGAGCCTGCGGTGATCTGCGCGGGCGCTTTCTCGCCATCGGATGACACAAGCCAGACCGCTCCCTGGTACCCATCACGAGCGGCATTCGCCGTCTTCACGGAGTACGCGACACGACCGCCGTCAGGCGAGATCTGCGCATCCGTGAGGAAGCGGAACTCGTACAGATCTTCAGGAGAAAGGGGAAGGGGCAACGAAGACAACGCGGCGTATCGTGCCATACATGGGCCGGTTCGACCGGCGCGCACGCACTGGGATGCTCGTCGGAGCGCTGGCGATGTTCTTCGCCCTCGACGTCGCGTTCCTTCTCAGCATGGCCGGAATGCCCTTCGTCGCCGATAGCCTCGGCCAGGCGATCATCGACGTGCTGCCGGGATTCATCTCGATCCCGCTTATCGAAGCGTTGCATCAGTGGGCCAAGATCCTTCTGATCGTCGGCGTTATCGCGCTCTTTCTCATTGACGGCGCGGCCACCGGTCTGCTCGCGGCTTCGCGACGGCGAACCTCGCTGGTCTTAGGCGTCGGTCTTCTTCCGTGGGTCGCCGCGTTCATCCTCGCGCGGCTGTTCTCACCACAGCGGATCGAACCGGTCACGAGCCTCATCGACGCCGCCGTTGGCGCCGCGGTGTTCCTGGTCGCGCTTGCGCTCATCCTGCCGAGCGCGCTCGACAGGTCGGCGGACACGACACCCGCGTCGCCCAGTCGACGGCGCGCGTTGCTCGGCACCGCCGCGATCGCCGCGGTCGTCGCGATCGTTTCACTGCCGCTCTCCCGGATCGCCGCGGTCGGCTCGGGCGGCCTCGGCAACGCCACAGCGGCGGCTCGGCGTCTGCGAACGCGCGTCGAGATCCCGCCGGCCGATCCCGCGGTGGACGCGCTTCCCGGCATCACCCCGCGCATCACCGCGAACGAAGACCATTACGTCGTCGACACGACGCTCGTGAAGCCGCGTGTGCTCATCGACGAATGGCGACTCGACATCAAGGGCCTGGTCAAAGCGCCGTTCTCGATGACGTACGACCAGCTCCTCGACCTCGAAGCGGTCGAGCAGCTGCACACGCTCGAGTGCATCTCCAACTACGTCGGCGGCGACCTGATCTCGACCGCGCTGTGGACCGGCGTTCCGCTGCGCGACCTGCTCGACCGCGCGCAGGTGCAACCCGGCGCGTACGACGTGGTCTTCACATCCGTCGACGGCTACACCGACTCGATCCCGATCGCGAAAGCCATGGAGGACCGAACGCTCGTCGCGTACCTCATGAACGGAAAGACCGTTCCGCAGGATCACGGCTATCCCGCGCGGATGCTCATCCCGAACATCTACGGCATGAAGAACGTGAAGTGGATACGGACGATCGAGGTCGTGAACTTCGACTTCTTCGGCTACTGGCAGCAGCAGGGCTGGTCCGACGCCGCCCCGATCAATACGAACGCGCGCATTGACCTGCCGGGTCGGAACGTCCACTGGACCGGCGGCGCGATCACAGTCGCGGGAATCGCGTTTGCGGGCGCGCGCGGGATCTCGAAGGTCGAGCTCTCCAGCGACGGCGGCAAGTCATGGGGCCAGGCCACGCTCGAAACGCAGATGGGTCCGCTGACCTGGCGCCGCTGGAGGTACGACTGGACGCCGAACGGGGCAGGGACGGCGAAACTGATCGTGCGCGCGACAGACGGAAGCGGGAATACCGAGACGCCCGTCGGCCGCCCACCTTATCCCGACGGTGCCACCGGTTACGACGCGCTCGACGTGACGATCCAGCGCGGCTAACACCCAGCGCTCTCAATCGCCGTACTTCCTCGCGTCACATGCCGATCGCGGGAACGGCCACATGCAGGACCAGCGCGGCGGCGCCGTGCGAGACCATCGCGGCTTCGAGGCCTCGGCGCCAAAAGAGCCACCCGAACACAATCCCCGCGATGCTGTTCAGCACGATTGCGCGAGCGACGAGCGGCAGCGTTAGCGGGGTGGCCACCGCGACCTGCGAAAGATGCCACAGCGCAAAGACCACCGCCGCGAAGAAGATCGCCGCCCAGTAGGCCGCGGAACCGCGCACCAGTCTCTTGATCGCCCACACCACCATCGACATCACGCCGTAGCGCAGGACGATCTCCTCGGTGAGACCACCGTAGAGCGCCGCGAGCGCACCAGTCCACGGCGCGGGTCGGCTCGCGGGCGCCCCAGGCGTGAGCTGCGCAAACACCGCAACGTCGAGGACGACGACGGCGAGCGCGACAAGCAATCCGCCGACGAGCGAAATCCCCGCGAGCGGCGCTGCCGCTGCGAAGA
>Ga0207646_10002687_pt1 | contig 20853 bp, 16 predicted proteins | sample KBSK5502metaG_FD_184343 | JGI IMG/M metagenome (GOLD analysis project Ga0207646, IMG submission 184343) | Corn, switchgrass and miscanthus rhizosphere microbial communities from Kellogg Biological Station, Michigan, USA - KBS K5-50-2 metaG... | ecosystem: Host-associated > Plants > Roots >...
GCCTGGGGCCTGCGGGGCTACGTGCTCCGGCAAGACAACGGCACCCCCGACATGCGGAAGATCTCCGACGCGATCCAGGAAGGCGCGGAAGCCTTCTTGCGGCGTCAGTATCGCACCATCGGCACGCTAAGCATTGCGCTGGGCGTGGTGATCTACGTGTTGTACGCGTTCTTCCGCAAACCCCACGCTGACGAGCCGGCGGCCGCCACCCTCGCGCTCACAACCACCCTGTCCTTCATGTTCGGCGCCCTCTGCTCGGGCGTGGCCGGCATCGTCGGCATGTACGTCGCCGTGCGCTCGAACATTCGGACCGCGAGTGCGGCGCGCTCGAGCCTCAATAAGGCGCTTCAGATCGCGCTGCGCGGCGGGGCGGTGAGCGGGCTGTTCGTGGTCGCGATGAGCTTGTTCGGCGTCGGGCTGCTCTACACGATCCTCGAGGCCATGCACTTCGAGCCGACCAAGATCCCTCTCATGATCGTGGGCTACGGCTTCGGCGCGTCGTTCGTGGCGCTGTTCGCGCAGCTGGGCGGCGGCATCTATACCAAGGCCGCCGACGTCGGCGCCGATCTCGTGGGCAAGGTGGAAGCGGGGATTCCGGAAGACGATCCGCGCAACCCCGCCGTCATCGCGGACCTGGTGGGGGATAACGTGGGCGACTGCGCGGGGCGCGGCGCCGATCTGTTCGAGTCGACGGCGGCCGAGAACATCGGCGCGATGATTCTGGGATCGGGGCTCGCGCTGGCGAACCCCGGCGTCTTCAGTCCGACGCAGGTGGTGGGGTTGATGCTGTTCCCCCTCGTCGCCCGCGCCTTCGGACTCGTGGCCTCGATCATCGGTGTGCTGCTGGTGAAAGCCCGGGAAGACGAGGACCCGATGCACGCGCTCAACCGCGGGTACATGTGGACCGCGGTGCTTGCCGCCGCCGGCTTCGTGGGCGGCACGTTCTGGTTGCTCAACCCCCCCGCCTTCCCGGCTGCGTGGTGGCACTTCGCGCTGTGCGGGGTGATCGGAATCGCCACCTCCATCGCGTTCGTCTACATCACGCAGTACTACACCGAGTACCGCTACCGCCCCGTCAAAACGATCGCCGCCGCCTCCGTCACCGGTCCGGCGACGAACATCATCGCGGGATTTGCCGTGGCCCTCGAGTGCACCGCGCTCCCGACCTTCACGATCTCGGCCGCAATCATCGCGTCCTACAAACTGGGCGCCTCGAGCGGCCTGGCCCACGCGGGGCTGTTCGGGACCGCGGTCGCCACGATGGGGATGCTGGGCACGGCGGCGTACATCCTCGCGATGGACACCTTCGGCCCGATCACGGACAATGCCGGCGGCATCATCGAGATGTCCCATCAGCCCGAGGATATCCGCCGGCGGACCGATCGGCTGGACGCCGTCGGCAACACGACCAAGGCGCTCACCAAGGGGTACGCGATCGGCTCGGCGGCGCTCGCCGCGTTCCTGCTGTTCTCGGCGTATTTGGACGAAGTCGCGGCGCTCGGCTCGCCGCTCGCAGCCGTGGACATCTCGAAACCCGAGGTGTTCGTCGGAGGGTTGTTCGGCGCCATGCTCGTCTTCTGGTTCTCGGCGCTGGCCATCAGCGCCGTCACCAAGGCGGCGGTCAGCGTGATCCAGGAAGTGCGCCGTCAGTTCCAGGCCGACCCCGGGATCTTGAAGGGCACGTCGCGCCCCGACTACGGGCGGGCGGTGGACATCGTGACGGTCGGGGCGCTCAAGGCGATGGTGGCGCCCGGGCTGCTCGCCGTCGGCATGCCGATCGCCGTGGGCCTGGTCTTCAAGGTGTTGTTCCACGTCGGTGCCGAGACGGTGGCGTCGTTCCTCATGGTCGGCACGATCGCCGGGATTCTCATGGCGACGCTGCTCAACAACGGCGGTGGGGCCTGGGACAATGCCAAGAAGTTCATCGAGACCGGGGAGTACGGCGGGAAGGGCAGTCCGACCCACAAGGCGGCGGTGGTCGGTGACACCGTCGGCGATCCGTTCAAAGACACGGCGGGGCCGTCGCTGCACGTGCTGATCAAGCTGTTGAGCACGGTCACGCTCGTGCTGGCGCCGCTCTTTGTCTAGCGCGCAGCTCTTCAGTCGCAAGACCGTCGACCAATGCATCGCCGACAGCGAGGTCGGCGGCGGACTCAAGCGCTCGCTCGGTCCCCTCCAGCTCACCGCGCTCGGCATCGGCGCGGTCATCGGGGCCGGGATCTTCGCCGCCATCGGGACCGCGATCTCGGGGGATTCCGGACACGTCGGCGCCGGTCCAGCGATCGTGGTGTCCATTCTCCTCGCCGGGGTGACCAGCGCATTCGCGGCGATCACCTACTCCGAATTCGCGGCGATGATCCCCATCTCGGGGAGCGCCTACACGTATGCCTACGCCACGCTGGGCGAACTGGTCGCCTGGATCATCGGCTGGGACCTGATCCTCGAGTACGCGGTCGGCAACATCGCCGTCGCCATCGGTTGGGCGGGGTACTTCGACTCGCTGCTGCGCGGGCTGGGGGTGGACCTGCCGCGGTGGCTCGTGACCGACCTGCGCACTGCCTTGGGCGACCGGGCCCTGCTCGCCGCCGCGCCGCACCTGGGTCCCATCCCGATCGTGTTCAACCTCCCCGCGCTGGCCATCGTGGCGCTCATCACCTGGCTCCTCGTGATCGGGACTAAAGAATCGGCTCGCGTGAACACGGTGATGGTCGCGATCAAGGTGGGCATCATCGCCATGTTCTTGATCGTCGGGCTCAAGTACATCAAGCCCGCGCTCTGGACCACCCCGAGCTTTGCGCCGAACGGCCTCAAGGGGATCAGCGTCGGCGCCGCGATCATCTTCTTTTCATACATCGGGTTTGACGCGGTGAGCACGGCTTCCGAGGAGGCCAAGAATCCGCAGCGGGACATTCCGCGCGGCATCATCGCGTCGTTGATCGTGTGCACGCTGCTGTACGTGGCCATCGGCCTCGTCCTGACAGGGCTGATTCCGTGGGACAAGCTGAATGTGCCCGATCCGTTGGCGGTCGCGCTGCAGTACATCCACGCCGATTGGGCGGCGGGGATCCTCGCGCTCGGCGCGGTTGCGGCGATGACGTCGGTGCTCCTCGTATTCCAGCTCGGCCAGGCGCGCATCTTCATGTCCATGGCGCGCGACGGCCTGTTGCCACCGTGGGCCGCCCGTGTGCACCCGAGGTATAAGACCCCGCACATCACCACGATCATCACCGGCGTGTTCGTCGCTGTGTCGGCGGCGTTCGCGCCGATCGGCTGGGTACTGGAGCTCACCAACATCGGTACCCTATTCGCGTTCGTCCTGGTGGCGCTGGGGATCATCGTGTTGCGGCGTCGCGAGCCGGATCGGCCCCGTCCGTTCCGCACGCCGTGGGTGCCGGTCTTGCCGCTCGTGTCGGCGGCCTTCTGCCTCTATTTGATGATCAACCTGCCGTTGCTCACTTGGGTGCGGTTCGGCTTGTGGATGGCGATCGGGGCCGTCATCTACTTCCTCTACGGGGTGCGCCACAGCCGGGTGCGCCGCCTCGGCCTCGATCGGCAGTGAAGCTTCACACCAAGATCATCATCGGGCTCTTGTCGGGCGCCTGCGTTGGTGTCGTGGCGAACGCGTTCGCTACCGGGGCCGCCTGGGTCGCGTGGACGGGGATCCCCCCCGTGTGGGCCGCCGATAAGGTGCAATGGGTGGGCAACAACGTCGCCGGTCCGGTGGGTCAGATCTTCCTGCGGATGCTCCTCATGACGATCGTGCCCCTCGTGTTCGCTTCGCTGACACTCGGCGTGGCGGGGCTCGGCGACATCCGCAAGATCGGGCGTGTGGGTGGGCGGACGATCGCTTACTTCCTGGTTTCGACCGCCATCTCGGCGACCATCGGTCTGATCCTTGTGAATCTGGTCCAACCTGGGGTCGGGCTCGATCCCGCCCTCGTCAAGGAGCTGCTGGAGACCTATCGCGCCCAAGCCCAGGGGCTACAGGCAGGCGGGGGAGGCAAGTTCGGCGTCGACATGTTCGTGAACATCGTGCCCAGTAACCCGATCAAGGCGGCGGCGTCGCTGGACATGCTGGGGATCATCTTCTTTTCCCTGGTGTTCGGCGCCGCGCTCACGATGCTCCCCGAAGAGAAAACCAAGCCGATGGTGCGCGTGCTCGACGCCTTGGGCGAGGCGATCGTCAAGATCATCGACTTCGCCATGCGGCTCGCCCCTTACGGCGTGTTCGGGCTCATCTTCGTCGTGACGTCCCGCTTCGGGTTCGCGCTGCTGCTCAAGCTGGGGCTGTACGTCGCCGTCGTCCTCGTGGGGCTCTTCCTGCATGGCGCCGTCTCGATCTCCGTACTGGTTCGTGTGTTCGGCGGTCTCTCGCCGCGTGTGTTCTACAGCCGGATCCGGGCCAGCATCATCACGGCGTTCTCCACCAGCTCGAGCAACGCCACGCTCCCGACCAACATCGCCGTCGCGGAAGAGGAGCTGAAGATCCCGCCCAAGATCGCCGGCTTCGTGCTGCCCCTCGGGTCGACGATGTGCATGAACGGCACCGCACTGTTCGAGGGTGTCACCGTGCTCTTCCTCGCGCAGGTCTTCGGTGTTCCCCTCACGTTATCCCAGCAGGTCGTCGTCATGATCCTCAGCGTGATCACGGCCGTCGGCGCCGCCGGTGTGCCCGGTGGATCCCTGCCGTTGTTGATGGGGGTGCTGGCCGCCGTGAACGTCGAGCCCCTGACGATTGCGATGATCATCGGTGTGGACCGGATCCTGGACATGGCTCGGACCACGATCAACGTCGTGGGAGACATGAGCGCGGCGGTCTACGTGGCCCGAACGGAAAGCGAGTGGGATCCGCGCTTTGTGAGCGCCGACGCTAAGCTAGCTGCTTAGTTCTGCCGCCAGTTTCAGTGCCCCCACTGCCGAATCGATCTTGTCGGGGACAAGGCGCGCCCGCTTGAGGGCGGCGGCGAGCCGCTCGCGAAATGCGGTCGTGAGGGGCGACTGCGGCAAGAGCAGACCTCCGGCGATCGCCACCGACACCGACCCCGTTCCCGGGAAGTGCCGAGCCAGGACCTCGACCAGCTCCACGAGCTCGCGCGCCGCATCGTCCACCGCCTGGCGCGCCACGCCCTCGCCTTCGCGCGCGGCATTGAGGACGTGGGGCGCGAGCGCCGCCATCTGCGCCGGCGTGGCGGTGGCCGTCCAGCCCACCAGGTCGTCGAAGTGCTGGAGGCCGAGCGCTCCCAGCAGTCGCGCGAGCAGGGTGGATCCCTCGCCCCGGCCGTCGTGCGATCGGGCCGCGACGTCCAGCGCGCGCCGCCCCAGCCAATAGCCGCCGCCCTCGTCGCCCAGCTGCCAACCGTACCCGCCGGCGCGGTGCAGCGCGCCGGCGGGGTCACGCGCGTACGCGATCGATCCGGTACCGGCGTTGATGAGGATTCCGGGGCCGGTGCCGAATGCCGTAGCGAGAGCGACCTCGCCATCCGCAAGCACGCGTACCTGTCGGGCGACCCCCGCGTCGATCAATGCGGCCTCGAGCTCCGCCTGCTCCTTGGCGCGTCCGGCGCCCGCGGCACCTACGACCGCTCGCTCCACCGGCAGCTCGAGGCCCGCCTGGGCCGCCGCGCGACGCGCCGTCTCGGCGAGCACGGCCGCGGACTTGGCCGCGCCGCCCGGCCGCATGGCGGCGCCCGGCCCGTCGGCGCGACCGAGAATGTTCTTGGGGGAGCCGATCACCACCGTGGAGTGGGACCCTCCGGCGTCGGCACCGAGCAAGAGGGCGGACGGGCGATCAGGCGGACGGGCGGAAGGCGGCGTCACGCGGAAAGCGTCTGCTGTCTGCCGGTCCGCCCGTCCGGCCGTCCCACCAGTGAGGACAGCATCCCCACTGCCACCGTCACTCCCGTTCCCAGCGGCACGTACCACGGCCAGGCGAGACCGGGGAGCAAGCGCCAGGGCACCCCTAAGACGATCGGCGTCATGGTGAGGACGCTCACGATGATCGCCACGATCACGTCGCGCTGGCGGGCGCGCGGCCACAGCCCACCCAAGAGATACGTGCCGAGCAGGCCCCCGTACGTGATCGACGCGATGCTGAGTGCCAGCTGCACGACGGGGGTGTTCTGGTTCCGGAACGCCATGGCTCCGGCGACCAGCACCGCCGTCCACACCAGTGTGAGCCAGCGGCCCACCCACAGGAGGTGCGTGGGATCGTCTCGTCCCGTGAGCGGCGCGTAGAAGTCCTGAGTCGAGGCGGAGGCGAGCGAATTGACGGCCGAGGCGTGACTGCTCATGGCGGCGGCGAGAATGCCCGCGATCACGAGCCCGGCGAGCCCGGCCGGAAGCTGTGTGATCGCGAACGTGGGGTAGATCGCATCGCCCCGCATGCGGGGCCCTGCATCCGCGCCCGCGAGCCACAGGCTCGTTCCCACCAGCAGAAAGAGCGCGAATTGCAGGATGATGAACACTCCGGAGCCGATGAGCGCGCGTTGCGCATCCCGGAGGCCCCGAGCGGCGAGCAGGCGCTGCACGATCAAGTGATCGGTACCGTGGGACGCGCCGGCGAGTAGTGCGCCACCCAGGACCCCGCCCCAGAACGTGTAGAGAACCTTGAACGACGGCGTGAAGTCGAGCGTAACGAGCTTCCCGGCGCTCCAGGCCCGTGCGAACGAGCCGACGCCACCCGCGAGATGCGTCGCCACGATCAGCGTTGCGAACCCACCCACGAGATATATCCCGAGCTGGATGACGTCCACCCACACGACGGCGCGCAAGCCCCCGACCCAGGTGTAGATCACCGTGACGATGCCGATCGCCAGAATGCCGGCGGCGAAGCTCCAATGCGTGATGATCGCGAGGGGAATGGCCGTGGCGAAGATCCGGACACAGTCGGCGAGCGCGCGCGTCACCAGGAACACGCCCGAGGCGGTGCGCCGGGCGGTCGTTCCGAAGCGCCGCTCCAACCGCTGATAGGCGGTATCCTGAGTCCCCTCGAAATAGCCCGGGAGGAGGAACGCCGCGACGCCGATCCGCCCGACCAGGTACCCGAACGACAGCTGCAAGAAGGTGAGGTCGCCGCGGGCCGCCAGGCCGGGGACGGAGATGATCGTCAGGGCCGACGTCTCGGTCGCCACGATCGAGAGCATGATGGCCCACCACGGGAGGCCGCGATGCCCGAGAAAGTAGTCGCTCGCATCTCGCTGGCGCCCGGACAGCACGAGCCCGAACACGACCACCGCGGCGCAGTAGGCCACGATGACGGCGATGTCGAGTGGTCTCACCGGAGGTGAAGGAGGTCAACAAAAAGCCCGCGACGGGCGCGGGCTTGGAATGCCAACCAGCAAGGGGCCAACGGCCTTATACCGTGAAGGATGATCCGCAGCCGCACCCGCCCGTGGCGTTCGGGTTCTCGAAGGTGAACCCGGACTCCTGGAAGTTGCTCTTGTAGTTCAGGGTGACGCCATTCAGGTATTGGGCGCTGAAGGCGTCGACGAAGCACCGCACACCGCCGGTTTCGATGACGAGATCGTCCTCGGCCGGCTTGTCCTCGATGTTCAGGCTGTACTTGAAGCCCGAGCACCCGCCCGGGAGCACCGCGATGCGGAGCCCGGCGGTATCGGGGGACACCTTCTCCTCCGCCATGAACTTCCTCACCTCGACCGCCGCCTGCTCGGTCACTGTGAGGGTAATGGGACTCGTGCGTTGCGTCGTGGCCATTGCGATCCTCCAGTCAGATGCGAACTTAGACAGTTCCTGCGGGCAAGTCAACTCTCTGCCGCGAGGTTGCCGCCACTATGCGCCTAACGCTCGCCGACTGGGTGGTCGTCGCCCTGTACTTCCTGTTCAACGTCGCCGTCGGCCTGTACTACAAGAGCCGCGCCAGCCAGAACACGGCGGAGTTCTTCCTCTCCGGGAGAAACGTGCCGTGGTGGCTCGCCGGCACGTCGATGGTGGCGACCACGTTCGCCGCGGACACGCCCCTCGTCGTGACCGGCCTGGTCGCGCAGAACGGCATCGCGGGCAACTGGCTGTGGTGGAACCTGCTCGCGAGCGGGATGCTCACGGTGTTCTTCTACGCCCGGTTGTGGCGCCGCTCCGGCGTGATGACCGACATCGAGTTCGCGGAGATCCGCTACGCCGGCCCGCCGGCGGCGTTCCTGCGGGGCTTCCGGGCTATTTACCTGGGCTTGCTCATCAACTGCATCATCCTCGGCTGGGTCAACCTCGCGATGGCGAAGATCCTGCAGCTGGTCTTTGGCGTGTCGAAGGGCGAGGCGCTGTGGATCGTCGTCGGCATGATCGCCCTCACGTCCGCGATCTCGACGCTCTCCGGATTATGGGGCGTGCTGGTGACCGATCTGTTCCAGTTCGTGATCAAGATGGGCATGGTGATCGTGCTGGCCGTCGTCGCCGTGCAGGCAGTCGGGGGAATGGGGGAGATGCGGCTCAAGCTGGCGGCCATCGATCAGGTCCGCGGCGCCACGACCGGCGGTCAGGGATCCGTCCTGAGCTTTGTGCCCGACGTCGGCTCGGCGTGGATGCCGATGATCACCTTCTTCGTCTACATCGCCGTCAATTGGTGGGCCACCTGGTATCCGGGTGCCGAGCCCGGCGGCGGTGGCTACGTGGCGCAGCGGATGTTGAGCGCGAAAGACGAAAAGAACTCGTTGCTCGCCACGCTGTGGTTCAACATCGCGCACTATGCCATCCGGCCCTGGCCCTGGATCCTGGTCGCCCTCGCCTCACTGATCTTGTTTCCCAACCTCAAGGACCCGGAGACCGGATACATCCGGGTGATGATCGACTATCTGCCATCGTCGTTGCGCGGGCTCATGGTCGCGGCGTTCGCCGCGGCCTTCATGTCGACGATCGCCACCCAGCTCAACTGGGGGGCCAGCTATCTCGTGAACGATTTCTACCGTCGCTTCGTGCGCCGTGACGCCGCCGAGTCGCATTACGTCACGGCGTCCCGGCTGGCCACAGCCGTGCTGACGGTGGTCTCGGCGGCGGTGGCCTTTCGCATCGAATCGATCGGCGGGGCATGGAGGGTGTTGATCATCACCGGCGCTGGTACGGGCGCCGTGCTGCTGCTGCGCTGGTACTGGTGGCGGATCAATGCGTGGAGCGAAGTCTCCGCGATGATCACCGCGTTCGTCGTGTCGGTCCTGCTGCAGACGGTGGGCGGGCTCAAGAGCGACCAGCCGCTCGATTTCGCGCACATCGTGCTCATGACCGTAGCGGTCACAACCGTAGTGTGGCTGGCGGTCACGTTCCTCACGCGCCCCGAGGCGGACGCGACCTTGGTCGCGTTCTACCGGCGCACCCGGCCCTCCCGGGCGGGCTGGGGACCCGTGGCCGCCCTCGCCCCCGACGTGCATCCGTCTGCCGACGGCCTGGCCAACCTGATCGACTGGGTGGCTGGTTGTGTGCTGGTGTACGGAGTGCTGTTCGGCGTCGGCAAGCTGTTGCTACAGGAGACGCTCGCCGGTTTGGTGCTGCTCGTGGTCGCCGCTGTCGCCGGTGTGATCATCTATCGCGACCTGTCGCGGCGCGGCTGGCAGACGGTCGTGGAGTAGCGGCGCTTAGAGCTCTGGATGGGTGAGGGCGTCCGCCACCAGATCGGCGACGTGCGCCCGCACTCGCAGGATCGCCGTGTTTTCCCGTGTGGGGTGGACACGGTTCGTGAGCAAAATGATGAACAAGTCGCGGTCGGGATCCATCCAGAGCGAGGTCCCAGTATAGCCCGTGTGGCCGAAGGAGCGCCGTGACAGCTTCGCGCCCGCGCTCGAGTAGCCTGAATCCGATGGCGTATCCCAGCCGAGCGCGCGGGTCGAGCCCGGCGGGAGATTCTGACGCATGGTGAATTCCGCCACGGTCTCAGCGCGAATCACCTGCAGCGTGTCCCACGCCCCGCCGTTCAAGAGCATCGCGGCGAAGCGGGAGAGGTCGAGCGCGTTGGAGAAGAGTCCGGAGTTCCCCGATACGCCGCCCAGCCGTGCCGCGCTCTCGTCGTGCACTTCTCCGCGGAGCCAGCGGTGCCGGAAGACGGTATCGTGCTCGGTGGGCGCGATCCAGTCGCGCGACGACGCGGGCGGCAAGAAGCGCGTGGCGGGCATGCCGAGCGGTCCGAACACGCGCCGGGCGAGAAAGCGGTCGAACGGCTCGCCCGTCACGCGCTCCACGGCCTGCATGAGCACGATGGCGCTCAGGTCGGAGTAGACGTACTTGGTTCCCGGCGGTGTGACGAGCGTCGTCGTGTCCACCGCCGCAAGCGCCGCGGCGCGCGTCGCCGTGGAGTCGTACAGCGGGAGGTCCGCCACGAGGCCTGCCGAGTGGGTCAGGAGCTGGCGGACCGTCACGCGATCCTTCATGGAGCCTCGGAACGTGGGCACGTAGCGCTCGATTGGTGCATCGAGGTCGAGCTGGCCTGAGTCCACGAGCAACATGCAAGCGGTCGTGAGGCCCACGACCTTGGTGAGCGACGCGATGTCGTACAGCGTGCCGGCCTCGACGGGCCGGGGGTCGTCGACACCGTAGTGGCCCACCGGCGCGAGCAGGGCGAGCCGGCCGTGCCGTCCCACGGCGAGCACACCACCCGGGAACGCGCCGCTGTCCACCTCGGCTCGGAGATACGCGACGACGTCTGCGAGGCGCGTGCTGTCGAGCCCCAGCGATGACGGCCCGGCCCGTGGGATGCCCAAGCTCGCCGGGACCGGCGCACCCTCCTTAGCCGCCGTCCGGCCGCACGCCGCGATCAGGACGGCGAGCGTGAGCGTGACGCGGCGCTTCACGGCTGGACCGCGGGTACGGTCAGGCCCCAGCCGAGGGCGTAATCCGGCGGGATGCGCGTGGGGAGGTGGCCGCCGATCGGCACGCGGCCCAGCAGCGCGAGCGCTACTGCCCGCTCCGAGGCCCGGACGCCGCTCCAGGCGATGAGGTAGGACCGCACGGCGGGCGTCTGGTTGAGGAGGTAGGGACTGCCGAGCGACACCAGCACGGTGGGGCGGGCGGCGTCGGTCAGCGTGACGAGCTGGGCGAGCGAGTCGGGGAGGGCAATGTTCCCCTTTCCCGAAATGGGCCGCACGTTGGTGACGAACACGGTGGCCGGCGCCCGCGCGATGGTGGCCCGCGCCGAATCGTACGAGAGGGTCCCGGACATGGGCCACAGCCGGAAGTACTCCACCGTGTCGCCGCCTTGCCGCAACAAGTCGGTGAGGAACAGGCCGACGCTCGCGTTCGCCTCGTCGGCGTACGCGATCAGGGCGAGTCGGCCGGGATGCCCCCGCAAGGCGTGCAGCCGCCCGCCCACGTCGCGCACCAGCGTGAGGGACCGTACCGCAATGTCATTGGCTGCGTCCTGGAACCGTTTACTGCCGACCACATGCGGAATGGAGTCGAGCGGGACGGTGCGGTGCTCGAACAGGCCCAGCCGCTGCTTGATCTCGAGCACGCGGCGCACCGACTGCGCGAGCCGCTGCGGCGTGACTCGTCCCGCCGCGACCGCCGCGGTCATCGCCAGGACGGCGGAGTCGGGATCCGCCGGTATCAGCAGCAGGTCCGAGCCCGCGAGGAACGCCCGTACCGTCGCTTCGCCGGCGCCGTACTTCGTCACGATCGCGCCCATCATCAGGGCGTCGGTGACCACCAGACCGGGGAAGCGCAGCGAATCGCGCAGCAGCCCGGTAAGCACGGCCGCCGACAGCGTCGCCGGATCGTTCGACCCGGTGAGCGCCGGGAAGGCGATGTGCGCGCTCATCACCACGTCCGCCCCGGCGGCGATGCCGGCCCGGAACGGAACGAGCTCGAGGGAGTCGAGACGGGCGTACCCGGCTGTGATCACGGGGAGGCCGATGTGCGAATCGGTCTGTGTATCCCCATGGCCGGGGAAGTGCTTGAGCGTGGCGAGCATACCGTGCTCGTGCAGGCCCCGCACGTACTCCGCGACCAGGCGGGACACGGTGCGCGGGTCCTCGCCGAAGGACCGGGTATTGATAATGGGGTTCGCGGGGTTGTTGTTGACGTCGGCATCAGGGGCGAAATTGACGTGGATCCCGACGGCCCGGCCCTCCACGGCGGCGGCCGCCCCGATTGTGTAGGCATCATGGGCATCGCCGGTGGCGCCGACCGCCATGATGTGCGGGAAGGCGGTCGCCCCGACGACGCGCATGCCGGCGCCCCACTCGAGGTCGGCCGATACGAGGAGCGGCAGCCGGGATCGTTGCTGCAGCGCGTTGAGCTTGGTGGCGATGTCGAGCGGGGAGCCGACCGAGACGATCAGCCCGCCGATTTCGAGCGAATCCACCCACCGGGCTGCCACCTGGAAGAGCGAATCGTCTAAAGCGGTGTAGCTTCCCGAGAGCCACGGGATGACGAGCTGTCCGACCTGTTGGCGGACTGTGAGCCTGGCGAGCAGCGAGTCGACCGAAGCCGCGGGGACGGGGGACGAGGGACGGGGAACAGGTTTGGCTGTTCGTCCGACCGCGTGACCGCCGGCACATCCCAGGACGGCGGCAACTATCAGGAGCCTATGCGCCCGCATTCTCTCTCGCTGTTGGTGGTGATCGCCTGCGCCGTTCTGCCGCCGACCCCGGCGGCTGCGCAAGTACGACCGGGGATCGAGGTGCTGCTGTCCGACTCGATCGGCGTCGTCGCCGGCAAGCGCGTCGCGCTGCTTACGAACCAGACCGGCGTGGACCGGCTGGGGCGCCGCGACATCGACCTCCTGCGCGGCACGCCGGGTGTTCGCCTGGTGGTGATCCTGAGTCCGGAGCACGGGCTCCGCGGCACCGAAGACCGCCCCGGGCTCCCCGATGCCGTCGACTCCGCCTCCGGTCTACCAATCTATAGTCTCTACGGTGGGACGCGGCTGTCGGAGATCGGCGCCCTCGATTCGGTGGACGTCGTGCTCGTGGACTTGCAGGACGTCGGCGCGCGCTATTACAGCTATCCCACGACCGCCGTCCTGTTGTTACAGGAGGCGGGGCGCCGCGGGAAGCCCGTGGTCGTCCTCGACCGGCCGAATCCCATCGGCGGTGTGGCGGTCCAGGGCAACGTGGCCGGCGCGAGACGCCCGGTCGAGCGGGTCGCCGACTTCCTCCCGGTGGCCATGCGCCACGGCATGACGATCGGCGAGCTGGCGCGGCTGGCCAACGATGTGCTCGGGATCTACGCGCGTCTCACGGTGGTCCCGGCGCTGGGGTGGCGACGCGCGATGTTCTACGACGACACCGGCTTGCCGTGGGTGCGACCGTCGCCGAATCTGCGGGATCTGGAAAGCGCCCTCCACTATCCGGGGACGTGCCTGTTTGAGGGCACCAACCTCTCCGTCGGGCGCGGCACCGGGCTCGAATTCCAGGTCGTTGGTGCGCCGTGGCTAGACACGACTGCCGTGCTGTCACGGCTGCGGGTCTGGGGACCGTGGGCGCAGGACGCGCTGACCGGCGTGGAGGTCTCGGGCGTCACCTTCACACCCCGAGCGCCGACGGACGGGAAGTATGCTGACGTCGAAGTGCGCGGCATCCGTTTGCGGGTGACGGATCGGCGGCGGTACGATCCGACGCGTGCGGCCATTCTGATGTTGGGAGCGATCCGGGCGGCGCATCCGGATTCGCTCCGCTTCGACGACGCGCGCTTCGATCGCCTGGCCGGCGGCTCCGAGTTGCGGCGCGCAACGGTCGCGGGCTCGGTTGGTGAAGCGGTGTGGGGGTCCTGGAATGGGCGGCTCGCACGGTTTCAGCGTCTGCGCGCCAAGTACTTGCTCTATTGAGACTTTTGTTGCGCCCCGCTAGCTTCTGCCAGCCATGAACGTCATCCCCCAGCGCGTGCGAGATGGCTTCGGAAAACTGATCGAACCCCTCGCTGTCGTGTTCATCCGCCTGCACATTCGGCCCAATCTCATCACTACCGTTGGCACGCTGGTGGTGATCGCATCGGCGACGGCGTTCGGCCTGGGGTGGGTCCGCTCGGGTGGCTTGCTGCTGCTCCTGTCCGGCGTGTTCGACCTGTTGGACGGCCGCGTGGCGCGCCGGGCCGACATGACGACGACCTTCGGGGCGTTCTACGACTCCACGCTCGACCGCGTGGGCGAATCGGCGCTGTTCAGCGGGATCGCGCTGTACTTCCTGGGGGGCGGGGTGCCACCCGAGCGGCTGACCTTCGCCGTCGTGGCGTGCCTCGTCGCCCTCGCGGCCTCGCTCATCGTGTCGTACACGCGGGCGCGCGCCGAAGGGCTTGGCCTGACGGCCAAGGTGGGGATCGCGCAGCGCGCCGAGCGCGTGCTGCTGCTGGGTGTCCCGACTCTGTTCTTCGGGGCCGGGAACCATGGAGCGTTGTTGTTCTGGATTGTCGTCGTTCTGGCGCTCGCCACCTCGGTGACGGTGGTGCAGCGCGTGCTCTACGTGGCGCGTGTGGCCGGCGAGCCCGCCGTGAGGCGGCCGCCTCGCCAACGTGACACGCTCCCGGGCCACGCGCCCGCGCTGCAAACTCGGAAAGGACCGTAATAGTGGCAGTCGAAGCCGGTCGGGACATCGCGCCCGCCAAAGGAAAACTGGGCGTGATGCTCGTGGGGTTGGGTGCGGTCTCCACGACGTTCATCGCGGGCGTCGAGACCGTGCGGCGGGGCAGGGGGCTGCCGATCGGGTCGCTGTCGCAGATGGGGACCATCCGTCTCGGGAAGCGCACCGAGAAGCGGAGTCCCAAGATCAAAGAGTTCGTCCCCCTTGCCGACCTGAAGGACCTGGTGTTCACCGCTTGGGACCCCATTCCCGATGACGCCTACACCGCCGCGGTAAAGGCGGGTGTGCTGGACCGGCACGAGCACCTGGAGCCGATCAAGGATTTCCTCCAGGGCATCAAGCCGCTCCCCGCCGCGTTCGACCAGTACTACGTCAAGCGCCTGCAAGGCACCAACGTGAAGCGCGGCAAGACCAAACGCGAGCTCGCGGAGCAGCTGCGCGAGGACATCCGCAGCTTCAGGAAGACCGCGGGGGTGAGCCGGGTGGTGATCGTGTGGTGCGCCTCGACCGAAGTGTTCATTACACCTGGGCCGGTGCACCAGTCGCTCGCCGCGTTCGAGAAGGCGATGGAGCAGGACGATCCCGCCATCGCGCCGTCGATGCTGTACGCCTACGCCGCGCTGATGGAGAACGTGCCGTTTGCGAACGGCGCGCCCAATCTCACGGTCGATATTCCTGCGCTCCAGCACCTGGCCGAAGAGCGGAAGCTCCCGATCGGCGGCAAGGACTTCAAGACCGGCCAGACAATGATGAAGACCGTGCTGGCGCCCGCGTTCAAGGCGCGCATGCTCGGACTCGCGGGCTGGTACTCGACGAACATTCTGGGCAACCGGGACGGCGAGGTGCTCGACGATCCCGAATCGTTCAAGACCAAGGAGGAGTCCAAACTCGGCGTGCTCGAGTATATCCTCCAGCCGGACCAGTATCCCGAGCTGTACGGCAACGTGTTCCACAAGGTGCGGATCAACTACTATCCGCCCCGCGGCGACAACAAGGAAGGGTGGGACAACATCGACATCTTCGGATGGCTCGGCTATCCGATGCAGATCAAGGTCGACTTCCTGTGCCGCGACTCCATCCTCGCCGCGCCGATCGTCCTCGACCTGGCCTTGTTCTTCGACCTGGCGCAGCGGGCGCGGCTCTCGGGGATCCAGGAGTGGCTGTCGTTCTACTTCAAGAGCCCGCAGACCGCCCCGGGGCTGTATCCTGAGCACGATTTGTTCATCCAGCAGACTAAGCTCAAGAACACGCTGCGCTGGTTGATGGGCGAGGAGCAAATCACCCACCTCGGCATCGAGTACTACGAGAAGGCGTGAGCGTCTCGCAGTACGTCGTCACCGCCGTCGGTCTCGCCGCCATCGTCTGGGTGCTGTGGTATTTCCTGTTCTCGAAGGGGTCGCAGGCGTTGGCGCCGACCGTCGCCGGCGTGCAGGAGGTGCGGGTGCTCGTGAAGGGCGGGTACACCCCCGATACGATCGTGGTGCGGGCCGGCGAGCCCGTGCGGCTGCAGTTCTACCGCGACGAGACGGCGGATTGCTCGGAGCGTGTCGTGTTCGAGGACTTCGGCATCGATGCCGCGCTTCCGGCGTTTCAGACGACACCCGTCGAGTTCACACCAGGAGAGGCGGGCGAATTCCGCTTCAGCTGCGGCATGAACATGCTGAAGGGCCTCCTTGTCGTGGAGCCCGCCACCGCCGATCGGCGGCCCTCGACTTCGCCGCACAAGCTCCATGAGTAAGGCTCGCATCGTCCTGCCCATCGAAGGAATGAGCTGCGCCTCCTGTGCCGCCACGGTGCAGGCGGCGCTCGGCGATGCCGCCGGCGTCAGCACCGCCACGGTCAATTACGCTACCGGCAAGGCCGCCGTCGACTATGACGACGACCAGACGAACGTCGCCGAGTTGATCAAGACGGTCCGGGCGGCGGGCTACGACTGCGGTCGAGCCGGCGTGACCTTCACGGTCGAGCAGCTCCACTACGCGCCCAGCGTCGCGCCGCTCGAGCAGGCCCTGCGCGGCGTGCCCGGCGTGATCCGCGCCGCCGCAAATCAGGCGACGGAGACCGTGACGGTGGATTACATCCCCGGCGCCACGACCGCAGACGCTCTCGAGCGGGCCGTCGAACGCGCGGGGTTTCGCGTCGCCGCGCCGATTGCCGCCGAGGATCCACTCGAGCGGGAGCGCCTGGCGCGGGAGCGCGAGGTCCGAGCACTCACGTGGAGGTTCGCCCTCGCGGCGGTCGTGACGGCCGTGAGCGTGCTCGGCTCGATGCTCCTGATGGCGCACGATGCCGATGCCACGCTGAAGCAGATCGATCTGCTCGGCCGGCTGCTGATGCCGCTCGCCGTGCGACTCCAGGACGCACTCGCCGGCCGGGGCGCGCTCGACCCGCAGTGGATCAAAGTCGGACTCGCCGTCCTCACGTTACCGGTGGTGGTTTGGTCGGGCGGCCAGTTCTATCGGGGCGCCTGGAGCGGCTTCAAGCACCGCACCGCCGACATGAACACGCTCATCGCCGTGGGCACGGGCGCCGCCTACCTGTATTCGCTCGTCGCTACGTTCGCCCCGAGGGCCCTGGCTGCGGCGGGGCGTCCCGCCGATGTCTACTACGAGGCGGTGTCGGCAATCATCGCGCTGATCCTCCTCGGGCGGCTGCTGGAGGCGCGTGCCAAGGGCCGGACCTCGCAAGCGATCCGGCGTCTGGCCGGTCTCCGCCCGCGCGGGGCGCACGTGCTGCGCGAGGGCAAGGAGACCGACATCGCGGTCGAGGCGGTCGTGCCCGGGGATCTCGTGATCGTGAAGCCCGGCGAAACGATCCCCGTGGACGGCATCGTCACCGAAGGCGCCTCGGCGGTGAATGAATCGATGCTGACCGGAGAGGCGATGCCGGTCGCCAAGAAGATCGGCGACGAGATGATCGGCGCGACCCTCAATACCACGGGCAGCGTAACGTTCCGCGCTACGCGGGTCGGAAAGGACACCGCGCTCGGTCAGATCGTCCAGCTGGTCGAGGACGCGCAGGCCACCAAGGCGCCGATCCAGAAGCTCGCCGATCGCGTGGCGGGTGTGTTCGTGCCGATCGTCATGGCGCTGGCGATCGCGGCGTTCGTGTTCTGGTACGACCTGGGGCCGGCGCCGGCCCTCGTGTTCGCGACCGTCGCGCTCGTGACCGTGCTGATCATCGCGTGCCCCTGCGCGCTCGGGCTCGCCACGCCCACCGCGATCCTGGTGGGAACGGGCAAGGCCGCCGAGTACGGCATCTTGATCCGGAGCGGCGAAGGGCTCGATCGACTGGCCGCGGTGCGCATGGTGCTGCTCGACAAGACCGGTACCATCACCGAAGGCCGGCCGACCGTCACCCACATCGTCACTGCCAAGCGGCCGGACGGCACGCCGCTGTCGCCGGGGGAAGTGCTCAAGTGGGCCGCCTCGGTGGAGCAACGCTCGGAGCACCCGCTGGCGCTCGCCGTGGTCAACGCGGCCAAGGATCGCCAGGTCGACGTCCTGCCGGTCGAGAAGTTCGCCGTCATGGAAGGGCGAGGAGTGCGTGGCACCGTGGACCGCCGCATCATCGAGGTCATCTCCTTGCGCCACGCCCGCGAGCGCAGTCTCGAGCTCGGGACGCTCGGCCCGGATGCCGACCGCCTCGCGGCCCAGGGACGTACACCGGTGATCGTGGTGGTGAACAACACGGTTCACGCGGTGATCGCGATCTCCGACCCGATCAAGCCGACGGCGCCCCAGGCCGTCGCTTCTCTGAAGCGCCTGGGGCTCGCGGTGATGATGTTGTCGGGGGACTCGAAGCGGGCGGCGCAGGCGGTGGCGCAAGAGGTCGGCATCGACGAGATCCTGGCCGAAGTGCTGCCGTCGCAGAAGGCCGACATCGTCAAGAAGCTGCAGCGGCAGGGCAAGCACGTGGCGATGGTGGGGGACGGAATCAACGATGCGCCGGCCCTCGCGCAGGCCGACGTGGGGATCGCGATCGGGACGGGCACCGACATCGCGATGGAGGCGTCCGACGTGACGCTGATCCGCGGCGATTTGCGTGGCGTGGTGACCGCGATTCAGCTGTCGCGGCGGACCATGGGGACGATCAAGCTGAATCTCTTCTGGGCGTTCGTCTACAACGTGATCGGCATCCCCGTCGCCGCTGGGGTGTTGTACCCGTGGCTCCACGTGCTGCTCTCGCCGGTGTTCGCGAGTGCGGCGATGGCGTGGTCGAGCCTGAGTGTGGTGTTGAACAGCCTGACGCTGCGGCGCTTCAAGCCCGCATGGGAGGGGAACCGGTGAAGTATTTCCATCGAACCACGCTGAGCCCCGACGAGGTGTTGGCGCAGGCGAAGGTGTTCTTCGGCGCGCGCCTCGCGCCGGCGGACGAGGGAGCGCGGCGGCGCACGTACGCGGGCGCGCTCGGCAAGGTGACGATCGCCGCCCGCGCCGAGGGCGGGCACTACACGCTCGTGGAGGTCAGCACCGATCAGCTCGGTGAGTCGGAGCTCGACCGCGTCGCCAAGCGCTTTCTGGCGGAGGTGCACAAACAGGTGGAGCCGGGCCACGAGCTCCGGGGGGCGTACTAGCCCGCCACCTTCGCGCCGTACCCCGCCTTCGCGATCGCCGCGATGATCTGGTCCGTGGTCGCGGCGTCGTCGTTGAAATCCACTTCCGCTTCGCCGCTCGAGAGGTCGACGACCGCGGAGTACACGCCGCCCGCGCCCATCAGCGCTTTCTCGACTTTCATCTGGCAGTGCGGGCACGTCATTCCCGTCACGCGCAGCTTCAACGTCGCCATACGGCCTCCTTGCACCGGAGCTTGATTTGCCCGCCCCGTCCAGCCAAGTTTCACGCCCACTACAATTTACGTCATGCCATCGCGCGCCGCACCGATCACGCAGTCGCCGCCCATACCGGCGGGCCTCACCCGCGACCAGCTGCTCGAAATCTATCGCTACCTGCGGCTCACCCGAACCCTGGAGGAACGGCTCACCGCCCTGTACCGCCAGAGCAAGGTGATCGGCGGCCTGTTCCGCTCCCTCGGTCAGGAGGGGGAGTCGGTCGGGTCGGCCTACGCCCTGGCCCGAGGCCCCAACCCGGACATCCTGTCGCCGCTGATCCGTAACCTGGGCTCCATGCTCGTCATGGGTGCCGAGCCGATCGCGATCCTGCGGCAGTACATGGCCAAGGCGGAGAGCCCCACGCATGGGCGCGAGCTGAACGTCCATTTCAACGATCTCGACAAGGGCTACCTCGGCCAGATCTCGCATCTCGGCGACATGGTCCCGGTGATGGCCGGGATCGCCCTGACCTTCAAGCTGCGGGGCGAGCCGCGGGTAGGGCTGGTCTATGTCGGCGACGGCGCCACCTCGACCGGCACCTTCCACGAAGGCCTGAACTTCGCCGCGGTGCAGAAGGTCCCGCTCGTCGTGATCGCGGAGTACAACCGCTGGGCCTACTCGACGCCCCCGGAAAAACAGTTCGCGGTGAAGGACCTCGCGGAGAAGGCCAAGGGCTACGGCATCCCGGCTGTGACGGTGGACGGGAACGACGTGCTCGCGGTCTACGAGGCGACGAAGTTCGCTGTCGAGCGGGCCCGACGGGGTCACGGCGTACAGTTCATCGAGGTCAAGACGTACCGTCGCAAGGGCCACGCCGAGCATGACGATCAGCACTACGTGCCCAAGGAAGAGCTCGACTGGTGGGCCAAGGAGAACGACCCAGTCGACCGCTACGTGAAGCAGCTGGTGCAGCACGAGTGGGCCGAGGAGGGCGAGCTGAAAGCGATCGACGACCGCGTGAAGCTCGAGATCGACCAGGCGACCGATGCCTGTATCGACGAGCCGCTCCCGCTCCCGGAGTCCGCGCTGGGCGGCGTGTACGCCGACCCGCCCGTAGCGCCGCGACACTGGTACCGGAGCCTCTGATGGCCGACGTCACCTACCTCGAAGCCCTGCGCCAGGGCTTGTGGGAAGAGATGGAGCGCGATCCCAGCGTGTTCATCTTGGGTGAGGACGTTGGCGCGTACGGTGGCGCGTTCAAAGTGACCGAGGGCTTCGCGAAGCAGTTCGGCGAGGCCCGGGTGATCGACACCCCCATCTCGGAGGCGGCGATCGTCGGCGCCGCCGCCGGGGCGGCCCACATGGGCATGCGCCCGGTGGCGGAGATGCAGTTCATCGACTTCATCTCCTGCGCCTACGACATGCTCACGAACTACGTCGCCACCGCGCGCTACCGCGCCGGTCTCGCGACCCCGATCGTGGTGCGCGGTCCGTGCGGCGGTTACGTGCGGGGGGGCCCGTTCCATTCGCAGAACCCGGAAGCGGCCTTCTTTCACACGCCGGGCCTGAAGA
>Ga0207646_10002690_pt1 | contig 20839 bp, 13 predicted proteins | sample KBSK5502metaG_FD_184343 | JGI IMG/M metagenome (GOLD analysis project Ga0207646, IMG submission 184343) | Corn, switchgrass and miscanthus rhizosphere microbial communities from Kellogg Biological Station, Michigan, USA - KBS K5-50-2 metaG... | ecosystem: Host-associated > Plants > Roots >...
CAGTTCGAGGTGCCGCTGCCCCCGTGGGGCATCCTCGTCGTTCCGCCGGTGGTGTACGGTCTGCTGGTGCTGCTCGTCGTGCGCCGCCCGTCGGTCGTGGGATGGCTGGTGGGCACCGTCGTGTTGAGCGTGCTGCACACTCTGCTGGGCCTGGCGCGAGAGCCACTCTCGGCGCTCCTCGATCCCGCGCTCGCCGGGCGCCCGCTGCCCTGGCTGATGCCGCCGCCGCTACCCGAGCTGGTCGGGGTGATCCTGCTGCTGGTTCCGCTCCGCGACGGGCTCCGCGCGCGCCCCCGTTCCGCCCGCGAGCGGACGTCCGGCCCGGGGCGCCTGGTGACGAGCCCGCGGGGTCGAGCCGTGGTCGCCCCGCGTCCGCACCCGGCCGCCTCCGCCGAGAGCGCGGGTTCCCTGACCGAGACCCTGCTGGCACGGAGCGAGCCTTCCTCGGAGCCCGCGCAGGCCAGCCCGTCTATGCCCCCCACGCCGACCGTGGCGCCCCCGGCGTCCGCTCCCCCGGCGGAACCGCGGCGCCGGCGGGCTCCCGCGCGAGCAGAGCGTGGACACGCGGTCGAGGCCACGCGCCGTGCCCGCCGCTCGGACGTGGTGTTGCGCATCGCCCTCGACCGGATCATGGGGCAGCTCCCGCCCGGCACGTTCCTCGCGCCCGAAGATGAAGTGGCGGCGAGCCTCAGAGATCCGGGCCACTTGCTGATCCCGGGTGAGCTCGTCGTCACCCAGCTCTCGGAGGGCATCGCGCGGGTAGCCTGGACCGACATCGCCGACCAGTTTCCGCCTCACCTGGTAGGGCTCGGCGGCGCCGAGATCACCGAGCATCTCCGGGATGGCCTGAAGCTGCCCCTCGATGAAGTCGTGGGCCAGCTGCCCCACGAGCTGTTCGTCGCCGATACGCCGGAGATGGAGGTGCCTGGGCTCGACCGGATCCCGGTGCCGTTCCATCCGCTCGAAGGATCGGGTCCCGCGCCGAGCCTGCTGCGCGAGGCGCCGCCCGAGATCAGGCCCGCGCCGCCGTCGGTCGAGCGGGCGCGCGTCGTGCCGCCTCACGCGGTTCCCGCCCCGGCCGCCCCCGCGCGGCCCGCCCCAGCCTCGACGTCCACGCCGGTGGTTCCGCCGGCCGTCACGCCGCGTGTGGAGCCGCCGGTTGCCCCCGCGCCCGAACCGATTCGGACGCCGGACCCCACGCCGATCATAGCTGCCCCTGCTCCCGGAGCGGGTGAGCCCACGGTGCGCATCTCCTTCGGCCGCGTGGCCTCGGAGATCCCGGCGGAGGTCTTCCGCGTCCCGCTCGAGCAAGTGGCGCAGCAGATGCGGCAGCCGGGCTCGCTGCTGATCCCGCACTCCCTGATTCTGCCCCAGCTCGCGGAAGGGCTGATCCGGGTGAGCTGGGACGCGGTCGCCCCGCAGTTCCCGCGCGAGCAGTTGACCGTGTCCCACACCGAGATGATGGAGCGGCTGCCGAACGGCATCGAACTCCCGCTCGATGAGATCATCCGTCAGGTCCCCCCCGATCTGTTCATGACCGGCGGCCCCGCGGCGGATGTGCGAGGGCTCGAGAGCTTCCCTGCGCCGTTCCAGCCGCTGGTCTCGGACCCCGCCCCCGAGCCGGCACACGCGCCGGCGGCCGAGGCTCCGATCGAAGCCGTCGAAGCGAGGCCCGATCCGGCGCCCGCCCTGGTCGAGGTCGTGGAGGCCGCATCGATCGCGGTCCCGGAGGTGGACGCCGAGGTCGCATTGGCCCGCGTGGACGATGTGGTCGAGCCTGAGCCCGCGATCGAGTCGCGACCGGATCTCGACGAGCGCCCCGGCTTCGCGGGATCCGACTCCGCGGCCGTCGCGGTCGTGCCGGAGCCGGTCGATGAGACGCGAGTCACCCCGCTTCCCAACCCGCGGTCGAACCGGGTCGCGGAGCCGGACCCGGCGCGGCTCGATCGCGCATGGCAGGAGATGGCGGCCCCCGCCGCGCCGCATGCCGTGCCGGTGCCCGCCGGACCGGCCGAGATGGCCGAGGCGCGGCGCATCGCGGGGCTCCTGGCCCCGATCGGTTCGTTCGAGGTGAGCGTTCAAACCCTGGAGGGGGTGACCGTGTTCGCGATGGCCGCACCCACGGTGGCCCAGGAAACGGCCACCGCGGTGGCCGGCCTCGCCCTCCCCCTGCTCGCCGATCACCGCGCGCCATGGCCCGTCGATCAGATCACCCTGCGCGGGCCGGAGACGGCACTGGTTTTGACCCCGCTGGGTGGTCCGAACGGTCGCGGGCCCGTCCTCGCGACGGGAGCGCCCCGCGGTGGGGCGCTGGCCCTGCTCGAGATTCTCTGCCGCCGCGCCGCCGGGAATCGTGATCGACGGCCGGCGCCCCCGACGCTCGAGGCGTTTCCGCTCGGCCGCCGCAGCCTCGTCCCGTTCGCGGTTCCGGCCAAGGCCGCCGAGCTCGCGCCGGCCCTGACCGCCTTCGGGCCGGTCGCCGCGTCGGCGCTGCGGGACGCCGAAGGCGAGGACGCGCTCTACTTCTTCCTGCCGCCGGCCGCGGACGCGTCCGCGACGGGAGCATTCGCGCAGGACCTCCAGGACGTCATGCGAAAGGCCGCGGGGTCCGGCGCGGTGTTCCGCACCGCCGTGCTGCGCTCCGGGAACACGGTCCTGGTCATCCAGAACGAGGAGGTCGGACATGGTCGGTCGATCATTGTCGTCGCGGGTGGGGAAGTGACCCGGCCCGGTCTGGCCTATCGCCAGGTCGAGCGCGCGACGACCACCCTGATTCAGGCCTGAGGCGACCCAATGTCCATCATCAACTACGCGCAGAAAGAGATCAGCTTCAAGGTGGTCTACTACGGCACCGGCGTCGCCGGCAAGACCGCCAATCTCCAATACATCTATCGCGGCTTGCCGGACGTGAATCGCGGCAACATGGTCTCGCTCGCGACGGGTGACGACCGGACCCTCTTCTTCGACTTCCTGCCCGTCTCGGCGGTGACCGTGCGCAACTTCGTGGCCAAGTTCCAGCTCTACACCGTGCCCGGACAGGTGTACTACAACATGACCCGCAAGCTCGTCCTGCGAGGCGTCGACGGCATCGTCTTCGTCGCCGACTCCCAGTGGGATCGCCTGCGTGAGAACGTCGAGAGCTTCCGAAACCTCGAAGAGAATCTGAAGGAGTACGGGTACAATCTGGACGACATTCCCTACGTGATCCAGTACAACAAGCGGGACCTGGCCAACGTGGCGCCGGTGGAGTACCTGGAGTACATGCTCAACCGGAGGAGCCGGCGGGTTCCGTACTTCGAGTCGGTCGCGGTCGAAGGCAAGGGCGTGTTCGACACGCTCAATACGGTGTCGCGCATGGTCCTCGTCGCGGGGTTCGGACAAGAACAGGGGGCGCTCAATGAGTCTACATGACAACCTGGCCATCCACGAGGAGGACGCGCAGCGGATCAACGGCGTCCTCCTGCACTTCCTGGGCGAGTCGGGGGCGATGGAAGCGCTCCTGATCGACCGGAGCGGGCAGCTCCTCGCTCGCGGCGGGGCTTCTCGGTCGCTGGACACCGTATCGCTGTCCGCGCTCGCCGCGGGGGCCTTCAGCTCGACGGCGGCCATGGCCCGACTCCTGGGTGAGACCGAATTCACGATGCTCTTCCATCAAGGCGTGAAGGAGAGCATCCACGTGGCGGCGGTGGACGAGCACGCGATCCTGCTCGCCATCTTCGACAGCCGGACCACGGTGGGCATGGTCCGCCTCTTCGCCAAGGAAGCGGGGACCGCCATCGGCGCGATCCTGGCCGAGACCCGCTCGCGGCCCCAGCGTACCGGGGCGTTGGCGGCGCCGCTGCACAAGGACGAGGTGCAATCGTCTCTCCGGGAGCGCTCGGTCTGAGCTGAAGGACATCCACCATGGCCCAGATCGAGAGCAAGGCGCTGTCCCAGGAAGAGAAGCGGTCCCTGGCCGAGTCGGCCCGGCTCTGCGAGATGATCGTCGAGGCCAACCCCTCGGATACCGGGGCCCTCGAGACCCTCAAGGAGATCTACACGAAGCTGGGCGATCGGGAGAATCTGGCCCGCGTCGTCGCGCGTCTGGCCGGCACGGTCGGGGGGCGGCCATCCGCCAGCGTCATCCCGTCGGACCCGACTCCGGCGGTGCCGCCGCCGCGGGCGCGCGCGCCGGTGGTCGCGGAGCTCGAGTCCGCCGCCGCTTCGAGCGAGAACGGCTCCGGCCGCGGCGCGGGCAAGCGGGCCGCCGCCGCGGCGGCCAGCGAGCGACGGCAGGGCAGCCTGTCGCGGCTCGGCGACCGGTTGGTGGCCGAGAAGCTCATCACCACCGAGCAGCTCCAGAAGGCCCTGGCCGAGCAGAAGGGCAGCGCCGACAAGCTGGGCACGATCCTGGTGCGCCTGCAGTTCATCACCGAGGACAGCTTGGTCTCGTTCCTCTCCAAGCAATACGCGATTCCCGCCATCACGGTCGCGCAGGTGGACCCGGATCCGGACGTGCTGAAGCTCGTGCCGGAGCAGATCGCCAAGAAGCACGGCGTGCTGCCCATCAAGCGAATGGGCAACACGCTCACCCTGGCGATGGCCGATCCCACGAACGTGTTCGCGCTCGACGACGTCGGGTTCATGACCGGCCTGCAGATCCAGCCGGTGGTCGCTTCGGAGGCGGCGATCCGCAAGGCCTTCGAGCGTCTCTACGATACGGGCGGCAGCGTCACCGACATGATGAGCGAGCTCGAGGAAGCCGACGCCGACGTCGAGGTCGTGGAGGGTGGCGAGGAGACCTTCTCCAAGGCCGACATCTTCGATCTCAAGGAGTCGGCCGACGAGGCTCCGGTCGTCCGCCTGATCAACATGATCCTCACCGACGCCATCCGCCGCGGGGCTTCGGACATTCATCTGGAGCCCTACGAGAAGGTCTTCCGGGTCCGGTTCCGCATCGACGGCGTGCTCCACGAGATCATGACCCCGCCAAAGCGTCTCGAGGCCGCGCTGACCTCGCGCGTCAAGATCATGGCCACCATGGACATCGCCGAACGTCGGCTTCCCCAGGACGGGCGCATCAAGCTCCGCTACCATCAGCGCGAGATCGACTTCCGCGTCTCCACGCTGCCGACGATCTTCGGCGAGAAGACGGTCATGCGCATCCTCGACAAGGAGGCCCTGCAGCTCGACCTGAACGCGCTCGGCTTCGACCCCTGGAGTCTCGAGCAGTTCACCAAGGCGATCCACAGCCCCTACGGCATGATCCTGATCACGGGGCCCACCGGCTCCGGCAAGACCACGACGCTCTACTCGGCCATTCACACGATCAACTCCCCGGACATCAACATCATGACCGCGGAGGATCCGGTCGAGTACAACCTGAAGGGTGTCAACCAGGTCCAGGTCAACGACGAGATCGGACGCACGTTCGCGGCCTGCCTGCGCAGCTTCCTGCGGCAGGACCCCGACGTCATCCTGGTCGGTGAGACGCGCGACCTGGAGACCGCCCAGATCGGCATCCGCGCTGCCCTGACCGGCCATCTGGTGCTCAGCACCCTGCACACCAACGACTGCCCGTCCACCCCGGCGCGGCTCCTCGACATGGGCATCCCGCCCTTCCTGGTCTCCTCCTCGCTGCAGCTCATCCTGGCCCAGCGTCTCGGCCGGCGGGTCTGCAAGGACTGCAAGGAGCCCTACGAGGCCGCTGAGGAGAGCCTGGCCCCCTACGGCCACGTGCCCCAGGGGCTCGGCACCGTCAACTTCTACAAGGGCAAGGGCTGCCAGACCTGCAACTTCACCGGCATGAAGGGCCGGGTCGCCATCTACGAGGTCATGCCGGCCAGTCCTGAGATCCGCGACCTGATCCTGCGCAATGCGACGACGGCCGAGATCAACGACGTCGCCCGCAAGCAGGGAATGAAGACGCTACGGCAGAACGCGCTGCAGAAGGTGGTCGAGGGCGTGACCACGGTGGAGGAAGTGCTGCGGGTGACCCTCGGCTAAGCCCGAAATCGGGTCAGGTCAGACCGGCGGTTCGCCACGTGCCGCGCAGCCGATCCACCGCGCGGCCGAGCGCCGCGCGGACCGTCTCCACGCTCACATTACGGTCCGCCACGAGCGTCACGTAACCGACCGGGCTTCCCCCCAAGAAGACCGTCCCGTCGTCCGCCGAGAAGAGCGCCGTCCGGAAGGCGCCCCGCTCCAACCGGCTCGCTCCCAGCTCCAGCTCTCTTCCCAGCGTGGCCGCCAGCGCGGCCAGGGCTTCCACCGGGAATCGGGGAGGCAGCTCCGAGGTGATCACGAGGCCGTCCGGCGTGACGATGAGGCCCCCGCGGACTCCGTCGAGACGGATCAGCTCGAAGAGCGTCTCGCGAAAAGCCTGGGCCCGCGAGGGCCGAGGCGTGCCGTCCGCGGAATCGTGGGCCGCGGTCGGGTCGGGCGCGCCGTGAGGATCGGCCATGGCGTCAGGCCTTGATGTTGAGATCCGTCCAGAGCCGGCCGACCTGCACCAGCCCGGCTCCGGCCTCGACCTCGTGCGGGAGCGCGACGCCCAGGATGACACCGCCGTCGCTGCGCAGGAAGGTCATCTCCGACGCGCCCTCGACGACGCCACGGCGCAGCGCGCCGAGCCCGGCGCGGGCGAGCGTGGCCGAGGCGATGCGGTAGACCTGCGTCATGTGCAGCGCGAGCTGCCGCTGGCGCTCTTCGCTGCCCTGCGCGAACACCAGGGTCCCGTCGCTGTGGGTCAGGATGAGATCGCGTGCGCCCGGCGGCAGCCGCAGCCGATCGGTGGTGATGGTGCCGACGGCGGTGGGAGCCGCCACCGCGGGGGCCGACCAGGTCGCCACCATCTCCTGCAGGGCCTTCGCTTCCGGGAAGTCGGGGAAGTACTGGATCGCCCGATCGAGGAAGGGGCGGCACCCTTCGATGTCGCCTTCCTCGAGCGCGATCCGCGCCAGCCCGAACAGGGCCCGCGGATGGTACGGGTCGAGGGACAACACCCGGCGGAAGGAGGCCTTGGCGGCCGGCATCTCGCGGAAGACGACGTGCAGGTAGGCGTCGAGCAGGTGGCCCACCGCGATGTTGGGCGCGGAGCGGAGTCCCTCGGCGATCAGGTCCGCCGCGTCTTCGTAGCGCCCCTCGTGTCGGTACTGGTCGGCCAAGCGGAAGAGGGAGGCCGCGGAGCGCGGCCGCACGAGCCCGGTGAGGCCGCTCCAGGTGCGCTCGAGGAATGTGGCTAGGCCCACGCGCCGACCTCCCTCGTCCAGGGGATGCCCAGCCTGGAGATCATCGTTGACGGCCATCATAGCACGCGGGCCTCGAGGGGGTTTCAAACTCGGGACGGTCGAGCCGATCGAGCCCCGAGCGTCGCCGCGGCGAGCGAGCTCGAGACACCGCCCGAGCCCCGCAGCCTCCCCGGGCGGCAGCCCGGGCCGGGAGCCGCTACCTCACGGCCATCTCGAAGCCCTTGATGGTCTCGTCGCCGCGCGCCTTCCAGGCCATGCGCCTGGTCGCCCCGTAGAGATCGAGCTGCTGGTAGAGCGGCATCCCCGCGGTGTCGTCCACCCAGAGCCGATTGATTCGAAGGTAGGCCTCGAGCCGCTCCTTGGCGTCCATCGTCGTCTGCGCCTGATCGACCATACCGTCGAAGTCCGCGTTGTAGTAGTTGGCGAGGATCTTTCCCGAGCGGAAGAGCGGGACATAGACGATCTCCGCGTCGTAGGTCGCGGTGCCCCAGCCGATCAGCCACACCGGCCCCGCCTTATGGAAGTACGCCATGTTGTTGAGGTAGCTTCCCCACTCGTGGATCCGCAGCGTCATCCGGATCCCCGCCTTGGTGAGCTGCCCCGCGACGGCCTCCGCCACCTCCTTGTCGCGCACGTAGCGACCCTGGGGGGCGTTGAGCACCATCTCGAGCCCGTTCGGGAAGCCCGCTTCGGAGAGGAGCTGCCGCGTGCGCGCAAGGTCCTGCTTGATCGGATTGAGCCTGGGATCGAACCCGAAGTGGCGATCGGTCAGCATGGTGGACGCGGATGCCCCTGCCGTCGAGGACGGAGCGGATCACTTCGTCGACGTCCACCGCGTGGTTCATCGCCACGCGCACGCGGCGATCCGCCACCGGCCCGGCGTAGGGCCCGCCGAGCTTGTGCTGGGCGTCGAACTGGTGCGTGTAGTACAGGAGCTGGATCGTCCGCACGCTCGGTGCGGTGGAGAGGAAGAGCCGCGGGTGGTTGGCGATGATGGCGGCGAGATGCGGCGGAATGTTCACCGCGATGTCGATCTCGCCGTTCTGGAGGGCGGCGACTCGTACCGCGTCGTCGGGAATGGGCTTGAAGGGATCGGAGCCCACCGGGTTCCGCGCCACGTGCGCGGGGTCCTTCTCGCGGTAATACTTGGGCGGCAGGATCGAGGCCCCGTTCTCGGCCACCAGCGTGTCGAGGATCGGCCAGGGTGCCTTGGTGTGGATGCGCACGGTGAGCGGGTCCACCACCTCGACGTGGCTGATCGGCGCGAAGGGCGTCGCTCCGCGGAGCTTGAGCTTGGGGTCGACGAGCCGCTCCAGGCTGAACTTGCCCGCGGCCGCATCCAGCGGCTCTCCGTTGTGAGACTTCACGCCGGGACGCAGCTTGAACTCCCAAACGGTCGGCGCCACCAGCCTCGGGAGCGCGACCGCGAGGGCGGGCTGGATCACGAGGTTCTCGTCCCGCTCCAGGAGCGTGTCGAACATGTTGCGGGCAAGGTTGGCGGCGGGCGTCTCCTGGTGATTCATGGGGTCGAGCGTGGTCGGATCCACCCCCTGCGCCACGATGACTGTTCCCGGCGGCGCCGCAGATACGAGGCCGCTCGCCGGGGAGTCAAGTGATGCTATAACTGCTCGCGCGGCGCGAAAGGACGGAGCCGCGCGAGTGGAGACTCGACGAGGTTGAGCGGACGATTCACGTCGCTCGCGGCGATGCTGCCGACGGGTGCTCTCCTGCTGGTATTGCTCGGCGCCGCCGCCGTCTTCGTGGGGGACGGCGCTCGCGTCGTTGCCTTTTCCTATCCGGCCGACTACGGCGAAGGGCCGCTGCTCGCCCAAACCCTGCGCCTCGGGCAGGTCGAGAGCATCTACCGATCCGACCTGACATCGCCCCCGTACACCGTGAGCAACTACCCGCCGCTCTATCCGCTGGTCCTGAGCCCGCTCGCGCGCTTCTGGGGCCCCGCGTTCTGGTACGGCCGGCTCCTGTCGTGGCTCAGCGTCGGCGCGGCCGCCACGCTGGTCGGCCTCATCCTCCACGCCCTCACCCGCGACCGGACCGCGGCGGCGATCGGCGGCCTCTCGCTCCTCGCGTTCCCGCCGGTGGCCTACTGGTCGTCGCTCTATCGCGTCGACGCCCTGGCCCTGGCCCTGAGCCTGGGCGGTGTCTGTCTCTGCGCGCGGCGCCCCGAGGGGCGGTGGACGGTGCCGGCGGCGGGGCTCCTGCTGACCGCCGCGATCTATGCGAGGCAGTCATACGGGCTGGCCGCGCCGCTCGCGGCCGCTCTCTGGCTGCTCCAGGCGGGAGGCTGGCGCCGGGCGCTCGCCCTGATCGGCCTCGTGCTCGCCCTCGGGGCCGCGCTGTTCGGGGGACTCGAACGGGCCACCGGTGGTGGCTTCTCCGCGAACATCGTCACCGCCAATCTCAACGAATACCAAGTGGGCTCGCTCGTGGCGTACCTGGCGGACGTATGGACGATGATGCCCTTGGCCCTCACCGCCGCCTCCCTGTTCCTGCTGTCCGCGGGCTGGTTCGGCGTGACGTCCTGGCGGCTGATCGCGCCATACCTGGCCGGCGCCGTGCTCTCGGGACTGACCATCGGCAAGCTTGGCTCGAACGTGAACTATCTGATCGAGCTGGGCGCGGCGGTGAGCCTCTCCCTCGGGGCGCTTCTGGCCTGGCAGCGCCCGCGCCGGGCCGTGTACGCGGTGATCGCGGTGGTGCTGGCGCTGGACATGGCCTTGATGGTCCTGGCCTCTCCGTATCGGACGGTGACCCACGCCCGTCTCGCTGAGGCCGAGGAGGCGCGACGCCTGCTCGGCCTGATCCACGACACCCGGGGCATCGTGCTGGCCGACGAGGACATGGGGCTGCTGGTGCTGGACGGGCGGCCGCTCCACTTCCAGCCATTCGAGATGACGCAGCTCGCGCGGGCCGGTCGATGGGACCAGCGCCCGTTCCTCCACGAGATCGAGCGGCAGGCCTTTGCGGCGATCCTGATCTACCGGATTCCGGAGCTGCCGATCGAGCGCCAGCGCTGGACCGACGAGATGCTGGCCGCGATCGAGCGCCGTTACCTGGTCGCGGAGCGCGTCGGCCAGACGGAGGTATATCGCCCGCGCTCCGGCGGCTGAGCACCGCCTCCTTCTGGCACCGGGTTCGGGCCGGGGCCGGTCAGCCCGCGCCGCGGGGCAGCTCGATCAGCCAGAACTTCTGGTCGCCCTTGATGAGGCGCGTGCCCCGGGTGAAGAAGGCCGCCATCAGCTCCATCTTCGCCACGTTCTCGTCGCGAGACCGGCGCTCGTCCACGATGGGCGAGCGACGGTAGTCGAGCAGGACGTCGTGGCGGAGCAGGAGGTGGGTGATGCCATCGGCCTGGACCCGGGCCAGGATCTCCTCGGGGCCGCGGGCGGCCCTCACGTAGCGAGTCAGCGTGTAGTCCTCGAAGATGAAATCGGAGAAATACGGCCGGTCCAGGTGATAAGTGTCCCGGCGCATGTCGATGAGCCACACCGTCGCGGTCGGGGGCAGCTCGCGGTTGACGACCTCGTAGTACGGATAGTAGTCGAGCCGTCGCCGCAGATAGTCGTCACGCGGCTCACCGCCGAGCACGACGCGGACCGGATCGAGCGCGAGGAACCAGGCCAGCACCACCGGCAGCCCGAGGGCGGCCGCGGCCAGGAGCAGCCATCGCGAGGCGGTGCGGCGCGCGCCGCCCTCCCCGGTGCCCGCGACCGCGGCGGCGACGGCGAGGCCCGGTAGGGCGGGCAGGAGGTATCTGAGCTGCTGGCTGGAGAACAGCCAGAAGACGAAGAGGCAGGCCGAGAGCACGATCGCCAGACCGAGCGGGGCGCCGAGCCTCCGCTTCCAGAGAGCCCAGGCGAGCAGCGGCAGCGCGAGAACGAATGCGATGCCCAGCACGCCGTCGTAGTACGCCGGCTGGTCCGGCTGCGCGGCCACGGCCAGACGGAGGGGAGCCCAGAGGTAGTCGAGGACAGTCCGGGTGTCGCCATAGAGCGAGAACCATGTCTCGTAGAGCTGGGAGCGCTCGAGATCCCAGCCCGCGGCCTCGGCCGGCCAGATCCCGAGGTAGAAGGGAAAGACGGGGCTCCCGGTGCGGATCCAGTTCCGCGCGTACCAGGGCCCCGCGAGCGCCACGCCCAGCGCCAGCGCGCCCACCAGGGATGCCGCGGTGACGACCGGAGCCGGGCGCGGCCCCGATGCAGCCGCTGGTGTCCCGAGCGCCCGCAGGAGCCCGAGCAGCGCGAGCGGAAGGATCAGGAACGCGGTGCTGAGCTTGATCGACAGCGCCCCCCCGATGCCGACGACGATCCAGAGGAGATGACGCGGCTCGAGGCTCGTCCACCACCGACCGAAGGCACGGACGGCCAGCGCGGTATAGGCGGCGAGGGCGAGATCCACGTAGGCGCTGGCGGCCACGTCGTACGCGCTAGGGATCCACGCGATCATGAGCGCGGCGGTGGCGCCCCACGCGCGGTCCGCTCCCGCCTCCCGCGCCCAGCCGTAGACCACCATCACCAGCAGTGGCGCGAAGAGGAATAGCGCGGCCCCCGCCGCCGCCTCGCTCACCCGAGGCCCGAAGGGGGCGCCGAGCAGCATGGCCCAGACCGCGTGCATCTCGACACCGAGCGGGTAGTAGCCGGCGATGTTGTGGGGCACCTCGAGAGCCCGGCCCGCCGCGACGTATGCCTTCGGCAGCGCGAAGTGGTAGAGCAGGGTGTCCTTGGCGGTCGGCGGCGCCAGCGCGGCCATCAAGGCGAAGCCGTGACCGGTAACGATCAGCGCGAGCGCGGCCCACCCACCCGCCCGCGCTAGCTCCCGCCGGGACGTCCGCGCGTGCGCCAGCGCGGTGCCCGCCTGGACCAGACCCGCGAGCAGGGTGAGGGCGGCGACCGGGGTGCGATAGAGCGGCACGACGCCCAGGAAGAACCAGATGATCGACCAGGCAGCGGCGCCGAGAAGAGCGCGCTCGGCCACCGCGAAGCATCGCTCGTCGTGAGAATCCCGACCATCGGACCAGGGGATTCTCCCGAGAATCGCGTGACCGAGCCCGTACCACGCGAGCCCGATCAGCCCGGCCAGAAGCAAGCCGGCCAGTGAGGAGAGGAAGCCGGTGAGGCCGAAGACGGGCCCGCGGGCGAGCGCGCCGAGAAACGCCGGGACCAGCACCGGCAGCCGGCCGACGTCGTCACCGCGATTCAGCAGGAAGGCCACCGCGAGCGAAAGCCACCAGGCGCCTGCGACGGCGATGACGCCGATCCGCCGCGCCCGGGTGCTCATCTCCCGTCAGCCGTTGGTCGCCCCCATGACATAGCCTTGCTGCAGGTCGCGGGCGCGCAGCGCCGGGTCGCGCTCCGCGGACGGGCCGTAGCCGCCGCCGCCCGGCAGCAGCACCTCGACCAGATCGCCCGGCCGGAGCGTCTGCTCGGCCTTGGGATTGTCGGGCGCGTGGCCGTTGATCAATACCTGGCCGGGAAGACCCGGTCCGCCGCCGAAGAAGCCCTTGGCGGGGATGCGGGTGCGATCGCAGAGCACCGAGCAGGTCGCCGGCTCGTCGGAGCAGACCCGGAAGGCGATGATCTGGCCGAGACCACCGCGATACCGGCCCTCGCCCCCAGACCCGTCACGCAGCGCTTTCCGCTCGATCAGCAGCGGCGCGAGCGACTCGATGACCTCCACCGGCGTGCCGAGCACGCCCGACGGGAACGCGGTAGCCGAGAGGCCGTCCTGGCCGGGTCGAGCCCCGGTGCCGCCCGAGCTGAAGAACGTGTAGACCCAGGGGGTGCGATCGCGGTTCTTGCCGGTGAGCTGGATGCCCCAGATATTGGCGGAGCCTTCGGCCATCACCCGGTCGGGCAGCGCCTCCTTGAGGGCGCCCGCCACCACGTGCGGCAGGAAGTGGCCGACGATATGCCGGGCCGCCACTGGCGCCGGGGGCTGCACGTTCAGGATGGAGCCCTCGGGCGCGGTGATGCGGAGGACCCGGAAGGCGCCCTCGTTGTTGGGCACGTCGGGGCTCACGATGACCTTGACCCCGTAGGTCGTGTAGGCCTCGGTGTAGTTCATCACCACGTTGATGCCGCGACGGCTGGCCGGCGAGGAGCCCGTGAAGTCCACCCAGAGATCCTCGCCGCTCACCTCGCAGCGCACCGCGATCGTGATCGGGTCGTCGAAGCCGTCCGAGGTCAGCGAATAGCGGTACTGCCCCGGGCGCAGCTCACCGATGGCCTGTCGCATGGCCCGCTCGGTGCGGGTGATGATCTCGTCGGCCAGCGGCTCGAGGCGCTCGAGGCCGAACTCGTCCATGAACTCGAGCAGCCGCTCGCCCCCCACCGTGCCTCCCGCCACCTGGGCGTGGAAATCGCCCATCACGAGGTCGGGGACCCGCGTGTTGGCCCGGATCATGGCGGCAAGCGTCTCGTTGAGCCGGCCCGCCTCGTAGAGCTTCATGATGGGGATGAAGAGCCCCTCCTCGTACACCTCGCGCGCCTCGGCGGAGAGCACGTGGCCGCCGATGTCCGCGCTGTGGCAGGTCGAGGCGAAGAAGGCGACGCAGTCCCGGCCGCGGAAGACCGGATTGCAGACGGTGACGTCGTTGAGGTGTCCCGAGGTCTTCCAGGGATCGTTGGTGATCAGGACGTCGCCGGGTTGGAGCGTCTCGAGTGGGCACGCGGTCAGGATGTGCTTCATGGCCAGCGCCATAGAGTTGATGTGCCCCGGGGTGCCGGTCACCGCCTGGGCGATCATGTAGCCCCGACGGTCGAAGACGCCCGCGGAGAGATCGCCCGCCTCGCGCACGATGGAGGTGAACGACGTGCGCATGAGCGCGGCCGCCTGCTCGTTGACCACGCCGATCAACCGGCTCCAGCAGATGTCGAGGGTGATCGGGTCCATCAGCGCCCCTCCCCGACCGCCGGGGCGACGACGAGTGTCCGGTGGGCGTCCACCGTGATCGCCGCGCCCGGCCCCACCACCGTGGTGGACTCCCGCTCCTCGACGATGGCGGGTCCGGCGAGCCGGCTCCCCGGCCCGACAGCGTAGCGGTCGTAGACCGGTATCTCGACGTAGCCCCCGATCTCCGGGAAATAGGCTTTTCGACTGCTCTTCATCTGCGGGGACCCAGAAATGGCCCCCGCACTCCCCCCACCCGCGGACGACCCAGAAGCGGCCCCCGCACTCCCCCCACCCGCGGGCTCTCCGAGCAGATCGGGCGCGGGGCCCGAGACGACGGCGCGCCAGTTGAGAGCCTCGAGCGGCACGCCCTGCGGGGTGCGGCTGTAGAGGAGGCGATAGGCCGCTTCGAACGACGCGGTGATGGTCGCGAGACTGGCGGGGCCGAGCGGGCCCAGCGGAATCTTCACGTCCACCTCATGACCTTGCCCGAAGTACCGCATCTCGGCGCTGCGGCGGACGGTGACGTCCCGATCCGCCACGCCCGCGCCGCGCACGATACGGCGCCCTTCGGTCTCCATCTCCTCGAAGAGCCGGTTGATCAGGGCCCAGTCCGCGGAGGCGAGCCTCTGCGGCGCGGTCCGCACGAAGTCGAAGGCGAGTGGCGCGGCCAGGAGCCCGTAGGCCGAGAGCGCGCCGGCCCCGTAGGGCACGAGCACGCGTGGCACCCGCAGAATGCGCCCAACGTGCCAGGCGTGGACCGGTCCCGCACCGCCGAAGGCGAAGAGGGGATAGCCCCGCAGGTCCTTGCCGCGCTCGATGCCGTGCACGCGCGCGGCGCTCGCCATGTTCTCGTTGACGACCCGGTGGATGCCCCAGGCGGCCTCGGTGAGCTCGAGGCCCATCGGCCGCGCGACGCGCTCCAGGACGGCGCGGCGGGCCGCGTCGACGTCGAGCCGCATGCGCCCGCCCAGGAAGAACTCGGCGTCGAGGTACCCCAGGAGCAGGTCGGCATCGGTGACGGTGGGCTCGCGGCCGCCCAGGCCATAGCACGCCGGCCCCGGATCGGCGCCCGCGCTGTCCGGCCCCACCTTGAGCAGGCCCATGCGGTCCACGCGGGCGATCGAGCCACCGCCCGCGCCGATCTCGATCAGCTCCACCACCGGCACCCGGATCGGCAGGCCGGAGCCCTTCTTGAAACGGTCGGCCCGCGCGACCTCGAACTCGCGCGCGAGCTGAGGCTCGCCGCGATCGATGACGCACGCCTTCGCGGTGGTGCCGCCCATGTCGAACGACAGGAGCCGCTCCTCGCCGACCTGTCGGGCCATCCGCGCGGCCGCGAGCGCCCCCGCGGCCGGGCCCGACTCCACGAGACGGATCGGCACCCGCTTCGCGGTTTCGGGGGTGGCGATGCCCCCCGCCGACATCATGACGTACAGCCGACCCGGGATGCCCAGCTCCTGGAGCTTGCGCTCGAGATCGTCCAGGTAGCGCGACATCATGGGCATCACGTACACGTTGGCGGAGGTCGTCGACGTGCGCTCGTACTCGCGGATCTCCGGCACCACGTCGGAGGAGCAGGAGACGGGCACGCCGGGCAGGAGTTCGGCGCAGAGCCCGGCCAGCGCGCGCTCGTGCACCGGGTTCCGGTAAGCGTGCAGCAAGCAGATGGCGATGGCCTCCACGCCCAGCGCGCCGAGCTGGGCGACGGCGGCGCGCGCCTGCGCGGGGTCGAGCGGGCGCAGGACGGAGCCGTCGGCCTGGACGCGCTCGGAGACCTCGATCCTGAGCTGGCGCGGCACGAGCGGCACCGGGGGGTCGATGAAGAGGTCGTACATGTCGTAGCGACCTTCCCGGCCGATCTCGACCGCGTCCCGGAAGCCAGCGGTGGCCAGGAGGCCCACCCGGGCCCCTTTGCGCTCGATCAGGGCGTTGGTCGCGAGGGTCGTGCCGTGGATGAGGGCGCGTACCGCGGCCGCGGTAGCCTCCGCCTCGTGGAGCAGGCTCACGACCCCTTCCTCCACGGCCTGTGAGGGGTCCTTCGGTGTGGTCAGGAGCTTGCCGACGCGAGCGGAGCCGGTGGCTTCGTCCACCCAGACCAGGTCGGTGAACGTGCCACCGATGTCGACGCCGATGCGCGCCGGATTGCCGCGGGGCTCCATGCGGTCGGAGTCTACACGAAACCGCCCGGACCTAGCGAAACTCCTGCTCGACCTGCCGGGCGAGCCGCGGATCGAGCCGGCTCAGGACCACGAGCTGCTCCCGCGCGGCGGAGCGATCGCCCCGGGCCGCGTACGCGCGGGCCAGCCCCAGGCGCGCCACCGGGTCCGTGGGGTTCACCGCGATGGCCCGCTCGAAGGCGGACAGGGCCGGCTCGACGCGGCCCTCGGTGAGCAGGGCCCGCCCGAGCGAGGTCAGGGCGGGCACCGAATCCGCCTTGAAGCGCAGCGCCTCCTCGAGCTCGACGATCGCCTCCCCCGGGCAGCCCTCCTCGATGAGGGCGATGCCCAGGTTGGTGCGGGTGGCGACGTCGCGCGGCTCGTGGGCGAGACGGTAGCGCAGCTTGGCGATTCCCTCCTGACGGCGCCCCATCTGTAGCAGCAGGACTCCGTAGTTGCCGTAGAACTCGGAGCGGTCGGGTCGCAGCGCCTGCGCCCGCTCGAAGAGGACCAGGCTTTCCGCGCGATCGCCGCGCTGGCTCGTGATGATGCCCAGATTGTGGAGGCAGATCGAGCACCGGGGATCGACCGCGATGGCGTAGCGCCAGAGCGTTTCCGGATCACGCCACACCGTGGTCTGGATGCTCGCGGCCACCCCGAGACCGGCGAGCCAGATCGCGAGCAGCCCCAGGCCGAGCACCGCGACGGGTCTCCGGAGCGCGCCGCGCCGCGGCGCTTCGGCGAGAGCGACGACCAGCGCCCCGACCAGGAGCGCGAAGCCGGCGCAGGGAAGATAGGTGTTGCGATCGGCGCCGAGGTGATAGCCGGTGTGCACGATCCCGGTGACGGGGGCCAGCATCACGAGGTAGAACGCCCAGATCGCGAGTCCGGCGGGCCACCGCCCGCGGGAGAACCAGGCCGCCGCGGTGATCGCCAGCACCGCGATGGCGCTCGGCAGGTACGGAGTCTCGAGCGGGTGCAGGCGCAGGGGCAGCTCGTAGATCGGAGCCAGGTTCAGGGGGACGAAGGTCTTCCAGACGTGGAAGCCGACGTTGTAGAAGAGCATCCCGATCCGGGCGACCGGATCGGCCTGGGTCAGATAGCCGCTGGTGCGCTGGACGTGGAAGGCGGCGGCGGCGGCTCCCACCGCGAGCAGCGCGAACGGGATCTTCTCGCGCCAGATCGGCCAGGCTCGCGCTCCGGTCCAGTCGCCGAGCGTGGGGCCGAGACGACGGAGCGGGTAGACGTCGAGGATGATCAGGACGAGCGGCAGGCCCATCACGATCGACTTGGAGGCGAGCGCGAGAGCGGCGAAAGCCAGCGCGGCCCCGCGCCAGCCGGCTCTCACGTCCGGGGGCCGCTCGTGAGCTTTGAGGTAGGCCAGCACGGTGAGCAGGAAGAAGAACCCGGAGGTGAGATCGCGCCGCTCCGTGATCCAGGCCACCGACTCCACCCGGAGCGGGTGGATCGCGAAGAAGAGCGCGGCGCCGGCGGCGCCGAGAGCCAGGCTCCCCGCTGCGGCCGACGGCATCGCGAGGCCGAGCAGGCGGCGCGCGACGAGGTAGAACACGGCGGCACTGGCCGCGTGCAGCAGCACGTTCGTGAGGTGATACCCGAAGGGTCTCATGCCCCACACCGCGTAGTCGGCGCCGAAGGTGAGCCACGTGACCGGGATCCAGTGCCCCATCACGCTCGCGGTGAGCATCCAGCGTAGCTGTGACCACCCGAGGCCCCGGTAGTAGGGGTTCTCGAGGAAGTTGATGGGATCGTCCCAGTCCACGAATCCGCCGCGCAGGGTGGGGGCGAAGACGACGGCGGTCACGAGGGCAAGGGCGAGCGGCGTAGCCCGCAAGGCGGGACGCAACATCATCTCCAGTCTAACCGAGCCGAAAAAGCATCGACCCGAAAAATCGACCGGGCGACAATGGATTCGATGCGGAGAGTGCCCGCCGCCCTTCTTCCCGCCGGCGTTTTCCTGGTCGCGTGCCTGGCCTTCTGGCCCGTGCTCCCGGGCGAGTTCAACTGGGACGACGACATCAATCTCGTGTCGAACCTCGGATACCGGGGATTCGACGCCAGTCAGGTTCGGTGGATGTTCACGGCCACCTTGATGGGCCACTACATGCCCTTCACGTGGCTGTCGTTCGCCGTCAACTATGCGCTCGGCCAGATGAACCCGTGGGGGTATCACCTCGTCAGCCTGCTGCTGCATGCCGCCAATGCGGTGCTGGTCTACCTCGTCGCGCGCCGGCTCCTGACCGCCGCGCTCGAGCATCGGGTGAACCCGAGCGCGGCCTCGACGGGAGCCGCCCTCGCGGCACTCCTCTTTGCCGTCCATCCCCAGCGGGTGGAGTCCGTCGCGTGGATCTCCGATCGCGCCACCGTGCTGTGCGGGACCTTCTACCTCCTCGCGGTCTTCGCGTACCTGCGAGCGGTCGCCGCGCCGGGCGCCCGCCGTGGCAGCGGGTGGGGGACCGTGTCGCTGGTAGCTTTCGCCGCGGCACTCCTCTCGAAGGGCATGGCGATGAGCCTTCCGATCACCCTCCTCATCCTCGACGTGTACCCGCTCCGGAGGTGGTGGGCGGCCGGGCCGCGCGTGCTGGTGGAGAAGACACCATACTTCGCCCTCGCGCTCGCGGGCGCGATGGTGGCCGCGGTGGCGCGGAGCCAGGGGGCCGAGTTCACCGGCTACGGCAGCTACGGGGTCGCCTCCCGCATCGGACTGATCGCCTACAGCCTCTGGTTCTACCCGCTGAAACTCGTATGGCCGGCCGATCTCTCACCCCTGTACGAAGTGCCAAGGCAAGTCAGCCTTCTCGATCCCCGTTTCCTGATACCGCTCCTCGGCCTGCTCGTGGTGACTGGAGCGCTGATCGCGCTCCGCCAGCGCGCTCCGGGAGCGCTCGCGGCGTGGGCGCACTCCGCCGCGGTCGTCGCGCCGGTCAGCGGAGTGGTCCACTCCGGCCTCCAGTTGGTCGCGGACCGCTACAGCTACCTCGCCCAGCTCGGGTTCGTCGTGCTGGCGGGCTATGGGCTCGTGCGCATTCTCGAGCTGCACGGGCAGGGCCGCGTGCGGCGCGCCGCGGTGATGGTGGCGGGGAGCGGGATCGTGCTGACGATCGGCGCGCTCGCGATGTTGACATGGAGCCAGACCTACGTCTGGCGAGACCCCGAAACGCTCTGGCGGTGGGCGGTGGATCTCGATCCACTCTGCGGCCGCTGCCACAACAACCTGGGCGTGGCCCTGCTTCACACCCGTCGAGACCCACAAGGCCTGAGCGAGTCGGAGGACCATCTCCGTCGGGCGGTCGCGCTGAGGCCCGAGCACGCCTTGACTCACCTCAACCTCGGTACGGTCTCGCTCCTCCGCGAGCGCTACGTCGAGGCCGAGGCGGCGTTGCAAGAGTACCGGCGGCTCCAGCCCGACGCCCCCGATGGCGCCGAGCGGCTCGCCGTGCTCTATCTGGTCCAGGGGCGATCCGATGAGGCGATCCCGCTCCTGCGCCGGGCTCGGGGGCTGCGCCAGCCCTCCAGCGTGCGGAACGACCTCGCAGCCGCGGTGGATCTGCTGAACGATGGCGAGACCCTCCGCTACCTCGGGCAGGCCCTGCTCGAACAGGGCCGGGCCGACGATGCGGTGCTTCCGCTGCGGCGGGCGGTGGAGCTCCATCCTGCGTCGCCGACCCTCCGCCTCTGGCTCGCGCAGGCCTACCGTGGGGCCGGCCAGGTCGCGCTGGCCGATGCGGAGCTCTTCTCCCTGCGACAGCTGGATCCAAAGGCGGCCGCGCCGATCGCGGTCCGCTGAGCGATGCCCTAGGGCTTCACCGCGGCCGCGTGGCGCTGGAACGCCTCCAGCGCGGCGGTGCCGACGGCGGTGTCCTGATCGCCGGTGCCGCCGCTGATCCCGATTCCTCCGACGACTTCGCCGTCCACCTCGATGGGGAATCCACCGACGAAGACGGCGAAGCGTCCGGGGTGCATGGCGTGGATCCCGAAAGCCTCATTGCCGGGCAGAGCGGGGCCGCCGGGAGGCTGATTGAACCGGTGGGTCGCGCGGCGATGCCCGGCCGCGGTGAAGGCCTTGGCGATGGCGATCTCCACGCCGGTGATGCGCGCGCCGGTCATCCGGTGCAGCGCGATGGGGTGCCCGCCGTCGTCGCAGACGCAGATCGTCTCCGTGACGCCGATCTCGCGCGCCTTACCTTCGGCGGCGGCGAGCAGGACGAGGGCGTCCTCGAGAGTGAGTCGCTTGACCGTGATCACGGCAGCTCCAGGAGGATCTGATCGGCGTCCACCTGCACCGGATAGCTGGGAACGCCCGCGCCCCGGCCGGGGAAGAGGCACTGGCCGGTGCGCACGTCGTACATCCATCCGTGCCACGGGCAGGCGAGGCGGCTCCCGGTCAGCTTGCCCTGGCTCAGCGGGCCGCCCTGGTGGGAGCAGGTGTCGCCGCAGGCGTAAACGCGGTCACCGACCCGGGCCAGCACGATCCGGGTACCGTCGAGCTCCACCAGCTTCAGCTGACCGGCCGGGACCTCGGCGAGC
>Ga0207646_10002691_pt1 | contig 20839 bp, 22 predicted proteins | sample KBSK5502metaG_FD_184343 | JGI IMG/M metagenome (GOLD analysis project Ga0207646, IMG submission 184343) | Corn, switchgrass and miscanthus rhizosphere microbial communities from Kellogg Biological Station, Michigan, USA - KBS K5-50-2 metaG... | ecosystem: Host-associated > Plants > Roots >...
AGATGTGTGGGAACCTCGTGGGCATTTCAATATGTATGGTTGCGTAGTCACTGAACCCGTGACGCCCGAAGCCAATCTCGGTGTATTGTTTATGCATAACGAGGGCTATAGTACAATGTGCGGTCACGGAACTATTGCCCTGGTGACTGCGCTGTTGGAGACGGGAGCAATTCCTGCGAAGGGCCGGCACACACCGGTCAATCTCGACACCCCTGCTGGCCTGGTGCGCGCCACAGCTCATCTCGATAGTGATGGACACGTCGAGCGAGTGTCATTCTTAAATGTCCCATCATTTTTATATGTACGAGATGTGCCACTCGACCTGCCCCTTTACGGTAGGCTGACCATAGACATTGCTTTCGGTGGTGCCTTTTATGCATTTATACCAGCCGGGCAACTCGGGCTGCAAGTCACGCCAGAATTCACTGAGCAACTCGTCATGGCTGGCGAAGCAATCAAGAAGGCGGTCAATGCAAAAGTGCCCATCAAGCATCCAGTCGAGGCAGATTTAAGCTTTATCTATGGTACCATCTTGACAGGCCCGGCTGAAAATACTGCCCATCATAGTCGTAACATCTGTGTCTTCGCGAACGCTGAGGTAGACCGCTCGCCAACAGGTACAGGTGTCTCGGCGAGGCTGGCTTTGCATCACGCTAAGGGCGAAATCGTTGATGGCCAGCAGATTGTTATTGAAAGTATCCTGGGAGCAGGCAGTATATTTAGCGGGCAGGTTGTGGGGCGAACGCAAGTTGGAGCATATGAGGCGATTGTACCTGAAGTCAGCGGAACAGCCTTCATCACGGGCCATCATGAATTTTGCGTTGATCCAAGGGACGGACTAGGGCAGGGTTTTTTGCTTTCTTAGTCAGTCTTACCAACTGGATTTCGTATAGTCATTAACTATAATCCAGCATAGCCCACCACCGAACTCAAAAAGCATTATATTCACCGAATCAACTTATCATGATCGGGGGCTTCCTTTTCCAGCCGATTAGCTTCCTGGTAAGCATCACGCACGAGTTTACAAATTTCTTCCGGATCATCGGAGAGTTGTAGCAGGGCTGCATCTTCTGGTGATATTTTCTCAGTGGAGAGCATAGTATCTCGTATCCAGTTGATGAGGCCTTCCCAGTACTTTGAGCCAGAGAGAATAACGGGAAAGTGGCTTACCTTTCTCGTTTGAATGAGCGTCAGGGCTTCAAAAAGTTCATCCATCGTGCCGAACCCGCCGGGAAAAATGATGAATGCATTTGAATACTTTACAAACATGGTTTTACGCACCATGAAGTAGCGAAAATCGAGCGCGATGTCCAGGTGTGGGTTATGGTCTTGCTCAAAGGGAAGCTCTATATTACAGCCAATGGAGAGGTTTCCCCCTTCCTGCGCTCCCTTATTTGCAGCCTCCATAATACCAGGGCCGCCACCAGTGATAATACCGAAGCCGGCTTTTGCTAACAGGCGTGCTGTTTCAACCGCTAGTGCATACATGGGATCATCCGGCTTCGTTCGCGCTGAGCCGAATATTGCCACCGAGGGGGGAATATGAGCGAGAACATCGAATCCATTGACAAACTCGCTCATGATGCGGAACACGCGCCAGGGATCGGTATATGTGAAGTCAAGATGCAAGGCGCGTTCAAATGCATGCTCTTCCTCCCTCTCTCGCTCACGTGGTAATGGCTCTGAGGGTCTAACTAGTGGCTGTACTGGACGGGTCAGCAATCGTTGATCTTCAGTTACTGCACCGCCTTTGTTTCTAAGGTAGCGGTAGCGGTCAGTCGCTTTTTTATCTCGATGATTACCGTTATTTTTCACATTATTATTTCGACTCATTGTTTGTTTTTCCTTCTTCTCCGATTTCATGGAACCGCCGTTTTAGTATTATCGTGGCAAGAGGCGGCAATGTTAAAAGTATGGACTGTGGGCAGGATTGCCAGTAAATTGGCCCACTTGGCATGGGCTGTTTATTTTCCAACCCACTCCCCCCATAACGCGACGCATCGCTATTGATCAATTCATAATATTCCCCCTCACGTGGCACACCAAGGCGGTAACCGTGACGCGGCACAGGAGTAAAGTTACATATAAACACGAGCGAATCTTCCTCTTTTTTACTACGTCTGATGAAGGACACGACGCTCTGATCAGAATCGTGCGGATCAATCCAGGAGAACCCTTCAGGTTCGTTGTCCAGGGCACTCAATGCTGGTTCACTCTGATATAAGTGGTTCAGGTCGCGTACGAAGCTTTGCAACTGCGCATGATGTGGATCACTCGGCGGTTCGAGAAGATGCCAGTCGAGGCTCTCCCTGAAGTTCCATTCGCGCCACTGTCCAAACTCCCCACCCATAAAAAGCAGCTTTTTGCCTGGGTGACCCCACATATAGCCAAAAAAGGCACGCAGATTCGCGAAACGCTGCCAGAGGTCCCCGGGCATCTTGTTAATCAGGGAACCTTTGATGTGCACGACCTCGTCATGGGAAAGTGGCAAGACAAAGTTTTCGGAGTATGCATACATCAACGAGAATGTAATATCGTTGTGATGGTAACGCCGGTGGATTGGGTCCATATGCATATACTCCAACATATCGTGCATCCATCCCATGTTCCACTTCATACTAAACCCTAACCCGCCAACATACGTTGGCCTGGATACAAGGGGCCACGCTGTAGATTCTTCGGCGATAGTCAATGTCCCAGGCTGCTCGGCATAAACCGCTTCATTCAGGTGACGCAGGAACTCCACTGCCTCAAGGTGCTCTCTGCCGCCATAACGATTCGCGACCCACTCGCCGGGTTTACGCAAATAGTCAAGGTAAAGCATAGACGCCACCGCGTCGACTCGTAACCCATCTATGTGATACTCCCTCAACCAGAACAAAGCATTGGCGATTAAGAAGTTACGTACCTCGCTGCGACCGTAATCGAAGACCAACGTGCCCCACTCTTTATGCTCCCCTTTACGCGCATCAGCGTATTCGTAGAGATGAGTACCATCAAAAAATCTTAAAGCATGATTATCCCTGGGAAAGTGCGAGGGCACCCAGTCAAGCAAAACACCAATGCCCTGCTGGTGCATGTAGTCCATGAAGTACTGAAAGTCCTCAGGCGTACCGAAACGGCTTGTCGGAGCATAGTAACCCGTGGTTTGATATCCCCACGAGCCATCGTAGGGATATTCAGCAACAGGCAACAGTTCAATGTGGGTAAATCCCATATCTTTGACATATGCTGCCAAGGCGACCGCCAGCTCCCGATAGGTCATGAAACGATCTTCCTCTACAGCGCCCGGGACATGACGTTCAGGAATATGCCTCCAGGATCCCAGGTGAACCTCATAAATCGAGATAGGCGAATTCAACTGCTGGTGCTCTCCACGCTCACTCATCCACTCACCATCTTGCCACAGTCGTTGGTGAATGTCAGTCACTATACTAGCAGTCTTGGGACGCAACTCGACAGCAAAGCCGTAGGGATCTGTTTTATCGACAGTATAGTTGTTAAAACGGGAATAGATAGCATACTTGTACAGAGCACCGGCCTGCACCCCCGGTACGAAACATTCCCACACCCCTAGTTCACGGTGCCGCAAGTGCATCGGGTTGGTATCGCGATTCCAATCATTAAAATCTCCTATAACGGACACCGCCAAGGCGTTGGGAGCCCAGGTCGCGAAATTCGTGCCGACCACGCCATTGACAGTTCTTATATGCGCGCCCATCTTCTCATAGATGTGGTAATGCTTGCCCTGACCGAATAAGTAGAGATCGAAGTCACTAAAAACTGAGGGTATAGCCTGCTCAGTAATCGACGCCACATCCTGTGTATCATTAAACTCTGTCATTTTATCACCAACACCCTTATTATGTACCATAAGTGCCACACATCATGTAGCATAGCACATGTACCAGGTACTTTGAGTGGCCTAAAATACACTCGAACCGCCCGACTTCCTTTCTGACGGGAGCAATAGTATACTACATCAGGCACACAAGTGAAAGTGAGGAAATATACCTATGCTGTCCTCTACTGACCAAGACATCCTGCGTGATCTTGGTATACACCGCGTCATTGAACCTGCAGGATCCTTACCACAGCCCGCATGGAAGCTCGACAACACTCCTTCCGCGTACCTCTGTGAGACCCTGGTCGATGTTCACGCATTACATATCGACTCAGCCAGCTTTACGCAGATAGCAACCGTGTGCGGTAGAGATCCTGGGCGAATGAAAAAGCACATCATGGATATTGTGGCTCAACGTGGCAAGATGCATAATCCCGTCACGGGCTCCGGCGGCGTATTAATCGGCACGATTCGCGAACTCGACGAGGCGTTTGGAAAAAAACATGGATTGGCTATAGGTGATACCATCGTTAGTCTCACGTCGTTAAGCTGGCTTCCGCTGTATCTAGAAAGCATATATACAATCAACATGGGTCGCTGTGAGGTCGAGGTCACAGGCAAAGCCATCTTCTTTCGCAGCAATCCGGTGGCAAAGCTCCCGAACGATCTTCCCAGAAGTATCGTTGTTGCGGCGCTGGATGTCGCAGGGGCGCCTTCACGGGTAGCAACGCTAGCTCAGCCAGGCCAGCGAGTCACGGTACTCGGAGCAGGAGGAACAGCCGGGCTTCTGACACTATGTGCACTTCGTCAACGTCTTGGCTCACAAGGCGAGATCATTGCCATAGAGTACAACGACAAGGCTCTGCATGACGTGGTCGAACTGGAGGTAGCCGACGTAGTGGTGCAGGGCAACGCAACGCGTCCATTAGAACTCGTTGAGAAAGTACGAGACGCCTTTGCCGGGCAAGAATACCGGGCTGATCTCTGCATAAATGTCGTCAACGTCCCGTACACCGAGTTTGCTACTATCTTGCTTACCAAACCCGACGGATGTATTCTCTTCTTTAGCATGGCAACTAGCTTCACTGCAGCAGCCCTGGGCGCTGAAGGCATAGCCAGGCAGGTCGAAATGCACATTGGCAATGGCTATATGCCGGATCACGGTGCCGTAGCTTTACAACTCCTGCGCGATTATCCCGTACTACGGACAATCTTTGCGAAGCGATTCGGCTAGCCAGGCAAGGACAACATGACTGCATATCTCGCTCAAATCGTGGCTCAGGCAAATATTCGAAGTCTCTCCCTCATCGGCCTCTCGAAAAATGTTGGTAAGACGACCACGACAAATCACTTGCTGGAAACGCTGCTCAGTGAGAACCTCTACCGTGCAGAGGATTTGGCGCTGACCTCCCTCGGGTTAGATGGAGAAGCAACCGATGCACTGACAGGCCTTCCAAAGCCACGCTACATACCACAGGCCGGATTACTGGTGGCAACGACCGCCGACCTCTTAAAGCAAGCCGAACGCGAAGGAGCTCAAGTCGAATACCTGCAACAGCTCCCAGGCAGAACTGCACTGGGACCTGTAATATTAGCCCGCGTCCTACAAACCGGGCATATCGTCATTGCCGGCCCCACACTCCTGCGAGATCTGCGCAGTTTACTCGAACGGTTGCAAGCCTTAGGCGCTCGCCTGAGCATTATCGATGGCGCGATCAACCGGCTGGGAGCAGCAGCGCCAAGCGTGACAGATGCATGCATTCTTTGTACTGGAGCAAGCGCGGCGGCAACACCCGAACTTATGGCTCGACGCACTGCCGATCTGCTGCAACGCCTCTCCACGCAGCAAACGCAGTGGACAGACGCTTATAGGAAGCGATCCCCACACTCCCGGCTGTATATGTTCGATCCTGACAACGAAGACGGTACCAGTGCGAGCTTTTCAAATGTGACCGGGCCGATCAATGAAGCCCGGTGGATTGTAATGCATATGCAGGCTCAACAGCAGCCTGTGTATCTCTTATATGGCGCATTCACCGAGGAACTCTCGCGAGCATTACTTGCCCAACTGCCCACTCATCCTGCCACTAGTCGCGCAGAACTCATTGTTGAAGACGGCACCAAGATCTTCTGCCACTCGGCGGTCTTGCAGCGATTATCTGCTCGAGGTCTGGATATACGAGTTGCCAAACCAATCCGTATGCTTGCTGTGACCATCAATCCTTATACTTCTGAGTATGAATGCACACCTCAACGTCTACTCGATGCGCTTGTGAAGGAGCTATCCTCGAAACGCCTGCCAATCATCGATGTGGTATCCGGATACTACCTGGATGAGGGCCATGTAACCTTATAGCGTATCTTCTGTAGAAGGAAACAACGGGGAAAGCTCATCTACGCTGTTCATCTTCTCCAAGCTTTGAGGCGGCTGATCATAATCACGCGGCTCCGATCAGATTAGCCGCCAATGGCACTTTCACAACACAACTACACTGACCGGCGTTTCTGAGATTCGCCCCGAGGAGGCATCAGCTATGGTAATTATCAAACGCTCACTTTGGATCATTCTTGGACTATTCATTGCAGTGGTCATTGCAGCTTGCGGTAGTAACAGTAGCACCAGCACAGGTGCTGGCGCAAACCAGGCATCCCCAACGGCCGCCAATACTGGTTCCACTCCAACAACCTCTGGTAGCAATTGTGGGCGGTATTGTTCAAGCTCTACACCAACTGCATCGGCCAGCGGCTCTGCTGCCTCGATAAAGACAGCGATGGTCACATTCAAAGGTGGCAAGCGGGTGACAGCTCTCACCAATGGACAAGGTATGACGCTTTACTATCGTACTAGCGATACTCCTACGCAGGTGTGCGATAGCAGTGGCGGTTGCGCTACAGCATGGCCTCCTCTGTTGAGTTCGACCGTCCCTACCAGTTCAGGCTCGCTACCAGGAAAATTGAGCGTACTAACGGATACAAATGGCAGCCAGGTCGAGTATAATGGCCATCCACTGTACATGTACTCTGGAGATAGTGCCCCGGGGCAAACCAATGGTGAGGGGCTCTTTAACGTTTGGTTCACGGCCACAACTGATCTAGCCCCCGCAAACGGTAGCCAGAGTGGCAGTAACGGCTATTAAGGTACAAACCTGATCGGCTCATTATGAATAGCCCCAGCGTAATAGATTCTTTGCTGGGGCTATTTATATTTATTCAGGCAAAGGGATGGCGTGACTGATTCTTGAGATCTAAAGACGGAACATGGTCATACAGGCAGGCCTCGATCACAAGAGGCTATCCAGTGAAACAAATATGAGTTACAATACGTGGTACGCATTGGGAATCGTCGTAAATCGAAAGGATAATAGGTTAATGGCCATAGATCTGGATAAAATGAAAGCTCGACTTGAGGCTAAACGTGATGAGCTGCGGGCTAACATTGCACAATTAACAGAGGCACATCCCACCCCCGTTGATCCCCTCGAAGCCAGTCAAGACACCCAAGAATTCGAGGATATCGCTGTAGACGCTTTAGAAACGCAGCAGGAGCAATCTCTGCTTGTTAATGAGCGGGCTCTATTAGCTCAAGTGCAGCGCGCCCTGAAGCGCATCGAAAATGGGACCTACGGCAAGTGTGTGAACTGCGGGCAACCCATCCCGGAGAAACGGTTGGAAGCCATTCCCTGGGCAGAACGAGATGTCAAATGCGAGGAACAGGTGGAGCGAAGGAATCTCAGTCGGGAAGAGCTTTACAAGGAAGATACCCGCTGACAGACAAGAACACACCTGTCGTTTGACTTGCACTCTTCACACGGCCCGTACGCCCTGCGGCATGGCGTACGGGCCAAGACATGGAAGCGCCGCGTGCATCGTGCGAGAGCGTCAACGCATCCATGCATCCATCCTCGGTTTGCCCCCAGACTGGAATGGTCTCAAAAACCACCTCGCGAATGAATAATCTGTCCGGTAATCCATTGTGCGGCATCGCTGGCTAAAAAGGCGATCAAACGGGCAGCATCCTCTGGCCGGCCAAGACGGCCAAGCGGGGCTGTTTCCAGTAATGCCTGTTTCAGTTCTGGATCGGCACTGATCCACCCGCTATCCGTAGGCCCTGGATCAACCGCGTTGACCAGGATATTGCGCGGAGCGAGCTCGGCGGCCAGCGAAATAGTAAAGGCCGCGATTGCCCCTTTCGTTGCCGCATAGGCCAGCTCCCCTGGCATAGGACGATCCTCTCCGGACACAAGGTTAATGATGCGCCCACTGGAAGTGCCCAGGTAGCGCCGCGCAAACTCAACGCTCAGTAAGAACGTCCCGCGCATATTCACTGCGTAATGGGCATCCAATGTCCGGGCATCCAGTTGCTCAAATCCATCCCTAGTAGAGTATGCTGCGTTATTCACGAGGATTGAGGGGGAACCAAGGCGAGCTTCCACTTCGTCTATGATTTGTTTGGCTGATTGAGGCACGCTCAGATCTGCCTGTATACATTCACATCGTACCCCCAGCGCACGCGTAGTTTTGAGCAGTTCCTCAGGGCCTCCTTCCTCTTGCCCATAAAGTTCTTGATCGTATCTTCCCCAATAGGTAAAGAAGATATCGGTGTTTTGCTCAGCCAGTGCACGGCACACGGCGGCACCAATGCCGCTCGCCCGGCTTGCTCCCGTCACAACAGCAATACGGTTTTGTTCTGTATATGTACTCACAGGACTCAGTCTCCTCACGTTAGTAGAATGTATACTTATCCATTTGCTTACAGGAAAATATTTTAATGCATCAGACAAGCCTTGCAAACAGGAGGGCGCTGCATTGTGTCATCTTCCCCTCTTTAGATAGATGCGATTGCCCTGAGCTTTCCTTTAATTCGCATTGACAAATAGAACATAAGTTCTGTATACTATAAGGCATGTTAGTACAAACGCTTCCTGACACGATGACAAAACTCGCCCAAATGAGCGATGCAACGGCGTATGAGCCTGTTGGCGACCAACCGCAACAGGAGCGTCGTCGCGTACCATACCAGTCACGCAGCCTTGAAGAGTGCATCACGAATGTGTCGACACCAACGGGGAAGCGGAAAATTTTAAAGACCATGTTAACAACGGCTTGCGAGCGCGACTGCTATTATTGCCCTTTTCGAGCCGGACGCAGCAAGATGAAGCGTCTCACTTTCACACCTGATGAACTGGCAAGTGGTTTGGATACGCTGCAGCGTGCTGGCAAGGTAGAGGGCATGTTCTTGTCATCGGGCATTATCAAAGGAAGCGTGACTACGCAAGACAAGATTATTGACACGGCAGAGATCATTCGCAACCGCTATGGCTATCGTGGCTATCTTCACCTCAAGATCATGCCGGGGATAGAATATGATCAGCTCTATCGCATCATGCAGCTGGCGGACCGTGTCTCGGTCAACCTAGAAGGGCCGACACAAGAGCGATTGAACGCGCTGGCTCCCAAAAAGGATTTCCAAAGAGAATTGTTGCACATGGTGCAACTGGCGGAGGAGATACGGCGCGAGCATCCGTATCAGATGCTTGCTGGTACAGTGACACAATTCGTTGTAGGAGCGGTAGGTGATACCGACCATGAATTACTTTCACTCAGCAACCGTCTCTATCGACAATATGGGTTGACACGCGCCTATTATTCTGGCTTCAGCCCCGTCATCCAAACTCCCTTTGAGAACCTACCCCCTACTGATCCTCTCCGAGAACATCGCCTGTACCAGGCCAGCTTCTTGCTGCGAGATTATGGGTGGAATGTAGAAGATTTGCCATTCATGAGTGATGGAAATATGCAACTCGAACTCGATCCCAAGAGGACCTGGGCGGAGTTGCACCTGCGCTACTCGCCCATAGATGTCATGAAAGCGAACCGCGAGCAACTGCTGCGCATTCCTGGTATTGGACCGGTAGGAGCAGATGCAATTATCAAGGCGCGGCGGCAGGGGCGTTTAACTGACCTGGCTCATTTGCGAAAGTTAAACATCAAAGCACCGGAGCAGGCAGCACCATATATCCTCCTAGATGGACGAAAGCCCCTTGAACAGATGAGGCTGTTTTAGCAGCTTTTCCCTATTTGAACTTGAGTTGACATTAGCGATGAAAAATGAGATCATGAGCAAAATCAGGTTAGATCATAACATGAGACATAATGCTGTGAAGAAAAGGCCATTCACCTCCTACCTGAAAGCAGAGAGCTTTCTGCTGTAACATTCGTAAGGGATGATATAGCGGTACAACGTGTACAAATCTTAGGAAGGATCACTCTGATGAGTTCCATCAATCCCGTTGCGCAAGTAGCGCAGCAATTTTTGTTAGGCAGTGCTGTCAAGCAAAATCATGCACTGGAGCATGCTACTATTGTATTGCTGAGTAAGAAATATCCTGATGTGCGCCTTGCGGGTATTTCTTTCGCAGCAGGCTTTTTTGTGTTTGGCGATGTGCCAACCGAAGCAATTCTACCAACAGCGCAGGAAGCGCTGACCCTGTTGCGTACAACCTCACCGGAACTAGCAATCCACGAGCGATGCGGCACCAACCTGGCTGTGACTGCAATGCTGGCAGGGCTTTCTGCCATGACTGTAGCCAGGCTGCGCCGGCCGTACGGTACATTCAATAACGTGATCCTGGCAACAACGGCTGCCATGATCGTGGGACGACCTCTGGGGCTTTCGGTGCAACGGCATATCACCACGCAAACACCCAATGCGTCTATGACGATCACAGGAGTGAAACCTCTCTCCTTTTTCGGCACCCCAGCTCACTTTGTCAGCACGGATAACCCCGAAGCCGCCGGGTTGTTCTCATAATCAATGCAAAAGAGGTAGCCATGGAGCGTAATCGTTTTTTGGTGGAGACGACCTGGTTGGCCGAGCACCTGCATGACCCACAACTGCGCATCGTGGATATGCGTGGCTATGTTCGCACCGTGGAGAAGGATGGTGTCCAGGATGCGTCGTATGTAGGGGCGCGTGACGAGTATGTACAGGCGCACATTCCAGGCGCTTTGTATGTTGACTGGACGAGCGACATCATCGATCCTGATGACCCTGTTGAGGCCCAGATAGCTCCTCCTGAGCGATTTGCAGAAGTAATGGGCCGCCTGGGTATTGGCGATCAAAATCTTGTGGTGGCCTACGACGCGCACCCGGCCTCGCAGTTCGCTACGCGCCTGTGGTGGGCGCTCAAGTACTACGGTCATGACCAGGTCGTGGTGTTGAATGGAGGGCTGCCCAAATGGCAACGTGAGAACTTGCCGTTGACAGATGCCATTCCAGTATATCCACCTGCTACATTCACACCTGTGGTGCGGCCACAGCTACGAGCCACTGCCGAAGATGTGCTGGCCTTACTGGGTCGACAAGATGTAGCGCTTATTGATGCTCGCGACCAGGGACAGTATACAGGTGCAATTGTGCGCGGACATAGCCATGCCGGCCATATTCCAGGCGCTCTGAATATCCCCCGCGAAGCGCTCATTGATGCAGCGGGTACCTTTCGCAGCGATGAAGAACTTGCCCAGGTTTTCGCTACCGTCCATGTCTTACCGCAGCAGCATGTTGTCGCTTATTGTAATGGAGGTGTTGCCGCCACGACTGTGCTCTTTAGCCTGGCGATGCTGGACTATCCCTCGTTGACAAATTATGATGGCTCCTGGAATGAGTGGGGTAAACGCCAGGATTTGCCGGCGGAGCTCTGACGAGAGGAAGGCCTGTTGGTATTCCCAAATGCGAGATGAAAATGAACTGGAAGACCTGCTTGATCTCAACGAGGTCATGCAGGCCTTTGGCGTGAATGAATGGCATAATCTTGGCCCAATTGAGTCTGCGCATAGCGAATTGCTGAGCATACTTGTTGAAATACAAGGGCAACGTTATATTCTCAAGGAACGACCCGACAGCCCTGCCGGGGAGAACACCGGCAACACACATCATAGTTATGCTTTCCAACGCTATTTGCGAGAAGCTGGTATTCCTATACCTCCACTGTGGTTAACACCCCAAGGAGAGCCTCTGGTAACAATTGGCGAGGATTCATTTGAGCTACAGCAGTGGGTGAATGGCGAAATATACGCTTCTGCGGATCCTCGTAAGCTTAAGTGGGTAGCCGCTGCCGGCACAATGCTGGCTCGATTACACCAGGCCTCCCGAAGTTATACAGGGCCAGTATATCGTTGGCCCCCAGAGGTGCAGGCTGGAGGGCTGGTGCAGGGCTGGCTAAACTTTGCGCGAGGTAAGGCAGAACAGAGTGAAGTGTATGCTGTTGCTGCCGCGCTTTCAAACCTGGTCGATCAGTGGGAAGCCGTTTTGCCGGCTGCAATGATGTCTATTGGCTCTGTTCGGGGTCTACCCGAATTCCATATTCATGGGGACTATCATGCACTAAACTTGCGTTTTAACTCCCAGGGCGTCGACACCGTATTGGGGCTAGATGCGTCCCGCTGGGAGAAGCGCATTATTGAGCTTGCCTACGGCCTCTTCTATTTCAGTGCTCTGCAGTGGCGGGCTGACAGTTCTTTAACGCTTCCGCTCGTGAAACGTGGCTTAGAACCTGAACGCGCTCGTCAATTCCTGGAAGCGTATGGCGTAATTTATCCCCCTGTTGCTGGTGAAGCCCAACTGCTGGCGGATGCACTAACACTGGTTGCCCCGATTATCACCGTAAATGGCCCACTAGAAGACATTTTCTTCACGCAAGGGGAGATCGAGGAATCTTTGATCGACGATGTGCTGGAACGCTTAGCCTGGGCAGCCTCTCTTCCCGCATGGCTGGTTCGGGTACGACGCTCGCTTGCTGAAATGTGGCGTTGAAGCGCTTCTAAAGAACTATTAGGCCCGCCGGCGAAATTTATAACGCTAAGCCTCAATACCCCCGCCTCGCCGGTGAACACCTACCAAATTCGAGTGGAGTGCTTTCTTGGCGGAATAAGCTCCGCGTGATATGATTAGAAAAAGTGTTCTTTCTACAGAACTAGGTCAGGATTACAATGTATCTATTTGCTTCCACAACATCTGATAGAATGCCTGCTCGTTCCAACGACGAGTGGGTAGATGAGATAGTCGAAAAAGCGCGAAAGGAGGATTTAGAAATGCCACCGAAAATGAGCTGGCACAGCCTCCGGAAGTCTTTTGCAACCAACTACATGGAACAGCATCCAGGGAAAGTGTGGGAATTAATGAAAATGATGGGCCACCAAAATTTAAGCACACTTCACCGCTATATACTACCTGGGCCAGAAGCCTATGAACAGGCCCTCAATACTATGGTTACGGATTTGATACCGAATTCAGCGGTATCCGGGGAGCAGTGATATGCCAGTCGAGTGGAATCTCAAGAAGTGGCTCGTGATTGAACGCAACATCTATCGACCCTCTGAGTTACAGGCTTTGATCGTTGAAAAAACGGGCGTGCATCTCTCGCTTCAAGCCATCTCTGCACTTGTCAACGGCAAACCCAGTGGTATGCGGTTTCAGACAATGCAAGTCGTGTGCAATGCGCTGGACTGCAATGTCTGTGAATTTTTCAGCATAGCCCCAGACTCGGCGAAAGAGCAGCAAAAACAGCGCAAAGTTGCCGGCGGATCTCCTAAACGTCTCTATGGCGGTAAAGTCAGCAAGGTAGATAAAAAACCAGATAGTATTTTCCCGGATCCTCGTCCATCCAGGAATAACGAGGCCGATCAACAAGGAAAGAAGTAGGTTTGACTCGTGCCGAGAAACCAAGTTCCCACCCAGGAGGCTGCGGAAGAATACTATGTTTACCTTGCCTGTTGCGCTAATGGTGCATTCTACGTCGGTTACACCAGAAACGTCGAGCGGCGAATTGCTGTTCACAATGCAGGGCATGGGGGAAGATACACACGATCACATCGACCGCTCACTCTCGTCGCTACTTGGCCTTATGGCAGTCGGATCGAGGCGTTGCGAGCAGAACGCAAGCTCAAATCTCTACCACACGAGTGGAAACGAAAATTGGCGGAGGCGACTCACCGTCTCACGGGAGCAAGCAAGTGAGCACACGATTCCGTCCGAAACGACAGATCATCTGCGAAGTGTGCGGTACCCAGTGCCAGACAAGGCACAGGAGCCGCGATATCTGCAGTACGTGCTTAAAAAAGGAGCCAAGCGCACTCTGTATCAGTTGTGGAAACAAGAAACACCTTGTTTCAAAGGATACCGGTTTATGCCTGCACTGTGCAGACCTCGCTGCGCGGCCAACAGGTGAGTGCGCTCGCTGCACTCGGTTTGGAGTCATCTACAACCAGCAGGACTGGCTCTGCAAGACTTGTGCCGAAAAAGCGCATCGGAGGATTCGCAACGAGAGCAAACGCTACAAGGTTGCGTGCTCAGTTTGTGGCAAAATGCGCATTTCTGCCTTATTCGAGCGGAGCATCTGCGAAGCCTGTTACAGAGAGGAGCTCAACGGTCGTGGAATCTGCGCACGTTGTAGCAAGTTCCTAGTCATCTACCATACAGACAAGCAACTCTGCAAGCACTGCCTTGAAAACGATCGAGCTCCCGGAGATCTGCGTAAATACATAGTAGATTTTATTTCGCCTTATCCTTACAACACAGTCCTCTTCGATCTACTAGCAACTTCTATCGATTGGGATGCAGTTGATGAAAATAGAGTTCGACAGTTCAGAGTATTTGGACGTTTCTTGCAGACATACAAGTTTAACAGGCCACTGACTTGGGAGGCAATCGAGGAAGCACTTCCTCCCCTGCAACATGCGCAACGTCGAAAGCCAAAGATGATACGCTCCTGTTTACTTGACCTTGGACATTTGCTGGTAGCCAGGGGCGAGATGGAAAGCCGTGAGGCCTATAAAAGGAGGCGCAATGCTCTAGGATATATACAACAGGCACCCGAATATATCCGACCATTACTGCTACGTTACGCTGCTTGGCTCTGGGAGCGACAGACTGTAATGACGAGTGTGGGTTCCCATCTGAAAGTGCTCGCCTCATTCTGGTCTTGGTGCGATCAACGAGGTATACGTTCTCCCTCAGAGGTACATACCACTCCCATCAACGATTACCTGTATGACTTTCCGTCATCGACACTGGAGGCTGAGTAGCCTCATCGAAATAGCAGGGGTTGAAGAAGGGAAAGCTGAGGTGGGAGAGAGAAAAGAAGCGTGTGAAGAGGAGGAGCGTGCCATCAGACACGAGAGGTGCCCTTGTCGCAGCTTGTTTCTGGTTCCTCGGCATCTTTGCCCGGCAGGCAAACCACATGTTTCCCACACTTGCCCGAGTGCGAGGCAAGCAGTTGAGAACGTCGGCGGATACAAGAAACACTCAAGCTCCTTCCTCCCAGAGAGACGGCTGTCGGATTTTCCTGGACCCACGGACGGAAGAACGTCGGAGGGCAGCTAACGCTTCCTGCTGGATGTACTGCAAATACTCGTCCAGGGCCATCTCTTGCCCGACCAGACCTTTGATGGGAAGTCGCTTGACGATCTGATCCTGATGCCAAACGGCAAACTGGCGGCTCTGGGCGACCACCTGTAACAGGACGGCACGTCCGGCCATCTGAAGACCGATGTAATAGGTGGCCAGATCGACATCGACACAGCCATCGCGACCCACATGGCGTAGATACATCTACTGATTCAGTGGAGTCAGCCAGGCGTCCGGGTCCACCCGCGGATGGCGAGAGCGGGTAAGGGAGGCAACGTCGGAAAGGCCACGCGAGGCGGGACATTGCCACAGGTTCGCCCTTGGTGGGGACGTTCGTTGTTGTAGTGCTGGAGAACCGCCTCTGTGACCTCGCGCACCTCCTGGAGCGTGCTGGGTCGATGAAGCTGTAAGCACTCCTGTCCGTAGGTTCTGTGGGAGCGCTCCACGTAGGCATTCTTGTCGGGGCGATGCGCTGGACAGACAGAGGGCGTAATCCCCAGGCACAAGAGGAGTCGACGCAGCGGTGAGGGAAAATCCCGACCCGACACGCTGCCCACCCAACGCGGGTCACGATCAAAGGTGATCTGATGCGGACGTCCGTAGGTCTGCAAAAAGCTGATCACTGCTTCCATCGCGGTTTGTTCATGGAAGTCCGCGTCTTCCCTGCGCAAACAACGCGATCGAGGTGCCAGCATCCACAAAATTGCACACCTCGATCACGTGCTGACGCTTGCCCTGAGGGCTGTGTTCAGCGGACACACTACGCACATCTTTGAAATCCATTTGGATCTCCTCCAACGGCTCCCGAGGCTCCGTGGGCCAGCGTTTCCACCGTGGCTTGGGCAGAATACACCCAGTTTTCCGAAGCAGCTTCCAGACCGTTCGGCTGGACCGGGGCAAGCGAACCCCTGCAGCTTGCAGGGCTGGATCGCGTGGCAGATAATAGAGCAGGGCTCGGGGACCTGGCGTACGTCCCAGGTGCTCTGGTGGAGACAGACGCATCTGCACGATGCAGGTTTCGACGCGCAGGTCCCAACGGAAGTAGGGCGCATGGTGCGCTCGCGAACGCGAGCAGAAGCGTTCTTGATCGTGGGGATCGCCTTCTCGCAGGCGCTTACGCCATTTTTTGACCCAACTCACCGAGCGTCCTGTAGCCCGGGCTAATTCCTGCGAAGGGGTCTGCGGGTCTTTGTTCAACAGATCACGCAACAGGGCTCGATCTCGCATCCATTCTTCTTCCATGGAGCTTTCCTCCTTACGAAAAACAAACAACCTCCTTCTCTCCTCTATTGTACTCCAGCCACTGGACCCTTTTGATCCTCTGGTTCGTCTTGCTCATCCTCCTGTCTCTTCTCAGCCGTTCCGATGAGGCTACTCAGCCTGCGGTGTCGATGACGGAAAGTCGTACATGTGGGGCCACTGCCCATGACGAGGCTCATGACGCTTTCATGACGCTTCCTCTTTAGACTAGGACCAGAGAGGGCGAGGTACATCAGTTGGGCAGTGGCCCCAAACCCTGCCAACTAGGCCTTGGAGTGAGGAACTGCTCTCTCGGGGAGCAAAAACAACTGTGACAGAGAGAGAAGGAGCGTGTCATGGCGACCTCTGATTTGGAACGGATGCTCGATGAATGGGCGATGGCCTGGTCATCCATTGACAACAAGGATCCTGAAAGGCTGCTTGCCCTTTTTGCCGACGACTGTGTTTACTACGAACTGGAACGACGAGACCATATGGCGGCCATAATCCGACTGTCTCTGCGGATGGGATCGGTTATGGCACCGCGCAGTTTCTGGTCAGCCTGGGCTGTTCAGAACGCTTTTCGCATGCTCAGCCTTTTCCCGCCCGCGCAGGCATATGTTGCTCAGATGAAATATAAGCCGAGGCCTCGCTTTCTGTCAGGGTTTCTCGTGCCGGGTGGACAGTGGAAAAACCATTCGCTCGTCGGAAGTCTCTTTCCACAGCCATATGTCGAGACAGCAGAGGGAGATAAGGTGCTCCTTGATGAAATACTCGGCAATGGTTTTTCCTTGCTCGCTCTGACTGCTCAGCCCGATCTCGTATTCGCGGCTGTCACGCAGCCCATATGGGATCGCCTCCGGGTACGACGCGTGGCTGTGCTCCCCCAGAAGGCGGGTTGGTGCGTAGCGCCGGGGGTCATCGTTGTTCGCGAACAAGATCAGACCCTTACGAAGATAGCAGCTGCCCATGCAGGTTATCTCATCCTGTTGCGCCCGGATCATTATGTCGCGGCGTGTATTCCAGTTGCTGATATCGCACAGGGAAGCGATATCATCGATGCTCTTTTGCGGAAAACCGGGATACGGACCGGCCTGGTAACAGCATCCTGATGGAGACATGACTATGCGTTTGAACATCGCCTTCTCGCATAATCCCAGGCTACAACCGCTCTTTGATGGGAGTATTCAGCCAGAGGGGATCGAACTCAACTGGCATGTTGACCATCTCACGGCGCTCTTCCTTCAGCACCTCAAGAACAACGCCTTCGATGTGTTCGAGTTTTCGCTCTCAGGCTATATCGTTGCCAAAGAGAGGGCCGCCTGGACCCATCTCGGGTGGATTGCCCTTCCGAGTTTTCTCTCCAAGACGTTCTGGCCGTTAGAACTCCTCGTGAACGCGCAGAGCGGCATTCGCACCTGGGCTGATCTTGCAGGAAAGCGCGTGGGAGTCCCCGATTTCAATATGACGGCAGCCATCTGGCTGCGAATTATGTTGAAGCATCTCTATGGTATCCGCGCAGAATATATCACCTGGTTTAACGGTCGGCGCCCATCTCAGAGGCATAGTGCGGTAGTCGGGTTCAACCATCCTCCATCAGGAGTGATATTACATGAACTGGAGGAGGGATCAAGCCTGGATGATCTGCTCGCTCGCGGCGAAATCGACGCGGCTTTTGGCGACGGTGCGTACATGGTACCAATCCATGAGGGACAACACGTACATCGATTACTTTCTTCCGCCCAGGCGCTGCAGACGCTAAGAAACTTTATGCTGCAAACTGGCGCTACGCCGGTGAATCACGTAGTGGTCATACAGGAAAAGCTCCAGGAAAAACAGCCATGCATCGCTCGTGTGATTTATGATGTCTTTGAAGCAGCCAAGCTGGAAGCATATAGACGTGCTCGTCAGGCTTCTGGTGCGTATCTTTTGCTGCCCGAGCACGATTTTGCGCAGCAGGCAGCAGTATTCGGTGGAGATCCCGATCCATCTGGTATTCAGACCAATCGAAAGCTTCTAGAATTGCTTATTGAACAACTCACTTCAGAGGGGCAGTTGCGTCAGCATGTACCCATCGAGCGCCTCTTTGCCGAGTCCTGTGCTGGCTGCCCACACCTTCGCTGTGAGAGTTCACGTGCAAATCCCTCGAGGAGACATAACGACATCATTCTTCGATGGCTGGAGCCTGATCTCTCCTCCCAGCACGAAAGGCACGTGCTCTGAGAAGCATGGGCAAACCGTGGCGGGGACGGATGGTAAGCATGGAGACTGGCTCCACGGGCGTGCCGGGAACCAATCGCAACTGGTAGCGGTTTGCCATCATCGTGAGCAAGAGTTGCCCCTCCAGCAGTGCAAAGCTATTGCCAATGCACAGGTGCGGTCCCCCACCAAAAGGGAAATAGGCGCGGTGGACTCCCGCAGCCGGATGATCGGGGGAGAAACGCTCGGGATCAAAGACCTCCGGTTGCTCCCAATACGCGGGATGGCGATGAACCGCGCAGATATTTGCCCACACGAGGTGGTTGGCGGGAAGACGATATCCACATACCTCGTCGTCCACGAGCGTCCGGCGGACCAGGGCGAAGGAGGGGGGATAAAGTCGCAGGATCTCGTCGATGACCATCCGCGCGTAGGGCAGGTGAGGCAGGTGTGCCACCGTCGGCTGCTCGCCGTGCAGCACCATATCGGTCTCTTCCCAGAGGCGCTGCTCCAGGTCAGGGTGCTGGGAAAGCTCGTAGCAGGCCCAGGTCAGAGTATTCGCTGTTGTCTCGTGCCCGGCGAAGAGCAGGGAGATAATCTCGTCGCGCAGTTGTTGATCGCTCATGTCTTGCCCCTCTTCATCACGGGCCAGCAATAGCAGGGAGAGTAAATCGCCGGTATCCTCCTGCTGCTGTCGCCGTTGCTGGATCAGGTCGCGCACCAGGGAATTGAGTGTCTCCAATGCTGTGCAGATACGGCGATTGCGTGAAGTCGGTACCCATAGTGGCGGGAAAGGAAAAAAGACATACTCAGCAAGCGCTCCTATCATCGCCTGAAAGGCTCGACCCGCAGGGTGCTGCTCATTGCTGAGATCGAGGCCGAAGAGTGTCATGCCGACAATGCACAACGTCACGCGCATCATCTCCTCATGCATATCCAGCGGCTCGTCCTGGTTGGGTCGCTGCTCCCAGCGTTTGAACATGGCGGCAGCGGCGCCGGTCATCTGCATCGCCAGGCCAGCGATGCGTTGTCGGTGAAAGGCTGGTTGCATCAAACGCCGCTGGTGTCGCCAGAGTGCTCCGTTAGAGAGCAGCAAGCCATTGCCCAGAAAGGAATGCAGCGGTTTGTAGGTAAAGACTTGGCGGTCATAGTTCCCATGGCTCTTCTGCAGAATCTGCCTGATGCCATCGGGGTGGGAAACGACATAGGTCGTCTTGGAAAGCAGACGCATGCGGGCCACATCCCCATACTCGCGGGCCAGTTTGAGATAGAAGTTGAGCGCGTCGTGCTGCAGCTCGCGCGCATGCCCAAGCAGCACGTGCCCACGTGGCCCAGGTAGAGTTTTCCGGGCTGAGGGGATGGTGGGAGTGGATGAAATCGTCTGTGTCACGCGGCGGCTCCTTCCCCCAGAGTATCAGGTGATCGCACTCCATAGATGGGGCATTCATCGAAGCAAAGCTACTCCTCTGGGCATTGTACCGCAAAAACACGCTGATATCCATGCTCATTGCCCTGAATGTGCGTTCGTTTCCCGGTTCGGCAAAAGCCAGCAGTGTCCACCAGGTCTTCAGAGGGTTCGAGCAACGCTTTCAGCTGAGACGCTAGTGACTTTTCCCAGGCGTTGGCTCTGCTCCAGCGGAGACCTCCGGCTGGACTACTGCATCACACCGATTGGGGATGCCAATATATCAGCACGGCTTATCAGGCTGTGCTGGCTACTTAGGCCATCCGTTCAGGAAATTGGCATTTTGCACACGATGGAATAGGCCTCCTTGCCGAAGCATGTGAGATGCGAGTACAATGAACGAGGTCAATGCTGCTCGTACTCGTCTTCCAACGCACCTATTTTCACGAAGGAGAGGTTCAAATTGTGTTGCATATGTTCACCTCAATCAAGCAATGCCTCTGTTTCAGCTTTCTCGTGCTCTCAGAACGTTTTTTGCGTTGGATCAAAACACCGACGACCTCCCTTTTGCTCGGCACGCTCGCCGATCTCACCAAAGGCAAATCCGAGTTGCTTGCGGAAAACGCCCTGTTACGGCCGCAACTCATCATCCTTCGTCGACAGATCAAACGACCGGTCTATCGGAAGACGGACCGGTTTCTTCTGGTGATTCTTGCTCGCTTGGTTCGGAGTTGGAAACAGGCACTCT
>Ga0207646_10002693_pt1 | contig 20828 bp, 32 predicted proteins | sample KBSK5502metaG_FD_184343 | JGI IMG/M metagenome (GOLD analysis project Ga0207646, IMG submission 184343) | Corn, switchgrass and miscanthus rhizosphere microbial communities from Kellogg Biological Station, Michigan, USA - KBS K5-50-2 metaG... | ecosystem: Host-associated > Plants > Roots >...
AAAATTATCCCTCCCCTCTGGGGGAGGGCAGGGTGGGGGCGTTAAGCGGCACCGTAATGGGGCGTTGCTAGCCTGCATTCAGGTTCCAAAAACTCCTCGAGTCCCCCCTCCTCCCCACAAAGGCCGCCCTCGCGGGCGGCCTTTTGTTCTGCGCCGACCGATCAGGCCGCGCGCTTGCTCTTGCGGGAGGTCTTCCGTCGAAAGGCGATGTCCTGGAGCGCGACGTCGATGCGCCGGTCCGAGGGATCGAGGTGCTTGGCGCCCATCACGTGCCGCTGAGCGGCGGGAAGCTGGCCGCGCTCCATCTCCGCCAGGCCAAGTTGTAGGGAAAACCCGGGATCGATGGGGCACGTCAGCGCGGCGCGCTCTAAGAAAGGAAAGGCGTCGTCCCGCATCCCCATCTCCCAGAGTAAGGTCCCCAGTTCGGCGAGGATTTCGGGGACATCGGGGGATTCGTCCAGGGCGCGGAGGTAGGCGAGCCGTGCGACCTCGGTGTGCCCGAGCTGACGATGGTCGCGCCCGATCAGGAACCACGTGCGCCAGGAGCTGGGGGCCAGCATCAGGGTCCGGGAGTAGGCGGCTCGCGCCGGTTCGCGATCGCCCAACGCATCGCAGGTCAGGCCGAGGCGGAAGGCCACTTCGGCATCCTCGGGATCGAGCCGGCTCGCCTCCTCGAGGACCTGACGTGCCCGTGCGTAATCGCGCAGCCGATGGCAGACGGTTCCCAATCGCAGCCGGGGCAGCGCCTCGGCACCGGCCAGCTTCACCGCCGCCTCATAACGGACGAGGGCCTCCCGCACGTTGCCCTCGGTCTCTGCCTGCCGGCCGCTTTCGAGCAGGCGCTCGGTCTCGAGCGTCATCGATTGAAACAACGCGCCGATCCGAACGGTCCTACACCAGCCGTGTATCCGTCAGGAAGCGAAGCAGTTCCGGCTCCTCCATCTCCTGGGCCGGAACGAGCGGCGTGTATTGCAGCCGGGTGGCGAGTTTCATTGCCAGCTCCACCTTGAAGTCGACCGGCGTGAAGCCTTTGTCGGTGAAGATGCCCAGCTTGCGCTCGTGGATCACGAGCGCGGCGCCTTGCTTGCGCGCCAGTACCGTCATCACGGATGCCGCGCCGGTACCGGCACCAGCTGTGCCACCAGGCGAGCCAGCTGGGTTGGCTTGAAGGGCTTCTCCACGGTCGCGACCGCGCCCGCCGCCCGCGCCCGCGGCGGCGTGGTCGTGTCTCGAAACTCGGTCATCATCACCACCGGATGCTTGGCGACGAGGGTGGTCAGCAGGGCGAATGCATCGCCGTCCGGCAGGCTCGAGTCGAGGAGAATCAGGTCGGGCTGGATGGCCTCGGCCGCACGAGGCAGCGCCAGGGCGCTCGATTCCCAGCGCACCTCGTGGCCTTCTCGTGTCAGCTTGAAGACGATGATCGACGCGATGTTGGGCTCATCCTCGACCAGCAGGACGCGTGCCATGAGTTGGGCACTAATGTTAGCGGGTGCCAACGCGATCACCCAGTGTTCCGGCCATCTTTCTGGCCCACGGCGCCTCGGGTGATGCCAGCAGCATGCGGCCGTATGTCACGGCGCTCGAAAAGCGCCACCTGAAGGCAACCGCCATCGACCTCCCGGTCGGCAAAGCCGAGAGGGCCGTGCCAGTCTTTGTCCAAAAAGTCCCCGCTGGTTCGGTTGCTGGCGGGCATTCTTATGGCGGTCGGGTGGCGAGCATGGCTGCCACCGAGGTCGCGTATGCCGCACTGGTGTTGCTCAGCTATCCACTCCACCGTCCTGGCCATCCGGAGGATCTGCGGACTGAACACTGGTCCGCAATCACCTGCCCCGTCCTGTTGCTCTCGGGCGAATCCGACCCTTTCGCGCGTCTCGAACTCCTCAGATCGTCGGTCCGCCGCCTGCCCCGGGCGGAACTGGTCACCTTTCCCGGCGTCGGGCACGGGCTGCTCCCCGTGGTCGACACCGCGATGGATCGCGTCGCCGCCTTCGTCCGACAGCTTCGCACCTAGACTGAGCCAATGTGCACCGCGCCGGGCGATGATGTTGGTCCCCCGGCGCCGGCCGCGGTCAGGGAAGAAGAGCGGACCATCAGAGCCGGCGATGGCGCGGATCTACGAGAGTTCCTCGCCCTTCCCGCGACCGGATTTCGGCGTGGTGCGGTTCTGATCATCCACGACATCTGGGGATACACCGACTTCTACAAGGACCTGGCTCGACGGATCACCCAACACGGGCACGCCGCCGCCCTGGTAGATTTTTTTGGCCGCCAGGGCGACCTACCCGAGTCGATGCGGGCCCCGGAACGGACCGGCAGCATGCCGGACGCTATGGCTCGCGCCGTTCAGCGGGCTCAGCAATTATCGGATGAGCGATTCCTGGCCGATATGCAGACCGGGGTCGACGACCTCCTGGCGCGCGGCGCATCGAGCGTAGCGGCGTGGGGCTTTTGCATGGGAGGTCGACTCGCATACGTCGCGGCCGCCCGCGTGCGAGGCCTGGCGGGGGTGGTTGCCTACTACGGTCATCTCCAGGTGGAGCCGGCGCGGTTATCGCCGCTTCAACTCGCGGGCGACATCAAGATCCCGCTGCTCGGTGTTTTCGGCGGGGCCGACCCCGGCATCTCCGCCGAGCAGATTGAGGCCTTCAAGGATGCCTTGAAAACGGACAAGGAAATCGTCGTCTACCCGGATGCGCCGCACGGATTCCTGCGCTACGGAGCGACCCAATACAAGGCGGCCATCGACGACGCGTTGCAGCGAACCTTCCGATTCCTTTCGCGAGTTCTAACGACGCCCAGCTAGAACGCGGCCGGCTTAGCCGCTGAAGCCCTCTGGCAGCAGCACCGCGCCGCCGGTGGTTTGGACGTACACCTGCCAGCTGTAGTAGCCGAGAAACGCGCGCTCGTTGGCGAACATCTCCTGCGCGTAGAGCTGCACGGCGCGAACGTAGAGGTTGCTCGGGTTGTAGGCGTAGATCGCCCGGCTCATGTTCTGGGGCGCGCCGTGTGCTTTCAGGTAGCGGCCGGCCGCCAGGATGGCATCGTGCGGATTGTTGACGTCGCCGTGACCATAGCTGGCCCAGGTGGCGGGCATGAACTGCATCGGACCCTGCGCGCCCGCCGAACTCAGTCCCCGAATACGCCCCATGTTGGTCTCGATCAAATTGATCGCCGCGAGGTACTGCCACTGGACGCCATAGGCCTGCTGCGCTTCGCGGTAATACCCGAGGAGGACCTCGGGTGCCGGCGGCGCGATGATCAGCCAGTGCGGCAGCGAGCTACGGGACCCGTTAAGGCTGCCGATCTGCTGCGCCGCGCTCAGGTTGTCCTGGATCGCCGAGCGCGCCGTCGGGGAAACGGCGTTGAGGACCGCCGGCACCCAGTCGGGGTGTGCCGCGAGGAGCTGATAGGCGTGCTGCTGACGATCAGCCAGACTCGCGTACGCGTCCCCGGGGGTGTCGGCCATCCGAATCGCGTCTTCGACCCCGCCCAGCTCGCTGGCGACGTAGGCGGCATCGATGACGACCGGTGGCGTCGGCGAAGGCGACGGCGAGGGGCTCGGCGACACGACGGCGGCAGATGGGCGTGCCGGCATCCCCGCCTGGGCGGCGCCGCACGCCGACAGGGCAAAAGCGAGAACCGGGGCGATCATCCGGACGCAACGGACCCGCATCATTGCGCGCGGATTCTATGAGTTTCGGCGTTTGTGAATCAATCCGGGGCGTACTAACGTTATTCGCTCCGTGAGCTACCCCTGGACCCGAGTCCCGAACGACGCCCCGCCGCTCGATAGCTGGCAACTGCGACTGCTGCCCCTGGCCGATCTTTTTATGGGGCTGATGTGGTCGCGACCGGGCGGCCTCTCGTTGCGCACCACCTGGGTGACGCCCGCCACGCTCGGGCTTGCGGTCGCCGTCATCCTCGTCGTCGGTCTTCCGGGACTGGCTGCCATCGCGTATGGCCTTGCGTTTGGCGGGTGGCTCTTCGTGCTCGCGGGACTGGTCGCGACGGGCCTAGGTGTCGGCGCATCCGCCGTGGCGCTTTACGGCATCCGGCAACGCCGGCTGCCATCTACCGCTAGTTAGGACCGCGACCGGCGCAACCCTATCCTTTGAAGATGCGCGATCGCAGCCTGTCCGTCGCCGCGGAAGCGTTCGACTCCGACGATGCACGACGATTGATCGCGGCGCTGGACGCGGGTCTGGCTGAGCTCTATCCGCCGGAGCAGCGCTTCGGGCCGAACCTCAAAGCGGAACATCTCGAAAAGGGCCACGGTACGTTTCTAGTCGCGCGCGATCATGGCCGAGCGGTTGGCTGTGGCGCCATCCGTGTCCTCGACTCGACGACTGCCGAGGCGAAGCGGATGTACGTCGAACCCGATCAACGAGGCAAGGGAGTCGGATGGGCCGTGCTGGCCGGCCTCGAGGCCGCCGCCAAGCAGTTGGGGGTGCGTCGACTCGTGCTCGAGACGGGCATCTATCAGTACGCGGCGCTCTCCCTCTATCGCCACGCGGGCTTCACGCCAGTGGACTGCTGGGGAGACTACGCATCCTCGCCCACGAGCATCTGCCTCGAGAAGCAGCTCGTTTAGCATCCAGACGATGAGCTCAGTGGTTAAGCCACCCACCTACCGAAGCGGAAAGATCTGCTACATCGAGATTCCCGCCAGGGACATTGAGGAGTCTGCCGAGTTCTACAAGCGTGCCTTCGGTTGGCAGATCCGACAGCGAGGCGACGGCTCGACGGCCTTCGACGATACCGTCAACGAGGTGAGCGGGACATGGGTCCTTGGGCGGCCTGTTGCGGCCGAGCCCGGACTGATGGTTTACATCATGGTTGCGAGCGCCGTCAAAGCGGTTGAAGCGGTCAAGTCTGCAGGCGGCGAAATTGTCCATAAGGTCGACCCGGATGCGCGGGAGGTCGTCGCGACGTTCCGCGACCCCGCGGGAAATCTGATCGGCATTTACCAGCAGCCCGGTTTGGCTGAATCCGAGGCGCCTTCCTCGCTGGCGTTAGGAGCTGGATGAATAACGGGTAGGTATCGGCTCCGATCGATCTGCCAGCGCGAGTCGATTTCAAGCTTGCGCAAGACGCCGCGCATCTGGCTTTTGACGGTGTGCAGGGTGACATGCAGTTCGGCCGCAACCTGGGCGTTGGTCCGGCCATCGGCGGCTAACGCGGCTACCAGCCGTTCGCGATGCGTCAGGCGGTGGAGCCTCGAATCGGGCCCCATCCGTGGCAGCTCTCCATCCGATGCGGCCACCTCGATCAGCTGTTTGTACGCCCGGCGCACGTCCTGGCAGCGCCGTTCGGTGCGAGCGATGTCGTCCTTGAGGCAGCGCAACGCGCCCTCGAGTGCCTCGAAGGCGAGCACGCACTCGGCACGGTCATCTGCGCCGTATGGCTGGGCCACGAGATGAAGGTAGGGGGTCGCGTGACGTCTGACTACCTCCGGACGGCGCACGGGATCCAGCCAACCGGCGGGGGCCGAATGGCGGGTCGGAACGGCGCCGATGTGGACTCAACCACATGGTGCAGCGATCAAGCGGCGGGCATCGCCAACCCGCGCTCCCAGTCTACGTCAGCGGCGCGCTCCGATTGAGCCATCTCGCGCCGAGCCCGTTGAGAATCCCGACCGCGACCGCCACCACGATGACGCCGGGGCCGGCCGTCACCGTGAAGCTGCCGCCACTCCGGCTGAACGTGTAGATAGTGACGGGTCCGATTCCCAGCTGTGCGTTGCCCCAGTGCTGGGACTCGCCTATCACGTTGAGCAAGAACGCGAGCGCGATCTCCAGGACGAGGATCGTGAGGGCGCCGATCAATGACGCTCGAAGAAAGGTCAACGGTCACCTCCTTTGGCGGCCGCCAGCAAGCGGCCGTCCTGTGCGAGCACGGTAAGAGCGAGCAACTGAACGACAAACGGCATGCCGGCGAGAGCGAGAGGCAGGCTATGAATTGCAGCCGCGAGAGCCAACGCTGCCGCACCGAGCAGGCCGCAGACGAGCGGCCCGGATGCGTGCACCCAGCCTGTGTCGCGGCCGTTTTGATGCACGACCGCCACCCGCCATCCGGATCGAACCAGGAAGCAGCCGATGCCGATGCGGTGCGCCGCGACGGCATGGCCCCCCTCGTGGACGATGACCGCCGCGACCAGACTGACGGACAGGGCACCGAGTGCCGGGGCGAGTGCCGGGGCAATGAGAAGGGCGGGGAGTAGCAATGGCATGAGCAGCAGGAGCCAGAGCGGCGCCATTTCGATGCCCACCACCGCGGCGATCTGGCTGAGTATAGTGAGGGCCCCTCCGGTCGCCAGTGCATATCGGCGGCTGCGGGCTGGCGGCCACCGGTGCGCCACGACGAGGTAGAGGCTGACCCGCAGAATGTGGCGCAGTCTCGCGCGCAAGCCAGAGGGCCGGAGGTTGATCAACTGCGCCCGACTCAACTGAAAGGCAAACGTGGCGAGGTCCCTCTGGACCATCTGCGGATTGATCTCGAATCGTGCGGCCAGGGTTGTGGCCGCATCTCGAATGGAATACCCCGCGGCGAGCAGGGCCATCCCGTCCATCCCGGAGCCGCGTAGCGGATACGCCTCGCCGACCGCAAGGTCGTGGAGCGCATCGCCCTCGAACCGCACGTCCGCGGGCAACTCGAGTCGATCGCTGAGGTCGATCATGCTTCCCTCCAGGGTGCGCGGCTGCAGATCGCGGCGGTTAGCGCCAGGACCCCCACCAGGACCACGAGCGGAGCGGCCTCGAGCGCAAAACGCTGCGCGATCAACTCCGCGGTGCCGAGCGCGCCGAGGAAGAACACCAGCTGCAGCGCGAGCAAGCCCAGCTGCCGGGTCAGGGCGTCATGGCGGAATGGCAGGAGCCGCCCAACTGCGGCCGGGATGGGAGCAGCCATCACCAGGGCACCAAGCACGAAGGGATAAGCGTCGAGTGGCATAACGGCGAAAACCGGGGCCACGACCACCAGACTGATGGCGGCGGTGATCGTCCCGATAACGATCCACCAGCTCAGTCCCACCCTGCGTCCTGTTGGCGGAATCGATCTCCACAACCAACGACCCTGCGCCAGGTCGGATGAGAGCGCCAGCGGCGCGCCGGCGGCGAACTGGACCAGCAGGATGGCGGCGAGGGGGGCGAGCGCCGCGGCCGATCGGCCCGCGAGAAGAGCGGTCGCCGTAATCATGCCGGCACCGGACACCAGGCTCAACAGGAAAACCACCCGCACGCGGGAGTCGCGCACCGCGGTCAAGATGAGCCAAGTGCCCATCGCCAGCGTTAAGCGGCGCGGGATGCGGCGGCTGCGCACGTGTTCGCTGCCGGCGGGGGCTCGCCCGGGCAAGGTGGCCGTCGCGGTCCACGCCGCAGCCGCCAAGGCGCCGACCGCGAGCACGCCTAGCAGCGACGTGGCAATCGAGGGGACCACGATCGGTGCAACCGCGGCGTGCGAAGACTTCCCCAGACCATGAGGCAAAAGCGCGGCGAGCCATGACCAGGCCGGTGCGCTGGTCAAGGGGGCAACCACGGCCGGCAGTCCGAGTGCGAGCAGGAGCGGGATGGCGCCTAGCAACGCGCGACGCGATGGACGGGCGCGAAGAATTTCCATGATGGCTGCGCCCGTCACGCACGCGATCAGCTGCGTCAGCATCAGGAGGCCGGCCCAGGCGTCCGGCGCGGGGACCTGGATGGTACGGAACAGGCTCGTCCCAAAGTCGAAGACAGGAATGGCGAAGATGAGCCAGGCGATCGTCAGCGGTAGGGCGGTCGTGCCGAGGTAGGCCGGGAGTGGGGCAATCGGAACCGTGCGAATTTGGGGGTCGAGGCCCTCGAAGCGGGGCGCTGCGGCGGCGAGTCCGAGGCCGACGAGGACTCCGCCCAACAGGATCATGGCCAACACAGCGCTGAGCCCGGATGGCAGGAAGACCGCCAGGATGGCCGCACCTGCCCCGGCCTTGATGGCCAGCCACATCACGCCGACGACCACCGCGACGGCCGCCGGCACGAGCAGAGGATTCGCGCGCGCGAGCCGGACGGCGACCCGGCTGACACGACGGCGCTCGACGTCAGTCAGGAGGAGCCAGGACGTCATCGATTCCCTCCAGTACGTGGGTCAGACCGGTGGCTTTCATGAAGGCGTCACGAAGATCGCTGGCGTCAAACGTGCGCCGCAACTCGTCCGGTGAGCCGGAAGCCTTGAGCCGGCCGTGGGCCAGCATGAAGATGAGATCGCAGGTTCGCTCGGCGAAATAAATGTCCTGGGTCGCGATGACGGCCCCACATCCATAGCGGACTGCGCTCCGCAAGAGTGACTCGAGGACGACGACTGATTCCGGATCGAGTGCGCTCGTCGCCTCGTCGAGCAGCAGCAGGGGACGCACCAGCGCGATGGCGGCAACAATGGAAACCTTGCGACGCGTTCCATGCGATAGCTTCCCAAGCAGGCGATTCGCGTGAGGCTGCAGGTCCATGACGCCGAGCAGGTTGCTCGCGCGCGCGCCATACTCCAGGTCGGCACTCTGTAGAGCGGCGTAGAGATCGAGATATTCCTGAACTGTCAGGTGGTCGAAGCCCGAGGGTGCGTCCGGGGCGAAGGCGAATCGGCGCTTGGCTTCGACCGGGTCATCGCGCAAACGGATGCCCTGGATATCGATGGAACCATGCTTGCCCTCGAGGATGCCGGTGATCAAGCGAAGCGTCGTGGTCTTCCCCGAGCCGTTCGGGCCGATGAGTCCGGCGATCGTCCCCGCCGGGACCGTCAGGCTGAGGTCATCGACCGCCAGCGCGGTGCCGTAGTGGAAACTGAGATGGTCCACGCGGAGTGCGAGGGGAGCCGCCTCAGGTTCTTGCGAGCCGTCTTCGAGGGGCATGGCGCCCATTTTCCGTGATCCTCCTTTGTGAGTGCCGGGCGCCGGGCCGGCCGCACCCGGCTCCCGGATGGTTATGCGTTCGGTCGCGGACTCAGTAGTAAATGACGCACCGGACGCTGAATCCGGGCGGCCACCATTGCCACTGAATATCGGCGCTGCCGCCCAGGTAGTTGCAGTACGCGGCATAGGCCAGCGCGAGGGCAAATGTCACGCACAGGATGATGAACAGGACGCAGGGCCAGCATTCGTTGACAGCGGTCTGGCGCGCGCCCAGGTCAGCAGTCGGGGGGCGGTAGCGGGTGCTCGTCCGGGGGGCGAGGGCGAGTACGGTCGAGGGCATTCTTCACCTCCTTTTCCGGTGGTTTGAGCTAGCCAGCGTCTGGACACTAATGCCATCGACAGACGCTGTCGTCGCTCACGCGGGTGAATCCCGCGTTCTCCGGACCAGGATTCACCCTGAGAGTGAGCTCGCCCCGGGACTACCCTTGCGTCTGGAGCACCCGCCTGACCTGAGCCAGCTTGTGTGGATCCGCCACGGCGTAGACGCGCGTGACCAGGCCATCGTGCACCGAAAGCGCGAGTACGGCGGCGACGGCGCCCCCGCGGAAGGCAACGATGCCGGGCTCGCCATTTACCTCCTGGGCCGTCATCGTTGTGCCTGAGGGTGCGCCGAAGAATTTCATGACTTGCTGCCCGACCTGCTCGCGGCCGACGTTCGGCTGACTGACCGCGGCCAGCGTCCCGCCCAGGTCCGCCCATCCAATAACGGAAGGATCCAGCAGCGGGAGCAACGCCCGCAGCTCACCCTGGGCACAGGCGGCGATGAACGCCTCGACGACCCGCCGCTGCTCCATTGGATCGATCTTGAAACGAGCGGAAGCCGCTTCGTCGTCGACATGCCGGCGGGCGCGACTGGCGAGCTGCCGGCACGCGGCGGGCGACCGCTTGACCAGCGGCGCAATCTTCTCGAACGGGAAGTCGAACACGTCGTGCAGCACGAAGACGACGCGCTCGGCTGGGGACATGCGCTCCAGGACGATGAGGAGCGCCATGCGCACGCTCTCGTCCAGCGTCACGATGTCGGCGGGGTCGGACAGACCGTCATCCGAGTGGATCAGTGGCTCAGGAAACCACGGCCCCACGTAGGCCTCGCGGCGGACCCGGGCGGATCGAAGCTGGTCCAGGCACAGGCGGCTGACCACGACGACGAGCCAGGCGCGCAGGTCCTCGATCGGATCAAGGTCCGTGCGAAGAAGTCTCGTGAAAGCCTCCTGCACCGTGTCCTCCGCTTCGCTGTAACTGCCTAGCAGCCGATATGCGACGTCGAGCAGGAACCGGTGGTGTGCCGACCACGCCTCGGTGAGACGCACATCCTGGTCGATCATTCGCCCACGCCTCCTGTCAACCAGGTGGTCTCCATCAACACAAGGACGGGGCTCCGGTCGGAATGTGACATCGGCGCCCGACGTCACATTCTGCGCCATCTCCCGTCCTTGGAGTATCAGTCAACCCACTTCGTTCTGGAGGTTCTCATATGGTGACCACTAACCACGCAATCCATACGACCCGTCTCGGGCCACGGACTCGGCGTGTCGTCCGGTTCGTCGCCCGATTTGCGAATCCGGTCGTCGTCCTGATCGCGGGACGGCGCTGGATGCCCATTCTCGGCGTCCTGCACCACGCCGGCCGCCGAACCGGCCGCTCATATGCCACGCCGTTAGGGATGCGCCGCCTGGGCAACAACTTCGTCATGCCACGGACCTTCGGCGAGGATGCAGCCTGGTATCGGAACGTGCTGGCGGCCCGTGGGTGCCGTGTCACCTATCTCGGGAAGGACTACCCGCTGGTCGAGCCCGAGGTCATCGACTATACAACCGCGGCGCCCGCCTTCCCGCGCTACGAGCGGCTGCAGTTCCGCCTCATCGGTATCAACGAATACCTTCGGCTTCGCATCGAGCATTCATCGCCGGGCGCATGAAAAGGAGAAGAACAATGACTACTAGAGTTTCGGTCGCTCGTCGCCCAGTAAGCGGCACGGCGCCGCAGGCCCGCAGCCTCGGTCTCGCCCTCGTCGTCATCGCGATTGCGCAGCTCATGGTGGTGCTCGACACCGCGATCGTAAACATCGCGCTGCCGTCGATCCAACGGGCTCTGCACTTTACGCCGACCGGCCTGGAGTGGGTGGTCAATGGCTATGCGCTGGCATTCGGCGGCCTGCTGCTCCTCGGCGGTCGCGCGGGCGATCTGTTCGGACGGCGCCGCGTGTTCGTCAGCGGAGTGGTGTTGTTCACACTTGGCTCCCTGGCGGGAGGGTTTGCCACCACGTCCACCTGGTTGATCGTTGCGCGCGTCGCCCAGGGCGTCGGGGCCGCGATCGTCGCTCCCACCGCGCTGTCACTGGTCGCAGACACGTTTCCGGAAGGGAGTGGGCGCAACCGCGCGCTGGGCGTGTACGCGGCCGTATCGGGAGCCGGCGGCGCCCTCGGCTTGCTCCTCGGCGGCTTGATCACCAACTATTTCTCGTGGCGTTGGGTTCTCTTCGTCAATGTTCCGATCGGCGCAATGCTCGCGATCGCCGCCCCGCGGGTGCTGGCGGCGACCCACGGCCGGCCGGGCCGGCTCGACCTGCCCGGTGCCGCCACCGTAACGGCCGGGATGACCCTCCTGGTCTACGGACTGAGTCGCGCCGCCAGCAGCGGATGGACCAACACCGCGACCGTCGGTTCGCTCGTGGCTGCCGTGGTCCTGGTCGCCGGCTTCATCGTTATCGAGCTCCGCAGCCCGCAGCCGTTGATGCCGCTTCGGATCTTTGTGAATCGCAATCGCTCGGGCGCCTACGCGGTCCGGCTGGCCATCGGTGCCACCCTGTCGGGAATGCTCTTTTTCCTGACCCAGTTCATGCAGAACATCCTGGGTTATAGCCCGCTCAAGGCGGGTCTCGCCTTTCTGCCGATCACGGTCGGCGTGGTCCTCGGCGCCCAGGCAGCCTCCCGGCTGATTAGTCGGATCGGTCCCCGCCCGCTGATGTCGCTCGGAGCCCTGGTCGGCGCCATCGGGTTGTTCGGGCTGTCTCGAGTCACCGAGCACTCTGGCTACGCTTCAGGCGTGTTGGGTCCGGTGCTCGCTCTGTCATTTGGCCTCGGGCTGATCTTTGTGTCGACGACGATTGTCGCGGTCGCCGGGGTCTCGCCCCGGGAATCGGGATTGAGCTCCGCGCTACTGAACGTGGGGCAGCAGCTGGGCGGCTCCCTCGGGATCGCGGTCCTTGGAACCATCGCCGCCAGCGTCACCAGAAGCCAGCTCGCCCTTGGCACTCCGACGCATGCGCTGATCAACCAGGCCTTTGCCGCGGGCTATCGCAGCGCCTTTGCAGTCTCCGCCGTGATCGCGCTTGCCGGGTTCGTGGTTGCGGTGGTGGTTATTAAGGGCCGTCCGCAACACACCGAGGTTGCCGGAGTACCGGAGGCGGCATAGGTAAGCGCTGTTAACAATGCCTTCAGGCGTTCGACAGTCCGAAGACGCCTGCCACGAGAAGCCACCCGATTGCGAGGAGAACGAATCCCCAGCCGGCGCCGGTGGCGATGCGATGGGCGAAGCCATTGCGGCGACGTTGGATCTGAGTGCGACGATACGCGAGCGATGATGATCCATTCGGCGCCGCGACCGATCTGACCTTCTGCCTGAAGCCGATCAAACTATTCGTCCCAACCTCTGAACAAGTGGCTACCGAGAAACCCGCCAAGACTAGCGAAGGACCGATCCCCGTCGACCGGCCCTTCGAGTGAACGCCCCTTCGCTTGAACGGAGTCGCGGGGTTAGGCCTTCGCCCGGCCCCAGCTGCGGCCAGACCCCATGCGGCCGGCCACGAGACTGAACAAGAAGACCACGATGATCGCGCCGAGGATGGCTGACACGATTGGTAGCCCCTCGATTGCAAGCGTCGGCAGGATGACAACGTGAAGGACGTCCACCATCAGCCAGGCGCCCACAAAGCCGGCCACGGCTGCGCCGATCCAACCGAACGGCAGAGCGCTGTGAACCACGCGCTCGGCGATCAGGCCGCAAACCGTGCCGACGATGAGCAGGACGATGAGATGTAGTAGGGTCATACGGCTCCTTCGGCGCGTCTGGTCCCAGTCATCATGCGGATCAGGGAGACGATTCCCCAGCCGACCAGCGAGTAGATGGCGATCCCCACCAGAGACTCGGGCTCCAGGATCGAACGGCCCTGGACGGTGGTGTTGAAGATGCCGTGGAACGGGGCGATCAGCGGCTGGGTGATGTTGTACATAAAGGTCACGAAGCCCGACACCGTTGAGCCTCCGAGCAGCTTCAGGAGGAAGCGAATCCCCAGCAAGATGTCAACGAACCCAACAAGTCACCAAACAACTTGAATCGCTCGATTGTTGTAGTCACCGACGCGAGTCGATGTCACGGACGTGCTCGAGACGCGATTGGTCCCGATCGATTGTGCCGAAGTTTCCACGGGAGCCGCCGGCTGCTCCGCCGCGGTCTCGTGACGAACGGTCTCCTGTTCTAGTACTTGAGCCATGATTCCTCATCTGTGGTGCGCGATTTTTGTGCGTCGGCGCATCCAATACTCAGTGTGACCGGCGGACAGCCGCCCGTCATGAGGTTTCCTCATCCCGTCGAAGCCGATGCCTCCGATTGGACAATGCCCAACCGTTCCAGGGCGACTCCCGCATCCCAGTTGGTCCAGCTCTCCAGGATCTGGCCATCGATCACGAGGCTGCGGGTTGTTCCGGTCACCGTAGCTGCCGTCGCATCGGCAGAGCCCTGCCCGCGGGCGGTCCACGACAAGATCACGGCATCCTTCTCGATTGCCAAATCGTCGACCGCGACATGGAGGCCGGGAAAGGCGGCGTGGTAGAAGGCGACGCTAAGTTTGATGCCCTCGGGGCCCTGGACGAGATCCGGGATTAGTCCCCCGTGATTGACATAGGTGGGCGCGAACAGCTCATCCGCGAGGTCGACGTTCCCACCGTTCCATATTTCGTCGATGACGCGCTGCACCAGAGCGGCGTTGTATAGCAAGCCAGTGGCCTCGGGGGCCAGTCTGGTCCTTCGGCCGAGCCATGTCATGAAGTTCCCTCATGCGCTCTATACTGCCTCCGGGTGGCCGCGGCCTAGAACCCCAGGACGGAAATGCAGGGTACTGATCCCCGTCAGTTGCGGACCCCGGCCCGGGTGTTGACGGTCCTAGCCCAGCCCGTCCTCGCCGAGGTCGTCCGGCTTGCTCTCAGTCACGGCCAGTTCCAGACTCGCATCGCTGGGGACGAGGCGGAGGCGACCGCGATGCTTTCCGAGTGGAAACCGCATCTGGCCATCATCGATATGGACGTCAGCAAAGGGGAGCTCCTGGATCGCCTGAGTGCTGCCCCGACGGCCGCCGGGCGGATCCCAGTCATCGCCCTCACGCGGCGTGGCGACCTGCAAACGAAGCTGACGGCTTTCGATCGGGGCGTCGACGACATTCTTGTCGTCCCTTTCTCGCCTGAGGAGCTCGTCGCTCGCACGCTGGCCATCATGCGCCGAACCTATCGGGAGACGATTGCGTTCAGTCCCGTGATAAAGCTCGGTGAGCTGGAGGTTGACATCCTCCACCGTCGAGTAAGGGCGGGTTCGAGCGAGTTGCACCTCACCTCGCTCGAGCAGAGCTTGCTCTATCTCCTTGCGGCCAACGCCGGCAGGCTGGTGACTCGCGAACAGATCCTGGACAACCTCTGGGGCGTCGACTATGCGGCCGGGAGCAATGTCGTAGACCGTCACGTCCGTAATCTGCGGACGAAACTGCAGGACGATTGGCGGCGACCACGGTTCATCGCGACGGTTCCGGGCCGCGGCTATCGCTTCCTTCCCGCGCTCTCCCAACCGACTGCCTGACGCTTGCCGTTTTGGTCGAAGTCTTATTGCAAGATCTTGAGCTGAGCGGCTCCCGTCCGCGCCTTACGGCGGCGCCCGCGGAGTTGGAAAGCGAGCAGCACGATCTCGTTGACCCGGCGTTCATACTCGGCGACCGTCACGCCTTCGATGGATTTGCAGATTTCGCTTGCTGCCGTTTCGAGTTGGTACCAGATATCGCCTTTACGCTCTCGAAATAGGGGGTGCTGCGAGTTGATCACGACCACCTTGACGGCGTCTTCGATGACGGTCTGGCTTCGGATGGCCGGACCAAGAGGCCTGATGACGATATCTCCGAACCCCGTGCGCCTCGGACTGGCCTCCGACGCCGGCTGCGGCACGGGCGTCGGCTTCTCCTCAGCAAGGTGCTCTCGGAATGATCGCTCGCCATTGGTAGGCGGCGGGACTTGGGTACGCGCGGGTGCGGTGCCGAGGAAGAGTTCCGGGCGGTCGGCCCAGCGGAGGGCCTGGCTCAATAACCGGCGCACCTGCTGGGCCACCTTGACCGCGGACGGAGGAGGCGGACTCTCCGTCTGCCGCGAGAGCTTCCGGACGAGGGGCTTCAGCAGCCGATGGAGGCGGCGCTCGATGTCGACCCAGGGTTCGCTGTCCCGATCGAAGTCGCTCTTGTTGATGGTCAGCGGAACCCGGGGGATTTCAACCTCGCCGATCAGCTGAGCCATTCCTGGCTCCTGGGCCGGTGTTGGGTGTCCGAAGAACTCACCATCTTTGACGAGGCGCCCCAACCGATAGCAGCGCAGGCCGGGAACAAAGTCTGCTGTCCTCTTCGTCGGATCGACGGTGCCGACCCAGCCGCCAATGATCGTCGCAGCAGCCCGAACCCGGAAATCCTTGCGCGCAATTTCCCCCAGCGACCTTGCCTTTAGGAGCGTCCCGTTCATGATGATCTGCAGATCGCCTCGCTCGAGTAGCAGACAGTATGTGTCCGCGAGCCGCAGGCCAAGCCGCTTCAGATCGATCCGCTTGTCGACCTCATCGATCCGGATCCGTACGTAACCAAGCTCGTACGGAACACGCTTGGAAACCTCATGTAACTCGTAGGTCTTCAATCGGCTCCGGTCACGGTAGTTCGGGTCTGTGAAACGCCAGCCTACGGGGTCGCCAGGACGACTGGACTCGACCGAGAAGCGGCGGCCGAGGTGACCGATGGCTGCCTTGCCACCCTGGCCATACTGTCCGAGCAACTCCCTCCCGCGTTTGGCGGACTTGCCCCAGCGGAGATAGCGGCGCTCGAGGTCCTTAGGTCCCATGCCCTCACCACCTTCGCTCGTCACGCTGACTGCGTCGCCATGAAGGGTGATGTCCACCTTTATCGGCTCTGCCGGCAGGCGGGAATCGAGAGCGTTATCGACCAACTCCAGGAGGGCATCCGCCGAAGACCGGTAGTTAGCGAACAGCGTGGCGGTGATCTCTGGGTCGATTCGCTCTCGAACCGTTATCCGGCCCGAGTCCCCTCCCATGACGGAAGCATCCTCGACCGGGGTCATGCCGTCAAGACGATTGCGTCTGCCCACTCTCTGTGTGCGGGTCTAAAGCGTGGCGCAGTAGGGGTTCCAGCCGGTGGGTAGATGGGTTGTCGAGACCTATGGAATAGTCGGCACGATGAAGCCGAAGGTGTTTGCGGGCAGGCTGAGCCTCGCGACCTGAGAGCCATCCGCCCGAAGGACCCGCAGCTCGTCCCCGTTACCGAGCAGATAGATCGTCCGCCCGTCGGCCGAAACCCAGACCGAGTTGAAGGAGACATCGGGTAACCACCGACCCTTCACGGCCAGGTCCAGCAGATGGACAAGCGACACGCCGCCCGGCGCTCCAAAGTCGCCAATCGCATAGAGCCATGTGCCATCCGGGGAGACGGCGACTGTTCGGTCGATGCCGCCGGCATAGGCGGGAGCGACCAGCAGTGAGTCGAGCCACGCAAGGGGGTTGGTGTCGATCGCGGCGACCTTCGTCGACGTGACGATCTTCTGGTGGAGCAGGTCGACCACATGGAGTGCCCCTGTCCCCCCTTCGTGGAGATACAGGGTGTTGCCATCCGGAGAGAAGACCGGCGACACCCAGAACGGGTTGTTCTGAGGCACGACGATCTGGCGGATCAGCGTCATCGTATCTAGGTCGAACCACGTAACCCGGCCATCCCCTGGGCAGAACGTGACGAGCGTATGGCCGTCGGCGAGCACGCGAAATGGCAGCCCGCCGGCGGAATTTGCGCCGCCGACGACCAGGCCATCGCACGCTATCGTGTGGCCCGTTGTTCTCTGTTGAGCACGAAGGGTTGTGCCGTCGAAGGCGAACTCAGCGATCGTCGCGCCCACGACATAGACGTGCTGTGCCTGGGTGCCGATAATGACGGGAACGCCATCGGCCGGTAAGCGAACGTTGATCGATGCGATGGACCTGCCGGCCGCGAGGTCAACCAGTTGCAGCGTCGAGGGCGAGCTGCTGGCCACGGCCAAGTACCGTCCATCCACGCTCAGCATCGGCTGTCCAAAGCTGACCGCCTGGATGCCGATCGTCTGCTCTTTGTGGCCATCCACCGCGCTGTAGACGTCGATGCCGCCATCGACCAGGGCATACAGGTGGGACCCGTCGGGCGAGCGAAGCTCGTCCCGCGCGCTGATGCGGCCGACGACGTGGCCGGTCGGGTCGATCCCGGTGACGAGGTCGCCGGTGTAGGCGCCGCCGCTCGCTTGCTGGCTTGTCACCCAGGCGATGTCGGCGCCCGGTCCGGCGACGATGGGCGCCGTTTGCGATGTCGTCACGGTCGCCGGCGTCACGCGAGAGCGATGCATCGAGAAGACCACGGCGCCCACGATCAGGATGCCAAGCACGGCAGCGGCCTGTCCGAACGCAAAGTAGGCCCTGCGGTGCGACACTGGGCGAAGTCGCTCCACGATTCGCGGCAGCAGTTCTGGTGTCGAACTGGCGATCGAGTCCAGTGCCTGGTGGATGTCGCTTCTCAGCGCGTCTTCCGGGTTCACGCTTGAGCCTCCGTGATTGGAAAATCCGCTCTCAGCTCGCGGATGCCGCGGTAGAGTCGTCCGCGAACCGCGGCCAACGACGCGCCGGCGATGGTGGCGATCTCCTCAAGCGGGAGATCGAGGTAGAAATAGAGCACGACGACGAGCCGTTGGTCCGGCCGCAGTCTCTTCAGTGCGTTGCGCAGGTCCATACCCCGCACCGCCTGGTCTTCAGGCGCCTCACGGCTGCGTCGCTCGGCGTCGATCTTCACCACACTCCACCAGCGGCCCCGTCGCGTCGTTGCGCACTCGTTGGCCACGATGCCAAAGAGCCACGGACGCATCTCTGTGCCCTCTCGAAGCTGATGGATCTTGCGCCACGCCTTCACTGCCGCCTCCTGGACCGCATCTTCTGCAAGTTGCCGGTCCTGGAGCATGCCGGCCGCTAGCCGGTAGGCAGGTTCTAGCAAAGGCCGCAGTAGCGAGGTGAACGCCGCTTCATCACCGCGCTTCGCGTCCCGAACCAGGTCCGGGTCGGCGGCGTGCTCCATGCCGTCGTCCTATATACGCTTCGTCGACCCCGCCTTGTGACATGGGACGTCGCATCCCAAGCCCTGGGGGCTTAGCGCGCCAGGCCTAGGACGATCGCGAGAGCACGATCAACATCGTGGAGTTCGTCGCGCCCCAATGAACCCTGCAACTCTCCGAGTCGGCTCGGATCTACGGCGCCGAGTTGTTCGACCAACACGCGAGTTCGGGCGCCTTCGATCTCAACCTCAGGCCTGAACGAGCCGGGAAGGGCGTGGGTCGACGTCGGGGCGATGATTACGGTAGACAAGGCCAGCAACTCGTCCGCTTGGAGAACGATCCCGTACCGCCGGCCAGCCTGTTCATGGCCACGCACAGCGCGCGGTGCCCGAAGTCGGAAAATTTCACCCCGCTGCACGCAAGGACTCCATCGTCTTGGCGATTCTCTTCTTCTCGGCTCGGTCTCCCCGATCGGCGCTCAGACGCTCCGCCTCACTGGCGAGGTCGGCCCGGCGCCTAGAACGCGCCAGAGCAATCAGCGCCTCACGAACGGCTTCCGATTGGCTACGACCTGACTTCGTCAGGGCTCGGAGGGCGTGTTGAGCATCGTCATCCAGCCGGATCGAGATCGCCCGCTCCATTCAGAAGATCGTATCACAATTGTAAGACAAGAGCCTCTATTCTGGGGAGTCTTTCCAGCCGAGGTGCTTCCAGCGGAACAACCCGCTGAGGCCCAAGCGCTTGACGTGCATCTCCTGGAAACGCTCGTAGTCGTGCGTCGCCTCGCTGCTCGACTTGAGGTAGACGGCCCGCTCTGTGATCCTGTCGATATCGCTAGCGGGTGCCAGGACGTGCTGACCCAGCACATGGTGCGTGAACACGACCCCATGGAAGATGTCCTCTTCAGGCAGCCCTGCCACATCGGCCACATGGCCGACCTCGACTCCGTCACTCGCGACGACGGGGCAGTGCGCGCTTATTGCTCGCCAGGACACGACGGTTTCCGGTTGATCGCTCATCGAGTCGACCATACACCCCCTGGCCGCACAGGCTGGCACGACGCGGCGCGTAAACGAATCCCGGTCAGGTGGAGCCGGATGTCGCGCCAACTTCGGAGCGGCGGCGCGCGCGATATGTTCTCCCTTTAGCTTCGTTTCCGCAGTCGGCCATCTCGCACCACTTGCCCGACCGGTTCTTCGAGGCATCGTAAAAGGCCCAGTGACAATCATTGTTGGCGCAGCTTTTAAGCCGTGCCCAGCCGCCGGTCAGCGTTGCTACGAAAACGGCGGAGAGTATCCGCGCGAGCCCGCCCTGAACACCACTGACGGACGGATCCAGGCGGGCTGCGCCGTCGTCTCCGAAGACAACTACGATCCGGGCATCTTGGGCGAGCTGGTTCAGTTCTCGTATCGTCCGGCTGTCGACAGCTGTGCTGTTGTTTGCGAGCGTTGCCCGTCTGAGTGCCTCACGTAGTCTGATCGCCTGCTCGCGGTCCCGCTCGCTCACCGCCTCGGCCCTCTTAATCAGGTGACGATCCAGGAGCCATCCGCGGAGGGCGCTTGTCGTGGCGAGCTCGTCGGATCCCGTTTCCAGGTCAGCCGTATTGATAAACGCCTCCACGAAATCGAGTGGCGGCGGAGCGGGAGGCCGTTTGGTTGCCAAATCACTCACACCGAAATCCTAGCACACCAGCAAAAGCGCTTGACAGGTTATGTCGCACCGGCGTAACCTCTATGGTGGTTGGTTGCAAATCCCTGCAGGATGTCGGGATAGGAGGCTGAATATGAGCGTTGGAAGCCGACCAGAAGCCTGGTTAGAGTGGTTCGGGCGCCCGCCGCGCGACTGCGTGAACGACTGGCGGTACGAAGAGTGGCGAGCCAACTATGACGAGGCCCGCGGGATCGCTCGGTACTTTCGGTGGATGGCCGGGCAGAAGGGCGAGCCCGGCGTTCATGGCAATCAGGTAGGAACCTGAGATGGCCCATCGTACTTTGCCTATGGCCAACATCACGATCGCGCTTAGCGGGCGCCTGATGCAAGAGCTTGTCCAAGCGGCACGCGAAGCAGACACAACGGAGGCCGAGCTGGCCCATAAGGCAATCGAGTGCCTGGTGCAAGCGCACCGCGGTCCAGGAATCCCACGATTTGCGCGTCGGCTTGGTCCTCTTGCGCTCGCTGAGGATGACCCATCGGCCGCTTGATTTGGGTCAGAAGAGCCCAGGGATCAAGCGCCACGTCCGCTGTTGATACATCTGGTAGGGTGCTCCGAGCTCCGCGCGTAGCATGCGCTCCTCGGCCGAAATCCGGTACAGGTAGGCGCCTCCCAAGACGAGGCTGATGAGGATCACTGCGGCGAAACTTCCTGCGCCGAGCGCGTATCCGATCCACACCAGTAGGCTGCCCGCGTAACCCGGATGACGGATGAGGCGGTAGGGGCCCACGGTGACCAGTTCCTGGCGTTTCAATATCTGGAGGCCGCGGCTGTACCTGGTTCCGAGAATCGCCATGGACCATGCCCTCAG
>Ga0207646_10002694_pt1 | contig 20827 bp, 21 predicted proteins | sample KBSK5502metaG_FD_184343 | JGI IMG/M metagenome (GOLD analysis project Ga0207646, IMG submission 184343) | Corn, switchgrass and miscanthus rhizosphere microbial communities from Kellogg Biological Station, Michigan, USA - KBS K5-50-2 metaG... | ecosystem: Host-associated > Plants > Roots >...
TCGCGCGGCACGAGCTTCGGCGCAGCGACCGAGGCGGAAGTCGAGCTCGCCGCCGAGATCGTCGACGCGGTGCCGTCAATCGAGAAGGTGCGGCTCGTCTCCTCCGGGACCGAGGCCGCGATGAGCGCGTTGCGCCTGGCGCGCGGGTTCACGAACCGCGATCGGATCCTCAAGACCGCCGGCGGGTACCACGGCCACGCCGACGCGCTGCTTGCGAGCGCAGGCTCGGGGCTCGCTACGCTCGGGATTCCGGCGTCGCCGGGTGTGCCGACGGGTGCTGCTGCGGACACGATCGTCCTGCCGTACAACGACCTCGACACGGCAGCGGAGGCGGTGATGCGGCACGGCGAGGGTCTCGCCGCGATCGTCGTCGAGCCGGTGGCGGCGAACATGGGCGTCGTCCCGCCCGAGCCCGGCTACCTCGAGACGCTGCGCCGATTGTGCGACGTCTCGGGTGCCCTGCTCGTCTTCGACGAGGTGATCACCGGCTTCCGGGTTGCACGCGGCGGCGCGCAAGAGCGGTACGGCGTCCTCCCGGACCTGACCGTGCTCGGGAAAATCGTCGGCGGCGGCCTACCGCTGGCGGCTTTCGGCGGCCGGGCCGAGATCATGGACCTGCTCGCGCCGGCCGGTCCGGTCTACCAGGCGGGCACGCTCGCCGGCAACCCGCTCGCAACCGCGGCCGGTCTCTCGGTGCTCTCGAAACTGCGGGACGGCACCGTCTACGACGAGCTCGAACGGCGGGCGGCGCAACTCGAGGATGGCCTCGCGCCGTTCGGTCGCGTGCAGCGGGTGGGCGCGCTTCTCACGCTCTTCATGACCGACGATCGGGTGCGGAACTTCGAGGACGCGCAGCGCTGCGATGCCGAGGGCTACGGCGCGCTGTTCCGGCACCTGCTCGAGCAGGGCGTCTACTTCCCCCCGTCTCAGTTCGAGGCGCTCTTCCCCTCGACGGTGCACGGCGATGACGAGATCGAACGCACAGTCGCTGCGGTGGCAGGCTTTGGTCGTTGACGTCTGGGAGACGATGGCCGTCGACGCGGCGGCCGAGAGCACGCTCTGGGCCGACTTCCTGCTCGCCGAACCCGAGCGCGACCGCTGTCCGGTGTTCTCGTCGCTCGGCGAGGAGCGGTACGCACTCGGGCTCGAGACGATCTACGAGGGCTACCTCGTCCACTACGGCCGGCCGCGCCTCTTTGAGCCACCCGACGACGACACGGCGCTGCTGCTCGGCGACTACCTCTACGCGCACGGTGTCGCCCGCCTCTCGGCGCTGCACGATGTCGCTGCCGTCGCCGATCTCGCGGAGCTCATCTCCCTCTGCAGCCAGGTGCGGGCGGAGGAGACGGACAGCGATGGCCCGCTGTGGGCGGCTACAGCGGCGCTCCTCGGCCGCGGCGCGCTCGACGAGGCACGAACAGCGCTTCGCCTCCATGCCGATCCGCAGCCGCTCGACGCTGCAGCCCGCGCCGCAGCCGGTGCAGAGGCGGTCGACGCGGCTCTCGCGGCGCACTCGGTGCGCCGGGCGGCTTGATCCGCACGCGCCGGTTCGCTTTCCTCTACGTATGACCACCGCCGTGCGCGAGGAGCGGAAAGTCCTGACGGCCGTCTTTGCGGACGTCGTCGGCTCGACCGCGCTCGCCGATCGGCTCGAGCCCGAGGATGTGAAGCTCATCGTCGGGGAGGCGATAGCGCGGGTCGCCGGCGAGGTGGAGGCGCTCGGCGGCCACGTGAAGGATCTCGCCGGTGACGGAGTCCTCGCTTTCTTCGGCGCGCCCACGACGCGGGAGGACGACGCCGAGCGCGCCGTCCGCTGCGCGCTCCGAATAGTCGGCGAGATGGAGGAGTACGCCCGCGAGGTGCGGCGCGGCTGGGGCACCGAGGGATTCGGTGTCCGGGTCGGAGCGGCGACCGGCGCGGTCGTGATGGGGGAGGTCGGGGCCGGCTCGCGAGTCGAGTACGCGGCCTTCGGCGACACCGTGAACATCGCGGCGCGACTGCAGTCCGCGGCCGACCCGGGCTCCGTGCTCGTCGACGAGGCGACGCACCGGGCGGTCGAGCGTCTCTTCGAGTGGGGCACCCGGCAGGAACTCGAGCTCAAGGGGAAGAGCGAGACGGTCAGCGCGTGGCCGGTTGTCGGCATCGCTGCGGCCGGCCGGACGCAGCGCGGCCTGCCCGGCGTCGAGACGCGCCTCGTTGGCCGCTCCCGAGAGCTCGGCCTGGGCCGAGAAGCGCTCGAGGCGCTCCACGCCGGTCGGGGCGGCGTTCTCGTGGTGGCCGGCGATGCGGGCATCGGCAAGACCCGTCTTCTCAACGAGCTCCGGGAGCTTGCGGAGGGAGAGGGGAGCTGCTGGCTCGAAGGCCGCTGCGTCTCGTACGGCGAGTCCCTGCCGTACTGGCCCTTCCGCGACCTCTTGCGCGGCGAGTGGATCGGCGCGGGTGCCGAGGACCCCGAGTTACGGGTTCGGGTCTCCCTGCGTCGCCGCCTGGACCAGCTTTTCAACGGAAAGGCCGATGAGCTCTACCCCTACCTCGGCGGCCTGCTCGAGGTCGCACTCGAGCACGAGGCGGCCGCGCGCACCTCGCAGCTTTCGCCGGAGGCGTTGCAATGGCGGACGTTCGAGGTCGTCGGCCAGCTCTTTGCGCGACTCGCGGAGTCGGCGCCGCTCGTGCTCGCGCTCGAGGATCTCCACTGGGCCGACCCGACTTCGGTGCTGCTGCTCGAGCAGCTCCTGTCGCTCGCCGAGGAGGCGCCGGTGCTGCTCGTCCTCTCGCTGCGGCCAGAGCGGGACCATCCCTCGTGGAGCCTGCGAGAGCACGCGGGCCGCGAGTTCCCACACCTGCTGCGCGAGATCGACCTCGGTCCGCTGGGAGATGCGGACGGCGAGCTGCTCGCGGCACTCGTCGCGCCTGCGACGCTGCCGGCCGAGCTCGAGCGGCGGGTGCTCGCAGCCGCGGACGGGAATCCGTTCTTCCTCGAGGAGCTCGTCCGCTCGCTCGCCGACGTCGGCGCGCTCGTCCGCACCGACGAGGGCTGGCGCTTCGACCACTCAGTCGAGGTCGAGGTGCCGCCGACCGTGGAGAAGGCGATCCTCGCGCGTCTCGACCGGCTCTCGGCGCCCGCTCGCGACCTCGTGACCGCCGCCTCCGCGCTCGGCCGTACCTTCGCCCTGCCGCTGCTCGAAGGCGTGCTGGGAGACGTCCCGCCCGATTCGCTCCACGAGCTGCAGCGACTCGGTCTCCTGCGCCCGAGCCGGCGCTGGCCACAGCCCGAGTACCGCTTCCGCCACGCACTCATCCAGGAGACGGCGTATCGAACGCTGCTGGCCGAGCAGCGGACGCGGCTGCACCGGCGCGCGGCGGAGTGGCTCGAGGAGCGCTACGCAGAGCGGGAGGCCGAGATGCTCGGTCTGCTTGCGTATCACTGGCTGCGCGCCGAGGACGAGGAGAAGGCCGCCGACTACCTGCTGCGTGCGGGTGACAAGGCGCGTCTCGAGTACGCGCTCGACGAGGCGATCGAGCACTACCGAGACCTGTTGCCGCTGCTCGAGCGACGCGGCGAGCGCCAGGAGATCGCGCTCGTCCTCTTCAAGCTCGCACTCGCCCTCCACACCTCGCTGCGATTTGCCGAGGCGAACGAGGTCTACGAGCGCGCGTTCGGGCACTGGACGCCGCCGAAGCCGTCGGCCGGGCAGGCGGTCGAGACGCTGAAGATGGCTGCGAGCTACGTGCCGCAGATACCGGATCCCACCCGCGCAGGGTGGTGGCCCGACATCCAGCTCTGCATGCAGCTCTTCGATCGCCTCGTCGAAGCATGGCCGGAGCGCTCGATCGTCCCGTCGCTGGCCGAGCGCTGGGAGATCTCCGACGACGGCCTTCGCTACGTCTTCCATCTGCGCGAGGGCCTGACCTGGTCGGATGGAGCCCCGCTGACCGCTCACGACGTCGAGTTCGGGATCAAGCGGGGCTCGATCCCGCGAGTCCCGGCGCTTCGGTCGCCGTGTACTTCGTGCTCGAGAACGCCCAGGACTACGCGCTCGGCCGATCGACCGATGCCGAAAGCATTGGCGTGCGAGCGCTCGACGGCAGGACGGTCGAGTTCCGGTTGGTCGCGCCGGCTCCGTACTTCATGAGCGTCGTCAATCGCCCGGACGCGGCCCCTCAGCCTCGACACGCGATCGATCTGCACGGCGAGGGTTGGTCGGCGCCCGGGCACCAGGTGGTGAGCGGCCCTCTCCGCATCGCGGAGTGCGAGCGGGAGCGGCTGGTCCTCGTCCGGCACGACGGCTACCGGCTGCCGCGCCGCGGCAACGTCGCGAGGGTCGAGTGCGTCCGTGCCGACGTCGACGAGGCGTATCCCGTCTTCTCGCGTGGAGATCTCGATATGACCCGCGTCGCGTACACGCCACAAACGGCCGATCACGTGCGCTCCAGCGCCGGCGGAGACGAGCCCCTGACCTGGCTTGCGTATCTCGGTTTCGAGCACGAACATCCCGAGCTGGGCAACGTGGAGCTTCGCCGCGCGCTCGCACTCGCAATCGACCGGTCGGCACTCGAGGAGGCTGCTCCGGCGAACCTCGTGGCGGCCACGGGCGGCGTAGTGCCGCCGGCGCTCTACGGTCACTCGCCTGACACCGCGCCGAGACTCGACGTCGAATCAGCTCGAGAGCATCTTCGGCTTGCGGAACTGCCGCCGGGCCTCACCCTGGCCGTTACCGCCCAGGACGTCTGGGGCGAGCTCCTGGAAATCGTGGTCGGCAGCTGGCGGGACGCTCTGGGTCTCGAGGTCGATCTGGATCTCTGGTCGGGGCACGACCCTCCCGTGGGGTCCCTTCTCGAGCGCGCTCCGATCGCCCTCTTCGGCTGGATGCCCGGCTACCCGGATCCGGAATACATGCTGCGCCTTCTTCTGCACTCCGACGCCCTCACGAACGCCGGACGCTTTGCGGACGCGCATTTCGACGAGCTGGTCGAGGCCGCCAGGCGGGAGCGGAGCGACCGCCGCAGGCTCGAGCGCTTCCACGCCGCCGACCGGTACGCCGTCGCCGACCGCGTCGCTCTCATCCCGCTGGTTTACGGGCGGAGCAGCGCGTTCGTGCAGCCCTACGTGCACGGGTGGTGGGAGTTCGCCAAGAGCTCCGCGAACTTCGCGGATCTCGTCGTCGAGCGATCCAGCGAGTGAGGTAGGCTCCGGTCGTGCTCGCCGCGCTCTTGAACCTGCTGTTCGCCGAGGAAACGGCCGCGCAGGAGGGGAGCAAGGTCGTCCTCCTGATGCTCGGAACCGGCGCCGTGTTCATTGGCGTGATCGCCCTCGGTGAGCTCGCTCACTGGCGCGCGAAGCGCCGCCGCGACAGCTAGGCAGGCACCGGGGCTGCGACGATCCGCCCGATGTTCTCGGGCGCGAAGAACTCCTCCGGGCGGACCGTCCCGGCGACGACGTCGAACGCGACTTCGCCGAGTCTTGACACAAGCTGTGTGGTGCTAGTACAACTAGTGCAATGTCGGCGCATGGTGCAGCGCTGCCGCTCGAACTCGACCCGCTGATCGCGGAAGCGAAGCAGCGCGCACGCCGGCGGAGGCTGCTGGTGGCGGCCGCGCTTCTCGCCGGGGGCGCCGCCGTCGGCGGAGTGCTCGCCCTCGGTTCCGGAGGTGCCTCTGGCGAGGTTGCGTGGCTTCCCACCCGGCCTCAGCTCATTCCGGCGAACCCACCGCTCGCGCCGGCCTGCAAGGCCTCACAGCTGGGAGCGACGCTTGGACTTCAGGGAGCGACCGGGAACCTCGCAGGCACCATCGAGATCCGAAACCGGAGCTCCAATTCGTGCGCACTCGTCGGCAGGCCGAAGCTCTCCTTCGCAGCCGCGACGTCGAAGTGGCAGGAGACGGGTCGGCACATGCACTCGTTCTTTCCCTCCGATCCGCTCGCGCCGCCGCGTAGCTCACTTCGGGCGCTCGCGCCGGGCGGCTGGGCGTCCGTCGGTCTCTTCTGGTCGGGCTGGTGCGGGCGCGGGTCGAATGACGGCGGCAACTCCGGGGAGCCTCCGGCGGCGCTCCTCCTCACCGCGCCGGGTGGAGGGACGATCCGTATGGCGCGGAACCGGATTGGCCTTGGCAGTCGGCCGCTGAGTGCGCCGCCGTGCTACGGCGGGGGGGTCTCCACCCTGAGTGCGACCCGGTTCACGCCGGTCATGTCCCAGGGGACGCTGAGATCCGAGCTCCCGCTGCGTGCGCGGATGATCTCGAGCACGCACCTCTCGCTCAAGGGAGAGCAGCCGGGGTTCATCGCTCACCGTGGCGCATGGCTCTCCTACACCGTCGTGCTGACGAACCGCGGCCGCCGTCCGTTCACCTTCGGCCAGAGCTGCCCGGTGTACACCGAGCAGTGGGGTCTTTCTCGGGCGCAGGCGTTCGTGCTCAACTGCCGGCCTGTCGACTCGATAGGTCCCGGACGGTCGGTCCGGTTTGCGATGCGGGTCTATGTGCCGCGGCAGGCCGAGCCGTACTCGTCCGACTTCACCTGGACACTCGCTCCGAACACGTCGGACCCGCCGCAGGCCGCGGGGTACGGGCAACTGCACTGACCTGAGCGTTGTCGCGTGGCTGACTTCGCCGAGTCTTGACGCGAGCTAGGTGGTGCTAGTACAACTAGTGCGATGACCGCGTGAGCGTCCTAGCTCCCCAGGATCCCCGCCAGGACGAGCTCGAGCTGTTGATCCGCGAGGCGCGGGCTCGGCAGCGGCGCAGATGGATCGCCGCAGCCGTCGTCGCAGGGCTTGCGGGTGCCGCGATCGCTGCGTACAGCATCGCCGGAGCCGGCACGAAACGAGCGTCACAGGCCGGGAACCCGTCGGCCGCTGCCCTGCATCGGTGCCGGGCTGCTCAGCTGCGCCTCTCGGCGCCGAGCATGTGGAACGCGGCGGCCGGAAGCCTCCTCGAACCGATGACGCTCACGAATGTCTCCGGGTCGGATTGCTCGCTGGCCGGTTGGCCGGCGGTGCGACGGCTCGACCGAGCAGGACGAATCATCCCTGGGCGCACGTTCCGCTACACGTATGACGCGACCGACTCGGTGCCGTTCCACACGGTCGCGCTCGGTTCAGGTCGCGCCGCATCGTTCAACTTCTTCGCGCCTGACTGGAACCATGGCGCCGACCGGCCGTGCGCGAGCGCACGGAAGCTCCAGGTCAGGCCGCCCGGAGGCCACAGCTGGTTGGTGGTCGCCTCGAAGATCCCCGCCTGCTCCGTGCTCTACGTCGACCCGCTCGTACCCGGACGAACCGACACACGGTGGGGAACGGTAGGCAGTCAGCACTTCGCCTATCCGTAGACTCGCCGCGTGCCCATGAAGGACCTTCGCGACTGGATCGCACTGCTCGAGCGGGAGGGCGAACTCGTTCGCGTCTCCGCCGAGGTCGATCCGGACCTCGAGATCACCGAGATCGTCGACCGCACCGTCAAGTCCGGCGGGCCGGCGTTGCTGTTCGAGCGGCTCAAGGGCGCCGAGCGCCCGCTGCTGATCAACCAGTTCGGTACCGAGCGGCGGATGTGCCTCGCCTTCGGCGTCCAGAAGCTCGACGATGTCGCGCAGCGGGTGGCGGAGGTGCTCGAGATGCAGCCCCCGACCGGACTGATGGAGAAGGTGCGCGGCCTGCAGAAGCTCAAGTCGATCGCCGACTCGCGCCCCAAGACCGTCGGGAAGGGCGTCTGTCAGGAGATCGTGCTCCGCGGTGACGAGGTGAACCTCGGCCTCCTCCCGATCCAGCGCTGCTGGCCGGGCGATCCGGCGCCGTTCATCACGCTTCCGGCCGTGATCACGCACGACCCCAAGTCGGGCGGCCGCAACGTCGGGATGTACCGGATGCAGGTCATCGACAAGAACACGACCTTCATGCACTGGCAGATCCACAAGGACGGCCGCGCCGACTACCTCGCAACCGACGGCCGGATCGAGGTCGCGGTCGCGCTCGGGCTCGACCCGATCACGGCGTACTCGGCGAGCGCACCGCTCCCGAAGCACATCGACGAGTTCATGATCGCGGGCTTTCTGCGCGGCGAGCCGGTCGAGCTCGTGCAGGGAATCACCGTCGGTGTCGAGGTTCCCGCGCGGGCGGAGATCGTGCTCGAGGGCTACATCGAGAAGGACGAGGTCGGCGAAGAGGGGCCGTTCGGCGACCACACCGGCTACTACACGGCCGCCGAGCCGTTCCCCGTCTTCCACGTCACGGCGATGACGATGCGGCGCGACGCGATATATCCGTCGATTGTCGTGGGAAAGCCGCCGCAGGAGGACGCCTGGCTCGGCAAAGCGACCGAACGGATCTTCCTGCCCGCGATCCGCACGACCCTGCCCGAGATCGTCGACTACGACCTGCCGATCGCCGGCGCCTTCCACAACTGCTGCCTCGTCTCGATCCGCAAGCAGTTCCCCGGCCACGCAGCGAAGGTGATGCATGCGCTCTGGGGCCTCGGGATGCTGAGCCTCACGAAGTGCGTCGTCGTGGTCGACGCGGACGTGGACGTGCACGATTACGAGCAGGTGCTCTTCTACGCCGGAGCGAACGTCGATCCGAAGCGCGACGTGATCCTTTCGGAAGGCCCGCTCGACCATCTCGACCACGCGCCCGAGCGCCAGTTCTTCGGCGGCAAGCTCGGCATCGACGCCACAGCGAAATGGCCGGAGGAGGGCGCGCGCCCCTGGCCGGAGGAGATCGAGATGAGCCCGGAGATCAAGGAGCTCGTCACGCGCCGCTGGACCGAGTACGGCCTGGGTTAGTTCTCGCTCCGTCAGGCCGGCCTTTGCGGTAAGACTTCGACTTGGTGGAGCCCGAGCAGCCGAGTCCCGACACCGAGCACGATCTGCCGGCGCCGACGCTGTATCCGATCGGCTTTGCGATCGGGGTCGTCGTCATCCTTGTCGGGCTCATCATCAGCCCGCTCCTGATCTCGTCGATCGGTGCGGCGATCGCCATCATCTTCGCGATCCTCTGGGCGCGTGATGCGACCAGGGAGCTGCGCGGGGAGCAGGTAGTCGTCGAGCCCGAGCGACGCGACACGACAACGCCGGCGGCCGACCAACAGTCGTTGGCGGACGCTCCTGTGACGCGTTCCGTGTTCCTCGAGGGCGCAACGCTCGGCCTCGGCGCCGTGATCGGGGGCCTGATCGTCGTGCCGGTCGCCGGCTTCGCGGCCCTGCCGTCGTTCCTCGGTCAGACGGAGCACAAGGTCGACCTCGGGCCGATCTCGAACTTCTCGCTCAACGACTGGTTCATCGCCACGTTCATCGTCGACGTCGAACAGGGTGAGGTCAGCCGGCGGACGGCCTTTGTCCGCAACAACGGCACCGTCACCGACCCCGCGACGAAGCAGCAGGTGCCGAGCTTCACGATCATCTCGAACCGGTGCACTCACCTCGGCTGCCCGACCCAGGCGAACGGGCCGACCGGGAAGAAGTTCACCGGCGTCGCGCCCTTCAAGGAGCACACGCTGAACGGCCCGGCCGTATTCCAGTCGGTCATTCCGGCCGGCTACGGCTGCCCGTGTCACGGCAGCCAGTTCGACCCCGAGGGGAACCGCATCGCCGGCCCGGCCCCGCGGGCGCTCGACCGCTACGGGTTCGAGGTCGTCAACGGCCGCCTCGTCCTCCTCAGCACCTACTCGGTCTCGACCGTAGTCGGCACAGGCGCGCAGGCCCAGATCAACAAGTACAAGGAGGCCGGCCCCGGAGAACACATCGACGGGCCCGAGCAGTGGCTCTATCCCCTCCAGCCGCCGCACAACTGATGGCCACCACGCACAGACGGAAGCCGACGAAGGCCGAGATCCGCCGCCAGAAGATGGAGGCGGCCGTGCTCTATCCGATCGACTGGCTCGAGGAGCGGTCGGGGCTCATCGGCGGGCTCCGCTACTTCCTCTTCCGCAACGTGCCGTCGGACGTCAACTGGATGCAGACGCTCGGCTCGGCCGCACTCACCGCCTTCCTCGTGCAGGCGATCACCGGCGTGATCCTCGCCATGTACTACGTGCCGTCGGCGACGACCGACCCGCACACGGGCCAACCGGTCGCGTGGGAGTCGATCGTCAACATCAGCGACCACCTCACGCTCGGCTGGCTGGTGCGCGGCATGCACCGCTGGGGCGCGAGCGTGTTCATCATCCTCATGTTCCTCCACATGGGACGCGTCTTCCTGTTCGGCGCGTACAAGTATCCGCGCGAGCTGAACTGGGTCATCGGCGTCCTCATCCTCGTGATGGGGATGATGGAGGGCTTCACGGGCTATCTCCTGCCGTGGGACCAGACCGCGTACTGGGCCACCGTCGTGGGGATCAACCTGAACGGGACGGCACCGTTCTTAGGACCGTGGTTAGCCCAGTTCTTACGCGGCGGCCAGGAGATCAGCGGCTACACGCTGACGCGCTTCTACTCGCTGCACATGCTCGTCATTCCGGGCGCGATCATCGCGCTGATCACGCTTCACCTCTACCTCGTGATCCGGCTCGGGGTCACCTCGCCGCCGTGGTCGAAGGACGCCGCAGGCGGGGAGCCCGAGGAGGAGGAAGAGCCTTCGCAGCTGCGGCCGGGCCTGACGCGGCCGGTGCCGCGTCCGTCGGGGGCGTCGGCGATGCAGACTGAGCCGGGAGGGCGGGAGTAATGGCCGCGATCCCGAAGGAAAAGCCGAGCCGGGTCGACCAGGCTCGGGCGGAGTTCGCCCGCTACAAGGCGGACGTCAAGTCGCGCGGGAAGCCTTTTTACCCGTACGCGATGTTCCACGACACGATCATGAGCCTGGTCGTCGTCTTCACCATCATCGGGCTCGCGGTGATCTGGAAGTGGACGTCGACCGGCCCGGTCCCCCACGATCCGACGCACAAAGGCCTGCTCGGGCCGGTGGTCGATCCGCCGGCCGACCCGGGCACGACGAGTTTCGTGCCGCGACCGGACTGGTACTTCTATTTCCTCTTCTACCTGCTCCGGATCTTCAAGTGGCCGGAGTCGGTCTTCCTCGGCACCGTCGGAGTTCCGACGATCGCGCTGATCCTTCTGATCATGCTGCCGTTCCTCGACCGCCGTCGCGTGCGCAAGCCTTCGCAGCGGCCGGTAGCCATGGTCGCCGCCGTCCTGACGATCATCTCGATGGGCGTGCTGACGTGGAAGGGCGCGACGGCGCAGGAGGCCCTCGCCTCGGAGGTCAAGGCGAACATCCCGCGCTGGAAGGCGCAGGAGCACCTGCCGCCGGCGGCGTACCCCGGTGTGCAGCTGTTCGCCACCGCGGGCTGTACGGCCTGCCACACCTACGACGGCGCCGGGGGCCAGAACCTCGGCGCGCCGGACCTGACGAACATCGGCTCGAAGAATCTCGGCGTCCAGTTCCAGATCAACCACCTGAAGTGCCCATCGTGCGTCAATCCGGGCTCGCCGATGCCGTCGTTCGCCTCGCTCGGCGACGAGCGCCTGAAACAGCTGGCGCTGTTTCTCGAAGCCTCCAAGGGCACGCACTAGCGGTCCGGATAGATCCGCCGGCTCGCCCTGCTGGCACTGCTCGTCCCGTTCGCGGCGGGCTGCGGCTGGTTGAGTGGGCTCGGCGGCGGCAGTGCTCCGCCGCCCACGCACAAGGGCTTGATCGGGCCGGTGATCGATATGCCCGACACGGCCGCCATGGCCCGGCGCTGGATCAAGCTCGAGCACCTGCCGAAGAAGGCGGTCCCGGGTGCCAGGCTCTTCGCGGGCACGGGTTGCACGGCGTGCCACACGTACGCCGGCTCGGGCAGAAGCAACCTCAATGCGCCACCGCTCACGGCGATCGGCCGGCGGCATCTCGGCCTCCGGTTCCAGATCGCCCACCTGAAGTGCCCGTCGTGCGTCAACCCGGGCTCGCCGATGCCGTCGTTCACCTCGCTCGGCGAGCGCCGCCTGCGCCGGCTCGCGATCTTCCTCGAAGCCTCCAAGGGCATCCACTAACGGGGACCAGCCACAATCCCGGGGATGCACGTATTCCTCGGGATCACGGGCGCCTCGGGCGCGCCGTATGCGGCGCGGCTCCTCGAGGGGCTCGCGGCGGCCGGCTGCGAGATCGGGGTCTGCGCGTCGCGCGCGGGGATCGAAGTGGTGGCGACCGAGCTCTTCGGCGATCCGTCGCTGCCGCGTGACGAGACGCTCGCGCGACTCCTCGAGCACGCGCACGGCGCCGCTCGCATCTATGACCCCGAAGACTGGAGCGCTCCCTATGCGTCGGGCTCGGCGAAGGTCGATGCGTACGTGATCTGTCCCTGCTCGATGGGGACGGTCGGGACCGTGGCTTCCGGCGCGATGCAGAACCTCATCCACCGCGCCGCTTCCGTCGCGCTGAAGGAGGGGCGCCGCCTCGTGCTGATGCCGCGCGAGACGCCGCTGTCGGCGATCCATCTCCGCAACATGCTCACGCTGCGCGAGGCTGGAGCAACGATCCTCTTCCTCGCGCCCGGCTTCTACCACGGCGCCGAAACCGTCGAGAACCTCGTCGACTTCATCGTCGCGCGGGCGCTCGATCAGCTGGGACTCGACCACGCGCTCACGCCGCGCTGGGGACAGACGTGACCGTCGAGAGCGGCCGGCTGCCGGCCGAGGGCGTCCAGCGCATGTTCGACCGGATCGCGCCGGTCTACGACGCGATGAACCGTGTCATGACTCTCGGGCTCGACCAGCACTGGCGGCGGGCCACTGTTCAGGCCGCCGTGCACGAGGGAGACCACGTCCTCGACGCGTGTTGCGGCACCGGCGATCTCGCGGTCGCTGCCTGGAAGGCCGGCGCCGGCCACGTAGTCGGCCTCGACTTCTCCGAGCGGATGCTCGAGCGCGCTCGGCGCAAGGCGCCGGACCTCGAGTGGATCCAGGGCGACGTGCTCGCGCTGCCGTTCGAAGACGCGAGCTTCGACGCGGCGGTCGTCGGCTTCGGCGTGCGGAACGTCGAGGACCTCGAAGGAGGGCTCAGGGAGCTGCGTCGCGTGCTCCGACCCGGGGGCCGGCTCGGGATCCTCGAGATCACGACGCCGCGCGGCGTGCTCGCGCCGTTCTATCGCCTCTGGTTCGACCGGATCGTGCCGCTCCTCGGCCGCGTCCTGCCGGGCGGCGACGCATACACGTACCTGCCCGCGAGCGTGCGGCGCTTCCCTGGCCCCGAGGATCTTGCGGAGCTGCTCGGCTCGTGCGGGTTCGAGGCGGTGCGGTTCCGGCTCTTCGCCGGGGGTATCGTGGCCCTGCACTTAGGGGAGGCGGGCTCGTGACTGCATCGCTGGCGGACATTCGGGCGGTGCCCGGGCTGGACGACTATCTCGATGCGCTCGAGGAGCGGCTTGCGCGGACCGTCGCCACCCACCCGGGACTTGTCGCCGCTGTCGGAAATGAGGCGCTCGCCGCCGGCGGAAAGCGGCTGCGACCTGCGCTCGTCTTCCTCTCCGCGCCGCCAGGCGAGGAGCCTTCGCTCGCGGCCGGCGTCGCGGTCGAGCTGGTCCACATGGCGACGCTCGTCCACGACGACCTGATCGACCGCGCCCACTTCCGTCGCGGCAAGGCTGCCGCCTGGTCGATCTACGGCCCGGCCGCCGCACGCGCGACGGGCGACTACCTCTTCGCGCGGGCCTTTTCCGAGCTGAGCGCGACCGGAGACGCTGCCGCCGTCGAGATTCTCGCCGACGCGACCTTGTGTCTCGCGCGCGGCGAGGCGCTGCAGCGGACGCAGACCCGCGACCCGGGCACCACCATCGAGGCGTACCTCGAGCGTTGCGCGCTCAAGACCGGGAAGCTGTTCGAGGCAGCGTGCCGACTCGGCGGAGGCTCGGGCGAGTACGGCCTCGCACTCGGGATCGCGTTCCAGATCGCCGACGACGTCCTCGACTGCTCTGGCGCCACGATCGAGACCGGCAAGATCGCCGGCACCGACCTCCGCGACGGGACGCCGACCCTGCCGCTTCTGCTCGCCGCGCAACAGGACGCCGTGGTGCGCGCGGCGCTCGCGGGCGGCCCGATGGACGGCGCGCTCGTGCGCATTGCGGCGACGGGAGCTCTCGACGAGGCCCGAGAGGTGGCGCTCGACTACGCTAGACAGGCCAGGGCACGTCTCGACGGCGAGCTGCACAGAGACGAGCTCGACGCCCTGACGCATGCAGTCGTCGACCGGGAGAGGTAGTCCGCAGATGGCGGTTCTGGAGCTCGACACGCTCGCACCGATCAGAGACAAGGTGCTCGCCGGCGACCGGCTCGACTTCGACGACGGCGTCGCCCTTATGGAGACGGACGACCTGCTCGCTCTCGGCGAGCTCGCCGACCTCGCGCGCCGTCAGCGCGGCGGCGGCGACGAGGTCTACTTCGTCCAGAACATCAACCTGTACCAGACGAACGTCTGCCGGGTGAAGTGCAAGTTCTGCGCCTTCGCCAAGACCCGCAAGCAGGAAGATGCGTTCACGCTGACGGCCGACGAGTTCGTCGAGGACGCGGTCGCGCAGCACGAGCTCCTGGGCTTCACCGAGATCCACACGGTCAACGGTGAGAACCCGCACGTCGACCTCGAGTACTACGCGGGGCTCCTCCGCAAGCTCAAGGAGGCGCTGCCGGACGTCCATCTCAAGTTCTATACGGCGTCCGAGATCCACCACATCTCGCGGCTGGAGGGCTGCACGCACGAGGAGGTCCTGCGCACGCTGAGAGACGCCGGACTCGATTCGATGCCTGGCGGCGGCGCCGAGATCTTCGCCGACCGCGTGCGTGCACTCATCGCGCCGGGCAAGGAGCATCCCGACGAGTGGTTCGACGTCCACGACACTGCGCACAAGCTCGGAATCACGACCCAGTGCACCATGCTCTATGGCCACGTCGAGACCTACGAGGAGCGCGTCGACCACCTGCTCCGCCTGCGCGAGCAGCAGGACAAGACAAACGGCTTCCTCTCCTTCATCCCGCTCGCCTTCCACCCCGAGAACACGGTCTTCGAGCGGCGCGGCTTCCGCTTCACGACCGGCGCCGACGACCTGAAGGTGATTGCAGTCTCGCGGCTCCTGCTCGACAACGTCCCGCACGTGAAGGCCTACTGGATCATGATGGGCCTTCCGCTCGCCCAGGTCGCGCTCCACTTCGGCGCCGACGACGTCCAGGGCACGGTCGTACGCGAGAAGATCTTCCAGGCCGCCGGCGCGAGTGCCGGCACCGAGCAGAAGGTTGCGGAGCTCGTCCGCTTCGTTGGCGACGCGGGACGCACTCCCGTGCAGCGCGACAGCCTCTACAACGAGCTGCGCCGATGGTGAACCTCGCAGAGATCGAGCTCGCCCCGGACGTCGTCTGGATCGGCGTCTTGCCCGGCATGCTGTGCCGCAGTGCCGACCAGGTGAACGCACGGCTGGAGCAGGTCCGCAACAGCGGCCGCTCCTACTCGCCCGAGGTCCTCGCCGAGCGGGACGGCGTAGTGCTCTATGACCCACACGTCGACCCGCCCGCCGAGACCCCTGAGCTGCATCAGATCGCGATCGTGCACGACAACCTCGTGCAGGAGATCCGCGACTACCCGAACCGGGCAGCGGCGGAAGCGGCCTTCGAGGCGTTGTGGTGATCCGATGAGCGTCCGCGAGGCAATCGAGCGGCGGTCGCTCGGAGATTTTGCCGACCTTCTGGCGCCTGACGTCGTCTGGGTCGGCCTGTGGCCGGGGGAGCTCTGCCGCAACCGCACCGACGTCCTGGAGATGTTCGGGCGGCTCGGCGAGCGAACGCTGCAGGTGCGACCGACGATCGTCGCCGAGCGCGAGGAGGTCATCGTCGTCGATCCGGGACTCGACGGACGCCATCACGTTCTCGTCCTCGCCGAGGAGCTCGTCTCCGAGGTGCGCGTCTACCCGGACCGGGTCTCTGCGCTCGCGGCGGTCGAGGAGAGGCCACCCTGGTGATCCGGCTCGGCCGCATCGCGTACGTGAACATGGCGCCGGTCTTCTACCGCGTCGATGCCGAGGTCGAAGAGGTGCAGGGCGTCCCCACCGATCTGAACCGGATGCTCACGGCGGGAGAGCTCGACACGGCCCCGATCTCCTCGTTTGCGTATGCCCAGGACGCCGACCGGCTCCGGTTGCTGCCGCGGCTCTGTGTCGCCTCGGAGGGAGCCGTCGACTCGATCCAGCTCGTGACGCGCGTGCCGCTCGAGCGCGTGCGTGCAGTCGCGGTGACGCCCGAGTCGGCGACGTCGGTCGCGTTGACGAGGGTGCTGCTGCCGGAGGCCGAGCAGGCCCCGCTCGAGGCGTACGAGAGCGGGGAAGCGGAGGCGAAGCTCCTGATCGGCGACGCTGCGCTGCGCTCGGCGTTCGAGGATCCGACCCCGCACTACGACCTCGGCAAGCTCTGGCTCGAGCGGACCGGCCTGCCGATGGTGTTCGCAGTCTGGGCCTGCCCCGAACCGCTCGCGGAGGGACTCGCGGAGCTCGAGGACGCGCTCGTCTCCTCGGTGCGGCTCGCGCGCGCCGAGCCGCAGCAACTCGCCTACGAGGCGGCCGAGCGCTACGGCTATCCCGCCGGCTTCCTTGCGCGCTACTTCGAAAAGCTCCGCTATCGCTTCGGCCCGCGCGAGCGCGCCGGCCTCTACACATTCCTCGAGCTCGCGCGCGACGCCGGTCTGCTCGAGACCGTGCCCGAGCTCCGCTTCGTGCAGACGACCGCAGGCGCGGCCGTCGCATGAGCGTCGCCGAGCGCACTCCCGTCGCCGACATCCTCGCGAAGGCGACCTCCGGCGAGCGGATCACGGACGGGGACGCAGTCGCGCTCCTCCGCTCGCGTGATCTCGTCGCCGTCGGCCGCGCAGCGAACGAGATCCGCAACCGGCTGCACGACCCGGAGCGCGTGACGTTCATCATCGACCGCAACCTCAACTACACGAACATCTGCGTCACCGACTGCGACTTCTGCGCCTTCTACCGCCGGCCCGGCGACCAGCGCGAGGGCTACCTGCTGCCCAAGGCGGTCATCTTCAAGAAGATCGAAGAGACGTTGGCGCTGGGCGGCACCGGGCTCCTCATGCAGGGCGGCCATCACCCCGATCTGGGCGTCGAGTACTACGAGGATCTCTTCTCGTCGATCAAGGCGCGGTACCAGATCCATCTACACGCGCTCTCGCCGTCCGAGATCGTTCATGCGGGACGCCGCTCGAAGCTGACAGTGCCCGAGACGCTCGCCCGGATGCGCGACGCCGGCCTCGATTCGATCCCCGGCGGTGGCGCCGAGATCCTCGTCGATCGCGTGCGGGACATCATCGCGCCGAAGAAGGTGAACACGAAGGAGTGGCTCGGCGTGATGCGCGAGGCGCACCGGCTCGGAATCTCGACGACCGCGACGATGATGTACGGCCACGTCGAAACGCTCGAGGAACGGGTCGAGCACTTCCGCCGGATCCGGGAGCTGCAGGACGAGACCGGCGGCTTCCGCGCCTTCTTCTCGTGGACGTTCCAGGACGACGGGAACCGGCTCGTATCGCTCGTGCCGGTCGAGGCTCGGCCGACCTCGTTCGACTACTTGCTCACGCAGGCCGTTTCGCGCATCTACCTCGACAACATGCCGCACATCGGCTCGTCTTGGGTGACGCAGGGGAAGAAGATCGGCCAGGTCGCGCTCGGCTTCGGCGCCGACGATCTCGGCTCGGTGATGATCGAGGAGAACGTCGTCTCGGCGGCCGGCACGACGCATCGCACGAGCACCGAGGAGCTCGTCCACCTGATCAAGAGCATGGGCAAGGTGCCGGTGCAGCGGGACACGCTGTACCGCGAAGTCAAGGTCTGGAACTAGCGTCCGCTCAAGACCACTGCGCGGCCCACTCGTCGGCGTACGGCCGGCCGCTTCGCCTCGCCGCCGCCTGGACGTCATCGATCGCATATGGCACCTGGCGGAACTCGACCGCGACCGTGCCGTCTGTGGCGGTGACGAGCGCCCATTCGGCGAGTAGACGCAGGACCGGCGGATCGGTGTGCCGGTCGTACGAGATGCCGATGCTGCCGGGATTGACGTAGACCGCGTTGTCGATCCTGCGTGTCCATTGCAGGTGCGTGTGTCCGCCCGCCAGGAGCGCGGCTCCCTCGCCGAGAAACGGCTCGAGCGCCTCGCCGCCGAGCTCGGGCAGGAGCACGTCGTCGTACGAGCGCGGAGAGCCGTGGAACAGGACCAGGGACGCGCCTTCGAGCTCGCGGCGGACGACCGGCGCAAAGGAACGGATCTGCTCGACGTGCGACGCGCTCAGCTGCAAAAGGGTCCAGTCGCGCACCTCGAGCTGGCGCTCGGTCACCGGCTCCGGCGAGTCGGCGGGAACCTCGAGCAAAAACGCATCCGCGTTGCCGAGCACCGTCTCGCAGCCGAGAGTCCCGAGGCGGTCGAGCGTCTGAGCCGGCTCTACCCCGCCCTGTACGACATCGCCGAGACAGACGATGTCCTCCACACCGAGCCGCTCCACGTCCTCGAGCGCGGCGCGAAAAGCGACGTCGTTCCCGTGCTGGTCGGAGATGAGTGCAACACGCATCGTCAGAGTCTCGACCTTACGCCTGCCAGGCCGCTTTGCACCCAGCGGGGCTGGTCGGTGAAGTCGCCGTAATGGACCTCGAACCACGGCCCGAGCCGGTAGTAGATCCGGGCGCGGCGGCGTACTTCGTCGTCGACTTCCCAGTCCGGGAACGGCCCGTTCAGGAGCCACGCGTAGTCGATCGCCGGATCGCCGATTCGTGCGTCTCCCCAGTCGATCACGCCGACGAGCTTGTCGTCACGCACGAGCAGATGCTCGGGACCGAGGTCGGAGTGGGTCAGCGCGGGCAGAAAGCCCGTGAGCGTCTCGACCTCTGCGAGCAACGCCTCGCCGCGCGGGCGCTCGTCTGGATCGAGTCGTGGCAGGACGACGCGCCGGAACTCGTCTGCCTGCCGGCGGTACGTCTCGAGCCAGTCGGGTCGCTCGGTGGGGATGCTGTCGACGTCCACGGCATGGAGCGCTTCGAGGAAGGCACGTACGCCGTCCGGATCCTCTGCCATCAGCGGGTCGCCCTGGATGAGGCGATAGGCGACGAGCCAGGGTTCGCGCGAGACGTACTCGAACTGCGGCACGGCGACGGGAAGGAGCGGCCCGAGCACAGGCAGGAGCTCGACTTCCCGTTCGATCTCCTCGACGGCGAGCCGGTGGCGGGGCCAGCGCATGACCCAGGTGTCGTCGACGACCAGGACCTTGTAGTCCCAGCCGGCATCGACTTCGACGAGCGGCGGCCCCACGCTGCCAACGCTACTCTGGCCGGCGGGTCGTGCTGTTGTTGCGGAAGCTTCTCATCGGCGCCGCGCTTGCGGCGATCGGCGTCGCCACGCTTGCGTCGGCGGCTACCGGAGGTTCGAGGCAGGAGTCGGTCTCGAGCACGCTCCTGATCCCCGGCGTGACCTACACCCGCGAGGTGGACTTCACATCGCGTGGGCCGATCGTCCTCGACGTCCTGACGGCGCCGAAGCCGGACGGCCATCTCTACACGCTCGCACCGGCGCTCTCGAACGACCATCTGGTCGGGAGAGAGTCGCTGACGCGCCTCGAGAGCCGCGTGGCCGCAGGCGCGACCACAATGGCGATCGACGGCGACTACTTCGACCGCACGACCGGTGCGCCCAGCGGGATCCTCATGCAGAACAGCGTGCTCGAAAGCGCGCCTTCTGTTGCGCGCTCGAGCCTCGGTATCGCCACCGACGGCACGCTGACGACGGGTCGCGTCTCCTTCGCCGGGACCTGGCAGGGGACCGGTCTGCGGCGTCCGCTGCTACTGAACACGCCCGCCAAGGCCGGGAAATTCTCGCTCTACACTCCGGTCTACGGCACGACGACTCCGCGAGAGTCCGGAGTTCTCGAGGCGGTGATCGGCAGCCTTCCGCCGACCCGGCTCGCAACGCCGCTCGACGGGACAGTGACGCGGGTGACGACCAGCGGGCCGACCCGAATCCCGCCCGGCGGCGCAGTGCTCGTGGCGCGCGGGTCGCAGTCGATCTCCCAGCTCAAGGCCGAAGCGCCGGTCGGGCAGCTCGTCGAAGCCCTGCTCTCGCTCTCGCCTGACTGGCAGGGTCTCGCCAGCGCGATCGGAGGCGGTCCGCTGCTGGTGAGGAGCGGCAAGCCGATCTTCCACGCAGGCGAGTCGTTCGAGCCTCGCCAGCTCAACAATCGCCAGGCGCGCGGGGCGATCGGGCAGCTTTCCGACGGACGAGTCGTCCTCGTCGCTGTCGAGGGGACGAGGCCGGCCTACAGCATCGGCATGTCGAACTACGAGCTCGCCGTGGAGCTCTCCCAACTCGGCGCGACGACTGCCTACGGGCTCGGGGCCGGATCCGCCGCCGGACTCGCATTCGACGGGAAGCTGCTCACGCGGCCCTCGACCGGCACGTCTCCCAAGGTCGCCGACGCGCTCGTCCTCTCGTACAGCGGCGTCTACGCGGCGCCTCCTTCGCTTCCCGTGCTGTCGCCGAACGGCGACGGTGTCGGCGATCTCGAGACGTTCTCCTACCGCGTCGCCCGTCCCTCGCACGTCGTCGCCTCGCTCGCCGGGCCGAGCGGAGCCAAGATCACGCTCGCGACCGGCGCCCAGTCGCCGGGGCTCCACACCATCGGGTGGAACGGCACGGTCAACGGCTCGCCCGCTCCCGAGTGGAAGTGGACGTTCACCGTCACCGGAACCGACGATCGCAATGTCACGACGACCGCGCAGCGGGCGTTCTCGCTCGACGACACGCTCTCGTCGCTCGCGCTCACATTCGGTGCGCACGGGCTTCCGACTTCGACCTTTCAGTTGAAGCGGCCGGCGACGGTCCTCGTGCAAGTCCAGCGGCCCAACG
>Ga0207646_10002695_pt1 | contig 20826 bp, 15 predicted proteins | sample KBSK5502metaG_FD_184343 | JGI IMG/M metagenome (GOLD analysis project Ga0207646, IMG submission 184343) | Corn, switchgrass and miscanthus rhizosphere microbial communities from Kellogg Biological Station, Michigan, USA - KBS K5-50-2 metaG... | ecosystem: Host-associated > Plants > Roots >...
GTCGCCTTCGTAAATCGAAAAAGAACCTGAGGGATAGCTGGCGCGAGGCGGATCACGAGGAGGCGCGAGAGGTCTCCTCATTCGATCCAGTCAAGAAAAAGCCCGGGCACCCCAGGGGAGCAGGGAGTGCCCGGGCAGTAGGCAGAACTGGCCGACGGGCGGGCCGGCCAGGGCCTGACAGAGTGGATCAGCTACACCCGGTCGTCTCTCCACAGTTCTCGCATTTGTGGCAGGTGCCGCTACGAACGGTTAGCCAGCCGCAACGCGAACAGGGGGGCGCATCGGGTGTGGAATTGAGTCGTCGGTACGTGGGTGCTTCGGCGACCGGCGCGGTCGCGTGGCCGTTCTCGTGCGATGCCGGCGTTTCCGGCATCGCGAGCTGCACGACGCGATTTAGAAGCTCGAGCTGTGGAGTCGCGTCGGCGACCTCCGTCGTGCGAATGAGGCCGAGTGCCGCACGCTCGGGCTCGGAGAGGAAGCGGTTTCCCAGCCAGCGGAAGACGTAATCCACGATCGACTTCGCGAAGCCGATCTCAGGGTTGCCGGTCCAGCCCGCGGGCTCGAAGCGCATATGGCCAAACTTCTCGACAAGGTGCGAGAGCGGCACCCCGTACTGGAACAGCAGGGAAACGCTTGTGGCGAACGCGTCCATCATTCCGGAGAGCGTCGACCCCTCTTTCGCCATCGTGACGAAGAGCTCGCCGGGAGTGTTGTCCTCGAAGAGTCCGACGGTGATGTAGCCCTCGTGCCCTTCGATCGAGAACTTGTGGGTCAACGACGCTCGCGTGTCGGCAAGACGGCGCCGCTGCGGCCGTGTGACCTCGACGATCCGCTCGACGATCGTTTCGACGGTCTTGGCGTTGCTCTCTTTGTTGGTCGTGTTGACCGGCTGGACCTTCTTGCTCCCGTCGCGGTAGATCGCGATCGCCTTGAGGCCATGCTTCCAGGCCTCGACGTACGCCTCGCTGACGTCGTCGACGGTCGCGGTCTCGGGGAGATTCACGGTCTTCGAGATCGCCCCGGAGATGAACGGCTGGACCGCGCCCATCATCTTGATGTGGCCCATGTGGTGGATCGTGCGCATGCCGTTTTGCGGCTTGAATGCGCAGTCGAAGACCGCGAGGTCTTCATCCTTGAGGCCGGGCGCCCCTTCGATGGTGCCGAACTGCTCGATGTAGGTCGTGATCGCGCCTGACTCAGTCTCGCTGTAACCGAGGCGCCGCAGCGCTGACGGCACGCTGCCGTTGACGAGCTTCAGCATCCCGCCACCGACGAGCTTCTTGTACTTGACGAGCGCGATGTCCGGTTCAACGCCGGTCGTGTCGCAATCCATCATGAAACTGATCGTTCCGGTCGGCGCGAGCACCGACGCCTGCGCGTTGCGATAGCCCGCCGAGCGACCGAAGGCAGCCGCGTCGTCCCACGCCTGACGCGCCGCTGAGAGCAGGCTCGCCGGCAGGAGCTCGTCGCGGATGCGGTACGCGTGCAGGCGATGCATCTGAATGACTCGGTCGTGCGCGTCCTTGTTCTTCGGGTAGGCCTCGTACGGTCCCACCGCCTCCGCGATCCGGGCGGACTGCGCGTACGCCCCGCCCGTCATGAGCGCGGTCAGCCCCGCGGCGTAGGCCCGACCCTCGTTCGAGTCGTACGGGAGCCCGCGCTGCATGAGGAGCGCGCCGAGATTCGCGTAGCCCAGACCGAGCTGGCGGTGCGACCGCGCGTTCTCGGCGATCCGCGCGGTCGGGTAATCGGAGTGCCCGACGAGGATTTCCTGCGCGGTGAAGACGACCTCGACAGCGGCGCGGAAACGCGACACGTCGAACTCGCCGTCGCTGTGCACGAACCGGAGCAGATTGAGCGACGCGAGATTGCAGGCCGAATCGTCGATGCTCATGTATTCACTGCAGGGGTTCGATCCGTTGATCCGTCCACTCACCGGGGAGGTGTGCCAGTCGTTGATCGTGGTGTCGAACTGCATGCCCGGGTCGCCGCACTGCCAGGCCGCTTCCGCGATCTCCCGGAGCAGCGCACGCGCTTTCACCGTTTCGAGAACCGCTCCACCGACGCGCGCGGTCAGGCTCCAGTCCTCATCGGTCTGCGCCCTCTTCATGAACTCATCGGTCACGCGCACCGAGTTGTTGGCGTTCTGGAACTGGATCGACTGCCAGGCCTCGCCGTTCAGGCTCATGTCATAGCCGGCCTCGCCGAGCGCCCAGGCCTTCTTCTCTTCCTTGGCCTTGCACCAGATGAACTCGTGCACATCGGGGTGATCCGCGTCGAGGATGACCATCTTCGCCGCGCGTCGCGTGGTGCCGCCGGATTTGATCGACCCGGCCACAGAGTCGGCGCCCCGCATGAACGAGACGGGACCGGACGCGAAGCCGCCGCCGGAGAGGTTCTCCTTTTGCGAACGGATGCGTGAGACGTTCACGCCGGAGCCCGATCCGCCCTTGAAGATGATCCCTTCGTCGCGGAACCAGTCGAGGATCGAATGCATGTCGTCCTCAACGGAGAGGATGAAGCATGCGCTCGCTTGTTGGGGAACGCCCCCGACACCGATGTTGAACCACACCGGCGAGTTAAAGGACGCGTACTGGTGGACCATGAGGTACTTGAGCTCGTCCGCGAAGGCGTCGCGATCAGCGGCGCTCGCGAAGTAGCCGCCCTCGAAGCCGGCGCGAGCGATGGTGTCGACCACGCGGTCGACCATCTCTCGGACGCTCGACTCCCGCTCTGGCGCACCCAGCTTGCCCCGGAAGTATTTCGAGGCGACCACGTTGGTCGCGGTCTGGGACCAGAACTTCGGGACCTCGACACCCTTCTGCTCGAAGACGTTGCCGCTCTCGCCGGGGATGGCGGAGTCGCGGAGTTCCCACTCGACCCCGTCGTACGGGTGGGCGCCCTCGCGGGTGAAGCGGCGTTCGATCCGAAGCCCCTTGGGCTCGGCGCGCTGGACGGATACGTCTGCGATGTCGGCGATTGCCATGAGCGTGCCCCCCTAGAAAGCGGCGAGGTTCGAGCCGGCCGCCAGAGCCTTGAGAAGAAGGAGAAGGAGCCTCTCGCCTACGGACGCGGGAGCGAACCGCCGACGGGTCATCTGACCCTCCTTCTACCTTCCCTGAGTTGCTCGGCCTTGCCACTACATCTGGGCCCGGCCGCCCGGTCAGGCCCAACATCTAGCGGCGCAGGCGGCGAACCGTAGACCCGCGATAAACCAATGTCAAGGGCTAGGGGTCATCAATATTGCTGGCACAAAATCTGGTAGCAGCGCGGGGCAAGCGTCCTCGCCCGCGCAACCGAAAACGGAAGCGAAACGGTCAGGCGGGCGAGGCCACCTGTGACGAACGCGCGGCTTCGACGAAGGTGCGCATGCCTCTGCGCAGGTCGGCCTCGCCGATGTTGAGCGCGGGGATGAAACGAACGACCTGGTCGTGGAAACCGCAGGTGATGAGCAGCACATCGCGCTCGAGCGCAGCCGCGATCGCCGCCTTCGCGACGGACTTGTCGTCGAACTCAGCCGCGACCATCGCACCGAAGCTCCGGATCTCCCGAACACGCGGATGCGAACGCAGCGGCACGAGCTCCTCGACCATGATCTCGCCGATCGTCTCGGCCCGCGCGACAAGGTTCTCGTCGCGAATCACTTGAAGGGTGGCTAGGCCGGACGCGCACGACACCGGATTACCGCCGAACGTCGAGCCATGCGTACCCGTGCGCCAGTGCTCCATGCGTTCCCGGGTCGTGATCACGGCGCCGAGCGGCATCCCGCCGCCGAGTGCCTTTGCGGCCGTGATGACGTCAGGCGTGACGCCGAACTTCTGCGCCGCGAACCACGCGCCGGTGCGGCCCATTCCCGTTTGGACCTCGTCGAACACGAGCAGGGCGCCGATCTTCGTCGCGAGCTCGCGAACCGATCGCATGAACGATGCGGGCGCCGCGGCATAGCCGCCCTCGCCGAGCACCGGCTCGATCACGATCGCTGCGACATGCTCGGGCGGGACCTCGTGCTCGAGCATCGTCTCGAGCTCCGCGAAGCAATGTCGTGCGCACGCCTCGGCGTCATGTGCATCGGGGAGCGAGCATCCGAGCGGGTACGGGTATGGGGCGACGTACACCTCGGGAAGCAGCGCGCCGTAGCCGCGGCGGTACTGGGACTTCGACGTCGTGAGGGTCGCGGCACCGACGGTGCGTCCGTGGAATCCGCCTCGGAATGTGATGATCGCCTCGCGGCCGGTGGTCTGACGCGACAGCTTGATCGCCCCTTCGACCGCCTCCGCGCCGCTGTTGCCGAAGAAGACCGAGTCGAGCCCACGGGGCGTGATGGTGGCGAGCTGCTCGGCGAGCGCGATGCTCGACTCGTACTTCGCGACGCCTGTGGAGATGTGCATGAGGCGCTGGGCCTGGTCAACGACCGCCTTCACGACCCGCGGATGCGAATGTCCGACCACGGTGACCGCGATCCCGCAGGTCAGATCGAGCACGCGTCGACCGTCCGTCGTGACGAGCCAGCTCCCCTCCCCGCGTTCGATCGATAGCCACGTGTAGTGACCGAGGACCGGGGGAAGGACCTTGCGCGCTCGAGCCTCGAAGCCGGACATCGTGACCACTCTATCGGCTAGAGCCCTGTCGGCGCGGGTTCAGCCGGGCCTGCGCTCATCTCCTTCGGATGTGACCAGGATCTGCAACGTCGCCCGATCCTCGCCGATCACGCGGACGCGATACCCGGGGATACCTGCGCGGAGCGCCGCGGCAAGCCGTTCGGTCCCCTGGTAAGCGACCCTCACCTTCAGGACTCCGTGGCGGTAGTACTCCGTCCGGAGCTGTCCGACGCCTCGCACTTTGCGTAGCGCGAGCTCGAAACGATGCCAGTCATCCGCTGTGGGCAGCGGCGTGACGACGAGGTCGATCTCACCGGGCCCGGGAGCGGCGCGCGGCGATGGGATGGCAGGTTCGGGCGTTTGACTCTCTTCGACGAGCGCCTTCTGGATCATCGCGCTCTGCACGCGATCCTCTTTCGCCGGCACGAGACGCGGCTTCGGCGCCGAAGGGATCGGCCCGTCGAGTCGCGTCGGGGGTGGAGGCGGGGGCAGAGCTGGCGTATCCGCACGTGTTGGCGGCGGTGGCTCGGGCGGCGACTGGCGCGCACCAATGCGTGCCGCCAGGTCGACGACATCCTCGTGTGCTTGATCTTTCTTTTTCTTCTTGTCGTCCTTGGCCACTTCTACCCTCGCACGCGCAGCAGGTACCACGCGATCGCGATCACTATTACCGCGAGCACAATGACCGCCACGACGATGGCGGCCGACCACCGCCGCACCCCCGGGGTGAGCGCCCGATCGATCGCGGCGCGGATCTCCTCGGCGGTCGCGTCCTTCCGGAGCCACCCATGCCCCTTCGCGAAGCGCTGCGCAAGGCGACGGCCGTCGTGTGGATTGCCGGAAAGCACGATGGTCGGCATCGCGAGTACCTCCGTCTGTCCCCTCGGCACGAGCACGCCGTCGACGAGAGCGAGATCGGCGACCCAGCCGTCTAGGCCGGACGCGACCTGTTCTAGCGACTGTGCGCGCCTCACCTCGTATCGATCCTCTATCCGCAGCAGCGCTTCGAGCGCCGCGCCGATGCTTGGGTGCCCCACGACGAGCAGAATCTTCGGCCGCGTGATGCGGGGATGATGCCCTTCCTGGCACCAGTCGTATACGCTTGGCGTCACACGCGGGGAAGTGGGCAGAGAAGCGAGCAAGCGGAGGGTGACCGCGTGTCCGAGGAGCCCAAAGGCCTGAGCGCGTCCGGCGACATCATTGGGGCGCTTTCCGACCGCGTCAGCGAGCTCACCAAGAGAGTCGGATCGCTCGAGTCGGAGCTTGACGCCGCGCGGAAGCGCGTCGCGGTCTATGAGGAATTCGACGCAACTGTTCGCGACGCCCTCTCGGGCGCGCTTCGGTCAGCGCACGAGATTCGCGCGCGCGCAGAGAATGCCGCGCAGCAGATCCTCGAGCAAGCACGCGACGAGCGGAAGATCCTCATCAAGGAGATCGAGCGCCTCCGCGAGGAGCGCGACGGTCTTGTCGACGAGATCGCGTCCAACCGACGGAGCGGCTTCTCCGCGCTTCGCGGTCCACGCCGCGAAGCCCAAGCGTCGGCCGTCCCCGAGAAGACGGTCGAGGAGACCGCCCCCGATACGCGAGCCCTCGCTGCAGAAGCGCTTCGCGGTGTCTTCACCGAACTCCTCGAGGACATCCGTCGTCAAGCCGGTACCGTCGCCGACGCGGCACGTGCAGCCAACGCGGCGGCGGAGCAGGCGAAGGCCGCTCAGGAACAGGCGCGCGTCGCGCAGGATGAGGCGCGCTCAGCTCAAGAGGAGGCACGGCGCGCGCTCGACACACAGCGCGCCGCGGACGCGCAGCGCGCATTAGATGTGGCGCGGGCCGCGGAGCAGGCGCAGCGCGCGACCGAGGAAGCCGCTCGCGCCGCTCTGGAAGCTCGCACGGTCGCGGAAGCACAACGAATCGCGCAGCAGCGCGCGGACACAGAGCGCGCAGCCGAGACCGAGCGCGCGGCCGAGGCGGCTCGTGCGGCGCAGGAGGCTATGCGCGCGGCTCAAGAAGCCGCGCGTGGAGTCGAGCTCGAGCGAGCCGCGGAGGCCCAGCGTGCATCCGAGGCGGCGCGGGCCGCCCAGGAGGCGATGCGCGCCGCTCAGGAAGCAGCGCGTGGAGTCGAGCTCGAGCGAGCCGCGGAGACACAGCGCGCAGTCGAGTCCGCCCGGGCCGCCGAGGAGGCGATGCGCGCCGCCCAAGAGGCGGTGCGCCTCGCGGGGGCAGACCGTGCGGCGGAGACGGAGCGCGCCGCCGAGGCCGTACGCGCGGCAGAGGAGGCGATGCGCGCAGCGCAGGAGGCGGCGCGTGCCGCGGGGGCCGATCGAGCGGCCGATGCCCAGCGCGCCGCCGCCGAGGCCGAGCGGGCCATCGCCGCGGCGCGGGCAGCCGAAGAAGCGCGCCGAGCCGCCGATGAGGCACGCAGCGCCGATGCCGCGCGTCTCGAGCAGCAGCGCCGCGACGAAGAGGAACGTCGCGCGGCGAAGTGGCGCGATGAGGAGCAGCGCCGCGCGGCTCAGTGGCGCGAAGAAGAGGAGCGCCGTGACCAGCAGCGGCGTCACGAAGACGAGCGCCTCGCCGCGCTGCGTCAAGAAGACGAGCAGCGACGCGCCGCGGAGCGCCAGGCCGAGGATGAGCGCCGTGCGGTCGAGGCGCGACGTGCAGAGGACGCGCGCGTCGCCGCAGAAGAGGCGCGACACGCTGCCGCCGCTGAGGCGCTGCGCATCGCCGAGGCGGCGCGTGTGGCGGAAGCCGCAGCACGCGCTGCGCAGGAGGCGGCCCGCGCCGCGGAGGCGTCTCGAGCGGCGCAGACGCAGCCAGTCGTCGAAGAAGAGGAGCTTTTCGAGAGACGGCCTGAAAAGGCCGCGGATATCCCTCCGGCGGCCCCCGAACTGTCCGTCGTCGAGCGCGAGCCAACCCAAACGGTGGCGGAATCGGAGCAACTCACTCCCGAGAGGGAGGAGCCGGCCGTTCCGACCAGCAACATTGTGCTGATGCTCTCGCCCGTGCCCTCATTCGCGCGTCTTGTCGATATCGAGCGACGCATTCAGTCGCTGGCGCAGGTCCGTACGCTCTACGTGCGTGACTTCAGGGGAGGCGTCGCGACGCTCGCGGTCGGACTCCGTGTACCTATGCTGGTAAACGACCTCTGGTCCGCGATCGCGACCCTAGAACAGCCGCGCTTCGCACTGCAGCGCAGCGGCGGCACCTCCCTGGAGCTCCGCATCGAGGGCGAGGCCGGCGCCGGCGTGGCGTAAGGCCTCACCTTGACCCTCCGACTCGACACCGACTTCTGGAACGCGCGGATGGCCTACCTCGCCAAAGTGGCGCGCGCGGACGCGATCGCCGTGATCCTGAACCTAAAAGGTGAGGGCTACGCAACCTATGTCGCCCACAACCTTCCGACCGGGACCAAATGGACCGATGGTCTGGCGTCAGAGATGTTGACGAAGACGATCACGGACCGCCTGCCCGAACAGGCGACGAGCGGGGTGACGGTCATGCTCTCCGACGGACGCGCCGCCGACGCCCTCGCGGTCGCGCCCGTGGTGTGGAAGGACCAGGTCGTCGGCGGCCTCGCCGCGATGCTCGTCGGTCGCGCCTTCACGCCCGAGGACCTCGCGGGCCTGAGTCGCGTCGGCGACCTCATCGGCTTGGAGCTCGCGGAGGCGAACGCGCTCTGGCGCGCGCAGCGGCAGGGACAGGACGCCGAGGCGAAGCTCAAAGCGTCACGCGACCTGCAGGCGATCATCCGCAAGGAGCGGGATCCCGACCAGCTTCTGGAGCGCGCGACGGCGCAGCTCGCCGACGTGTTCGGCGCGGATGGCGTCTCGATCATGCTCGCCGACGCACAGGGTGAGCTTTCGGTGCGCACGTCGCGTGGCCTCTCGGAGGCGGCGAAGCTGGATCGGAAGCGCATGGGCGAGGGCATCTCCGGAACGGTCGCGCAGACCGGACGATCGATGCTCCTGTCGGGTCAGGTGCAAGGCGGCTCAGACCCGACCGCCAGCGAATCGATGATCGCGCCCCTCCGGTCGAACGGCCGCACGCTCGGCGTGGTGAACGTGAAGCATCGCGCCGCGCAAGAGCGCTACGGACAGACCCAGGTGGACTCGCTCACGCAAGCCGCGAGCGAGATCGCCGCGGCGTACCTCATCGCAGGCGAGTTCCAACGCGCGGAGGAGGATCGCCGCCAGGCACTCGTGCTCTATGAGCTTTCACGTTTCGCGACGCTCGGCAACGACCCGCACAACGACCTCGAGAGCGCGGTCGCGATGCTCGCCGACAACCTTCGTCACGATGCCGTCGGCGTGTGGGCCGCCGAAGAGCATCACCTGTACCTTCGTGCGGCGACCGGCTACGGCGACGTCATCCCGTCCGACATCTCCACGTCCGGCACGGATACCGTCCTGGCGCAGGTGCTGCGCGAGCGACGCACCGCGACGGCGCACTACGGCATGGCTGAGGACCGCCCCGACTGGGCCGCGCCATCCTCGACGCAGTTCCTGCTCGCGCCGATCGGGGGCGCGCAGACCGGTGTGGTGCTCGGTGTCCTCGTCCTCGGCCGTGCGACGACGCCGTACACCGCGGCCGAGGCGGACTTCGTCGCGACGCTCGGCGAGTACCTCTCGGGGATGCTCCAGAAATCCGCGTCCACCGATCTCGTGCAGCGCACGGCGTCGAACGAGCGGCGGCGCATTTCACAGGAGCTGCATGACGGTGTCGCTCAGGAGCTCACGGGTGTCGTGCTCGCGCTCGAGGGTTGTCAGCGCGCGCTCGACCGCGATCCCGGCGCGCTCGGACCGCAGCTCGCCAAGGCGGCCCGCGACGCCCGCGCAACCCTCTCGGATGTCCGCCAGTACATGGCCGCGCTGCGGCAGACGGAGGAGTCCGGTGGCCTGAACCTCCCAGTGACCGTGGCACGCCTCGCGGACGATCTGCGCCGACAGAGCGGCTTGGCGGTCGATTTCGAGGAGACCGGCGCCGAGCGGCAGCTCGAGCCGTTCGTCGAGCGCGCCGTCATCCGCATCATCGGCGAGGGCCTGCGCAACGTCGGGCAGCACTCCGGCGCATCGAACGCCAAGGTGATCCTGCGCTACGACGACGAGCAGGTCGTCGCGACGATCGAGGACGACGGCAAGGGCTTCGAGTCGAACGAGCTGCAGACCGCCGAGGAGCGCGGGCACTACGGCATCGTGGGAATGCGCGAGCGCGCCGAGGGCGTCGGCGGGCAGCTCGTCGTGCGCAGCGAGCCCGGCCGCGGCACCATCGTCCGAGCGACGATCCCCTATCGCGTCACCGCCGATGGCGCACCCTCGAGCTGGACCGACACGGTCGAAGACACCGATCAGCGCGGCGCGATCGAGGATCTCGAGCGAACTGAAAAAGCGAGCTTCCTCGGAAGGCTCTTCGGCCGATGAGCGAGGTGCGTCGCATCCGCGTCCTCATCGCTGACGACCACGCCCTCGTTCGGAGCGGCCTCCGCTCGATCCTCGAGACCGAGCCGGAGATCGAGGTCGTGGGCGAGGCGGGCGACGGTCACGAGGCGCTCGCGGTCGCGCAGGAGCTGCTCCCCGACGTGATCCTGATGGACATCAAGATGGGTGACTGGGATGGAGTCACCGCGACCCGGCGCGTCCGCAACTCCGTGCCGTCGTCGCGGGTGATCGTCCTCACGAACTACGATGAGGACGAGCTCGTCTTCAGCTCCATCCGGGCCGGCGCATCCGGATATCTGCTGAAGGAGGTCACCGGCAGCCAGCTCACCAACGCGATCCGTACCGTCGCCGACGGCTTCTCGCTCATCTACCCCTCCGTGGCGAAGCGCGTGCTCGACGAGTTCGGACGGCTGCGCGGCGGCGACCGTCCGACCGGGGACGATGAGGGCTACAGCGATCTCACCGCACGCGAGCGCGAAGTGCTGAAGCTCGTGGCGAGCGGCCGCGCGAACAAAGAGATCGCGGCGACGCTCGGCATCAGCGAACGGACCGTGAAGACGCACATCTCGAATATCTTCAGCAAGCTCGAGCTCACCGACCGGACGCAAGCCGCGCTCTACGTGCACAACCGCGGCCTCTTGGAGAAAGACCCGATTCGCTAGGGCGCTCACGATCCCCGCGCGCCCCGCGGAGCGCGTCGCTTTGAACACCAGGTCGTAGCCGCGCCCTCGCCAGAAGGGGCCCGTTCGTTCGCGCCTCCGCACAGGAGGGCTACTACGTTTGCGTGTGGTTGTCTCTTAGAGTGCCGTCGTGGCCGAGCCTGGCACCGTCGCGATGATCTTTCCCTTGTTCAACGAGCGGCAGGCCATCGCCGGGCTCGTCCGGCGGGTGCCGCCGGTCATCGCCGAGACGATCGTCGTGGACGACGGGTCGGACGACGGTGGGCCGGACCTCGCGCGCGAGGCCGGCGCTCGCGTGATCAGCCAGGGCCAACGTCGAGGAGTCGGTGCCGCTATCAGAACTGGTATCGAGGCCGCACGAGCGAACGGTCACGGGGTCGTCGTGGTCCTCGCCGCGAACGGCAAGGACGATCCGGCGGAGGCTCCTCGGCTCGTTGACAAGCTGCGCGAGGGATACGACTACGTGCAAGGGTCGCGTTTCCTTCGCGAGGGAGGCGCGAGCGTCCATCTGCCACGCGGTCGCGGTCTCATGATCCGCGGGTACACCCTCCTCTTTCGCGTCCTCTCTGGTTTTGCGGCCACCGACGTGACCAACGGATTTCGCGCATACCGGCTCTCGTTGCTGGACGATCCTCGTATCCGTATCGACCAAGCCTGGCTCGACCGCTACGAGCTCGAGTACTACCTGCAGTGGAAGGCGATCAAGCTCGGCTATCGCGTCGTCGAGGTGGGCGTCTCGAAGACCTACCCGAAAGGCGGCGGCAACTACTCCAAGATCCGGCGCGTGCGCGACTGGTGGAGCATCGTCAAGCCGACGCTGGTGCTGTGGCTCGGCGTGCGGGATTGACCCAGGCCACGCCCGCCGCGAGCCCGAACGCCCCCGCCGCGAGGATGGTCGCGGTCCACATCCGCGACTGATCCATGAACGCGACTGTGTACTGGAAGTAATCGTGCTCGGTCGGGCCGACCGGCCAAAGGAAGCGGATCGCGATGAGCTGGATGGCTGTCAGCGCAGCAGCCCGCCATGGCGACCTCCAGAGCTGCCGCGCGAGGCCGAATGTCACCACCAGCAACGGCGGGGCGAGCACAAGCAAATACCGATCGTCATCCCACCCGCCGATGACCGCGAGCGCGAGGGTCGCGAGCACGAAGTAGGTCCACTGCGCCTGCTCACGAAGCGTCGCGAGCGCGCGGCGCCAGGTCGGACCGAGCTCCCGCCGCGCGATCGCGATCGGGATCGCCACAAGGAGACCCAGAGAGAGCGGCGCCGCGAGTAGATATCGCCAAGCGTGTCCGTCGATGTTCTGCGTGATCCGCTGGATGTTTATGTCGATCCGGTGCGAGGCAAGCCAGTTCGGATAGGCGTCGAACGGGGTGATCGGCGGAAATGCGCGGACAGCGAAGAACACGATGATCGCCGGCAGAGCCGCTGCGAGCGTGAGGGCGGTGACGGCGCGCCAGCCGCGGCGAACGTTGGCGAGCCAGAGGAACGGCACCATCATGAGGAGGTTCTCCCTCGTCAGCGCCGCCGCCACGAGCGCGACCGCGAAAATGACGTAGCGCTCCTCGACCGCGGCAACGAGCAGGACCATCAGCAAGAGAAAGCCGAGGGCGTCGGGCAGGACCGGGTAGTACAGATCCCAGCGTAGGCCCATCGGCAGGGTGAGCCACCATCCGACCGCGAGAAGCGCAAGCCAGCCGGTGACGGCGTATCGCGCGAGGTACCGCACCAGCAGCGGAAGCGATGCGGCGACCGAGATGAGATTCAGCAGGAAGAAGCCAGTCCGCACATCGAGCGGCGTGACGGCCACGAGCCACACCGGGAAAAGACGAAACACCCATGGCGGCGCGGGCTGGAGCCCGAGGTGGTCGCGGAGCTCCCGGACCATCGCCCCGTAGACGAGACCGTCGTTGCCGAGACCGTTGTTGAAGCCGATCGCGGGCGTGAACGGCCAGATGAGACCCAGCACGATCGCGCCGAGCACGAGGACCGCGGCCATCGGCCGCTCGCGGGCCCAGTGTTGCGCGCGGCGGAGGATCGCGACCGCGGTTGCCGGCGCACGGCCGGCCGCAAGTCCGCGGAACGACGCGCGTGCACGCGTTCGCCCCGCGTACCCAAGAGACGCGACGAGAGCGAGTACGCCGACTCCGAAGAGCGGGTCTTTCAGCGGCGCCGATCGGTACTCCGCCGTGATGAAGTGCTGGCCGGCCGGGAGCGAGAACGCGACGTAGCTCGGCGAGACCATGAAGGTCGGAACCTCGCGGCCATCGACGGTCACGTGCCAGTTCGGGTGATACGTCACCTTCAGCACCATGGCCGAGTCGGTCACGCAGCTGGCGAGAACGTCGTACCGCCCCGACTGTGCGCGCTCGTACGAGATCGCCGGGCGCGCGCAGTCTGGGATCGGAACGGGGACGTCGATCGGGCGAGGATCGCGATAGGCATACCGCGAGAACTCCCAGGCCGTCGCTGACCCGCCACGAAGCCAGGCTCGCGCGCGCCCGAACCAATCCAGCTGTGTGGCCGGCGCCTCGCTCCGCGAGATCGCCGCGTACTCCGCGTAGCCGCCGCCACGTGCGCGATACAGGACGTATTTCGGTGTGGAGACGATCGGCACCAGACCTGGGGCCAGCGCTACCGAGGGCGGCGCGATGACGTACTCCACGTCGAAGAGGCGGTACTCGGCGGGATCGTGATCGTTGAAGTCGAAGAGCAGGTCTGAGTTGAGCGAAGCGCCGCGGTACGGCGGTGCGACGGCATCCACACGATCGAAGGCGAGCATGTTGTAGAGGCGTACCGAGCGGAACGGGATCCCGAAGTCGAGAGCGTCGCCCCAGTTGCTGCGTAGCCCCGCGTAGGCGCGACCTGGCGACTGTGCCCCGAGCGCGCCGAGCACGGTCTGGGCATCGGTGTCTTGCGCGATCGCGGCCTGGGTCGTGCGCATCCAGATGGAGTTGTCCGCGTAATACGACCATCGCTCGGCTAGCGCGGGCACGAAAAGGATCAAGCTCGCCGTCGCTACCACGGCTAGGCGCCGCGGGGTGATCTCGGCACGACCGAGCTCCCATAGGTACGCGCCGCCCGCGCCGATGAGCAATATCGCGAAGAGATCGACGCCGCCGATGAACCGGTGGAAGAGCAGACCGTCGTGCAGCGGCAGAAGGTCGGCGATCGGGCCGAGCGTCGGCCGGCCGAAATACAACACGAGCCAGAGGACAAAGAGGACGAGCGTCATGACGAGAAGCCGCGCTCGCGTGACAACCGTCGCGACGATCCCGGCCGCCAGGAGCGCAGTGAGGACCGGAAGGCGTCCGTGATCGAGCAGATCCCCCGTGACGAGCCAGCTGAGGACAGCCGACGCGCCGAACGAGTCGTACTTCGCGCGGTCGAGGTATGGGCTCACGTCCAGGTAGCCGGGCTGCGCGAAGAACGGAACCCACATGAACGCGGCGATCACTCCGGCGAGGACGCCCACCGCTCCGAAGCGAAGGAAACGGCCCGCAGCATTCGTGCGCGTGATACCAAAGAGGAGGAGCACCAAAGCCGTGATCCCGGTCATATAGGCGTAGATGAGGTGCGAAAGGGCGAGCGCCGCGCACACCAGAGCCGCGGCGATCAGACCGCTGCCGCGCGTGGCAACGCGATGGAGAGCAGCGAGCGCGATGAACGAGAGGTGCATGCCGAAGATCTGCGTATACACGCCAAGCCCGCGCCAGACATAGCTGTCGTACTCGAAGCCGTAGCGGTTGGCTCCCGAGATCAGCGAGCCCGCGGCCGCTCCGATCGCGGCCGCGACGGCCGAGAAGCCGAGGCGCCGCATCGACCAGAACACGGTCAGCGGGAAACCGACGAGGAGGACGTATCGCACGAGATCGAACAGGGTCCGGAGCGAGATGAGCCCGAACGTCAACCTGCCGAGTGCGGCGACGAGCAGATGCGGGAGGTTCTGGTAGTAGAGGAACTGCGGAAATCCGAGCTCCACCTGGGGGACCCAGAAGTCCAGAGGGTCCTGGCCACTTGCCCAGGCGTCGGATGCCTGCTGGATGAAGAGCACGTGCTCGGCGTCGTCGTTGACATTCGGAACTTGGTACACGACCTCGGGGAGCAGCGCGATCCCGTTCAAGAGCATCGGGAGCGCGACGACGAGGATGAGAACGATCCGGCGGAGACGCGCGAGGTCTAGCTGGGACGCGACGTGATCACCTCGTGGGTGTCGGTGTAGGACTCGCCTGTCGGACCGGGCTTGACGCGGGGCTCGGCGCGACGAGCTTCGGATCGAGCCGCTGCGCAGTGGCGAACTCGGTCTGCGCATCCGCGGTCTGTCCGAGCTGGCGGTAGAGAAGTCCGAGGTTGAAGTGGGCGGCGGCCGAGTTGGGATTGACCGCGATCACCTGCTTGTAAAGCGAAATGGCATCGGCGGTCACACCGAGGCTCGTGCGCACGATCGCGAGGTTGAAGAGGGCGCTCTCCATCTTCGGATCGAGATCGAGCGCGAGGCGGTAGAAACCGTCAGCGGTGATGAGCCGATTCTGGCGCTGCGCGATCTCGCCGAGGTTGTAGTACGCGAACTGGTTCTTGGGATCTTTCGAGAGCGTGACGAAGTACGCAGCGGTGGCCTCATCGAGCTTGCCCGCCGCGTGGGCTTGCAGCCCGCGGTTCAGGGCGTCCGCCGCAGTCTCGTTTCCGCTGTTGGCGGAGCTTGGCCCGCCGCACGCGTTGGCCAGGGCGGCCAGGCCCAGAAGGCAGATGAGGAACGGTCTCTTCACTGAGCCGCGATGTTAACTGCGGGTTGTACGCCGAAATCGGTCTTTTGGGGGACAAAACGGGCCCCCAAAGCGAGGTGCCTCGGGCGGAACCCCTACGTCACCGTTGTCGAGATGGTCTGAGTGCGGGGGCTGCTACTCGACGGCGACCCGCCATCGGACTTCGGGAGCGTCGGCATCGCGATGCTCCCTATCGTCACGGTGATGCCCGTCGCGCTCGCCGATGAGGCTCGTCCCGCTCGGCTGCACCCGAGCGACGGTGGCATCCCCTCGCACCCGCTCCCCGGCCGATCAACTGATCAGGGACGAGCGGTCGGTGAAGGGCTCGGCGCCGGGGTGGCCGTCGGTTTCGCTTGCGTGAGCTGCTTCGCCGCAGCATCGCCGACCTGCGCGTAGAGCTGCGTCGCCCGGGTCACGATCGCATCGAGATCCGGCGCGAGCAGGACCCCGGCGTCATTCGCGAAGCTCTGGGTCTCGAGGAGCGGGTCGGTCGCACGAACATACACATCGACGTCGGCGGCGGACATGCCGACCTGCGTCCCGAGCGTCGCTAAGGCGTTCCTGCGCACTGTGCGCAGATCAGCCATCGCCTTCTCTGTGATCTGAGCCGCCTCGGCCTTGGTGACCGGCAGAACAAGGTCGTTCAGTTTTCGCAGCTGGTCGACCGCCGCGCTCCATGCCCGGGCGATGTCATGCTCCGCCGCGACGCGTTGCGCTGTGAGGGCCGCCGTGCCGCCGATCGTCGTGCGGTTGAGCGACAGGTTCCCCGTCGCGCCATGACTCAGTTCGCGCGCCACCTGGATCGCCTGCGCCACCGGCGATATCGGACCGACTTTCTCGATCGCGAGAACGCGATCCCGGTTAATGCGCATGCCGTCGGCGGGCTCGTGCGCCTCCGTCCCACGACGCACCAGGCCGACCGGGACACCAGTCACAGCGCCCTCGCTGTTCTTGAAGTAGTAGACATCGCGAAGCACCAGGGTCCCACTCTCGCCCGAGTCATCGAGATGACCGAAATACGCCTGGCCATCAAGGAACAGCACGGCAGAGATGCGTTCGGGGCCAAAAAAAGGGAGCGAGCGAAAGTCGATGTTGGCGGACACGAATATGCCAAGGACCAGTGGGATGCCGATCCACGCGAGGCCCCGACGCAGCCACCGTCCGGCGATTCGAACGGGGTCGCGCTCCGGGTCATACAGGCTCATCGGCTGGCGTCCCGCTGCATGTATTGCGCGATGGGCGACGCGTCCGTGAGGTCCTCGACGAACAGGATCGCGGACTTTGGGATGAGCATTCGCGAGGCCGGTTCGTGCAGCTCGTGGCCCCGCCGGACAATCCGCGTGTCCGTCGTGCCACCCGAGTCGGTGGCCTGTCCCTGTTGCAGGTAATAGACGTCCTCGATCTTCGCGTACGCGCCGAAGCGATCGTAGTAGCGGCCGAAGTAGGTTTGACCATTCGTAAGGAAGACCGCCTGGTACTGCGCGCGGCCGAGTGCGGGGACGGTGAAGTCCCACCACTGCGAAAAGAACAGCGCCGCGACAAAAACGACAAGCGCGATCACGACGTCGCGGATGCGGCGGCGATGTGAGATGAGCCGGCGGACCGCGCGGCGGTAGGCGAGACCCAATCTATTCAGCGCGTGGGGCTCGGACTCGCCGTGCTAGTCGGTCGAGCGCTCGCCGTCGCCGGAGGCGCGGTCGCCGTTGGGATCTGTCCGGATTTGAACTTCTTGATGAGCGTCACGATGTCGCCGTCGTCGCGCAGGTTCTCGATGAAGAGGACTTGCTCCCGCGAGATGATCATCGGCTCCTTCGGTCCCTGCGCCTCGCTCCCGCGCCTGATGAGCTGGGTGCCGGTCTGGTCTGAGGCAGACAGGTAGAAGACGTCACTCAAGAGGAACCAGTCGTCGCCCTGCGGCTGCAGCTTGCCGAAGTAGGTCGACCCGTTCGTCAGAAAGACGGCCTGGTAGGCACTGCGATCGATCGCCTCGGCGGCGCTCGGCGCGAAGAGCGTTGAGATCCCCGCGCGAAATAGCTGCGTGCGGACGACGAGCACAAGTAGGATCAGGGCGATCAGGACGAGCAGCACGACGAAGATCCGCCGGAGCGCGCTGACCGGAATCACGATGGCGCTATCCCGCATTGACGAACCTTCCCGCGCTTTCATTCTTCGATTCGCGCGATCAGAAGCCTAGCGGCCGATCACCGTGTAGAACCAGGTGTAGGTCGTTGAGGCGGCCGGAGCGTTCGTACCGCTGTTGATCACGAACGTGCCAGTCGTGCTGGTCACGAAGAAGCCCGCGGTGCCGATCTGCGCCGCAGCCGAGTTCGTGGGCGTGAGCAGGACGGTCGGCGCGTTCGTGGTGAAGGCCGTCTGGAAGTTCACCGTGCAGTAGACCGCGTTCGAGCTCTGGCCACCAGCAACCGTTGTCAGGGTCAGAGCACCGTTCGTATCAGATGCGGTCGTGAGGGTACACGCGCTCGCCTTGCCGCCCAGCGTGGTCGTCGGCGCGGTCGTCTGCTTGCTGATGATGTGAGCAGTGCTCGAGTTGCCAACGGTGAGGTTACCCGTCAGCGTCGTCGCGCCGGTCACGCCCAGGGTGCTGTTGATCTGAGTCGCACCCGAGGCGGTGAGCGTGGTTACCGTGGTGCCGGCCAGGGTCGAGGTGCCGGTCACGCCGAGGGTGTTGTTGATCTGAGTCGCACCCGAGGCGGTGAGCGTGGTCACCGTGGTGCCGGCCAGGGTCGAGGCGCCGGTCACGCCGAGGGTGTTGTTGATCTGAGTCGCACCCGAGGCGGTGAGCGTGGTCACCGTGGTGCCGGCCAGGGTCGAGGCGCCGGTCACGCCGAGGGTGTTGTTGATCTGAGTCGCGCCGTTCAGCGTCGCCGCCCCCGAGGCGGTCAGCGTGCTCACCGTGGTGCCGGCCAGGGTCGAGGTGCCGGTCACGCCGAGGGTGCCGGCGACGGTCGTGTTGCCGCTGGCCGCCGTGACGACGAACTTGCCGGAGTTCACGTTCAGGTCGTTCGCGACGGCGAGTGTGCTGGACAGCGTCGTCGCGCCGGTGACGCCCAGTGTTCCTGCGACGGTCGCATTGCCGAGGAGCGCTTGGGTCTGCCCAGCCTTGCCGAGGTTCAGCGTCGCGCTCGTGCTGCCGCCGATGTTGATGGCCGACGCGTTTCCGTTGTCGATCGTGAACGCGCCGCTCGTCGGGCCAGTGATCGTGCCGCCGCGCACCAGGAGGTTGCCCGCGAGCGTCAGCTGACCGGTCTGGTCGACGCTGAGCTTCGACGACGAGTTCACCTGCAGGTCGATCAAGTTGCCCGAGTAGAGGTTCGCTGTATTCACAAAGATCGGTGTGCCGGCAGTTCCGACCGTCACCGCGACGGCCTTGCCGGCGGCGGCGAGGCTCGTCGTCGAGACGTTCACAGCAGTCCCGGTCGTGAGGCCGTTGCCCTGGACATTGAGTACGTTACCCGCGAGCTGGTTGCTCGAGAGGTTCGCCAGGTTGCCAGTTGACGATGCCGCACCTGAGGCGGAGACGTTGAACACGTTGCCGGTGAAGGACTGAGCGCGCACGTTGACGGCACCGATCGTGTATCCGGCGACGGAGTCCGTCTGGCCCGAGTAGAGGGTGCCGAGCGAGACGTCGATGGCCTTGCCGCTCGTGAGGCTCTTCGCGCTGATCCCGAGGATCGTGCCGGCCGTGGTCTGGTCGGCCGTGAGTGCGACGAGCGTGCCGGTGAAGTTCCCGGTGCTGACAAAGCTGTTCGCGCCGCGGTAGAGATCGGTTTGCCCAGCGCCGCCGTAGAAGAATCCGGCAGAGGATCCCGTACCGGTCGAGAAGGTCGACGTCCCGGTGTTCGAGTTGAGAGCCTGGCCCGTCGTCAATCCGTTGCCCGTGCTGATCGACGAAGCCGTTCCGGTTGTCGTCGTGTTGTTCACGGTCGTCGTCCCGGTGAAAGTCGTGTTCCCGGTCAGCGTCTTGTTGCCATCAATCGACTCGTTCACAGCGCCCGTGTTGTGTACGAAGCCGGATCCGTCCACCACGATCTTTCCGCCGGCGTTGGTCACGCCGAAGCCGTTGGTGAAGTTCACGGTGCTCTGCGTCCCCACGCCAGTTCCGTTTTGCTGATAGTCGGAGACACCGGCTCCAGTCGCACCGGTCGCACCCGTCGCGCCCGTAGCACCGGTCGCGCCATTCGTTCCATTGCTGCCTGCGGCGCCAGTTGCGCCCGTGGCGCCTGTCGCGCCTGTCGCGCCATTCGTACCATTGCTGCCCGCAGCGCCCGTCGCGCCGGTGGCGCCTGTCGCCCCGGTTGCGCCGTTTGATCCGTTCGCGCCAGCCGCACCCGTGGCACCAGTCGCTCCAGTCGCACCGGTCGGGCCCTGAGGACCGGTCGGACCAACTGCTCCGGCGGCACCTGTGGCACCCGTGGGACCGGTGGCGCCGCTCGAACCGTTCGCGCCAGCGGCACCAGTTGCGCCAGTCGCACCGGTCGCACCCGTCGGGCCCTGAGGACCAGTCGGACCGACCGCACCAGCAGAACCCGTCGCGCCCGTGGCACCAGTCGCGCCGGTGGCACCGTTCGATCCGTTCGTGCCCGCCGCTCCAGTCGCACCCGTCGCGCCCGTGGCACCGGTTGCTCCAGTCGGACCCTGAGGACCGGTCGGACCAACAGCTCCGGCCGCGCCGGTGGCGCCCGTGGCACCCGTGGGACCGGTGGCGCCGTTGGATCCGTTCGCGCCTGCGGCGCCCGTCGCGCCCGTTGCCCCTGTCGCGCCTGTCGGACCTTGAGGACCCGTCGGACCAACGGCACCGGCCGCACCCGTAGCTCCGGTCGCACCTGTGGCACCCGTTGCCCCGGTGGCGCCGTTTGTTCCGTTCGCGCCGGCCGCGCCAGTTGCGCCAGTTGCGCCAGTAGCGCCCGTCGCTCCAGTCGGACCCTGAGGTCCTGTTGGACCAACCGCGCCGACGGATCCGGTCGCACCAATCGCACCCGTCGCGCCGTCCGTCCCGGCCGCACCGGTGGCACCGGTGGCACCTGTCGCACCGTTCGATCCGTTGGCGCCCGCTGCACCAGTCGCGCCCGTTGCGCCAGTCGCACCAGTAGCACCCGTGGCGCCGTTTGATCCGTTAGCGCCCGCCGCACCGGTCGCACCTGTCGCACCTGTTGCGCCCGTCGCGCCGGTCGGACCTTGAGGTCCTGTTGGACCAACCGCGCCGACCGATCCGGTCGCACCAGTTGCCCCGGTCGCACCCGTCGCGCCGTCCGTCCCGTTCGCCCCGGCCGCACCGGTCGCACCGGTCGCACCTGTGGCACCTGTCACACCGTTCGTTCCATTTGCGCCCGC
>Ga0207646_10002697_pt1 | contig 20818 bp, 20 predicted proteins | sample KBSK5502metaG_FD_184343 | JGI IMG/M metagenome (GOLD analysis project Ga0207646, IMG submission 184343) | Corn, switchgrass and miscanthus rhizosphere microbial communities from Kellogg Biological Station, Michigan, USA - KBS K5-50-2 metaG... | ecosystem: Host-associated > Plants > Roots >...
CGCTGGTGCTGCTCTTCGGTCATGCCGGCGTCCTCACCACGGGCCTGCGCGAGATCGGCATCCCGATCGGCCCCATCTACGGGCTGCCGGGGATCACCCTCGTCTTCCTGCTGACGCTGTATCCCTACGTGTTGATGCCCGCGATCGCAGGCTTCAGGGCAATCGACATCTCGATCGAAGAGGCGGCACGCAATCTCGGTGGTTCGCGCCTGCACGCCTTCCGCACGGTGCTGCTGCCCGTCGCCATACCGGCCGTGCTGGCCGGCGCACTGCTCGTGTTCATCGAAGCGCTCGAGAATTTCGGCGTCCCCGTCGTCCTGGCGGAGGATCGCCCGTTCCTCGCGGTGGACATCTTCAAGCTGTTCGCCGGTGAAGCCGACAACAATCCGGCAGCAGCCGGCGCACTCAGCGTGCTGCTGATCGCCGGCACGGCCATGGCGCTGGTGATCCAGCGCCGCTACCTGAGCCGGCGCCGCTTTGCGACGAACGCCCGCGCTGCACCGCCGCCGCTGCCGCTGTCGGCCGGATGGCGCGCGCTCGCGACGGCCTTCAGCTGGGGCATCGTGGCACTTTCGCTGCTGCCGTTCGTGGCTGTCCTCTTCGTCTCGTTCCTCCATTTTCGCGGTCCGGTGCTCACATGGCAGCTCGCGTTGTCCAACTATTCGATGCTGCTCGAAGGCTCGTTCCGCCCGCTGTACAACTCGCTGCTCCTGGCCACGATCACAGCCGTCGTCGCGACATTACTGGGCGCGCCCATCGGCTACATCGTCACGCGCCATCGCGGCGCGCTTTCGACGGGGCTCGACCTGATCGGCATGGTCCCGTTCGCTGTCTCGGGCACGGTATTGGCGATCGGGCTGATCATCGCCTTCAATAGCGGGGTGCTGGTCTTGACCGGCGGATGGCTGATCCTGGTGATAGCCTATGTCGTGCGCAAGTTGCCCTTCTGCATCCGCTCGTCGTCGGCCATCGTGCACCAGATCGAACCCAGCCTCGAGGAAGCGTCGATCAATCTCGGCGTGCCGCCACTGCGCACCTTCGTCACGTTGACTGTCCCGCTGATGGCGAGCGGGCTGATCGGCGGCATGATCCTGGTCTGGATCACCGCCGCGTCCGAGCTCAGTTCGACGATCGTGCTCTATACCAGCCGTTGGTCGACGATGACGGTGCGGATGTATCACTTCCTGGAAGGAGGCGAAGGAGCAGGCTCCGCCTCGGCTGCCGCCGCGATCCTGATCCTTTTCACGGCCGCTCCACTGTTGCTGATCCACCGGCGTGTGCGCCGCCAGGACGATCCGATGCTGTAGCAATGCCGGACTCGGCGATCGAGGCCCTGGCGGCGGCCGGACTCCTCAGACCACCGACACCGACACCAATCCCGGCGCACGGCCCTTGGACTTGGGCTTGATCACGATCTCGACATCGCGGTCCAGCAACGTAAGGAATCGAAGCAGGCGCTCGGACGAAAAGCGGCTGAGCTTGTAATGCTTCAGCTCCGAGACGTGCGGCTGCGGGATTCCGAGCAGCATCGCCGTCTTGGCTTGCGTTAGTCGCCGCCGGGCGATCAGCTCGTTGACCCGCATCGCGAGTTGCACGCGCAGCTTGCGCTCGCCGGCATCGGCAAAGCCGAGATCAACGAAGACATCGCCGCTCCCGGGCTCTATCGCTTCACGTTTTCTTGCCATAACGCACCTCATAATCCTCGCGAGCCGCCGCCAGCCGGCGGTGAATCGTCTCGACATCGGTGCGTGCCGTGCGGCGTCCCGACGGAGATTTCTTTTGGAAGCAGTGGAGCACGTACACCGCCTCGCTGAAGCGCACCGTGTAGGCCAGCCGGAAGGTATCGCCGCGATGGTCCTCGATCAGCTCGAACACACCCGGGCCTTCGCCTTTCCATTTATACCCGATTCGGTATATAGGGGCAATCACTGTGTTCCGCGGGCATTGCAATCACTGAGAAGGGGGATGCTGTGACGGCGGGCCGCGGTCAAACAGTCTGCGCGCCTCTGTGAGGGCTGGCATCGGCCAAAAGACGTAGACGCCGACCTGCCGACCCGCGTCTTGACCGGCGGATGGCTGATCCTGGTGATAGCCTATGTCGTGCGCAAGTTGCCCTTCTGCATCCGCTCGTCGTCGGCGATCGTGTGCGCCGCCAGGACGATCCGATGCTGTAGCAGCCGAGAGGTGTGCCTGACATGAATGACAGTCCCGCCGTTTCGCTCAGTTTCCGCAGCGACAACGTGGCCACCGTCGCGCCCGAGATCCTGCGCGCGCTCGAGGCCGCCAATCAGGGGCTGGCTGCTGCGTATGGCGACGACGAATACAGCGCCTTGCTGAACCGGAAGTTCTCCGATCTGTTCGAGACCGAGGTGGCGGTGTTTCCGGTGTCCACCGGCACGGCTGCCAACGCCTTGTCGCTCGCGACTTGCGCTCGTCCCTACGGCGCCATCTATTGCCACGAGGAAGCGCATATCAACACCGCCGAAGGCGGCGCGACCGAAGCGTTCTCCGGCGGGGCCAAGCTCATCGCGCTTCCGGGCGCCAATGGCAAGCTGGAACCACCGACACTGGCAGCGGCACTGAGGCGCGCCGAGCGCGGCATCCGCAACCGCTCGCAGCCGGACGCCGTGTCGATAACGCAGGCCAGCGAATACGGCACGGTGTATCCCCTCGAGGAGATCGCCGCCATCGGCGCCATCGCGCGCGATGCCGGCATCCGCTTCCATATGGACGGTGCTCGATTTGCCAACGCCCTCGTGGCGCTGGGATGCAGCGCGTCCGAGATGACGTGGCGCTCGGGCGTGGATATTCTTTCGTTCGGCGCCACGAAGAACGGCGCGATGGGCGCCGACGCCATCGTCGTGTTCGACCGCGAGCTCGTTGAGCCGCTGTCGTATCGTCTGCGGCGAGCCGGGCAGACCTGGTCGAAGATGCGCTTCGCCGCCGCGCAGCTGATTGCGTACGTCGAGAACGGCTTGTTTCTGCGTCTCGCATCCCACGCGAACGAGCTCGCGTCGCGACTCGGTCGAGAACTGGCGGCGATACCGGGCGTGCGTTTGATCGCGCCGGTCGAGGCCAATCTCGCGTTCGCCGCGATGCCGGAGCCGGCGATCGAGGCCCTGGCGGCGGCAGGAGTCCGCTTCGCGCGGCGCGGCGGCGGCGTCATCCGCCTGGTGGCCCGTTTCGACGGAACACCGGCAGAAGTCGATCAGTTCATCGCCCTCGTGCGCCGGTTGATCGGCTAGCGATCGCCAGGGCTTCGCACGCAAGCCGCAGCCGGCGGCATCCCTCCTTGAGCGTCTCCATCGACGCGGCGAAGGAAATCCGGACGAAAGGCGACAGGCCATAGGCTTCGCCCTGAAGCAGCGCGAGATTCTGCGATTCTAAGAATCGCCGTGCGCGGGCTGCAATTGAGCAACCTCGCCGTGCAGAACGAAGAGCTTCACGTCACTGTGAGCGGCGCCGTTGAGATCCGCTAGCTGCGCTCCCGGCGTGTCCGGTCCCCGCGTCGATCCTGCCGTTGCGCATGATGCTCCGCATACGCATCGAGTAGCCGACGAATCATGCGCTGATACTGGGTGTTGTGTTTTGCGGCCTCCCGCTTGAAGAACTCGACGCTGCGCTTGCTTAGAGCCAGCGTGACCTTTACTCCATCTTCCCGAAACACGAGATCTTCGGGCGCCGGCAGGAAGTTCGGCACTACCCTGAGCTTGCCTAACGGCTCATCCGTGTATTTGATTTTCGCGCTCATAAATGTGTTTGCCCTTTCGCCAGTAACCGGCGCCGAGTATTCGGATAATGCCGGATCGATAAGTGAAGCGAACGGTAAGGACGCCGCGTCCGACTCTGCCGAAGCAGAAGAATCGCGGCTCGTGTTCGCTATGCTCCAGGTCCTCGGCGATTACGCAGTGTGGATCCGCAAACGCCAATTGAGCCTGAGCGAATCCGACTCCATGCTTCAGCTCATTCTCGCGATCCCTGATTGGATTCCAATCGAATTGCGCTGTCGCCATTGGAATATTACATCAGGCCCATACAAAAAGCCACATAGCTATATGGCGGAGGCGTGCAGTGCAGGGATTCCTGAGCAACCTGAGTCAGATACGGCAATCATGCTGAGCACTCGCAAGGGCAAACTTCAACCAGAGCGTATGCTCAGTCGCGCTTTTCCGGATCGGCCGACCGGCCTATGCGCGCAACCCGGATGGAGGATCCCCCAGCGCCTCCTCCACCGCGCTCTCGAAATCCATCCGCCGTCCTTCCTGCCACGCCGCCTCCGCCGCATCGGCGCCGAGCTCGGCGCGGGCGCGCCCGAGCCAGCGATCGAGCAGCGCGTTCCAGAAGCGCACTCCCGTGTAATCGATGCCGAGTGCGTCGAACACGGAAGCTGCCGCGCCGCCCAGCCGTAGCGCTCGCGAGGGCGACGACATTCCGGCGGCGGCCATCGCCACGCCCTGGATTTCGTACGCGGCCTCGGAGCGATCGCCGAGCTCGCGCGCCAGCTCCAGCGCACGCTTGTAGCGCGGTCCGGCCGTCGCGCAGTCGCCGCGGATCAGCGCGCAATCGGCGAGAAAGTGCTGCGCGAAGTGCGCGGAGTTCACATCGCCCTGGCGCTCCGCGTCGGCGAGCGCTTCGCGCGCCATCGGCTCGACGATGTCGAGCTCGCCGATGCCGACCAGCACCTGCATCAACCCGACCCGCGCGCGATCGATGAACGGCCGCTCTTCCGCCAGTCGGGCGATCCGCAGGCTCTCTTCCATGCATTCGCGCACGGTCTGGTCGTCGCCGCCGAAGAAACATCCCCAGCCGAGCTGGAGCCGCGCGAGACCGATGTCGCGGTCGCGGCCGGTAGCGCGCCAGATCATCTCCGCATCCTCGATCGATGCGCGGGCAGCGGGGAGATCGCCCGACCATGCGGCCAGCTCGCCCGCGGCGGCCAGCGCGCGCGCCCGGATTTGATCGCGCGCCGACGTCATGGCGAGCGCTTCGGCGAGATACGCGCGACCCTCGGCGAAGTGCGAATGCAGATGCCAGAACCAGCCGAGCGCCCCGGCAAGCTCGAGAAAGCGCTCCGGCGCGCTCGCGCGCAGCCGATCGAGCGCGGCGCGCAGGTTGTCGTGCTCGCTCTCGAGGAGATCGAGATATTGCTTCTCTCGCTCGCCGCGCCGCTCGTACGCATCTTCGGCGAGGGCTTCGAGATACGCCGCATGCCGATCGCGAACGGCGCCGGCGAAATCGCGCTCGGCGAGCTTTTCCAAGGCGAAGGCGCGGATCGTCTCGAGCATGCCCAGGCGCTCGCCCTCGCGCCGCACGAGACTCTTGTCGGCGAGACCGGCCACGGCATCGAGCGAGGCTTCACACACGGCCTCCGCCGCCTCCAGCGTGAATCCGCCCGCGAAGACGCCGAGCTGCGCGAAGAGATCGCGCTCGCCTTCGTCGAGCAGGTCGTAACTCCACGCAATCGCGTTGCGGATCGTCTGCTGGCGCTCCGGCACATCGCGCGCGCCGCCCGCCAGCAGCTTCAACCGCTCGGGCAGGCGCTTGACCATCGCGGCGGGAGAGAGGAGACGCGTGCGCGCGGCGGCAAGCTCGATCGCCAGCGGCAATCCGTCCAGGCGCAGACAGATTTCCGCGATCGCCGGCGCGTTGTCCTCGGTCAGCGCGAATTCCGGCGCAACGGCCTTCGCGCGCTCGACGAAAAGCGCGACCGATTCACATTCGGCGAGGGCCGCGAGCGGAGGCAACCGCCGCACTTCCGGCAGTGCGAGCGGGGACACGGGATAGACGCGCTCGCCGGTGACGTGCAGCGCTTCGCGACTGGTGACGAGGCATTTGACGCGCGGCGCCTGCGCGAGCAGCGACGCGAGCTCCGGCGCCGCGGCGATCACCTGCTCGAAGTTGTCCAGAACGATGAGGAGCGTCTTCTCGGCGAGAAAAGCCGACAGCGACTGGCCGGCGGCCGCGCTGACGCTTAAGCCCTGCGCGATCGCCGCCAACACGAGGGCAGGATCCCCGATCGCGGCGAGCGGCACGAAAAACACGCCGTGCGCGAAGTCGCCGGCAAGGTCTTCGGCAGCCTGCACCGACAGGCGAGTCTTTCCCGTGCCGCCGGGGCCGGTCAGCGTCAACAGGCGAACGTCCGCGTGCCGCAGCGTTTCGCAGATCGCGCGCAGCTCGCGCGCGCGACCGACGAGACGCGTGCCTTCGAGCGGAAGATTCAGCGGCCGCTTGCGCGCCGTGCGCAGGGGAGGGAAGTCGCTTTGCAGGCGCGGATCGAGGAGCTGATAGAGCCGCTCCGGCTCAGGCAAGCCTTTCAATAGATGCTCGCCCAGATCGCGTACGGCGAAGCCAAAGGCCTCGGTCAGCAGGGCGTGCGTGGTATGCGAGAGCAGCACTTGCCCGCCGTGGCCGGCGGCGCAGATGCGCGAGGCGCGGTGGACGCCGATGCCGACGTAGTCGTCCGCGGTCGATAGCGCTTCACACGTATGCAAGCCCATCCGCACGCGCAGCGGCCGGCCGCCTGGCCAGGCATGATCGTTCAGCGCAGATTGCGCGGCGACTGCGCTGCGGATCGCGTCCTGCACGCTGCCGAAGGCGATGAACAGAGCATCGCCGGCGGCGCCGAATTCATGCCCTTCGTGCTTGACGACCGCGTCGCGAAGGATCCGGCGATGCTCTTCCAATTCCGCATGATATTGGTCCGCGCCCAGCTCCGCGAGTTGGAACGTCGAGTTCTCGATGTCGCTGAAGAGGAGGGTGACCGTGCCGGTGGGTTTGGGGGTCATGGATCAGCAGTGACGCCGGGAGCCATGCGCTTGAATACTTTTCCGACCGTCCGCGACGTTCCCGATTTTCGGGAGTCGGATTAAACGGCGCTGAACTCTCGGCCTACGCAGCTCGATGGATCAGAACGACCTCGCGTGAGGACGTGGTTTGACCCTTCAAGTTAGCGTACCACGCTCGACCTGGAACGCCTCGCCAAATTCGCCTGAATCGCTGTTGGCGGTCACCGACTCTGGCGGTGCGCACCTCTCTAAATCCTGCAAGTTCCATATTCCGCAGATATCGACGCAGTTGGTTTCGGGGGTTGGAGAAAGCAATCAGTTGAACCATCCACGCATCGTCGGTTACTACTGAGCGAATTGACTCAAGAGTGCGGAGAGACTCGACGAAATAATCATCGCAGTCAATCTTTCGTCGATCTGCAAAGTTGTAGAAGGAAGAGCCTTTACTGTCTAAGCAGTCAGCGATCCAATAAGGTGCGGGTGTTTCTCTTCGACCATCGATCTGCCAACGATGGTAAAGGATATGAATTCCGGGATATGGTGGACTAGTTAAGACAAGCCGGGCCTTTCGTCCTGTCGCGAACGGTTCAATTGACGGAAGGAATTCAGCGGAGCCGTGAATCAAGACAGGACAAAGTCCATCCACCTCCGGACGAGCACATTGGCGCGAGAATGCTTCCAACCCGCTAAGCATATCCTCGGTCGTAGTCGTCACCTTGGCGCGAATTTCACTGAGCGACGGGGAATTCTTGCGGTTGTTTAGCGCCCACTGCGCAACATTTAGCAATACGCATCTTGCAAAGGCCCTGGGCCGTTCCCCTGGCAAGTCCCTCAAGGCTAGCATCGCCTGGGCTAATAATTTCTTGGCGGGACGGGCTCGCGGTAAACCCAAGTTCCGTGTCCGGTCCTCACAGATCAGCTCAGCGGCTTCCTCGCGATTGGTGTGATACATGAGCTGCGAGGTTGTCTCGGTCCAGCGCCGCACTGCGACCTGCTCTGAGTAAGCAAGGGGCGTGGTCTTGACTCGCGCGACGAAAACGGCGAGGGAGTTGACGTCGCATCCAACGGCTTGGCGTCCACGAGCGATTGCCTCGACAATAGCCGTTCCGCCACCCATATATGGATCTAGCACAGCATCGCATGGCGACGAGAATGCTTCGATTGCACTGGCTACAAAGTTAGGGGAAAAGCGAGCTGGGTAACGGTAAAAGCAATGCGTAAGGCCTGAGATGGGCGAACGATCCCTTGCAGCGGACTTGATCGAGGCCAAGGAATGCACTGCCAGGTATTGTTGTGCACCGCGCCGCGCGCCCATCACGCCCCTAATTTGTTGGTCAACTTTCGTTCCTGCTATGTCTATTATAGAAAGGTGTCCAGAAAGTCAACCTGGACGTCGCGGCTCACGCATTGGAAAAGCCAGTCCTTTAATACATTAATCATTCTCATTCCCCATGGTTGGTCAGAGTCAGCGCGAGACCTCCATGAGACGCACCAATGTGGCGGCCACACGGTTTATCTCATGTTGCATTTCTTCGTCCTGCGGTTCTCGGACCTCGCTTCCTGGTTCTTGGACCTCGCTTCCCTTCGCTTTCATCTTCAGTATTTCCTCTTTGTCCAAGTACATCTGATACAAGTGGTACGCAATGTGAGCGATGTACTTCGTCTTCTTCTCTTCAGTTCGCTGTTCGTCGGCCTTCTTTGCAACCAACTTGTCCAAATAAGCGCGAAGTAACCCGAAGTCTTCATTTATACAGAGCCGGAGTGGTTTGTCAGGCTTCGGCTCGATAAAGGCGCCGGAATGGGTATCGTCCCACGTGTTATCTCCCCATCTCGTATCGTCCTTGAAATTTTCTTCTCGTACGATCACGAGCTTATACGGTGGTCGCCGTTGGCCGTATTGGGGTAGGTCGGCAGTCATCTTTCTAGGCGTGGCTAGCTCCACAATTTCTGAATTGAACTGGACGAGGAGCGTCTTGCCGCCGGGCCCGATGGCGCGCACTTCGAACTTCAACCTGGTGCCGACACTCATCTCCGCCGGCACATGCATTAGCGCCTCGAACCGGCCATTGGACGGCAAAGTGAATGTGATTGCGGGAAACGCAGGCTGACCAAGGCAGATGCCTTCAAACCTCCACTTCGGAGCAGGTTCGTAGGTCAGTTCATCCTTTCCGTCCCACCGAATCTTCACGTGGACGGCGTCCTCCCCCAGGAAGAGTCGGATGGGCTGACGGCTGTTGATTTTCAGAAAGGTCGGATCATCACGCAGCTGCGTTGGCGGCACCGGGGGTTTAGTACCTTTGGGTTTGATCACGACGAGCTTATCGAGCAGCCGCAGATCGTTTTGATTCTTGAACGTTGCAAGCACGCTCAGCGTGGATTCCAATGGATACTCTTCCAGATCGAAATCCGGGGGAGGCTTGAACTCTAATTCGAGGACTGCGTAGTCGTTCTTTCTTATCAAACTGTGTGTTAGCCCGGGGGTAACGGGGTCAATCACTACCACCATATCAATCAAATGCTTCCAATCCGCTTTCGGGTCGACCGCGATGTGCAGCTTTGCTTTCTCATCAGGATACATTCTCAGCGTAGGCCGTTCGTAGCTACAAAGAAGTACCGGCGTTGAAGCAGAGACGCCGTCTAGGCCTGACTTGACGACGTCAAGTTGGACCTTCTTTCCTTCGTCAGAAACCGAAAATCCTTGTTTGCCGGCGGTGTCCCCGACGCCCTCCGCAGCGTGATCCCCGAAGTCGAAATGATTCGAAATCAGTTGATCCAACGCGTCTTGCACTGCGGCGCTACCGACTTGCAACTGCGCGAGTTCATCCTCGGCTTCGTCTTCGAGTTCCAGAAGCTCAGGGTCTTTTTTGAGCGTTGAGACAATCCGGTCGTGAATTTTCTGATAGACGCGGCCTTCATAGAATCCAGACCGCGATCCTTGAATGATTTCGGCTCGAGCTTCGTCAGTCAGACCGTCAAGGTCCACGACAATAACCATCCGCTTTCGCAGATACTTCATTCCCAGGTTGTGAACGATAAAGGAGTTATCGAGTCCGTGATGACGCTGCCCGTTCAAAAGGAAGACGCAGCAGAGCTTCCCTCGCTTGGGCAATTCCAGGAAACTGTTGACCTCCGAGTCACTTAGCGAAAAATCTTCGTCAGTGTCCTGGTCGAGGGGCGAATTGTCGGAAGCGGGCGCTTCTCCCGGAGCCTTCTTCTTGAAAACCACCACCCGGATACCGACCTGTCCCAGCGGCTGGTCGATTTCCGCTTTCAGCTGCTTGTCTAGCACGATGTTCGTCATAGTTTCGTTCACGATTGCCCCAGGTTCTGCCGTCCGTTAGAGAGGTTGTGCGGCGAACAGCTTGTCAAGTACGGCCTTCTTTTCGAGTGCCGCATTCGTTAGGCGATATCCATTACCGTAGATCGTCGCGATTGTGGCGCCAGCGTACAAATCGAATGGGAGCACGGGGTTGTAAAGAATATGATTCAACATGTAGTAGAGACTCCGCATTACAGCCGATCCACCACCAGCAAAGTTGTAGTTGAGGTGCGCGAAACGGCTTCCATGCTTGAGCTGAATATGATCAGCGGCAGCCGCAGGAAGTATTGGTACAGCGCCGGACGGGGCGGCGGCAAGATACGCGTAATACGGATCGCGGCGACCTTTCCTGAATATCTCCTTCACCACGGTCCAGCCCATTCCATCGCCTTCGCCATGGAGCAAGTCTGGCGCACGGCGCGAAACGCACCACGAGTATTTGCTCGCAGCGTAGGTTGACGAACCGCCTTGGCCGAACAGTCCTATCAGATACGGTTTGTCACCCTTATCGCTGGCGCCCAGTGATAGCAGCGTTTCGTGGATTCGCGACGGTGCCTGCCCGATTCCGTCGTCCTCGATTACTACCGCGAATTCGCCGGCAGGCTTCTCGTAGGTAACTCTCACCCGGATGCGCTTTGCGATCTGCCTCGCGTATTCCCTGGGTTTCATGCCCTGGATTGGTTTGGACAACCGTGGCAGCTGGTCGAGTGCGGGCAAAGAGTAATACCGCAGAACCGCATCGCGGGGGCTCAACGGCATCTGCGCATTCTCGTCTTTCGCAACCTCGCGCGATCGTTCAAGCTCGATAAGCGACTCCATTGCGTTAATGGTTCGCTCGGCGATCGGGTTCTCGGGGCGCGTCGCAAGCTTTATCCGCCCCGCGTTGCCACGATCCATGCCAAGCGGTACCCAGTGAAACTTCCCCGCAGTCCATCCTGAGTCGGGCGTCTTCGGGTCATAGGTGTACGTTTGGTCATCCGCGATTGGCAACGCGTCCAGGAGCCCCTTCATTCCTTTCTCGGTTCTTACCGCGACCGCCCTGGAAATAAATTCGATCGGATTAATGAAAGAGCTAATTTTTGTCGGGTTCATTTGTGGCTTTTGGTTATGGAAAGTGAGGGAACCGCGTGTCATCGACCCCGAAGAAAGCGGTTCCCATCATCGCTGAGGTTGTATTGGACGCGAATGCCATCGCGATCGCGTGATAGCAGCGCCAGGTCGCTCATCCTCGATATGGCGCCTGATCGCTGAGTTGCGATCAGCGAATCGTTAGCAGGGCCAGAGCGCTCCAAGGCTTTCATCGCTTTCGAAATGGAATCCGGTGTGTTCTTACCGTGGGAGATCGCCGAAAGAATTACTTGATAAGCCGATCGCTCCCGAGGTACCGATGAGGAGATATGGGCAACGAGAAGATGCCTTTCTTCTGCCGACAACCGTTCGCGCACTTCGGCTTCCTGCTTGCTGTCTAGCACTGGGTTTTCCAAAAGGGCGAACTTCCAGCCGGCGTCGGTGAGTGAAATTCGAGGTTCACGCCCGGGGACACGGTTGATCAACTTCAAGTCGTAAAGCAGCCCCGAAAGACGCTCCTGATTGTCGACCGATACAACAAACTGATTTGCGTATCTGAGCCGACCTTTGTCCGGGTCGGCGAGCCCAGGAAACGCCGTGCAGAACATGTCGTCGCGACCTCTTTCGTAGCGCCTGTCAAGAATCCGAAGATGGTTGCCGAGCTCCGCGGCTTCGCCTGCAATTTTCTTGGCGGCGGCGGCGGGATCTATTCCTCTAGCGTCAACTAAAAGGTTTGCTAGAGCCCGGCAGCTCGCTTTTGCTGGCAGCAGTCGGTTGTACTGTCCGAAGATCCAAAGACTGGGTGGCACAATTTCGGGGCCGTCAATAGCGGGATCTCGCGACAGCTCCGCGATAGGGCCAGTAGGAGCCGCTGGCCGGTTTGTGAACAACGCAGACACGCCGTTATCCCAGCGTTTGGAAGGGTCTACGGCTGGCGCTGTATCCTGAGGACCAGCTAGCTGGTCCTCAGGCGAGCGGACCTCAGATGCAGCCGTAGGTCGTCTAGCATCGTCGAATAGAACGGCCCCCTCTCGATCCGCATGGGTTTGAAGCAGGACTTGGTTTGAGACCGCCACAGCCATAAGTTCGGAAACGGTCGTGTACCGTCCACTCCGCAGTAGTTCGTCGATTTGATGCTTGGTGTCAACAGAGCATTCGAAGCAGATCACCATCTTCAACCCCCGTATATAGATGATTCGAATGTAACATATATTATACTGACATACAATAACTATATATCAACTTAATACGGATAACTCTAATAATATAACCGCACGGGCATGGACCTACTTCGAGTAACTGCGTGTCTCGTTATAGTCGCCACAAATAGAGCCAGGGGGTCGGAACTATGGCTGTCGAGCCTTAGTAGGAACAGTCCGCCATCGAGACGAAGTGCGCCGAGGCCGCAAGCGAGGTTGTGCCGGTCCCTGGCCACCAGTCACTTTTTGGCCTTCAGGCTCAGGAGCGGAATCCAGAGCTGGCTGTTCGAATCGAACATTTCCCAGAACGTCCAACCATTCGTGTTTGCCCCGCTACCGGACTTGCCCGCAGCATTCTTGACCGCGATCGCCGCCGCCGAAGGGCTGTCGTACGTCTTGCCGTCGCACTCGATGCCCTTGGTCGTCACCTCCGCGATGTAGTGCTTGTGGAGGTAGTCGGCCCGCAGCTTCAGTCCCACTGGGAACATGTCGCCGCGCGGCGACCGCCAGAGTTGCTGGAACGGCGCGTCGGGCGCAGTTGGAGCAATTGGAGAAGGCTCGGCCATCTCCCAATACTTGACCACGGCGTCGATGGCTGCTCCCATGTCTCCTTCCGAGAGTGCAGCAATCTTCTTTAGCGTCTTATAGGCCTGCAAAGACAGTGACACGGCGATGTCTACCTTAACCATTTGATCTTCTCCAGTGAACTATAGTTCAACTAATAGTCTACTTAGACTGCGATAATTGTCAACTTTTATTCAGGGTCACGCCCTGGTGCGGCAGTCTTTGGGCGCGGCGCATTCGTTCGAGCTCATAACAAAACGCTACGGTTGCGTTGCGTTACGGTAAGTGCTAGCGTGGTTCCCTCGGACGCAGCTTGTCCGCGCCATTAGGAAGGGGCACGCCATGGTCAAGTCCAAAGCTGTTGCGCTCGGCATTGTTGGCGTAGCGCTCGCTCTCGCGCCGCTGTCGCCGGCCTTTGCCGACAATCGATTCCACGGGCATTGGGGCGGCGGCAGCCATTGGAGTCACGGTGGCCACTGGGGCGGCGGCCACGGCAACGGGGGTTACGCATTTCGCGGCGGACACGGCTACGGCGGTCACGGTTGCTACGGCTGCTTCTGGCCGCTCGGCTTAGCGGCTGCCGTCGTCGGCACGGCCGCTGCGGTGGTGGTCAACACGGCGGCTGCGGTCGTCACTGCGCCGTTCGTGGCTTTGGACGCTGCGGCGCGTGCGTCCTACTACGCGCCGCCGCAGGCTTATGCTGCTCCGCCCGCCAGGTACGACGATGCGCCGCCTGCCTATTACAACGCGCCCGCGGCTCCCACGTATTACGCCCCGCCCGCTCGCTACTATTACAACAGTGCACCTGCCGCTCCCGTTTACAACGGTCCGCCTGCGGCCCCGGCTTATTACCGCGCACCCGCCGCTCCCGCGTATTACGCTCCGCCTGCGCGCTCGTACGCTCCGCCCGCGGCTCCGGCTTACTACGTGCCTCGCCCCCCTCAATACGGACCACCGCCGGATTACTACAGCCAAGCTTCGACCGCTCCGCGCTATTACGACAATCAGCGCTGATCGCGTCGGCGGATGACGCGATCGGCCCGGGGCGGTTCGACACCGCGAACCCGTATTGCGAAGGCGGTTCCCGGCCGCGGCGGTCGCCCTTCGCGGCAGCAGGCGGCGCGACTCGGCGAGCGGATCGTCGACGCCGCGACTCACTTGTTCATGTCGCACGGGTACGGCGCCACGAGCATCGAAGCGGTCGCGCGACGGGCGCGAATTTCCAAACGCACGTTCTACCATCGCTTCGACGACAAACCCGCGCTTTTTGTCGCCGTCGTCCATCGCATCATCGATCGCCTGCGTTCGCCCGCCGATGTCGAGCGGCTCGTGGGCGACCTTCAGGAGGTCCTGCAGCGACTCGCAAGGTTCATCCTGCGCGCGGCGCTGCTGCCGGAGGCCGTCGCTCTGAATCGGATGCTCGTCGCGGAATCGGCGCGATTCCCCAAACTGGCCGCGGTCGTGACCGAGCGCGGAGTGACCGACGAAGCGATCCGCTTCATCGCCGGTATCCTCGATCGTGAAATCCGGGCCGGAAACCTCGCGTTGGACAACCCGACGTTCGCGGCACAGGAGCTTCTCTACATGATCATCGCGCTGCCGCAGCGCCGGGCCATGGGATTCGGCGCGCCGATGACGCCCGCCGAGCTCGATGCCTGGGCGCGCGACGTCGTGAATCTGTTCCTGAATGGATGTCGGGGATGGGCGCGCCTTTCGTAGGGCCGAATTCATTCGGCCGCACCGATTCATGGTGCGTCGTGTGCGAATAAATTCGCACCTACGAAGACCTGCGCGGTTCGTAGGGCCGAATTCATTCGGCCGCCGTACCTACGCCAGGGGCCGGAGTCAATGTTTTTCGTAGGGATTCGGCCGCCAGGCTCGCAAGACTCGAGTTACTGCGCCAGCTTGGGCGTCATGTCGCAGCCTATCTTGAATCGGAGTATTCTTTCCATATGAAGGTGGCGAGCGGAAAAGTAGTCGGCGGGAAGGTCGTTCTTGAGGGCGTCTCGCTCGAGGAGGGCACGTCAGTGACGGTTCTCGCCAAAGATGATGACGGCGGCTTTGAGCTCACGCCTGAACAAGAGGCGGAGTTGCTCCTTTCCATTGCCGAGGCCGAGCGCGGAGAGACGGTATCCACCGAAGAGGTGCTTGCGAAGCTTGCTCGTCGTCACGGCTAGATAGGCCGTGAACGTCCGCGTCACGAAGCGCGCACAAGCTCAAATTGACAGGGCCGCTCAGTGGTGGGACGAGAATCGCGATCTTGCGCCCGAAGCCTTCGATGAGGATCTGGCGAAGGCGTTCTTGCTTCTGAGCGCAGAGCCTGGCGTTGGCGCGCGCGTGTTGCACGCTCGTGCGGAAGGCGTAAGGCGTCTGCATCTCGCCAGGATTCGTTATCACCTCTACTATCGTATCCGCAGTGGTGAGGTTGAAGTACTCGCCCTTTGGCATACGAGTCGTGATGGTGGGCCGTCTCTGTAGTTTCTTCAACATGACGCCCTACCTCTCGCTCTACCCGGACGCCTCGCCGGCGGCGCTGGTGGCGTGCAGGCTACCTTGCCTCGCCGTTGGCGTATCGTAGGGCCGAATTCATTCGGCCGTCGCGTGCGATGTAACGCCGCGTGCGAATAAATTCGCACCTACGAAGCATCAATCCTTTCGCGATCTTGGCCGCCGCTTGGGCCGCAGCAACATCCGAAGTCGCTTCGTCGCCTCCTCGCGATCGATTCTGGACGCGGCGATGTCCCACGCCAGCGCCTCCCAGGCATCGACAGCCCTGCTGGGCAATCCCGCATCCGGCAGCCGACCGTTCACCTGCAGAAAGACCAGGCACGCGGCGAGCGCGGTGCGCTTGTTCCCGTCGATGAACGGATGGTTGCGCGAGAGATAGAACAGGTATGCCGCCGCCGCACCGACCGCGTCCCCGATCAGCGGCCTGCCAGCATGTGAAGCCTGAGGCGCTGCGACGGCAGACTCCAGCAGTGCGCGATCGCGTATGCCAGGCCGACCTCCGTGCGCAGCAATGACTTCGGCGAGTATCGCCGGCACGGCTGCGGCGTCGAGATGAACCAACGCGCGCGTGCGGCGGCGCAGCACTCTCAAGCCAGGCGCTTGAATAGCGACGAGTTGCGGCGGATCAGCTTTTTGGCCGCGGCGGCCGCGTCGTCTCTGCTCAATGTTGGACGCATGGGCGTGACGACGATGGCCCCGCCTTCGTGCACGGTAATGTTCACCTGGTCTCCGGCCTTGAGACCCGTCAACTCTCGCAGCGCCGCGTCGAAGATGAGCCCTTGCGAGTTGCCGACCTTGCCTATGGTTTTCAACACGGTCCTGCCTCGTAAAACAATGTTTGACAAGCGTACCACCGTACCGGCAGGGACTCAACTGCTCTCATGCGCTGATCCCGGCGGCTCCGACCCCGCTTCGGCCGACTCAGCTCCACTGAATCCCGTAGCTGACGCTTCGCCCGCCTCCGGACGGAATCAGGCAGCCCTTCTCGACGAGATCGGCAAGCTCGCGGTACGCCGTGGCCCGACTGGCGCGGGTCAACGAAACGTACTTGCGCGTGTTCATGCCGCCGGCGAATCCACCGGGCCCGGCGTCCAGGAGGATGTTGATCACCTTGCGTTGACGGTCGTTGATCGGCGTACCTTGGTGGCGCAACCAGAAGCGCGCCTTGGCCAGGACATGCGCGATCGTCCCACCGGCAAGTTCGCACGCCAGCGAAACTTGCTCCAGATGCCACACTAGCCACGGTGTCACGTCCAGTCCGTTGCGCTGCGTGCGTTCCAGGACGGCGTAGTACGCATCGCGATTGCGCATGATCTGCGCCGAGAGGCTGAACAGACGCTGCGGCTGCTGCTCGTCCTGGCAGAGCGCCATGTCGGTGATGGCGCGCGCGACTCGTCCGTTACCGTCCTCGAATGGATGCAACGTGACGAACCAGAGATGCGCAAGGCCGGCGCGCACCAGCCCGTCGAGCTGCGCCGGCGGAGCATTGAACCAGTCGAGAAAGCGGCCGAGCTGCGCTTCCAGGCCCTTTCTCGGCGGCGCCTCGAAGTGGACCTTCTGCCGTCCGACCGGGCCCGAGACGACGCGCATGGGATCGCTGCCGCGGAGCGCCCCGGTTCTGACCTTGTGCAGCCCCGAGCGGCCGGTCGGAAACAGCGCGGCCTGCCATCCAAAGAGACGCTTCCGGGTAAGGGGCTTGGCGTAGCGGGTCGTGACATCGAGCAGCACTTCGACCAGGCCGTCGACCGCGCGCGGTGCGGCGCGCAAGCCCGCGGTTGGCAGGCCGAGGTGGCGTGCGACCGACGAGCGAATTGCGTCGACGTTGATCTGCTCGCCTTCGATAGCGCTGGTGTTGATCCCATCCTCGATCAGGATCTGCGCCTGAGCCTCGCGCGACAGCCCCGCGTCGAGGAGCCGCGCGGCGCCGAGCAGCTCGCCTTGGCGCAAGCGCGCTCGGGCTAGAGGGTTTGCGAGCTTCGCGTCGTCCCACTCGAAGTCCGGCCACGTAGGCCGCTGCCAGATCCAGCGGGATTCCTTTGGAGCGCTCGATGGGCTTAATCGCTTCACCATATGAAGCGATTATGAGCGCTATTCGCTTCGCGCACAATCGCCGGGTTGGAGACGAACCCGTCGCGACGGCCAACCTTTTCTCAGCTCTCGTCCCCGCGAATCGTCATCGGCCCTATTCGCCGTACATTCCCACGATCAACCGTCTCACGCGCGCCGCATCGGCGACGGAGACACGGTCCAGGCGCTTGCCCTCACCAGCGTTCCGCGGGCTCGATCCCGTCGGCGACGGTGCCTTCGAAGTCGCTCCAGTCTTCGCGCTCGCGCGCCATGTCCTTGAAGGTGTCCTCCCAAGACAGCCGCTTGTCGCGCTTGTGCGTGCGTTCGCCGGCATCGGCAAAGCCGCGGTCGACGAAGACATCGCCGCTGTCGACCTGAATCGGTTTGGGTTTTCTTGTCATGACGCACCTCAGACTCCGCCATGGCCGCCGTCAGTCGCTACCAGTAGTAAACGTGCGGCTTCTTCGGGAGAGGAAAAAGCGCAGCATCTTCGTAGTCGACGAGCTTCATCGTGCGCGTGACCAGGCGGCGGACTTCCTGGCGTTGGGCCGGGTCATCATTTGCCGCGTCCACGAGGACGGCGTCGATTGTAACCATCGCCAGTCATCGCCGAAGTTGCGACTCTTAGCCTTATCACCGTGGTGAAACGTGCGTGCCATGCGGCTTCTCCTCAGGTGGTTGCACCTAAGCGAAGCCGTCCTCCGGATGTGTCTCCTGCATGTTAGGCAATTACTCTATGGCGACTTGCGCCGCGCTGTGGTTGCGCGCGTTTTGCTGGCGCGTCGTGGCGTGGCCCGAAAATACTCGGGTATTTCCTGCCGCAACACGTTGCGCAAGATCGTCTCCGTGACTGGCTGCTCGGCTTTCGACAAATACTGTCGTAGCGCCTCGTTCATCATCGTCTGGTAGCCAGCGCCTGCCTTTTCGGCGCGTGCCCGGAAAGCGTCGAGCACGACGTTGTCGATAAAGATCGAGATGCGCGTCTTGCCTTTTTGCGGCATGGCAGCGCCTCTCTTGCCCTTCGAAAAATCGTACTCAGTTCGCATAAGCCTTGCGTATGAAGCCGCATGTGTCATGATATATATAGTATATGCATACGTCAAGCCGGCCGCGGGCGCGCGTGCGGCGTCTGCTCGCCGCCACCGCTCACCCCGGCGGCTCCGATCCCGCGGGCAAATCGTGCCCGATCAACGTCGCCTCGAGCCGGCGCGCGCGCGCATCGTCGGCACCAGTCTCAACTTCGCTGCGCGCCTGCGCAATCGCCTCCTTCGCATCGGCTGCGGCTTCGACGAGATCATCGCCGAGGAAGCCGCCGCTCTGATGCGCCCACAGCCGCGCGTACAGGCCGTCGCGCGCGAGGAGACTGCGATGATCGCCCTCTTCCACGACGCGCCCGCGGTCGAGCACGATCAGCCGGTCCATCGCCGCGATCGTGGACAGCCGATGCGCGATGGCGACCACGGTCTTGCCTTCCATCAGGCGATAGAGGCTCTGCTGGATCGCGGCCTCGACCTCGGAATCGAGCGCGCTGGTCGCCTCGTCCAAGAGCAGGATCGGCGCGTCCTTCAGCATCACGCGCGCGATCGCGATGCGCTGCCGCTGCCCGCCGGAGAGCTTCACCCCGCGCTCGCCGACGTGCGCGTCGTAGCCCTTGCGCCCCTTGGGATCGGTGAGCCCGCCGACGAACTCGTCGGCTTCCGCCCGCTTCGCCGCGGCGAGCATGTCCTCCTCGGTCGCGTCGGGCCGGCCGTAGACGATGTTCTCGCGCACCGAGCGGTGCAGGAGCGAGGTGTCCTGCGTGACCATGCCGATCTGCTCGCGCAGGCTGTTCTGCGTCACGCGGGCGATGTCCTGGCCGTCGATCAGGATGCGCCCGCTCTCCACGTCGAAGAAGCGCAGCAGCAGGTTGACGATGGTCGACTTGCCCGCGCCCGAGCGGCCCACGAGCCCGATCTTCTCGCCGGGACGGATGTGCAGGTCGAGCTTCTCGATCACGTCGCGTTTTCCTCCGTAGGCGAAGCTCACCTGCTCGAAGCGGATGTCGCCGCGCGTGACGGCGAGCGGCTTGGCATCGGGCGCGTCCACCACCGCGTGGTGGCGGGCGATGGTGTTGAGGCCGTCCTGCACCGTGCCGATGTGCTCGAAGAGGGTCGCCATCTCCCACATCACCCAGTGCGAGATGCCGTTCAGGCGCAGCGCCATCGCGGTGGCGGCTGCGACCGCGCCCACGCCCACCTCGCCTTTCGTCCACAGCCAGAGCGTGGCGCCGGCGCTGGCGGCGATGAGCCCCATCGAGAGCGTGTGGTTGACGATCTCGAAACCGGTGACGAGCCGCATCTGCGTGTGCACGGTGCCCAGGAACTCCTGCATCGCCGCGCGCGCGAACGACGACTCGCGCCGCGCGTGCGAGAAGAGCTTCACCGTGGCGATATTGGTGTAGGCGTCGGTCATGCGACCGGTCATCATCGAACGCGCGTCGGCCTGCACGCGCGCGACGCGCCCCAGCCGCGGCACGAAGTAGTACAGCGCGAGGATGTACAGCGCCACCCACGCAAGGAAGGGAATCAGCAGGCGGGCATCGAAATTCCCCAGCACCGCGAGCAGCGTGACGAAGTAGATGATGACGAAGACCAGCAGCTCCGCGACGATGAGCCAGGTGTCCCGCACGGCGAGCGCGGTCTGCATCACCTTGGTCGAGATGCGGCCGGCGAACTCGTCCTGGTAGAAGCTCATGCTCTGCCCGAGCATCAGCCGGTGGAAGTTCCAGCGCAGCAGCATGGGGAAGTTGCCGAAGAGCGTCTGCTGCTTGATCATCGATTGGAACGCGACCAGCACGATGCTGCCGGCGAGCACGGCGCCCAGCAGCAGGAGGCGTTGTCCTTCCTGCGCCCAGAGCTGCGCCGGCTGCACCTTCGAGAGCCAGTCGACGATGCCGCCCAGCATGCCGAAGAGCAGCGCTTCGAACGCGCCGATCACGGCGGTGAGCAGCGTCGTTGCGAGCAGCCACCCGCGCACGCCCTTCGAGCACGCCCACAGGAACGCGAAAAACCTGCGCGGCGGCGTGGCGGGCGTCGCCTCGGGATAGGGATCGACCAGGCGCTCGAAAAAGCGGAACACGGGATCTCCGTTGCTACTTAGGGAAGGGCGAAATTCTACTCGGCTTGGTGCGGCGGGCGAAACAGGTTCGTCATTCCCGCGGCCTTCTTCTGGAGTCGGGTTTGCACCTGTCGCCTCCAGTGCGTCACAAGGTACGCTTGCCCAACATCGCTCGCGAGGGTAGCCTTATTCGTGTGAACCCGCCCATTTCC
>Ga0207646_10002699_pt1 | contig 20813 bp, 13 predicted proteins | sample KBSK5502metaG_FD_184343 | JGI IMG/M metagenome (GOLD analysis project Ga0207646, IMG submission 184343) | Corn, switchgrass and miscanthus rhizosphere microbial communities from Kellogg Biological Station, Michigan, USA - KBS K5-50-2 metaG... | ecosystem: Host-associated > Plants > Roots >...
AAACCGGAACTGAAGCCGGCGCCTAAGAAGAAACCGTGACGACATTAGATGCGCTGACACACGGGGCACTAGCCCGACCGTTAGGGAGGGCTCAGTCTTGGTTGCGAGTTTATGAGCCCTCCCTGACGGTCGGGCTAATGCCCCGGTTTGCCGTCGTGCTTGCTCCTGTCCTTTTTCTCTTACTTGCAACAACAATCTTAGCCCAAACCAAACCCAACAAAGATTATCTCGTCTACGTCGTCTCAGAATCAGCGGACAAGATCGCGTTGATTCGCTTCGGACCAAAGGGCGCGCGGGTAGATCATGATCTGCAAACGGGCGACATGCCCGTGGACATCGACGGCCCGCACGGCATCGTCATCTCTCCGGACAAACAGTTCTATTACGTCTCGATCGCGCACGGCCGGCCCTTCGGTTTGGTCTGGAAGTACTCAACCAAAGACGACAGCGTTGTCGGCAAAACCGCTCTCGGGTTTTTTCCGGCGACGATGGACATTACCCCGGACGGAAACTTTCTATTCGTGGTCAATTTCAACTTGCATGGTGACATGGTGCCGTCATCAGTGTCGGTAGTTTCCACTCCGACCATGACTGAGGTGGCGCGGATTCAAACCTGCACCATGCCGCACGGATCGCGCCTGAATCCCGAGGGCACGAAACAATACTCGGCCTGCATGATGGACGACATGCTGGTTGAGATCGACACCCGCACCCTAAAGGTTGCGCGCCATTTCATCCTCACCAAAGGTAAAGAGATGGGCCTGGCCGGCGCACCCAGGATCAAACCTGCCGATTCAATGAGTTCGATGCCCGGAATGAGCGGCATGAACCCCGAGTCGTCGGGGAAAGATACCGGCGGACATGGAATGGAACCACCCAAGCCCGGCGACAATTCCTGCTCGCCTACCTGGGCGCAGCCTTCGACTGATGGATCATCAATCTATGTCGCCTGTAACAAGTCGAGTGAGATCGTCGAAGTCAACGCGAGCAACTGGAAAGTTGTACGACGCATTCCCGCGCGTGCTGGGGTCTACAATCTGACGGTGACCCACGATGGCAGTCGCTTGATAGCCACGAACAAACGCGATCAGTCTGTCTCAGTCTACGATTTGAAGAGCGGGAAAGAACTTGCTCGGCTGCCCACGAAACGAAAAGTTCTGCACGGTGTGGTCGTCTCTCCCGACGACCTTTTCGCATTCGTCACGGTCGAAGGCGTCGGCGCGGAACCGGGCACGGTTGAGATCATCGACCTCAAAACTTTGAAGACCGTGGCAACTGTTGACGTCGGAGAAGAAGCGGCCGGAGTTGATTTCTTTAGGACGGAACCAGTGAAGTGAGTGTCAGAAGCCCGCGCGTGAGCAAGGACAAGTCTGGTGACAGCTCAAGAATTGGGTACAGCGACGACTAACTGTCGCCAAACTGGCCCTCCCTAACGGTCGGGCTTCTGACACCGCCAAACAGGAGAATCTTTATGTTAAGACATTTGCTCCTACTGTGTGCTCTAAGTTTTGTTTGCGGTATCGCATACGGTGGGCCTAAGGCTGTCGACAAAATCCGAGCCGTCGATTTCGTCGTTGACGAAAACACGCCGGCGTTGATACCTCGAGAGCAGGAAATTGAACTTGCGCTAAAAGCGGCGCCTGTTCATCTGCGAAGCGAAGCCACCGTGTACGCGTTTGGCAAGAACGGTTATGAAAAAGCTCGCGAGGGAAAGAATGGTTTCAATTGCTTAGTCAATCGGGACGGCACCCAAAATGGTGACCAGAGCGTATATCCGACCTGCTGGGATCCCGAAGGCAGCAGAACGATCCTGCCGGTCATGTTGCGCGTGGGCGAATTAATTGCTCAGGGGAAGTCAGCTGTCGAGATCAAAAGCGACATTGATGGCGGATTTACTAAGGGTCGATTTCATAGTCCAGCCAAAACCGGAATCGCTTACATGCTGGCGGGCGATGTGAAGTTCGATCAAAAAACCGGCCGGCTTTCAGAGATTGCCTTCCCGCCGCACTACATGATCTACGCGCCGGGCGTAACCAACGCCGACATCGGCGTATCTCAAGAGGCAATGCAAAAAACTCCCGGTTTGCCGTTTGTGTATTCAGGATATTCTGGTGGCACCAGGACGGCGTACCTGATTGTGATGGCGATCCAACCTGCCGGTCACGAGATGGGTGGTCAGAAGTCCGGCGGGTCGCGGTAGCGGGCGGGCTTCAGCTCGCCGGGGCTTTGCCCCAAAGGGCAATTTTGAGTCGGCTTGAAGCCAGCAAAGCGCTTGGTACCGAACCGCTCGCGGTAGCGAGCGGGATCAAGACTCAAGCTAAAACCTGAATCTGTTCAGTATTTGACCTACGAGTAAAGCGCCACCTCCGTTGAGGTTGATTGAGTTTTTATCCCGCTCGCTACCGCGAGCGGTTCTGTAACCGCTTAGCCGACTTTTGGGGCTTCAGCACGCCGGACAACAACGAAGTCCGCTCAGCAAAAATTACTGTCCCGGTGCCGTCGTCGATCCTTTATCAACTTTCGGCCCCATCTTCACAATCCAGAGGCCGGTATTGATGTCGTTGAAGTAGACCAGGCCTTTGTACGGTTGCGCCCCCCAGGTGAATGGCAGGTTCACGCGAAACCCTTCAGGGTCACCGGTCCATAGCCGCCCGATCTCGCGACCCTGGCGATACAGATCGCCACGCAGCTCGCCTGAGACGTCGACCACCCGCGCGCCGCCGCTGTAGTAACCCATGTACATAACTCCGTCTTCGACCCACATGTTGTGGGCGCCGCCCTCGGGTACGGGATACTCCGCCACCTTGCGCGGATGATTAATGTCGGCGACATCGATCACATGCACGATGCCACGCACGGGAATACGTCTGTGCGAACTGATATCGAAAAAGGACGGAAAGACTTCATCGCCGATAAAGACGTAATTGCGATCGCGAAAGACTGAATGGGTGCCGGCAAGCCAACCGTTGCCATAGAGTTCGTTGTGATTAAAACGAAATTGGCTAACCAGCTGAGGATGTTCGGGACTGCCGCCTTTGATCCCGGCGCCGACATCAAGGATCACCAGACCATCATGCCAGTAGGCGAGATATGCGAGTCCGTCCTTCACCTGAAGATCGTGCAGGTAGCGGCCGACAACCTCTTCGCCCTCTTTGGTGCGAATCGTGCTTGCCGTCGTTGGTTCAGTTTGCCAGCGCGCGACTTCCTTCGGGTTCTTAACGTCGGCAAAATCGATCACCCGCATCGAGCCGGTGGCGTCGTCAGTTAAGTAGACATAGTGTTTGTCCACGAACGCGCTGTGTACGCCGCCGGTAACTGTCGCCGTGTATTCAGAAATTAATTTGGGATGCGCTGGATCGGAAGTGTCGTAGAAGGCGATTCCATTCTTTCGATTTGAAGCGCCCTCACGCGAAATAACCAGGATCTTGCCGTCCGCAGTCGTGCTGATGTCATTTACGATCCGGGCGTCGACCATCACCGTGTCAGTCAGTTTCGGATGAGCCGGATCAGAAACATCGTAGACGAGAAAACGATCAGAAATGGTCGAGTAGTAAGCGTAGTTGCCGATGATCCATTCTTCGGCGCCCTGAAATTCTTTGAACGGCGCGCGACCGACCACCTGAAGTTGCCGATCGGCATTGCGCGGCGCCACCACCACTGACGCAGAGGCAGAAACGTTTCCGCTGCTGGCCGTGATGAGGTAAGTCCCGGGCTGTTCCGCAACAAAAGCACCATCCGCTTGGATGTTTGCGCCATTGCCGCTGACGGCCCATCGCGGAGTGAAATCATTGGAGGGTTTTCCCCTGGCCGTAAAGTGAATGACGTCGCCCGTGCGTGCAGTGCTGGCGCCGGCTTCGATGGTCAGGCCGGTCAAATTGCTTTTGACCACCGTAATCGTAGTGGTCCCAGTAGCCAAGCCTGAAGTTGCTTTGATGTTGACTTTACCGGGTGCGATTCCGGTTACGACGCCCCCAGCGTCAACGGTGGCGATTGCCGGCTTGTCCGTCATCCACATGATCGGCACACCCGTGCGCGGATCGCCGCTGAAGATGCGCGTGGTCGCTTCGAGCTGGGCCGTGCTTCCCACAACCAGTGGCGTGGTGATTGATTTGATCTCGACAGTTTTGATCGTTGCCGGCTTGACCATGATCTTTGTGAAGCCGGTCTTACCGCCAACTATTGCGCCCGCGATGATTTCGCCCGGCCCGAAAAGTTTGAGATCACCGTTATCATCGGCTGCGGCGGCGTCGAACGGTCCGGCGAAATAAGTTGAAGGCTTTTCATTGACTACGTTGCCGGCCGCGTCTTTGGCGATGACGGTCAGCTTCAATGTTTGCCCGACCTCGCCTTCAGTTGCCGACACTTTGACCTCGACCGTTTTGATGGCCGCCGTTTGCGCCTGCGCGCCGGCCGCAAATGCGCCGATTGAAATTAAAATTGCGAGTACAAATCGTTTACTAAGCATTGAATCCTCCGGACGAATTAATATTCATTTGTTCGGTCATCTATTTCCGGTTGTACGCTTCCACCCCGGCGGCAAGAATCTTCATTGCCCGCGCGAGATCATCGCAGTTGAGTACGTAGGCAATGCGGACCTCGTCCTTGCCCTTGCCCGGGGTCGCGTAGAATCCGTCTGCCGGCGCGACCATCACGGTCTCACTGTCGAGCTGGAACTCTTCAAGCATGAAGATGGCGAATTCCTCGCCGTCGCGAATCGGCAACTTGGCAACAACGTAGAATGCGCCCCCGGGCTTGCGGCAGACCGCGCCCGGTATCTTCGCGATGGCATCGCAGACCAGATCCCTCCGGCCCTGGTACTCGCGACGCATTTCGGTGAAGTAGCTGTCCGGCACCTTGACCGCGGCCATCGCCGCCAACTGGTCAATGGTCGGCGGACAAAGCCGGGCCTGACCGAACTTCAGCACCGCGGCCATCAGTTCGGCGTTCCGGCTGATAAGGCAGCCCACCCGCGCCCCGCACGCGCTGTACCGCTTGGACACACTGTCCACCAGTATCGCCCGGTCTTCGATTCCGGCCAGATTGAGGACGCTCGTGTGTTCGGTATCGTCCTCGTAGATGAACTCGCGGTACGCCTCGTCGCCGATGAGGTAGAGGTCGTGCTCGACGCACAAACTCGCAAGCATCTCCAGTTCCGTCCGGGTGTAAACCGCGCCGGTCGGGTTGCCCGGATTGGAATAGATGATTGCCCTGGTCCTGCCGGTGATGGCCCGTTCGAACTCGGCTTTGGGCGGTAGGGCAAAGCCCGTCTCGGCGAGGCAGGTCACAGGGACGAGCTTGACGCCGGCTGTTGCCGCGAATCCCGCATAGTTGGAATAGAACGGTTCCGGCACAATGACTTCGTCGCCGGCGTCAGCCACCACGTCCAGCGCGAACGATATCGCCTCGCTGCCGCCGGTCGTAACCAGAATGTCCTGGGCCCGCACCTTTATTCCCGCGCCGCCATAGTACTGAACCAGCGCGTCAATGTAGTCCTGCAAGCCCTGCGACGGCCCGTAAGAAAGCACCTTAATATTGACGTCTCGGTATCCATTCATCATCTCGGCCGGGGTCTCGATATCCGGCTGGCCGATATTCAGGTGATAGACCTTGATACCGCGGGCTTTGGCCCGGTCGGCATACGGCACCAGCCGTCGAATCGGAGAAGCCGGCATCTCAATCGCCCGGCTGGAAAGTCTGACTTTGCTCAATGCGACTCCTGTCATGTTAGCTCTACGCCTCAAGTCTTCCGGTCCGCTCGATCAGCCAATAAGTTAGGATTGGCCCAGCAGACCGGCCAGACAACTCTTCAATTCGTTTGCCTTAACCGGCTTATAAAGAAAAGCATCGATCAGGTTCTCAGCAGAAGCTGCAGCTTCCTTGTTTTCCTGCCCTGTCAGCAGGATGATTGGTAGGCTGGAAACCTTGGGATTGCTGCGCAGAAAACGCGCCAGCTCCTGGCCGCTGAGATGCGGCATGATCGCATCGGTGACCACAATATCAATATCGTTGGAAAGCGCGAGCTTCATTGCTTCGAGACCATCTCCGGCCGTGATCACCCGGTAGCCAGAGCGTTGCAGAGTCACCTCCAGATAGCGTCGCACCGAGCGATCATCTTCGACCAGCAGCACGCAGGGATGTTGTGGCCCATCGGAAGCTTGTCCCTGGTCGCTTTGAGTCGGACTTTCAGACGATGTTTGATTCTCGTGGTTCATTGTCGGGCGATGAGGCAGCAAATCAGACCAGAATTAACGTAAGGGCGAGAGTAAATCCTGTCACGATTCGTTGTCAACGAGGCCGCTGATCAACAAAGCTCCCTGCCTTTGCTATACTTTCACCTTCCGCTGAGACGCGACCAATTACTCAGGACAGTTTACGCTTAGAAGGCAGTTTCACGATGTACGAGTTTGCAGTCACACCGGCAGTAACTCAGATCCGGCGCCGCGGCGTTGAGATATCCGAAGTCGTGGCCGGCAGCCTGGGCGCTGAGCTCGAGCTGGAGCCCGGCGATCGCATCATGCGAGTGAACGGCCGGGTGGTGCGCGACTATCTGGACTTTCGTTTTCAATCTGGCGGCGAAACCGATCTGGTCATAGATGTTCGCAAGCATTCCGGTGAGGACTGGGAACTGAACATCGAACGTGACGAGGCCGAAGCCTTCGGTCTCAGCTTTGAACAGATTGTTCCCCGGCAATGCGCCAACGAGTGCATCTTCTGTTTCTGCAAAGGCAACCCCGAAACTGCGCGCCCGTCGCTGTTCGTGCGGGACGAAGACGTCCGGCTTTCATTTCTCTACGGCAACTACACAACCCTGACGTCGATCACCGAAGACGAGATGCGCCGCGTGATCGAACAGCGCCTGACTCCGCAATACGTTTCCGTGCACGCGACGGATCTGGACGTGCGCGCATACCTGCTCGGCGTCGATAAGGAACGCGCGGACATCAGCGCCAAGATGCGCCGGCTATTCGACGCCGGAATTGAAGTCCATGCGCAGGTGGTGCTGTGCCCCGAGATAAATGACGGCGAGATACTGCGCCGCACAATCTACGATCTTGCCGAGATGCATCCGCAGGTGCGCAGCGTGGCGATCGTGCCGTTGGGGCTGACGCGTTATTTGAATGATGCGCGATTGACGGCGGTCACTCCTGAGTTTTGCCGGCGCACGATCAAGCAAGTCGGCATGATTCAGAAAGATTTGCGAGCGCGTCTGGGAATGAACTTCGCATTTTTGGGTGATGAGATCTACTTGCGTGCTGGTGGCGACGTTCCCGGCCGGACGCATTATGGTGACTATCCGCAGATTGAAGATGGCATCGGTATGGTGCGCACGTTTGAAAACAAATTTGGCGCGCTGTTACGCAAGCTCGAGCGACGGCCGCCCCCAACTCCTGAAAACCTTTTCGGTACGATCATGACCGGAACGCTTTTCGCCAGGCCGCTCCTCAGAATGATCGATCGGCTGAATCAAAAGTTCGGCACGCGGCTGCACGTGCTGGCAGTTGAGAACGAATACTTTGGCGGCGACGTCAGCGTTGCGGGTTTGTTGACCGGGGGTGATTTTCTCGCTGCGCGCGAAAGAGTGAGTGGTGATTTCGTCATCCTCCCGCGAGTAGCTTTGAAGAGCGACGAACCGGTAATGCTTGACGGTATGCGTTTCGCGGATGTGAAGAAAGAGTTTGCGGTGCCGGTTTATGCACACGACCTGGATTCATTGACCGGTGTTTTCGAGTCCGGCTCGGCGAGTGCGGGCCTGGAGGCTTTGGGAAACGGCAGCACGGGTTCAGTCCGAGGCAATCACGTGGTCGCGTCTTCCTCTTTTTGATAATGAACCAGAATGAAAGCGCGCTTTCGCCGGCTGGCCAGAAGAGAATTCTCGACGTTGGCTGCGGCTGGAACAAAACGCCGGGCGCGATCGGCATTGATTCAAATCCAAAGGCCCACGCCGATGTAATTCACGATCTGGGCGCGACTCCTTACCCCTTCCCTGATAATGAATTCGACGAGATTGTTTGCCGTCACGTGGCCGAACACGTGCCCGACGTAATGGCGTTCGTCACCGAACTCTATCGAATCGCCAAACCGCAGGGCCGCATTAAGATCGTAACACCTCATTATTCAAACCCGGATTGGCCAACGGATCCGACCCACCGCAATCACTTCAACAGCTATTCTTTCAATTGCTTTATCGATGACCGTCAGCTCTTTCCGTTCTATACCGACGTAAAGCTGAAGCCCATCCGCATTCATGTTTCTCTGGCCAACCTCTGGCGGGCGCTCGGTCTCGAGTTGCTCGTCAATCTCGATCAGCGCTGGCCGTCGCTTAGATTCACTCGTAAGTTCTGGGAGTTCTACCTCAACTTCATCTTTCGCGGCAAAGAGCTGCAATTTGAATTTGAGGTTTTGAAAGATGCCCAGCTCGATTGATCGCATCCTGACGTCCGCTCAGCGCAATAAAGCTTTCGCGCCCAGGTTCTTGAATAACCCTACAACCAATCGCACAGATTTCCGGGGGATTGGAAACGCTGCCCAGGGGATGGTAGGAATAGCAAGTCTGGTCGGTTTGTTTGCTTTCGGAACCTCAGGTTGAGTTTCGGACAAAGTGAACCGGGGGACACTCAACGGCCGTTACCGAAGCAAACTGCGCTGTTGTTCGTAAGGCCACGGTCGAAGCGGCCAATGTAGGCCACTGGATACCGCGAATGACGATGTGGCATATAGACTTCCGAACCTGGCCGTCGGCCTTTATGGGCCGGGAGAGTCATTCATTTATTCGTATAAACTTCCAAATCTAGCAATATTGACCCGCCCGTCCCTGGGGATTCCCGCGCCAATACCCCAATGATTTTAGCTGAAGCAGTGGATACCTGGCGGCGGCATGTTTCTTGCTAAATATACTTGTCTTGAAACCAGCTTCACTCTTTAGTTGAGCCTATCTGAGTTGAAACGTCTCGAGTGAACCCCAAATCCGGAGGAGAAAAATGAGAAAGTTCCTGTTAGTAACTCTTACCCTGCTATTTTCGATGACTGTAGCTTTCGGCCAGACCACATCAGGGGTCACCGGAATTGTTACAGATACAAGCGGAGCGGTCGTGCCGGGGGCGAAAGTAACCCTTCTCGACACAAAAACCTCCAGAGAACAAACAACGACAACCAATGACAATGGCACTTACAAATTTACCAATCTTACGCCGGGGCCCGGATACAGGATCACCGTCGCCGCCCAGGGGTTCCAGACTTTTGTGCTCGATGCGGTACAAATAGGAATCGCCTCAGATCAAACCCATAACGTACAATTAACGGCCGGTCAAATCTCCGAAACTGTAACGGTCATCTCGACGACTGGTGACGCAACTCTAAACACTACCGATGCGAGTATCGGAAATATTATCGGCGCCCGTCAGTTAAAGGAGCTTCCCATCCAGCTCCGCGGATCGCCGGCGGCCCTTATCGGCCTGCAACCCGGCGCGGTTGGCACTAATGTGTTTGCCGGCGCCATCGGCGGCAATCGCTCAGGTTCCGTCGCAGGGTCACGTGCGGATCAGGGCAATGTTACGTTGGATGGTATTGACGTCAACGACCAGGCAGGAAATTTTGCTTTTGCCACCGTTGCTAATGCCCCGATTGATTCTGTCCAGGAGTTTCGAGCGGTTACGTCCGGCGCGGGCGCTTCTTCAGGACGCAGCAGCGGCGGCGAGACTGAGCTGACTACAAATAGCGGCACGAATCTGTTTCACGGCAATGTGCGAGAGTACTATCGTAACGAGGAAGTGGCAGCCAATAGCTTTTTTAATAACGCAAGCCGTGTTGATCGGCCGAAACTGCGGCGACATCAATATGGCGGCAGCATAGGCGGCCCGCTGCCGATTTTACAATTCGGAGAAGGCGGACCCTGGATTAAGTCCGGCAAGGATCACTTGTTCTTCTTCTACGACCAGGAGAATCGCAAAGACAGGTCCCAATCGGCCACTTCGCGAACGGTTCCTCTGCCGAATTTTCTTGCGGGAACCATCGGGTATATCAATAACGGCCCGGGCTGCACGACAGCCAGCCGGCTAAATACGACCCCGGCGTGTATAAGTTTTCTCTCGTTGGCGCAGGCGGCAGCGCTCGACCCTCAGGGTATTGGGCGAAATGCGGCGCTGTTTGGTTTTCTTGCCACGCGCTACCCAACACCGGCGAATGACCCGACGGGCGGCGATGGACGTAACACTGGGCTACTCAGATTTAACGCGCCAAATATCCGAGATGAAATTACCCATACCGTGCGCATCGATGGCAATCCCACTGACCGTCAGCGGATCTTTTTCCGCTACACCAAAGCCAAGCGTGAGTCGACAAACGCCCTGGCGTTTTTACCTGGTGATCCGGATGCGGTGACTTTTAAGGATAGAAGCTATGGGTTCGCCACTGGTTGGAATTGGTCAATCTCGCCGGCGCTTACCAATGTTTTTACCGGCGGAATGACGAAGCAGGCAAATTTCTTTACCCCAGCTTCGGCGGGCTCTTTCCCGTATAGCTTCGGTGGCGGACCCGTCGGGGCGCCATTTCCAAGCCAGAGCTATCAGGATCGAAATGTTTATGTTCCGACCATTCGTGATGATGTGACGTGGACGACGGGAAATCATTCGCTTCAATTTGGCCTGTCGTGGAAACCGATCGTACAAAAAGCCACCCTCACCAATGACTTCATTTTTGCCAACATGGGTACTGGGGGTTTGAATACGGCGTTGAATGCATCACTTCGCCCTGCCAACCTCAATACGGGTGCAACCGCCATAACGGCGTATGACTCTGCCTTTGCTTATTTGCTCGGCAGATTTTCCACCGTTTCTACGAATTTCAACTTAACCGCTGCCGGCGCTGCCCTGCCGCCGGGTTCGGGTAAGATCCGCAGCTATGCGTACAACGAATATGAGGGTTACGTCCAGGACAACTGGAAAATAAAGAGCAACCTCACGTTGAATCTAGGTCTTCGATATTACCTGTATCCGGCGCCCTACGAGCAAAACGGTTTGCAAGCGGATAACACCACCGATTGGAAGTCGTTTTTTGCAACCAGAGTTGCAAATGCCGCGGCCGGTACTGCAAGCGCTACCTCCGAACCTTTTCTGGTTTACAACCTAACCGGAAAAAAGAACAATGGTCCGCCTTTCTACGCAACCGATAAGAACAATTTTGCTCCGAGGCTCGGGTTTGCTTACAATCCTTCGTTTAAAAGCGGAGTATTGGGAACCCTCTTTGGTGATAAGAAGACCGTTCTTCGCGGAAACTACTCAATGGTCTATGACCGTATTGCCGGAGCCGTTACGTTTATTGAGAATCAGGTGGATTATCTGTTCGCTCAAAACGTAGCAAAGAACTTCGGCGTTACTGGAAACCCGGCTGCTGCGTTACTGAACGATCCCCGGTTTACCGGCATAGCAACTGCTCCGGCCGCGGTTAGTAATACTCCGCCGTCGGCCGCTCGTCCCCTTACTCCGTTTGTAACGGGCGGGGTCGGTATCGGTCTGAGAACCGGCACGTTTAACTACACAATCGACCATAACTTCAAGATTCCATATGCACACACCTGGAATTTTGGTTTCCAGCGAGAGCTTCCCGGAAATATGCTGCTCGACGCGGCATATGTCGGACGCATGGGCAGGTCGTTGTTTGTCCAGTCTGATGTCGCTCAGATATTAGACTTTAAGGATACCGCCTCGGGTCAATTCCTGATACCGGCCCTGAACGCCATGCAGGCCCAGGTCCAGGCAGGAGTTCCGGTTACTAACCAGCCCTGGTTTGAGAATCAAATAAATGCCGCTCTCGGTACGACTTGTGCGGCGGTATTTGGGGGCAGTTGCACGGCGGTGGTTATCGCCAATTTTAGTAATCTCGTGCGAATTGGAGACACCTCAGATCTGGTTCAGGTGCTCTATGCCAACCAATTGCTCAGGCCTAATGTCGGAATGAGCAGCCAGTTTGGAGCCAACCTGTATATTTCAAACCAGGGAAGTTCCGATTACCACGCAGCTCTCGTGAGTCTGCAGAAACGGTTCTCGCGTGGGTTGGAATTCGAGGTTAACTACACGTTCTCCAAGTCGCTGGATAACAACTCAACCGTCGCCAATACCGTAAGCGGCGGCATAGTTTGTGATGTCCGCGACCCGGATATTTGCCGCGGACCATCTGACTTTGACATTACACATCTGTTCAATGCCAACTTCATCTATGACCTTCCATTTGGGCGCGGCAAGCGTTTTGGAGGTGGCGTTAATAAGTGGGCAGATGCCCTCCTTGGCGGATGGACACTATCAGGGATCGTCAGTGCAAGATCCGGTCTGACGATCAACGGCACCACCGGTGCCTTCCCGCTCGCGTTTAACCTGGCGAGTCCGGCGATCGTTTCCGGTGACAAGTCTGCCTTTGCGGTAGACATTCACAATGTCGGCACGACAATTCAGTATTTTAAGGACCCGGTTGCCGCAAATGCTGCGTTTCGTTTCCCACATCACGGCGAGCTAGGCTCGCGAAATGTGTTGCGTGGACCAATGTTCTGGGGCGCCGATATGGGCCTGGCGAAGAGGTTCACCGCGCCGTGGAACGAAAATCACCGGTTTACGTTGCGGGTTGATGCATTTAATGTAACCAACACTAATGCATTTTCCACCCCGAATCTCGCTAAAGATGGAGCGTCGTTTGGACTTATTACTTCGTCCGCGAACAATCCCAGAGAGATTCAATTTGCGCTTCGTTATGACTTCTAGGTTGGCCTTCAGCGGGTAACAACTTGGTCTATGTTCGTTAGACTTCAGGGCCCCTCGGATATCCGGGGGGCCTTTTTGTATAAATCAGCTGTCAGGTACGACCCTCAACAACAGAGCGATGGTTAAAAGACTAAATAGCTGCAACCGCCCACCAGGCTGGAAGGTGTAGATTCTACTGGTCGCAACCTTGCGATACGGGATTGATTCCCGCCGTCTCCATTACTTCAATTTGGATTGCGGATTTGGGATTCAAAAGACTGATTTCAGGTTTGATTGATTCTGCGCGGCTCAAAAGGACGCTCTTTTTACTAGCGGATTAATAAGCTTTATGGAGGACATGTAGGTCTATGAGAAAACTACTTTTGTTTCTTGCTTTCATTTTGATTTCGAATATTGCTGTCAGCGCGCAACAAGAAAAAAACTCGGATAAGAAACCGGCAAAGATAACCGTAGACGAACTTATCGCAAAGCACATCGCTTCGATAGGTCCGGCGGACGTCATTGCGGGAATCAAATCGCGCGTAATGGTCGGTGATTCGCAGGCCGAAGCGAAATTGGGTTCAGCATCCATTATATATGGTAAAGGGCAGATAGCTTCACAAGGACAAAGTGTTCTGTACGCGATGATTTATAACTCGCCAGTATATCCGTACGAAAAAGCGGCTTTCGATGGAAAGGATCAGTCGGTGGGGCTACCCAATGGAGAGAGAACTTTATTGTCCGAGTTCCTTAAATCTCAAAGTTTAATATTGAAAGATGGATTATTTACCGGAGCATTATCTACGGCCTGGCCGTTGCTCGACCTCAAATCCAGAAAATCCGCAAAACTCGAATACGCCGGAACGTCCAAGATTGATGACCGTCAGTGTTACAAGCTCAAATACTCATCGGCGCGTAGCGGAAGTCTTAAGACGACGCTTTACTTCGACGCCGAAACGTACAGGCACGTACGGACCACATATGAATATACGACCGAACCCAGCATTGGAAGAAGTTCGACCGACGTGAGGTCGTCCTCCAGAGTTGAACGATATTCGCTCAGCGAAGATTTTTCGGATTTTAAGATGGCGGGCAAGCTGACTCTCCCATTCATGCACACCCTAAACATCACGAACGAAGGGCAAATTACTACCGAAACAAATCATGTGCAATGGACCTTCAAGATTCTGCAGGTTTATTACGACGAACCGTTGGAGGCCTCTGTATTCAAGGTTTCGTGAGAATCATTTGCGTGGGATTTTAGAGATGACCAGGATATCTGTCGTGGCAAAGACCTGCAATGCAGCCCTTCATATCCGTATGACCGCTATCCGATTATGCGGTCTGCTTCTGTTGTCTGCTTGCCTGGCGACGATACCTGCGCAATCAGTATTGGCCCAGGCAAGAGGTTATATGATCTGGGGAGACGTCAACGTACATGTTAGTAGACCCGAAGACCAGCCGGGTCCCGCGCGCCTCAATCTGATGCTTTACAATCGAGTTGGCCGGCTCGTTGCCAGGCAAACGGTCACACCCCATGGCCGCTATCGTTTCACTAATCTATCCGCCGGGGAATATGAATTAGCAATTGAAGTAGAAAACAGTGAAGTGACTCGCATCTATTTTAACCTGGGCGGTTCGCTTGGAGCAGACTATCGGCAAGATCTTCAATTTGAGTGGAAGGCCAGGCGCTCTCAGGCAAAAACCAAACCGGGAACAATCTCGGCGGCTGACGCATACAGTCGTTCGTCAGCCAACCAGACGCTTTTCGAAAAGGCCGAAGAAGCTACCGACAAGAAAAAGTATGATCAGGCCGTGATGTATCTGAGGCAGATTGTTGACAACGACGCGCTCGATTTTCAGGCCTGGGCTCTGCTGGGGGCAGTCTATACCGTTCAGCAAAGACCGTCGGATGCTGAAAGTGCATACGCTGGTGCTCTAAGTGCAAAGCCCGCATTTGTTATGGCATTAATAGCTCTCGGCAGATTGCATTCAAATCAAAAAAAGTTCGCAGAGGCCATCGACCCACTCACCAAGGCCGTCGAAGTTCAACCCAAGTCCGGCGAGGCTAACCTTTTGCTGGGAGAGGCTTACATTCAACTCAAGAAAGGCTCGACAGCAGTTCCGTATCTGAACGAAGCGGCAAAGAACGGTCGGCCGGAAGCTCATCTCCGTCTGGGCTGGCTCTACAACGCCGCGGGTATGAAAGACAAAGCGGCCGCCGAGTACGAAGAATTCCTAAAAAAGAAGCCGGACTATTCCGATCGGAAGAAGCTTGAGGAATATATTAGCGCTAACAAGAAGGGCTAGATTCCAGGCACGGGCGCCCCCGGTTACCGCTAGTCGCGTGAAAGCTTTAATCCGAGAAATTGGAAGAAAACCAAAATTTCCATTCATTCATAGCTTCTCACTTATCCTCGCAGCGCAGAAACGCCCGTGTTATCGGGCTGAATGAGTTACCGCTAAAGTGTTAATCGCGGAACATTGCTTGCTTACTCGAAAACAAAGCTTTAGTGTCTCGAGCCCCGAACTTCGGGGGCGCCAATCGGAATCGGTTCAGTATCGTCAAAAGGAGGTAGCAGCGATGCGTAGCGTTCTTCGCTTTCTAGCAATCGGGTTGCTGGTGGGGTTGTGTGTGGTGATCGTCTCTGGCCAGGCGATTCAAACCGGGGGCATCACCGGCACCGTCACGGACAAGGCTGGTGCATTGGTGGCGGGCGCCACTGTGAACGTTATAAGCGAGACCACCGGACAGACGGAGCGTACCGTAACGACCGGGGATGATGGCGGTTTCAGCGTCACGCTGCTGAGTCCCGGCCTTTATAAGTTAGAGGTTTCGGCTGCTAACTTTAAGAAGTCCAGTGTAACCGGAGTACGGGTAGAGACTACCAAGACTGCACGGCAAGACGTTACGCTGGAGGCAGGGAGCATTCAGGAGACAGTTAACATCGAGGCCGCTCCCTCATTGATCAATACCGCCAGTGCAACGACGGGCCAGGGACTTGATTCCCAGACATTGAGAAGCCTGCCGTTGGCTTCGCCCAACTTCTTGTTCCTGCTGAGTCTTTCCACCGGCGTTACCGGAGAGCCGACCGATGTAAGAAGCGCCGGCCGCGGTACCGCGGATGTTACGGTGAATGGTCAGCGTACCAGCAATAACAGCGTGTCGCTGCAGGGCATAAACGTGAACGACTTTAACCTTGCTCACTTCGACACCGTACCGCTGCCCAATCCAAATACGTTGCAAGAGATGAAAGTCTCAACCTCGCTGTATGACGCGTCACAGGGAAGCAAGGGCGGGGGCGCCCTGGGCCTGGTGATCAAATCCGGTGAGAAGAATTTTCACTGGGACGCTTATTGGCAGCACCGCAATGATGTATTCAATGCTAATGAATGGTTTTTCAATCACGATGGAAAGCCAAGAGGCCGCCTGCTGCAAAATGTTGTCGGCGGTAGCGTAAGTGGTCCGCTGCCAAAGCTCGGTGGATTCTGGTTCTTTAACCTGCAGGGAGTGCGCGCTCGAAACGGCATCGACCCGAACGGATCTTCACTGCGTCCTACAATTCAGGCGTTTCCGAGAAATGTCGACGGCACCACTTCGGCGGCCTTGATTGCGCCGGCGTTTGGGTTGACCGCGGCGCAGATTGATCCGGTGGCCGTCAACATTCTCAATCTAAAGAGCACAATTTTCGGTGGAGCGTTTCTAATCCCGCGTCCGGGAACCGGTGGATGCGGCGGCACGGCTGCAACCATTAGCGGATCGTTCAACTGCACCATTAGCGGCATTGCGCCAATCAAGGATAACCAGTACACGATTAGCTACGATCGCGATATGCGCGGTGGTAAAGATAAGATTTCCGGCCGTTGGTTTTGGGACGAGGGCGACGTTTCCAAGCCCTATGGAACAGCCGCCAGCCTGGCCTTTCCAAGGAAAGACACGCAGTGGAATCGTTTCTTTGCCCTTACTGAGACGCACACCTTTAGCTCTACAAAGGTGAACGAGCTGCGATTGGGCTTCAGCCGCTTTCTGTTTGCCAACATCCCGACCGATCAGATCAATGTCGCGGATATCGGCGCCACCCGCGCTAACAGCTCTCAGTTTCCGGGAGTTTACTTTTTCTCTATTACCGGACTGTTTTCGCTGGGCACGGGTGTTAACGATGAAAGAGGAACAGTATCGAATCAATTTAACCTCGTCGACACATTCTCGTGGGTGCGCGGCAAGCACAGCCTGCGGATGGGCGGCGAAGGTGTTCAGTACCAGTTGAACCGCTTCAATAACTTCGCCGTGCGTGGGTCGCTGACCACCGGCGCTACTGGTAATCAGACTTTGGCTCTCGCTAATTGCACTTTGAATACCAACGATTGTACGGCGTTCCAGAATTTCCTCCGCGGACGGATAACTGCGATTCAATCAGCTTTTGGGGATCCGGCGCGAAACTTTATCGCCACCGATTTTTCAGGATTCGTTCAGGATGACTATCGCTGGTCGCCGCGTATGACTTTCAACGTCGGCCTGCGTTGGGAAGGAATGAGCTTTGGGCACGACAAACTGTATCGTGCGGGAATCTTCGATCCTTCGCTGGCAGCCGCGGGCAAGAACCCGTTCCTGATTCCTGAAAAGGTTGATCTCGCCGGCTTCAAGGGGACGCCGGGAGTTAAGGACTGCGCTTTAGCCAGTTGTTTTGACGGCAACAATTTCGCGCCCCGAGTTGGTTTCGCCTGGGACCTGAAGGGCGATCAGAAAACAGTAGTTCGTGGTGGCTATGGCCTGTACTACCAGCGGCTGTCGAACCAGAACATTTTGCAGAATTCGCTGGCGGCGCCGTTTACAGTGCAACCGCTCTCGACTAATGCTAATCCCAGTTCGCTGCAACTCGCGAATCCGTTCGGGACAATTCCTCCACCGTCGGCGGTGGCCAGCGCATTTATCCCGGACGCCACCTTCTTTGCAGGTTTGTTCAATTCGGTAACAGGCGCAATCTCAGTTAGTCCGGCCGACGTGAACAATGCGGATTTCAAGCCGATCTTCGTCAACTCTGCCGGGCAACGTTGTTTGAACTATGCCAGCCACATTGCAGCTACTGATGCGCTGATCGGCGCGACCAATTGCTCGATCAATCTGGCCTCGTTCACCAGCGTTCCCCAGCAGGCTTATACGCCGTACACGCAGCAATGGAACCTGACCATCCAACGCGAATTGTGGAAAGGCTGGGCGGGTGAGATTGGCTACGTGGGCTCACATTATGTCGGCGGTTTGGGAATCTGGGATCCGTTCCTGGCCCCACTCGCCAGCCCCACGACCCCAATTACCGTTCGTGACAAGAACGGCGTCGCCTATACCATCACTACCAATACTGCCAACAACGAAGAGTTGCGGCATCAGATCCTCGGACTGTCGCGCAAACGCGGCGCTCGGTATTCCGGCAACGTTGGCTTTGCAACTTACAACTCGCTGCAGACCACCTTATCGCGACGGTTGTCTAAGGGGATGTATTTCCAGGCGGCTTATACCTTCTCCAAGACCATTGACAATGTCAGTGGATCGCAGAGTACGGATGAGCTCAACGCCACCCGTGCCGGACAGGGTGGTGGTAACATTCTCAATAATCAATCTAACGTGCAGCAAAACAAGGCTCGCGGTGATTTCGATCGTCCGCATCGCCTGGTGGTCAGCTACTCGTACGATCTTCCGGTACCAAGCAACAGCTTCTTCCAGAATCAGTTTTTCAAAGGATGGAGCATCAGCGGGATCGTCACTTACCAGAGTGGCTTACCGTTCTCGGTTACCGACAGCACCAGCGGCGGTATTTTTGGCCAATTGGGCGGCGGCACGGCAACGCTTACCGGCACCTGCAATCCGTCGCAGTTTTACACCACCGGCACTCGGCAACAGATTCTGGATCACTACCTGAATACCAGTTGCTTTACGACGGCAGCCAATGCGCCTAACTCCGCGGGAGGCGGCAGAACAGTATTCGGAGACGTCCCGCGAAATGCTTTCCGCGGGCCGATGCAGCAAAACTGGGACTTCTCTTTGGCCAAGCGTTTCACGGTTAAGGAAAGCCACCAATTCCAGGTCCGCATGGATGTGTTCAATCTTTGGAACCACCCGGTCTTTGGTTTCCCGTCGGCGGTGAACATCGGCACCACGTCAACCTTTGCTCAGATTACCACTACGGTTGTACCGGCCAGGTTGATCCAGTTCGGTGTGAACTATAGACACTGAGGCGCCTCCGGCCTTTTCGGATAACTCACGATTCGGCCGGGCAGTTGGTTACTGTCCGGCCGGTTTCGTTACCCGCTTGCAGAAACGGCCGCGCGCAGCGCATGATCCTTCAGACAACCGTCGTCAGCTTGAGCCAATGACTCGCCTGGTCCACTGTGCACTCAGCTACTTGGTGCTTACTCTGCTCGCCACCTCCGTCTGCGCTCAGCGTGATCGCGACACCTATAACCCCAATAATCAATCAGCCGAAGTCTCTGGCCAGGTGAATCTGGCGAACACCAATGATCCGGCGCGCGACGTGCCCGTGCGATTAGAGAGATTCAGCGGCGGGATAGTCGATCAAATCAACACCGACGCTCGTGGCCGGTTTCGCTTCGCGAATCTGCAGCGCGGTTACTACAAAGTCATTATCAACACGCCTGGCTTTGGACCCGTCCAGCAAGAGGCCGACGTCTCCTTACTGTTCAAAACTTATTTGGTTTTCGCGCTGACGAGCACTGCCGAAACAAACTCTGGCCTCAGTTACCTCGGTGTAATCGACGCGCGAGTTCCCGCGACCGCTCGCGCCGAGTTTGTTCGGGGCCGCGATGCGCTCGCGAAAAAAAGTACGCAAGAAGCAATCAGCCATTTTGAGAAGGCCCTGTCCATTCATCCTGAGTTCTTTGCTGCCCAATTGCTTTTCGCGACTGCCCTGATGGATCTCCGTGAGTGGCAAAAAGCTGAGACCACCATCTTGCGAGCCTTACAGATTGAGCCGGACAACCCCACGGCGGTCATAGCGCTGGGCGAGGTCTATTGGCGAGAGAAGCGGTACGACGAGGCAGAGAAAACGCTGTCGTCGGGACTCAAACTCGACGATAAGAACTGGCACGGTCACTTCACTCTGAGCCGGCTGTATTGGGACAAGGGCGAGGTAATGAAAGCCGGTCCGTCGATTGGTCGTACACTACAACTGAAACCCGACTTTGCCGAAGCGCACCTGCTCGCCGGAAACATACTGCTCCGTCTTAATCAGCCGCAGCGCGCGCAGAGTGAGTACCAGGAATACCTGCGCCTGGCTCCCAAGGGTGAGTACGCCGATGAAGCTCGCAACCTCTTGCGAAGGCTTCAGAGCCCTCAACCAGAACAGAAGTAGCGCCCAACCCTGGTTCCGCATTGTCAGCCAATCTGACTCCCCAGTTTTCCTCCAATAATTTGAATGGAAATTCAAATTCGTGTATCATCCGCGCGTTTCCAACTTTGGACGGCTCAAGAAGTTTCCCAAAACACAGTGGTTTGTTGATTTGGTTCAAGTGGCGCGATGCTTGCGTTTCGTTGGAACCCTTCATTTGTATATTGGTTATTGGCTTGATTCTTCCCGATAAAATAGCAACCTAGGTCTCAACCGCTCTCAGTGCTCAGAATGTTATTCCAATGAGCACTTGCAAAAAAACTTACTGGAGGAGCCCCTGCGATGAAAAACCTGCCGAAATTCCTGCTTGCTTCGTTAGTACTGGCCCTATTCGCTTTGCCGGCCTTCGGGCAATTCTCAACCGTCGGCTCAATCACCGGCAACGTGACGGATCCTCATGGAGCCGTAGTGCCCAACGCCAGCGTCGTGGTCAAAAACAATGCGACCGGTTTGGAAAGAACCACCACGACTTCAGACGATGGGATATTTAGTGTTCCGCAGCTCCCCGCGGGCGTGTACACGGTGACAATTCAGACCACTTCTGGCTTCAAGAAAGCCCAGGTGACCAACGTCAAGGTGGACGTTGGACAGACTGCGACAGTCAAAGTGGCACTCGAGCTGGGCACTTCGCAGGAAACCGTCACCATCATGGGCGGCGCTGAAGTACTACAGACACAAACGGCAACAT
>Ga0207646_10002700_pt1 | contig 20809 bp, 20 predicted proteins | sample KBSK5502metaG_FD_184343 | JGI IMG/M metagenome (GOLD analysis project Ga0207646, IMG submission 184343) | Corn, switchgrass and miscanthus rhizosphere microbial communities from Kellogg Biological Station, Michigan, USA - KBS K5-50-2 metaG... | ecosystem: Host-associated > Plants > Roots >...
GCCAGTGTTCCAGTCATCCGCGCGGATGAAGCACGATTGCGCGAAGTTTTTGATAATCTGCTCGATAACGCGGTTAAATATTCGAGCAACAACGGCGAGATTCGTCTCCAAGGCGTGCGTCGCGGCGACGAGACCGTGCTTAGCGTGGGCGACGACGGCATCGGAATTAGCAATGAAGATTTGCCGCGGATCTTTGAGAGATTTTATCGCGCGGACAAAGCGCGCAGCCGAGAACTCGGCGGCACTGGCCTTGGTCTCTCGATTGTGAAGCATATCGCCCAGCTGCACGGCGGCCGCGTCGAGGCCGAAAGTCAGCTGGGATGCGGCACGACCATTCACGTCGTTCTTCCTTTGAAAATGGCGTCCGATCGCGCCGCTGTCACACAAACGTAACAGTAAACCTTTTGACCGACAGAACCTGACTGCGGCAGTTTCGACGCATGACGAAACTTCACCGGCTCAGCAGCAGACTTCTTGGGCTTTTACTCGCGTTCGGGCTGATCGCGACCGCATCTGCTCAGATGACCATCAATGGCGCAGGCGCGACCTTTCCGTATCCGATTTACTCAAAATGGTTCGACGAATACGCCAAAGTCGACCCATCTGTGCGTTTCAATTATCAATCGATTGGCTCCGGCGGCGGGCAAAAGCAAATCACCGCGCAGACAGTCGATTTTGGCGCGTCGGACGGGCCGATGAGCGACGAGAACCTTTCTAAAGCGCCGGGAAAAATTTTGCATATTCCGACTGTCGCAGGCGCGGACGTGGTGGCCTACAATTTGCCGGGAAATCCAGCCTTAAAGCTGGATGCGGATGCGATCGCCGGAATTTTTCTTGGCCAAATCAAGAAATGGAATGATCCGAAAATACTCGCGCTAAATCCGGGAGTTAATTTACCCGATCAGGAAATAGTGGTCGTGCATCGATCGGATGGAAGCGGCACCACGTATATTTGGACCGATTACCTGAGCAAGATCAGTCCGGAGTGGAAGTCGAAAGTGGGCACGAACACGTCGGTAAACTGGCCGACCGGAATCGGTGGCAAAGGCAACGAGGGCGTCGCTGGTCAAATCAAGCAGACTCCCGGGGCGCTGGGCTACGTTGAGTTGATCTATGCGATTCAAAATAAAATGCCGTACGCGGATGTGAAAAATGTCAGTGGCAAATTTGTGAAGCCATCACTCGAATCGATCACGGCAGCTATGGCTACTGCCCAGATCCCGGACGACTTCCGCTTCTCGATTACAAACGCGCCGGGCGACAGCGCATATCCGATCTCTGGCGCGACGTGGCTTCTTGTTTACGAACAGCAGAAAGATAGCGCCAAGGGAAAAAAGCTCGTCGAATTTCTGAAGTGGGCGCAAAAGGACGGCGAGAAAATGGCAAAGGATCTGGATTACGCGCCGTTGCCGAATGCCCTTCAGGCGCAGGTCCTGAAACGGATCGACGAGATCAAATTTTAGTATGCGAGCGGCGAAGCATAAGCATCTTCGCCTTATAAAACAGATTGGGTAGCTATGCCTGCAATCGCCACGATGCCGGTGAAAGAACGGTCGGCGCCAGCGCGGATGGCGCCGCCGTCACGATTTGGCGATAAGACTTTCGAATGGCTCACGCTTGGGATGGCGCTGGTTGTCATTCTGCTGGTGTTCCTAATCGGCTGGCAATTAGCGCGAGGTTCTTCGCTGGCCATTCAAAAGTTCGGATTCAACTTTCTTGTAACATCGACATGGGACCCGGTTACGGAACAATTCGGCGCGCTGCCGTTCATTTATGGTACGCTGGTCTCTTCGCTGTTGGCGCTGCTTATCGCGGTTCCGCTTAGCATCGCCACCGCGGTTTATTTGACGGAGCTCGCGCCGCTCTGGATTCGGCAACCTATCGTGTCGCTCATCGAAATGTTGGCGGCGATTCCGAGCGTCATCCTCGGTCTCTGGGGAATCTTCGTAATGGTTCCATGGCTGCGTGATTATCTATTTCCATTGCTGAAGCGGGCATTCGGCTGGACGCCATTTTTTACCGGCCCGATTTACGGTCCAAGCATGCTCGCTGGCGGGATCATCGTCGCGATCATGATTTTGCCGATCATCACTTCGGTTTCGCGTGAAATTCTGCGGAGTGTCCCGAACTTGCAGCGCGAGGCGGCGTATGCGCTCGGCGCTACGCGCTGGGAGGTGACGCGGATCGCCGTGCTCAGTTATGCGAAGAAAGGCCTTTTCGGCGCGGTCATTCTCGGGCTGGGCCGGGCGCTGGGCGAAACCATGGCGGTAACAATGGTGATCGGCAACACACCACAGATCGCAGCTTCGCTTTTCAAGCCCGGCTATACGCTCGCCAGCGTCATCGCGAATGAATTCACCGAAGCTACCACGGACGTTTATCTTCAAGCTTTATTCGAGCTTGGCCTCGTTCTTTTTGGAGTGACCATTCTGGTCAATCTGCTGGCGCAGCTCCTTCTTAAAACAATGACCGCGAAATCAGCAACGCGAGCGGCGGAGTAGTTATGCATAGCGGAGGTGCAGACAAACACTCTTGGCGCAAAGCAAAAAACGCGCTCGTCTCCGCGGCGACATTTTTGTCCGCTATCGTGGTCATTACCCCGCTCGGTCTCGTATTTTTTCATCTCCTCGTCAACGGCGCGAGCTCGGTCAACTGGGCGTTCTTCACACAGCTACCGAAGCCCGTCGGAGTGATTGGCGGTGGGATGGTGAATGCGATCGTCGGTTCGCTGGAATTGCTCGGGCTGGCATCGTTGATCGGTATTCCAATCGGGGTCCTGGGCGGCGTTTATCTGGCCGAGTACGGTTCTGTCCGGGCAAATTCGATGGTGCGATTCATTGCCGACGTGCTCAACGGCGTGCCTTCCATCACCTGGGGCGTAGTGGTTTACGGGCTGGTCGTGTTGCGGTTCAAAAGTTTTTCGGGCTACGCAGGCGGTCTTGCGCTTGGTCTCATTATGGTTCCGCTGATTTTGCGAACGACCGAGGAAGTCATCTTGCTTGTGCCCAACGGCTATCGCGAAGCCGCCCTCGCCCTTGGCATTTCTCGTTGGAAAACGATTGTGCACGTGGTGATGAAAACTGCGTCCAAGGGGATCATCACCGGAATTCTGCTGGCTCTGGCACGCATCAGTGGCGAAACGGCGCCGCTATTATTCACGGCCTTTGGCAATCGCTTTTGGAACCACAACTTGGCTGAGCCAATCGCCGCTCTCCCCTTGCAAATATTCAGTTACGCCATTTCACCATACGACGATTGGCATCGCCAGGCGTGGGCCGGCGCACTCGTGCTCGTCGTCGGGATTTTTTGCGTTAATGTGCTGGTGAGGATTCTTACTCGCGAGCGAAAACCATCTATCGTGTAAGAATTTTCTAATGATTAATTTAGTTATGCCGTCTCCGGATCCAGTCGTGCTTGAGCGTCGCGAGGACACTATCGAGCCAACACCAGAAACAGAGGTTCTGCCGCTAACGTTTCAAATCCGGAAATTGTCCGTCTGGTATGGCGAAAAACGCGCGATCGACAGCGTAACGATGGACATTCCGTCCAATGCTGTGACCTCGATCATTGGACCGAGCGGATGCGGAAAATCGACATTCCTCCGTTGCCTGAACCGCATGCATGAACTCGTCCCGCGAACGCGCATGGACGGCACGGTGCTTCTTCTTGGCCAGGATCTTTACTCGCCCGATGTGGATCCGGCAATTGTTCGGAGACGCATCGGGATGGTTTTTCAAAAGTCGAATCCGTTCCCGACGATGTCGATCGGTGAGAATGTGATCATCGGGCTGCGGTTGAATGGGGTCCGCGATCACAAGTTTCTCAACGAGCGTCTCGAGAAATCGCTCCGTATGGCGGCGTTGTGGGACGAGGTCAAAGATGACCTGCACAAACCCGGCACAAGTCTGTCCGGCGGACAACAGCAGCGTCTCTGCATCGCGCGTGCACTCGCCGTTGAGCCGGAAGTCATTCTCATGGATGAGCCCTGCTCGGCGCTCGATCCCATCGCCACCGCGAAGATCGAGGAATTGATCCACGAATTGAAAACGCAATACACGATCGTGATCGTCACTCACAACATGCAGCAGGCGGGCCGCGTATCGGATCACACCGCTTTCTTTTATCTTGGCAAATTGATCGAATTTGGGCCAACCACCAAAATTTTCACCAATCCAAGCGAGCGACAAACGGAGGATTACATCACCGGAAGATTCGGTTGATGAGATCGACATGATTGCACCAAAACACATTCTGGGAACATTTGACGAAGCACTCAGCTCGTTGCGCAACAACGTGCTGATGATGGCGGGACTGGCCGAGCGGACGCTCGACCGCGCGATCAAAGGATTGCTGCAGCGAGATGACAATCTTTGCACAACTGCGATCGCTGACGACGAAGAGATCGATCAACTCGAAAAACAAATCGATAAAGACGGCGTGGACGTATTGCTGCGATTCCAACCGGTCGCGTCCGACCTGCGTCGGGTGGTGGCCGCGATGAAACTTTCGCCCAACATCGAGCGCATTGCCGATCAGGCCACGAACATTGCTCGGCGGGCGCGAAAGCTGAACCGGCATCCGCCACTTCCGGAGATCGAAATTATTGTTCCAATCCAGGCGCACGCCATGGCCATGTTTAAGGCGAGCATTGACGCGTTTGCACGGGAAGATGTGGATCTTGGCCGCGCGGTTGTGGCCCAGGATAAGGATCTCGATTACATGAACAAGATGGCCAATCGCCGCCTGACCGACTGCATGGCCCAGGACCCGAAACAACTTCGCGGTTATCTGAATTTGATTTTTATCTCTCGTTGTCTCGAACGCGTCGGCGATCACGCCACCAATATCGCGGAGGACGCCGTTTACGCGGCTGCGGCGGAAGACATCCGACACCAAACTGTCGCCGCTGCGACCTAAGACCTCGCGCCTTGTCATGCGCGATTGATTGTCGATCTTGCAAATATGGCGCAGGCGCAATCGAAGGTCGAAACGGAAGAAAACACTGCGGTCGTGCCTGCGACCGCGGAGCAATCGGCGCACGAGCGCTTTGGCGACCCGAAAAATTTCATCAACCGCGAGCTAAGTTGGCTCGAGTTCAATCGTCGCGTTCTAGAGGAAGCGCAGGACCCGACCCAGCCGCTGATCGAGCGGGTGAAGTTTCTTTATATCTTCAGTTCGAACCTCGATGAATTCTTCGAGATCCGCGTGGCCGGCATCAAACAACAAATCGAGAGCGAAACGAGTGATGTCGCAGCGGACGGCTTGAGTCCCACCGAGACGTTTAATCAAATTCAACGCCTCGCCCACCAGCTGGTCGTGACGCAGTACGAACTTTGGAATAAGGAGCTGCTCCCTCAGCTCGCAAAAAACGGGATTCGCGTTCGCAACGTTTCGGAGCTAAGCGCGAAACGCACGGCTTGGGCGCGCAAATACTTTCAGGAGGAAGTTCTTCCTATGCTGACTCCGTTAGCGGTGGATGCGAGTCACCCGTTTCCGGACCTCCTGAACAAGAGTCACAATTTGCTCGTGCGGGCGAAGGCGCAGCGCGGCGGCGAACCCTTACTTGCGATCGTGCAGGTGCCGCGGGTGGTTCCGCGGCTGATTTTGATGCCGCGCGGCAAAGGCGAAAACGAGCCTTGGGATTACATTTATCTCGCTTCGCTGATCAAGCAGCACATCGCCGAATTGTTCCCCGGTTTGATTCTCGACCAGGTGCACGCCTTTCGCGTTACCCGCAACAGCGATCTCTACATCGACGAAGAAGAAGCCGAGAATCTTCTTCGAACAATCGAACAGGAGCTGCGTCGTTCCAGTCGCGGCGACGCCGTTCGTTTGGAAGTGGAAGCCGATTGCCCGAAAGATTTCATCGAGTTGTTGACTGGCTTTTTCGATCTGACCGAAGCCGACGTCTACAAACTGGAGGGTCCGCTCTCGATGACGCACGTGACCCCGCTGCTGACAAACGACGCATTCGCGCAATTGAAAGACCGCCCGTTTCAACCGGGACGCGATCCGGCCTTGCCGCCGCACGCAGACATGTTCGAAGTCATGCGTCGCCAGGATGTGCTTCTCCATCATCCCTACGACGGCTTTGAGCCGATCGTTGATCTTGTGGAAGAAGCTGCGCGCGATCCGCAAGTGCTTGCGATCAAGATCACACTTTATCGCACCAGCGGTGACTCGCCGATCGTCGAGGCGCTGATTGAAGCGGCCGATGCCGGCAAACAAGTCACGGCAATTGTGGAGTTGCGCGCGCGTTTCGATGAAGCGGCCAATATTCACTGGGCGCGGCGGCTTGAGGAAGCAGGCGCCCACGTCATTTATGGCGTCGTCGGATTAAAAACGCATTGCAAAGCATTGCTCATCGTTCGGCGCGACACCGACCAACTCCGGCGTTACGTGCACCTGGGGACAGGCAATTACCATCAACGCACGGTGCGCATCTACACTGACTTTGGTTTGTTGAGCAGCAACCCGGACCTAACTGAAGAAGTCGGAATCGTTTTCAATACGCTGACTGGGCTTGCCGGTTATCCGGGCCTGAAAAAACTCATGGTGGCGCCGTTCGATATGAAGAAACGTTTGATCGCCCTGATCGAACGCGAGCGCGACCACGCCCGCGCGGGCAGACCGGCCCGAATCATCGCCAAACTTAATTCGTTGGTCGATCAAGAGATCATCGAGACGCTTTATGAAGCCTCCTCTGCGGAGGTGACAGTCGATTTGATCGTGCGCGGGATATGTTGTTTGCGGCCGAAGGTTCCCGGCTTGAGCGAGTACATTCGCGTTATCAGCATTGTCGGCCGTTTTCTTGAGCACAGCCGAATCTATTATTTCGAAAATGGCGGCCAGCCCGAACTTTTCCTCTCCAGCGCCGATTGGATGCCGCGAAACTTTCTCCGCCGGGTCGAAGTCGCATTTCCAATCGAGACTCCGCCGTTGCGCGATCATATTATCAATGAGGTGCTTCCCCGATTTCTGAATGACCGCGTCAAAGCGCGCGAACTGCAACCGGACGGCAGCTACCGTCGTTTGAAACCGGAGGGCCCGGAGCCTCGCTCGCAAGCACAATGGCATTTCCGCGAAGTTACCCGCGAGCGGGCGAAGAAACTTGGTCGCAAGAAATCTCCGCCAGCGGATAAATTGATCCCGATCACGGTTGCGCCGCCGCCACCAAAACAGCCATGAGGAAAAGAATTCTGGTCATCGATATCGGAGGCACGCATGTGAAGGCGATGATTTCGCGGACGAAGAAACGAAAATTCAAATCCGGGCCAAAACTGACACCGCGCGAAATGATCAAGCAAGTCAAAGTGGAAATTGAGGGTTGGAAATACGATGCAATCGCGATTGGATTTCCCGCGCCGGTGCGGGACGGCCGAATTCTCGACGAGCCGAAACATCTCGGTAAGGGATGGGTCCGATTCAACTTCGAGAAGGCGCTGGGCAAACCGGTTCGAATCGTAAACGACGCCGCTTTGCAAGCGCTCGGCAGTTACCGTGGCGGACGGATGTTGTTTCTGGGGCTGGGCACCGGCCTCGGCTCGACCCTTGTCCTTCGTGACATGGTTTTTCCTCTCGAGTTGGGGGATCTGCCCTATTGCGACGACCGAATTATCGAAGATTTTTTGGGCAAGCCCGGAATCGCCGAGCTCGGTGAAAAAGAATGGGAACGCATAGTGATGGGCGCGGTTACTCAACTGAAGAAGTCATTTATCGCCGATTACGTCGTCCTAGGCGGCGGTAGCACTAAGAAACTGAGCGAGCTACCGGAAGGCGCTGAACAAGGACATAACCGTAATGCGTATCTGGGCGGCATCCGCCTTTGGCAAACCGATCCGCGCACGCGTCGGCCGAAGTGGAAAATCATGTAGCTCCGCGCACCGTCGACATGGAGCTTTATTTTCTTAGACACGGCGAAGCCGACTGGCCTGAATGGAAAAAGTCAGACGACGAGCGTCCGCTGACGAAGCGTGGTAAAAGGGAAATGCACGAAGTGGCGCGATTTCTAAAGCGGGTCAAAGCGCGGCCGGACTTGATTGTGACCAGTCCGCTCCCGCGCGCTTCACAGACCGCCGAGATCGCGGCCGATCATCTGAAAGTAAAATGCTGCGAAGACAAACTACTGGCGTCGGGTTTCGGGCGGCAGGAACTGGAGCGTCTGCTGAAAAAATATCCGGAGGAGAGCTTGATGATTGTTGGTCACGAACCCGATTTTAGTCACACCATCTCGCAGTTGACCGGTGCGTCGCTCAAACTTTCCAAGGCCGGCGTTGCTTTAGTAGAACTCGATCGCTCTTGGCGAAGCGGTCGGCTGTTTTGGCTGTTTCCGCCGAAGTTTTCTCGGAGGTCTAAGTAACGAGCGCTTCTGCGAGCGACGGCGAGCTTTCCGTTTTCCATTCCTCGAGCCAGGTGCCAACTCGAGCTCCGAAATCGCGCGGACGTTCGGCAAAAAAATGTTCGGCCAGTTCCGCGGCGCCACGTTGCAAGTCGCCTTGGCTCACTTCGATCACAGCCAGCAGTTTGTGTCCTTCGCGTTGCCATCCCGACTTCTGATCTTCGCTCCGAAGTCGCTCGCCTAGAAAACTCAAGTCGTGCGCTCGACCGAGCAAATCGTTGAGAGAATGCAGGTCGTCGCTCAAGTTCTTGAGGACGACGGGATTGATCGGGCGCAAAATACGCAGTTGATACCAAAGCGTTTTTGCCTTGGTGCGGAACTGATGAAAACTTTTGGCCGTAGGATTGGCGTCCGCATCGCGAAGTGCGCGACGCGCCCGTTTGTAAGCGCCTTGAACGGCACGACGAAGCTGCTTGTAACTAAACTGATCGAGCGGCCAACAATCTACGACTTCGTGGGCCCGCTCGAGCATCGGGACAGCTTGCTTTTGCCACTCGGCAAACGCGGCCATGAAGTTTTCCAGTTCTAACATCAACATTGCTTCCAGTTGTCCGTAATGAGCACGACCGCGCCGTTGCGTGATGCCTTGAAGTTGCTGCACAGTTTGCAAACGCACTTCGGCATCGCGGATTTCCGAAGTCAACCGGCTGACATTGCGCAGCAAATGGTCCTGTTCCCTGAATAAGCCGCGGCCGATCTCTTTGCGCACTAATTGGAGTGCCCCGCGTGCCTTTTTCAAATGTTTGCGCATTTCATGAACCGGCGTGTCGTCAGCTTTCTTTCCCCCGTTTGCGATCGCGATCGCGCCCTCGATCTGTTTACAGCAAATCCGCCGGAGATTATCGCCGAGTGTTTCGCCATGTCGTAACTCGTAGCTCATCTTATTCGCGGGCCAGTCTCACATTGCTGTAACGCTTTTCTCCGGTGATTTCACGTCCAAACCACCGTGGCTGTTTGAATCGGCGCTGGCTTGCGTGGTTTGGAAATTCCACTTCCGCCACCATCAAACCGTGATTACGGCCATGGTAAATATCAACCTCGATCTTGAGATTTTTCCACGGGATCTCGTAGCGGGTTTTGCGCAAGCGTCGGCCCTTCGTCGCCGGCCATAACATGGCGAATTGCTTGGGACTAAGCCGGATTTCGCGCTCTTCTCGCGATGAGCTGCGGCCGACCTTGAATGTGAGAGAAGCCACTTTTCCTCTTTTCCGCAAGCGAACATGCCGGCCGCGGGGTTCGTTAGCGAGATAACCTTGCGCGATCGGAAAATGGCGCGAACGCAGAATCTCGACCGGTAGGCGCTTGATCAAGAATTTGCGCTCAATCTCACGAGTTGTTTTGTGTTTCATTTCGTTCCGAGATAGGGCCAACCTTATTTGAGGGAAAAGGATCATGCTTGCAATCACCACGACATTTTTCTTTGCCGGATGCGAATGGTTCGATCCGGCAGAGTTCACAAAACAGAATCTGGCCGGACAACTTATCGGGCTGCGAACGAGAGTCCGACGGAGCACCCGGCACTGCAAAAATCGCGGGCGAGTCGCGACAGTAACTCGCGTTTCAAGCGCCGACAAAAATTCGAACAAAATAGTTGACTAGTCAGTCTACCAATGTAAAAGGTTGTGTATGCCAAGAGTGAGTGACATGAAGAAGCGTCTAACCGACGCGGCGTTGGATTTGATGTGGGAAAACAGCTACGGCACCACTTCGGTGGACGCGATCTGCGAGCGGGCCGGGGCAAAAAAGGGAAGCTTTTATTATTTCTTCAAGTCGAAGTCCGAGCTCACCGTGGCGGCATTGGAGGCAGAATGGAATAAAAATAAGGCCAACATGGACGCTCTTTTTTCACCAACCATTCCACCTCTCGAGCGGCTCGATCGCTACTTCGATTATGTGCACGACCGTCTGGCCGAACTGCAAGAAGAGTGTGGCTCCATCCTCGGATGCCCTCTGTTAAGCATCGGGAGCGAAGTGAGCACACAGGACCAGGGCGTGCGCGCTACCGTCGACCGCATCTGGGACCGGAAGATAAAGTATTTCGAGTCCGCTATTCGGGATGCGCACGCGCAAGGGTTGATTGTGGCGCCGGACCCCGAAGCGAAGGCCAGGGCGCTCTTTGCCTGCTATCACGGGACGCTCGCCCAGGCCCGAATCCAAAACGACGTCGAATTGATCCGCGATTTTAAGGAGGTCGCAAGGGATGTTTTGGGCGTGAAACAGGTGCACGCAACGAGCTCGTAATCTCTTTTTTTGCCAATCTTATAGACGACTAGTCAAATATAAATCCACAGAAACCGAAAAAACTCAACCCTATGAAAACTGACCAACAGCTCGAAACGACCGCAGTTTTCCTCCAGACAGTTTCGGTCGCCATCGCGCAGCTGAAACAGCAGTTACAACACGATTACGAGCAAGCTTACCCGGACCTGCGCGAAATCGTTCACCTCGTCCTCGATGAGGAAGAAACAAAAGCTTGGGAGCTCTCATTGTTCCCGCATTTGCTTCTTCCTGATCTGGTCGAAGCGCACATCGAAAAGCTCAATCTGCAGCCGGCCGACACGCGACACGACGACCTGTTAGGACCTCATCAGTTCGCAGAGGTCGAGAGTCATCGACCGGCTTTTGCTCTATGCGGGTAACAAAAATCGGAAAATGAAAGGTACACAATGAAAAACAAAACATTCTCAGGCAAAGTTGCCCTCGTGACCGGAGGAACTTCCGGCATCGGTAAGGCCACCGCTATCGCATTCGCTCACGCCGGCGCCAAGGTGGTTCTGACCGGGCGCCGCCAAAAAGAGGGTGCGCAAGCCGTCAATGAAATTAAAAAACTCGGCGGTGATGCGGACTTCGTCCGCGCCGACGTCGCGAAAGATGCGGACGTGAAAGCAATGGTCGATTTTACGGTCGACAAATTCGGCCGGCTCGACGTCGCCTTTAACAACGCCGGCGTTGAATGGAAAGGCCCGCTGGATCAGGCCACCGAAGCTGAGTATCGCCGCATTTTCGACATCAACGTCTGGGGCGTCTTGAATTCGATGCGTCATGAAATTCCCGTTATGCTGAAAAACGGCGGCGGTGCAATCGTCAACACCTCCAGCGTGGCTGGGCACGTTGGTCTCGCGCAAGTGAGCGTTTACATTGCGTCCAAGCACGCAGTCGAAGGGCTGACCAAGGCTCTCGCGCTCGAGTTCGCCAAACAAAACATTCGCATCAACGCCGTCGCTCCGGGCGTGATCGCGACCGAAATGTTCGATCGTTTTGCCGGAGATGAATTGCGCGACCAGATCACGTCGATCGTTCCCGTCGGGCGGGTTGGCGCCAGCGAGGAAATCGCTGCGGCGGTTCTCTATCTCTGTTCCGACAACGCGAAATTCACGGTGGGCACGTCTCTGGTGGTGGATGGAGGTTTTCTGGCGCAATGAGTCATCAGAAATTTTTGTCGAAACACAAGGAACAACACAAAGGAAATCCAAAATCATGAAAACTAAATTCTATTGGATCGCGCTCCTGGCGAGCGCGGCCATGATTGCTCAAGCAACAGCAGGAGGCCATTACGGAGGAGGAGGAGGCGGAGGGTTTGGAGGAATGGGAGGACACGTCGGTGGTGGCCATCCCGGTCCGGCGCCGGGCGGGGCTGCTCCATCTTTCCACTCGATGCCGATGGGAAACTTCGGCGGCGGCCGGATGACCTATTCGGGTCAACGCTTCTCTTCGCCGGCGTTTCGTCAGCCGAATATCAGCTCGAACAGCCGTACGTTTGTCGGCTCGCGTCAGTTCACGCGCGGAGATATTAATCGCGCCGACCGATTCCCGAACGGAAATCGCGCGATTACTAATAGTATGCGACGTACGGGCAACGGCGCAGGCCAGGTCCGGAGCGGAAACAATCTCGCGCCGAATTGGCGAAATCACGTGGTCGCGCAACATTCAGCCAATTGGCAGCGCAATTGGGATCGCAGCCGCGATCACGTCTGGCGCGGGCATCATTGCCGATTCGTCAACGGCTCCTGGGTTATCTTTGACTTCGGATTCGATCCATGGTGGCCGTATTGGTACTACCCGTACGACTATTACGCCTACGATTACTACGGCTATCCGTACGGTTACGACCCGGGCTATTACGATTCGGGCGCTGACCAAAACGAAGAGTATTACGGCCAGAACGGCTACGGCGATTATGCCGACTCCACCGTTGCTGCGGCGCAGCAGCAGCTCGCACGGCAAGGTTATTATCGCGGACAAATCGACGGTGTTGTCGGTCCGGAAACACGGCGAGCTGTAGCACGCTATCAAAGCAGCCACGGACTGCGTGTGACGGGCGCTTTGACGGCGGACACACTCGAAGCGTTGGGATTGCGCCCAAGTTAAGGGAAAACTGTAGAGTGGATTCATGAATCAAAAAATGAAAGCGGTGCAAGTACCGAAGCCGGGATCAGACTTCGAAATTGTGGAACGCGATATTCCGCAGCCCGGCCCGGGGCACGTGAGGATTCGGGTACAGGCCTGTGGAATCTGTCACAGCGATGTGATCACCAAGAAAGGCCTTTTTCCGGGCATTACCTACCCGCGCGTACCCGGGCACGAAGTGGTTGGCGTCATCGACGAACTGGGAGCGGACGTAAAGGAATGGAAAAAAGGCGGACGTGTTGGGGTCGGTTGGCACGGCGGGTATGACAGCACGTGTCTCGCCTGTCGTCGCGGGGATTTCGTGAACTGTGCGAACGGGAAGATCTGTGGGATCAGCTACGACGGCGGCTACCAGGAATATATGATCGCGCCAGTGGAAGCTTTGGCGCAGATGCCCGAATCACTCGACATGGCTGAGGCCGCCGCGCCCTTGATGTGTGCCGGAGTCACCACGTTTAATGCTCTGCGTCATAGCCGCGCTCTGCCGAGCGACCTCGTCGCCATTCAGGGAATCGGTGGGCTTGGCCACTTGGGAGTTCCAGCAATCGGCCGTGGACCCGGTAACGCGCTCGCGAAGAAACTCGGGGCCGATCTTTACATCGGCCGTGTCGCAACGGATGCCGCGGCTGAGCTGCAAAAACTTGGCGGCGCGAGTGTCATTCTTACTACTGCCCCGAGCGGGAAAGCGATGTCAGCATTGGTGGGCGGCTTGGGAGCAAATGGCACATTGGTTGTCGTGGGAGCGTCCGCCGATCCAGTCGAAGCGCCACCGAATCAATTGCTTTCAGGCAGAAAAGGCATCCAGGGCTGGGCAGGCGGAATCCCGACCGACTCTGAGGACACGCTCCGCTTCGCCGAAATGACGGGTGTGCGTCCGATGATCGAAAAGTACCCGCTGGCAAGAGCCGCCGAAGGCTATGCCCGCATGATGAGCGGCAAAGCCGAATTCCGCGTTGTCCTAACCATGGAACAAACCAAGTGATCGAAACAACAAACGAAAGGAACAAAGTGAAAAATGGAAAGCTGACAGATAAAGTTGCGGTAGTAACCGGCGCGTCGAAAGGAATTGGCGCCGGCATTGCTAAACATCTCGCCCTTGAAGGCGCGAGCGTCGCCGTTAATTACGCGTCCTCAAAAGCGGATGCGGACAAAGTCGTTGACGAAATTAGCAAGCGCGGCGGAAAAGCGATCGCCGTTCAAGGCGACGTCGCGAAGAAGAAAGATATCGAGCGTCTGTTCGCTGAAACGAAAAAAGCGTTTGGCAAGATCGACATCCTGGTCAACAACGCCGGTGTCTACGACTTCGAACCTCTTGAAGAGATCACGGAGAATGAATTTCACCGGGAGTTTAACACCAACGTTCTCGGGATGATGCTGGCGACGCAGGAGGCGCTGAAGCACTTTGGGACGGAAGGTGGCAGCGTCATTAACATCGGTTCGCTTGCAAGTTCGCTCACGCCGCCGACAGCGGTGATTTACAACGCGACGAAGGGCGCGGTCGACGCGATCACAAGAACGCTGGCAAAGGAACTTGGGCCCAAGAAAATCCGCGTGAACTCCATCAATCCGGGCATGGTCATAACGGAGGGAGCAATAGCCGGTGGCTACACCGAAGGCGACATGCGGAAAATGTTTGAATCGCAGACCCCGCTTGGCCGCATCGGCGAGACTGACGATATCGCGCCGGCCGCGGTCTTCTTCGCTTCGGACGATTCCAAGTGGATCACTGGTGAAACGCTCGTTATCGCGGGAGGACTGCGCTGATCGCGGCGATTCACTCTAAAAAAATGAAAATCTCACAACAAGGTCTCACCCGCCGCTGGCGCAAAATATTCCAGCGGCGCAGGCGAAACCACGATCCGATGCTGGTCTTCAACATGTCGATCTTCAATTCCGGCAGCAGCTGGCAGGAGATATTCAGCCCCGTTAAGCCGCGCGAAAATGTGGGCTGAGAAAATTCGCTGCCGAGAAAAAGTAACACGATTGACACGTGACAAAGCTCGCCCGAAGCCGTGGAATCGGGCGTGAGGGCAGAAGTAGGGCGACGGCCGGCTAACAAAGGAGCGGGCTATGATTAAACCTATGATTAAACCTAACTCGAAAAGAACATCCGAGCTGGCGCAAAGACGCGACGCGCCGCTCGCAACCCGAACGGACCTGTCGCGTGCCGCGGTCAAAGACATCAGCGGAGCGTTGAACGCAATTCTCGCGGACGTGTTCGCGCTTTACGTGAAGACCAAAAACTTCCACTGGCACATGAGCGGCCCGCACTTCCGCGATTATCATTTGCTCCTCGACGAACAGGCCGATCAGCTTTTCGCGATGACCGATCCGATCGCCGAGCGCGTTCGGAAGCTGGGTGGAATCACGCTGAGATCAATTGGCCAGATCTCTCGGACTCAACGCGTGCTCGATAATGACGCCGATTACGTCGAGCCTTTGGACATGCTGGCGGAGTTGGGTGACGACAATAAAACATTAGCGACCCGCCTTCGCGAGGCGCACAACGTTTGTGACGAGCATCGCGACGTTGCCACGGCAAGTCTGATTGAAGTTTGGATCGATGAAACTGAACGCCGAACGTGGTTCCTCTTCGAGACGACGCGACGACTGACTTAGCAAAGTGAAACGACTGTTCACCATCGCGGCGGTTGGCGCTGTTTCTCTGATTGTTGTTGCTTGCAACAAGTCGCCTGCGAACAAGGGTGCTTCGCCATTGCCGGTCAACGTCGTTACTGTCATCGAGAAGGAAGTAAACGAATGGGACGAGTTTACCGGACGACTCGATCCGGTTGAATCGGTTGAGATTCGGCCGCGAGTGTCGGGATACATCACCGAGATCCGTTTTGAAGCCGGCGCGATCGTTAAAAAAGGCGACCTCCTTTATGTGATCGATCCGCGTCCGTACCAGGCGGATTTCGATCGCGCGAAAGCCGAGGTCGATCGAATGGATGCCCAGCTCAAGCTTGCCCAAATCGAACTCAACCGCGCGAAGGAGCTGCGGGATAAGGCGACGATCTCAGCCAGCGAGTTCGACCAGAAGGCTGCAACCTATCAAGGTGCCGCGGCGGCAAAGAGTTCGGCGGAGGCGGCCAAGAATTCCGCCGCGCTGAATCTGGAATTTACCCAAATCAAATCGCCCGTTGATGGCCGAGTGAGTGACCAGCGTATCACCATCGGTAATCTGGTCCAGCCAGGCGCAGGTCCGGAAAGCGTTCTCACCACGGTGATGTCGGTCGATCCTATTTATGCGAAGGTTGATGCGGACGAGAACGCGATTCTAAAATACGTAAAGCTCGCCGAGGAAGGGAAACGCGTGAGCGCACGCACAGCCAAGATTCCGGCTTGGGTGGAACTTGGGAACGAGACCGATTTCCCTCATGAGGGCTACGTCGATTTTGTCGACAATCGGCTTGATTCTGGAACGGGAACGATTCGCGCCCGGATCGTTCTGAAAAACTGGAACCCGAATTTCATCACGCCTGGTTTCTTTGTTCGCGTCCGCGTGGCCGGCGCAACGCCTTATCGGGCTGCATTGGTTGCTGACAGGGTGATCAGCTCGCAACAAGGGCTGAAATACGCGTTCGTGGTGAAACCCGATAGCAGCATCGAGCGCCGCACCCTTGAGACCGGAAGTCTTTTCGAAGGCGAACGAATCGTAAAAAGCGGACTTAAAGACGGCGATAAAGTTGTCTCCACTCGTCTGCAACTGTTGCAAGCAGGCATGCACGTCACACCAATCCCAGAATCCACGCCTGCCAGCGCGCCGGACGCGAAGCCAAGCGCCACTCCATCCCCAAGCGCAAAATGATTGCGGCTCAGGCGCAACAGCGATCGCCATGAACTTTCCGCATTTTTTCATCGATCGCCCGATCTTTGCCGGCGTCATCAGCATTGTCATCACACTGGTCGGTGTCATCGCACTTTCGACGCTTCCCATCGCGCAATATCCGGACATTGCGCCGCCGACGATTCAGGTCACGACCAATTATCCGGGCGCGAACGCAAAGGTCGTGTCGGAGACGGTGGCGACGCCAATTGAAGAACAAGTCAATGGCGTTGAGAACATGCTCTACATGTCATCGCAGAGCACGAGCGACGGCAACATGACACTGAGCGTCACTTTCAAACTCGGCACCAATCTCGATACGGCACAGGTGTTAGTGCAAAATCGCGTCGCCATCGCGGTCCCCGTGCTCCCGCCCGAGGTACAGCGCATCGGGGTGACAACGAAAAAGCAGTCGCCCGACATCACGATGGTCGTGCACCTGGTCTCACCGGATGGATCGCTCGATTCGCTTTTCACCAGCAATTACGCCCTGCTTCAGATCCGCGACGAACTGGCGCGCCTCGATGGCGTGGGCGACATCAATGTGTTTGGCGCGCGAGAATATTCGATGCGCCTTTGGCTTGATCCCAACAAGGTCGCGTCCCGCAACCTGACTGCGCAGGACGTCGTGTCCGCGATCCAGGAGCAGAATGTGCAGGTCGCGGCGGGAATCATCGGCGCGCCCCCAGTTCCGAAGGGCGCAACCGCATTTCAATACACCGTCAGCACACAGGGCCGGCTGACGGATGAGAAGCAATTCGGTGATATTATCGTTAAGACTGGCGCCAACGGACAGGTCACGCGCGTGCGAGATATCGCTCGGGTTGATCTCGCCGCTCGCGATTACACGGTTAACAGCGGACTCGGCGGAAAACCTGCGACTGCGATTCTCGTTTATCAGCTGCCGGGCTCGAATGCACTCGCCACTTCTGATGCCGTTCGCAACAAAATGGCGGAGCTTAAGCAGCGTTTTCCTAGCGGCCTGGACTACACGATTGTGTACGATCCAACTGTTTCGGTCCGGGAATCCATCTACGAAGTGCGAAAGACACTTTTCGAGGCGATCGCCCTCGTCGTGCTTGTCGTCCTAATCTTTCTCCAAACCTGGCGGGCGGCAATCATCCCTCTCATCGCGATCCCAGTTTCGTTGATCGGCACGTTCGCGGCAATGAAAGGCTTCGGGTTTTCGATCAACAATCTGTCGCTGTTCGGCATCGTTTTAGCGATCGGTATCGTGGTTGACGACGCCATCGTAGTCGTCGAGGCAATCGAGCATCACATTGACGATGGCTTGAGCCCGCGCGACGCAGCGCGCAAAGCCATGACTGAAGTCGGTGGCGCGTTAGTTGCGATCGCTCTCGTGCTTTGCTCGGTATTCATCCCGACCGCGTTTATTGCAGGCATTACCGGAACGTTCTTTCGTCAATTTGCGCTGACTATTGCAGTCTCGACCGCGATCTCCGCGCTTAATTCGCTCACGCTTTCTCCCGCCCTCGCCGCAGTGCTCCTCAAGCCGCGCGGCGCGGAGAAGGATTCGTTCCAACGAATTATCGATGGGTTGCTTGGATGGTTCTTCAAAGGATTCAACAAAACGTTTTCCTGGGCCTCGAATGTCTACGGCAACACTGTCGCGCGCCTTGTCCGACTAGCCGTCATCGTTTTATTTGTCTACGTAGCTTTACTTGGTCTGACCAGCCTGGGTTTTAAAGTTGTGCCCGGCGGCTTTCTCCCGACACAAGATCGCGGTTACGCTGTCGTGTACGCGCAATTACCTGACGCGTCTTCGCTCGACCGGACCCAGGCGGTTGTCGACAAGATTTCCAAGATCGCGCATGAAACGCCCGGCATTCTCAACACCGTTGAATTTGCCGGCTTCAATCTATTCGGCGGTAATCAGAGCAACACGGCCGCCGTGTTCCTGCCTTTCAAAGAATTCTCCGAACGAAAAACGCGCGAGCAGGGATTGCCCGCGATTCTGGAAAAGGTAAATGCCCGCGTTCGCGCCGAGATCCCGGAAGCTCTTGTCATCGCCTTTCCGCCGCCGCCGGTGGCCGGCATTGGCAATGCCGGTGGCTATAAACTCTTCATTCAAGATCGCGGCAACGCCGGTCTCGATGAACTGCAAACGCAAGCCTTCGCCATGATGGTGAAGGCGAATCAAACGCCCGGCTTGGCGAACAACCTGACGACCTTTCGCGCGAACGTCCCGCAGCTTTGGCTCGACGTCGATCGTGTGAAAGCGAAAAGCATGAACGTGCCGCTGAGCAATATTTTCGGGACGCTTCAGACTTATCTTGGATCGACATACGTGAACGATCTCACTCTGTTTGGCCGCACGTATCGCGTCACGGCTCAGGCCGACTCTGAGTTCCGGCTGAAAGCCGACGACATTCGATTGCTTAAGACGCGAAATAATTCAGGCGGAATTGTTCCGCTCGGGTCGGTGGCAACTGTGCAGGAAGTGAGCGGCGCCGACAAAATCACGCGCTACAACATGTTCACTGCGGCCGATCTGAGCGGTCAGCCTGCGCCGGGCGCGAGCACTGGTGACGCGTTGGCAGCTGTCGAACGTCTCGCCAAACAAATTCTGCCCACAAGTTTCACGACCGAATGGACCGAGATCGCGTTGCAACAAGAGCTCGCCGGTAACAGCGCGATTTACATTTTTCCGCTCTGCGTTCTGTTCGTCTTTCTCTTGCTCTCGGCGCTTTACGAAAGTTGGTCGTTGCCCCTCGCGATCATTTTGATTGTCCCGATGTGTCTGTTCAGTTCGATCTACGGTGTCTGGCTACGCTCGATGGAGAACAACATTTTTACTCAGATCGGTTTTATTGTTCTGGTCGGACTCGCTTGCAAGAACGCCATTCTGATCGTCGAATTCGCGAAACAGATTCAGGATCGCGATAAGAGAGATCGCTTCACTGCCGCGGTCGAGGCATGTCGTCTCCGACTGCGTCCGATCCTGATGACTTCGTTTGCGTTTATTTTCGGCGTCCTGCCGCTGGTCGTTAGTTCAGGCGCCGGCGCGGAAATGCGTCAAGCCCTCGGGACAGCTGTTTTCTTCGGAATGCTCGGAGTAACCGGCTTCGGTCTGTTCCTTACCCCTGTCTTTTACGTCGTCATCATGTGGTTCAAAGAGCGGCGCGACAAAAGGCGGACAGCTGCGTCAACACATCCGGCATCGGCTTTGACTACGGAACCAGCCGTATGATTGATAGTCTCTGCACGACGTTGAAGGACAGAGTGAACGACGAATTGCTCGCTTTCTTCAAGCCATAGTTTCACGCTCGATAGAAAGGAGAACGAATCCATGACTGACCAGCGATTGTTCACGATCGCAGCGTCTAGCGCGCTACTGATCCTCATGTTGTTTGCGGCAAGTTGCTCGCGCAAGGCACCGCAAGCTGGTCCGGCAGCGGCGGAAGTCCTGGTCACAACCGTGACTCCGCGCGATGTGCCGCGGGTGTTGGAGCGCGTAGCGACGCTGGACGGTTTCATCAACGCCAATATCAACGCACAGGTGCAGGGCTACATCATCTCGCGCGATTACATGGAAGGCAGCCTCGTCAAAAAGGGCGATTTGCTTTTTCAAATCGATCCGCGGCCGTTCGAGGCTGCGCTCGCTCAGGCTAAGGGAACTCAGGCGAAGGACCAGGCCAATTGGACAAAGGCCGATGCGGATCAAAAGCGCGCGATCGATCTGTTCAACAAAAAGGTGATCAGCGATCAGGAGCGAGACACAGCGATCGCGGCTGCCGGCTCCAGCAAAGCAAACGTCGAAGCGGACGAAGCGGCCGTACAACAAGCCGAACTCAATCTTGGGTACACAAAAATCACCGCGCCCATCGACGGGCTTGCCGGATTCGCGAATAATCAAGTCGGCGATCTGGTGGGTCCGGCGTCAACCACTCCGCTCACGACGGTGTCGCAAATCGATCCAATCAAAGCCAACGTAACTGTCGGCGAGAGCGCATTCACCGATTTCTTTTCGCGCTACCCGGATACAACCCAACGCGAAGCCCTGCTCAAACGCATCGATTTCGACTTGATTCTCGGCGACGGCAAGGTCTATCCGCGAAAAGGAAAATTTTATGCGCTGGATCGAAACCTCGATCCCAAAACGGGTTCGATTCACTATTACGTGACGTTTCCGAATGCGGACGCCATGTTGCGGC
>Ga0207646_10002702_pt1 | contig 20798 bp, 22 predicted proteins | sample KBSK5502metaG_FD_184343 | JGI IMG/M metagenome (GOLD analysis project Ga0207646, IMG submission 184343) | Corn, switchgrass and miscanthus rhizosphere microbial communities from Kellogg Biological Station, Michigan, USA - KBS K5-50-2 metaG... | ecosystem: Host-associated > Plants > Roots >...
ACCTAGCACGGCTGCCTACCCTGAGGGTGAGCCTACGCTGCGCGTGCCTAGGTGTTACGGCCGCACCCGGGATTCGCCCGAAACGCTTTCAGCATGTGGGTTGCGTGTTCTTCTTCACGTGCCAAGTCTACTTAAAGCAGAGCATCGTGGTCGGTCACCATCGCCGGGGCCTCCTCCAGCATGCTCCCCGGCGGTCGCCTCTCCACTATCCGCTCTTCCTCGTCCCGCTTGAGTCGCACTGCGGCGCTAACCTAGGGCCTTCTCGGCCTTGTCGGCGTTGGCCACGGCCACCACGAGCTGGCACGGGCCTCCGCCGGCGATCAGGGTCGTCGCGTACGCGCACTTGATATTGATCTTGGCAGCCGCCAGCCGCGAGGCAACAGTAGCCAACGCGCCGGGACGGTCCTCGAGAGAGAGCAGCACAGCCGGCTCTTCCCCACACCGGATCTTGGCGCCGGCCAGCGCCTGCTGGGCCCGCACCGGATCGCTGACCACCATCCGCAGCTTGCCGCGCCCCGCCGACTCCGAGGCGCAGACGGCGGTGATGTTCACCCCAGCGTCGGCCAGTGTCCGCGCCACCTTGGCCAAAACACCGGGCTTGGATTGAGCGGTAACGGTGAGCTGAGTGATCTTCGCCATGGGCGTTATCCTCCTGAGCGGCCGGCGACTCGGCCCTGAGTATCAAGAAACAGTGGCGAAAACAAAGGGGTACGGCGCATGGTGCGTGGTGGGCACGATGACGCGAGCTTGGAGAAATTGCAAGGGGTGCGATAGCCGAAGGCCCGGGTGGGGGCGGATGGTGCTGTCGGTGCGCTCCCATCGGCAGAGCTCGATGTTAGGGGCGGCAAAGCCTAGGCCAGCGCTGGAGCGTCGTTAAATCGGGCGGTTGAGCTATCGGGCGGCTCGGCGTAACTGACAGCCAGCGTCACCCGCCTGCCGCGGTGCCCAGGCTCCATTGCGGTAGCAACACGGGTCGCCTATACTCGCTACGCGCCAAGCCCTCTGAGGAGAAGCAGGTGGGCCACTCGGAGGGAGGACCTTGCGGACAGTAACGTTGGCCTTCACAGCAGCCCTCGTTGGCGCTCCGACCGCGGTGATCGCTCAGGATCAGATTCATCGGTTGCTCGACGTGCGATCGTTGGACTCCGTAACTCTCCTCTTCGGGTTATCGGCCGTCCTCCTGATCGCGGCTGCCCTCGGGGTGGTGTTTGCCACGCGGGCGCAGCGGCGGCGGGAGCGGCAGAGTGAGATGGACCGCGCGAGCCCCGCGAGCCTTGATGAGCTCGCCATCGGCCATTGGGTCGAAGAGGGTCGGCGGTTCTTGAACCTCTGGCAGCAAAGGATCGAACGCCTGGACGAGCTACAAGGTCGTCTCGCCGCGATGGCACAAGAGATCGGTCAACTCAGGGCTCAGGTCAGCCGGATTGACGAACTGCGCGCTGAGAACCTCCGCCTCAGCCAAGAAGGCGAGGGTCTCTTGTTGGAGCGAGACCAACTGCGATCCATCCTCGCTCGCATCGGCGAGCTGATCCAGCGGGCTAGTGAGGCACGACCAGGGCCCGCTGGAGGAGCGGCGGCGACTCCAGAGGTTGGGCCGTGACGCCAGAGAACACGCCGGCGAGTCACAACGCCGACCTCCGACAGCGCGTGCGCCGCGTAAGCCGGACGGCCGGCGAGCGCCGTGCGTCGACGCGGAAGGCCTAGGGCCCGCGATGGCCTTCAGCGCGAGGATACTGGCCCTTATCCAAAAGATCGAAGCCGCTGACGCGGAGCACTTCGCCCGGCTCCGTGAGAGGACCAAGAAGGAAGCCGACGCTCGCGCGAAGACAATGGAGAAGAAGCGGGCGAGCCTCCGCACGGCGCGAGCCGCCCAAGCGCGCGCGGCCGAGAAGAAGGCGAAGAGCTAGAACGTCAGACCGAAGGCGTGGGCGTATCGCCGCCAGGCGTCGAGGTGACTGCCGTACTTGCGGTGCCCGGCGGTGTGCTTGGCCGAGGCGAGCAGCAGCCGGTCGCGATCATCCGCGGTGCTGTGAGTGTAGTCGTCGAGCAGGCAAGTGCCCAGCTCCTGGTTGTGCGGGTCGTTGCCCGCCTTGGCCGCGCCAATCGCGAGGGTCTGCACGAGCGCGGCGCGGTCCCCGCCGGAGCGCAGGTACGCGGCGGTCCAGTCCATGGCCTCGAAGGGCCGCAGGCCGTCGAGCGCGGCATCCAGATGGCTCAGGATCTGCGTCGCGGTCAGCGCGTCGGAGCCCTTGGGCGGCGTGACCTTCACCGGGTTGTTGTCCGGGGTGTGCTTCTGGTGATGCGCGGCCCGGGTCACGAAGGCGGCCGCCACGAACAGGAGCTTCATCCGGTGCGGGTGCGCGAAGGTGTCGAAGAACCAGCGCACCGTGTTGCAGTACTCGTAGCTGTGCTGTGGCATCGAGTACGCGTTGGGATCGCCGGTTTCCATGATGAGCTGGGCCGAGGCGAGCTGAATGGTGTCGATGATCTGGCGCAGGCCTTTGCCCGTCTTGAGCAAGGCCACGATCAGATCGATGAAGGCGGGCTCCTGCCCGGTCAACAGCGCGTCCTGCAGGGCCATCGATTCCACCGGACTGAGCGCGCCGTCGTTCTCCAGCAGCTCGCGGTCGCGATTGTCGAGGAGGTTCTGCACGACCAGGCAGCCCATCTCGTAGGTCGAGTACCAGCGCGGCCCGACCGCGATGTCGGGCACGCCCGCGTAGAGAATGGAGTGCGCATTCTCCCAGCCCACCGTCCGCGCCAGCGCCACCGTCGCGCGCGCCCGGTAGGACTTGTGGCCGGTCGTGTAGGAGCGGTTGTGGAATACGCGGTCCTGGACGTCGATGAGGCCGGCGAAGACGAGCTGGGCCAGCAGCGCGGTGCGCTTGGCCGGATCGGCCACCGCCTCTTCCCACAGGCCGAGGAAGACGCGATACGCGTTGATCACCTCGCCCCGCTGCACCAGGGTGAGCCACGTGTTCAGCCGCTCCGGCCAGGTGCCCTCGATGGCGAGGGGAGCCTGATCCGCCCAGTGCACCTCGGGCAGCGGCGGCTTGCCCTCGAACTTGATCTCGTAGAGCCGTACGTAGTGCCCCGGCATCTTGCCCAGGAGCTGATTCCACGGGTCGAGGCCGGTCGGCAGGTACCAGATCGTCTGCGCGACCGGCAGGTAGGCAAGCTCCGGAGGCATCCTCGGCACCAGGTCGAGGGTCGCGCGCGAGCTGAGCAGGCAGTGGTCGTTGTTCACGAAGCGCACGATGCCGTCGTCCAGACGCTGGTGGTAGGGGACGTGCGTGTACGGCGCGTGGATGCGGACGATCTGGGCGAGCAGCTCCGGGAGCGGGACGCGCGCCCGGATCAGCTCGTAGAGGATGTCGCTCGCGGCGGCCTGGTCCCGCTCCAGGATCTTGTCTTCGAGTCGCGCGTAGGCATCACCGACTTCGGGACGCGTGGACCGATCGGTGGAGATGGCCATGGGGACGCTCCTTTGCGAACTCCCGAGACTGTGTCACGCCGCGCGTCCGCCTGTCAAATGGCCCTCGGGGCTTGGCGACGAGCTCCGGGTCTGCTAGGCTCCGGCCGCGACGATATGGCCGCCCCCGCGGGAGCGAGCGCGCACGGGTTGAGGCAGGTCGCCTGGTTCGACTGCCCGGGCGGCGGACAGGTGTCGGTCGACGGCACCGTCGCCTACATCGCGCACATGAAGGCGCCTCACGGAACGTCCATCGTGGACGTGAGTGATCCCGCCGGGCCCCGCACGCTCGCCACCCTCGAGGTGCCGCCGCACACGCACTCGCACAAGGTACGCGCGGCCAACGGGCTCATGCTGGTGAACCGCGAAGCGCAGCCAGCGGACCGGCCGCCGGCCGGGGTGGGCGGCGGCCTCGTCGTCTACGACGTCTCCAATCCGGAGCGGCCCCGCGAGATCACCTTTTGGAGATGCGGGGGCGCCGGCGTGCACCGATTCACCTTCGACGGGCGCTACGCGTACATCTCGCCCGAGATGGACGGCTACGTCGGCAATATCGTGATGATCCTGGACCTCCACGATCCTGCGCGGCCGAAGGAGGTCGGGCGCTGGTGGATGCCGGGGCAGTGGACGGCGGGAGGCGAACAGGCGTCCTGGCCCGGCCGGCGGCACCGCTGCCATCATCCGATTCGCTCCGGCAACCGGCTCTACGTGAGCTACTGGCACGGCGGCTTCGTCATCCTCGACATCGAGGACATGGCGAAGCCCCGCTTCGTCTCGGGCCTCGACTGGAGCCCGCCCTACATCACGCCCACCCACACCGCCCTGCCGCTGCCCTTCGCGCTCCACGGCCGGCGGATCATGCTCGCCGCCGACGAGGACGTGGCCAAGACCGCTCCGGGACCGCCGTCGTTCCTCTGGCTGGTGGATATCACCGACGAGCTCCACCCGGTCCCCATCGCGAGCTTCCAGGTGGCGGGGGTGAACGGTGATCCGCAGCCCGAGTTCACCGGCTGCCATCAGCCCTGCGAGCGCGTCACCGGGACGGAGATCCCGGTGGCGTGGTTCGCTCACGGCCTCCGCATCGTGGACGTGGCCAACCCCCATGCCCCTCGCGAGATTGCCCACTTCCTCCCGGAGCCCCCGGCGGGCCACTCGCGCGTGTCCAGCAACGACGTGGAGGTGGACGGCCGCGGCCTGCTCTACCTCATCGACCGCGGCCGCGGACTGCACATATTGGAGCGAACTTAGACCGCATCCCCCCCGTTTCACGCCCGCCCGGCTCCGGTGTCTCAAGGGCATGAACAACAGAACTGATCACGGCTTCTTGGTGCTGGCGGATGTGTCGGGATTCACGGCGTTCGTGACCACCACCGAGCTGGAGCACGGGTCGGAGATCATCGCGGCCCTGCTCGACGAAGTGGTCGCACACTTCTCGCCGCCGCTCGAGATCCAGGAGATCGAGGGCGACGCGGTGTTCGCCCTCGGCGGGGCGGCCTCCGAGCTTCCGCGCACCCGGCTGCTGGAGGTGCTCGAGGAGGCCTTTGTCGCCTTCAAGACCCGGCAGCGGACGATGCAGGACGCGGAGATATGCCTCTGCGGGGCCTGCCAGCAGATCGGAACGCTCGATCTGAAGATGGTGGTCCACCACGGTCCGTTCCTGCGGCACACGGTTGGAGGCCGGAACCGGGTCACCGGCACCGCGGTGATCCTCGTGCACCGGCTCTTGAAGAACGGCGTGGCGCGGAAGGGGGGCTACGCCCTCCTCACGGAGCAGGTGGTGCGGTCACTGGGGCTCGACGTCGAGCGGGCCGGGCTGCCGGTCCACACCGAGCGCTACGAGCACCTGGGCGACGTGCGCTGCTTCGTGCGCGAGCTCGCCCCCGCTCACACCCTCTCCCCAGCGGGGAGAGGGCAGGGTGAGGGGCTTAAGGGTGAGGGGCTCAAGGGTGAGGGGGAGCTTCAGCCGCAGGCGATCGCGTAGACGTCGCTGACGCCCTCGGGTAGTCGGTTCTCGCGCCAGGTGGACCCGGCGTCCTCGGTGCCGAAGACCTGACCGGTGCGGCTCACGCAGTAGACGGAGGCCGCATCGCGCGGGTGCAGCGCGACCGCCATCATGGTGGATTCCGCTTTCACGCCGCGGTCGAAGCGCGTCCACGTCTCGCCGAGGTTGTCGCTGCGGTAGAGCGAGCCGTCTTCGCTCCGCGCGGCCGGGCTGAGGCAGGCGTAGAGCACGCGGGGATCTTGCGGCGAGACGCGGACGTCTCGGCTGTAGGTCAATGGGGAGAACCGGCCCACCTCCATGTCCTGCCAGTGCGTCGCGCGGTCGGTGCTGCGGAAGAGACCCATGCGCAGGGCCAGGAACACGGTGCCGCTGGCCGCTGCGCTCACGCAGAGCGCGTGGCCGTCCAGCATGCCCTCCAGGTCGCTATCGCTCACGATGCGGCTCTTGAGGTGCGGGAGCTCGCCGAGCTTGAGGAGATCCGCGGAGCAATCGTCCCACGTCTCGCCGCCGTCGAGGCTCCGCATGGCGCCGCCCACCTCGAGCGCGGCGTAGATGTGCTCCGGCTGCGCGGGATCGACGGCCATGCGCATCACCCGGCAGGCGAAGGGCATCTTGACCCGCTCGGCCTGCACCGCCTTCGGCAGCCTCCGCCACGTGGCGCCCTCGTCGTCGCTGCGGTAGATGCCCACCGGCGAGGTCCCGGCGAAGAGCGTCTGGGGACGGCTCGGATGGACGAGGATGGACCAGACCTGACCGCCGTCCTCGGGGAACGGCATGCGCTCCCAGCGCTCCCCGCGGTCGACGCTACGGTAGGGGCCCTTCTGCGTACCCACGTAGACGACGTCGGGGTTCGTCGGGTGCACCGTGATGGCCTGGACGTGTGTCTCGTCCGGGAGACCCTTGTTCGAGAGCTCCCAGCGCTCCTGGCCGGCTTCCCGACGAAAGACGCCGCTCTTCGTCCCGGAAGTCCACTTCGCCGCCCCGACGTAGATGTGAGAGGGACCCGTTGACGTCGCCATAGACGCTCCCCTTTCCGGTACCGGTCGTGCGCCACAGCATAGCAGGCGGCCCGTGCTGCGCAACCCTCCCCGCGATCGCTAGGCGCACCACTCGCGCGGGCCGTCGTCGGCGAAGCCGCACTGCTCGCACGGGCTGTAGAAGTGCCAGGCGGGCGGCATCGCGACGGCCAGGCGCAGCGACAGCTCGGTCCCGACATTCTTGATATGGTGCACCGCGCCGCGCGGCACCCACACGATGTCGTCCTTGGCCGCGTTCACCACCACGCCGCCGGTCAGCTCCCACTGCAGGCGCCCGCCCAGGACCACCCACCACTCGTCGAACTCGCGGTGCCAGTGGGGCCGGTTGCCGCCGCCGGGCGGCGAGGCGATGAGGGTCACCAGGTTGCGCTCGTCGGCGATGATGCGCCGGGACCAGGGCGGTGGCCCCATCTGCGCGACCACCTCCGCGACCCGCGTGTGCAGCGCGTTCGGCCCGCTCGCGCCGACGGAAGCGGGCGGCGTGGGTCCGGGGGCCAGGCGGTTGATGACGATGGTGACGGGTGCCTCGACGGTGGACATTGGGAGCCTCCCGGCTGAGAGGATACCCGCCGGCGGCGCGGGCGCAAGCGGTTGCGGGCTCCGGACCGCTCGCTTATGATCGGGGCCCTGGAAGGAGGACGCGCCATGTCGTTGACGACGAGGAAGCTCCACCCCCTGCTCGGCGCCGAGATCGTGGGTATCGACGTCAACAGCGTGGACGACGCGACCTTCAAGGCGATCGTCGACGCATTCAACGAGTACTCGGTGCTGCTCTTCCGGGGGCAGTCCCTCACCGACGAGGAGCAGATCGCCTTCAGCCGCCGCTTCGGCCCGCTCGAGATCACGATCCGGACCATCGCGAGCCAGGACCGCACCCCCGAGCACATCTCCAACCTCTCCAACGTGGACGCCGACGATCGCCTGATCCCGGCCGGTGACAAGCGCAACATCTTCAACGCGGGCAACCAGATGTGGCACAGCGACAGCTCGTTCAAGAAGGTGCCCGCGATGGCCTCGCTCCTCTCGGCCCGCGAAATCCCGGCGGAGGGCGGGGAGACCCAGTTCGCGAGCATGCGGATCGGCTACGCGCGGCTGCCCGAGGACATGCAGCGCTTCCTCGAGGGCAAGGTGGCCGTCCACAGCTTCGTGTACTCGCGCGGGCTCGTGGACGACGGGCTGACGCCGCCCGATCACGCGGCCCAGGTGCCACCGGTCCGGCAGGCGCTGGTCCGGATCAACCCGGCCAACCGGCGCAAGGCCTTCTACGTGGGCTCGCACGCCTGCGAGATCGTGGGCATGTCGACCCCGGAGGCGCGGGCGCTCCTGCGCGAGCTGCGGGAGGCCGCCACCCGGCCCGAGCTGGTCTATACGCATCGCTGGCGGGTCGGCGATCTCGTGATGTGGGACAACCGCTGCATGCTCCACCGCGGGCGTCCGTGGGACGAATCGAAGTACCGCCGGGTCATGCATCGCACCACCGTGGCCGGGGAAGGGCCGACCGCGCCGGACGAGGGCCCCGCCTCGGTCACGCCGGCGCGCGAGGTGGACCTGGCCTGGGGCCGCTCGCAGCTCGAGATGGTCTAGCCCTCGGCCGCCGAGCCGCAAGGGCCGCGGTGCTCATCGAGACGGAGCGGAGGGTCGCGTCGATGTCAGGCGAGGTCGTCGTCATCGGCCATCCGCTCGTGCAGCACAAGCTCGGCCTGATGCGCATGCGGGACACGAGCACCTCCGAGTTCCGCAGCCTGCTCGCCGAGATCAGCATGCTGCTGGCCTACGAGGTGACGCGCGACCTGCCGACCCACGAGGTGGCCGCGGAGACCCCGGTGGCCCCCACCACCGTCCACCTCCTCGACGGCAAGAAGATCGTGCTCGTCTCGATCCTGCGCGCGGGGAACGGGCTGCTCGACGGCATGCTGCGCATCCTCCCGAGCGCGCGGGTCGGCCACGTCGGGCTCTACCGCGATCCGAAGACGCTCCAGGCCGTCGAGTACTACTTCAAGGTGCCGCACGAGATGCAGGAGCGCGACGTGATCGTGCTCGATCCGATGCTCGCGACCGGCAACTCCGCGGTGGCCGCGGTCAACCGCGTCAAGGCGACTCGGCCCCGCTCGGTGCGGTTCGTCTGCCTCCTGACCTGTCCGGAAGGGCTCCAGAGCTTTCACCGCGTCCACCCGGACGTGCCGGTCTACACCGCGGCCATCGACAGCCACCTGAACGACCACGGCTATATCGTGCCCGGCCTTGGCGACGCGGGCGACCGGCTCTTCGGCACGAAGTGAGACTCGCGGGCAAGGTGGCGCTGATCAGCGGCGGCGCGCGCGGCATGGGCGCGGCGGAGGCGCTGCTCTTCGCGCGCGAAGGCGCCCGGGTGGTCCTGGGCGACATCCTCGACGCGGAAGGCGAGCGGGTCGAGGCCGCCATCACCGGCAAGGGTGGCGAGGCGGTGTTCGTGCACCTCGACGTGACCCACGAGGCCGACTGGGAGCGCGCGGTGGCCACCGCGGTGTCGCGCTTCGGCCGGCTCGACGTGCTCGTGAACAACGCGGGCATCGGCGGGGGCAGCCGGCTCGAGGACACGACCGCCGAGGCGTGGGACCGCGGGATGGACGTCAATGCCAAGGGGGTCTTCCTCGGCACCAAGGCGGCGATCCCCGCGATGCGCCGCGCCGGCGGCGGCTCGATCGTCAACATCTCCTCGCAGCTCGGGATGGTGGGGATGGAGCGCAGCAGCCCGCAGTACCAGGCCTCTAAGGGCGCGGTGCGCACGCTGACCAAGCTGACCGCGGTGCAGTACGCGCGCGAGCGCATCCGCGCCAACTCGGTTCACCCCGGCCCGATCGTGACCGCGATGACCGAGGCGCGGCGGGGAGACCCCGCGCACTACGAGTACATGGTCTCCCGCATCCCGCTCGGACGCTACGGCGAGCCCGACGAGGTCGCCTACGGCGTGCTATACCTGGCCTCGGACGAATCCTCGTTCGTGACGGGCAGTGAGCTGGTGATCGACGGAGGATGGACCGCCCAGTAGCAGGCAACCGAGAAGGAGCTCAGCGTGATCTACGAGATTCGACCTTGGCCGTCGCAGCGTCGCGTTGAGCCTGCTTGGCGCCGATCGCCTTGAGCAGGGCCGGAAGCTGGTCCCCAGGAGCCGCGGCTTCGGGTGGCGCGTGGCCGCGATACCTCTGATCAGGACTTCCGGGACGTCTGAGAAAAGAACGTACTCACCAGCGGGTGAAGGTCTTTGCCGCTGCACTGCGGACAGGCAGGCACGCCTTTGTCATGTTGGCCGATCGATAACGTAATTGCTACCTCACGTCGGCAGTTGCCGCAGTAATACTCGTACAGAGGCATAGCTGATCCCCCTATGATTGCGACATCCGTCGAAAGTCGGTACTGAGCCGACCGAGTGCCCGAGCCTAGCGGCCCGGCCCGGTATACGTCAGGGGCTTCTTGCTCGCCTGGTCGACCTCCTCGGGGGTCATGAGGACGACGGTCTTGCAGTGGGCACCGCCTGAGGCGCTCACCGCCAAGGAGATAGCCGAGGCGCTGGCGTGGTCCGGCACATCGGCGACGACAAAGGCATCGGCGTCGCCGAAGGCGAAGTAGAAGGATTCGATCTTGCCGCCGACGCTCTTGGCCGCTTGCTCGGCCGCGGCCCGCCGCTTGCTGCCGCCACGCTCGAGAAGGCCTTTGGCACCCTGCGCGGTGTAGGAGACCTCGAAGAGATACTTGGCCATGGCCGCCTCCATAACGTCGGGACGGTTGGGAAGGGGAAGCGCGTAGATGCTAAGTGCGACACGCTCTGCTGTCAATGCCGATCTTGCCCTCTTGCCAGGCCGCTTCGGGGCACAGATCGTTCAGCGGATCACCTCCGCAGGCCGGCTGGACGCAGGGTGTACGCTAATAGCCGAAGGGGCCCTCGTAGCACCCAGCGCCGAAAGGCAACCGTCCCGCCCGTCGCTAGTGACCAAGGCCGGGACACGCAGCACGGTCTTTGTATGCAATCGATACTTTCGAGGATCGCGGAGAACCTTGTCTCGTTCGTCGTCTGGTACAGCCTCTGGCAGGTTGCGGACTTCCTGTTCAAGGTGCACTGACAGGGCATAGTGCGCAGCGTCAAGTGGCTCAAGGTGAAGGTCCTGCGCTATGGGCAGGCCGAGCGCCGATGGGAGCCAAAGCCGCGATGGTCCCAGCACAGCCTCAGCTCAGGTCCCAGGTCATCCGTTGGCGATATACGTCGTGAAATCCCCGCGCTCGATAGAGGGCGAACGCCGCGGTGTACCTCGAGCTCGACGGCCCGCACTCCGCGGCGGCGACCTTCCGTCAGGAGGTGCTCGAGGAATGCGGTCGCGACCAGGCGGCGGCGCGCCGCGGGGACGACGTAGAGTTCTTCGACCCATAGGGTGTAGCCGCCCTTCCCGACGCTGACGATCTGGTTGGCGAGCAGGATGCCAACCGCGACGCCATCCAGTTCGGCCAGCAATAGCCAGATTAGCGAGTGGGGTGTGAACGCCAACTCCACTCCGTCTCCGACCCGGGCCGGATCTGCGGGTAGGTTGTGCTCCGTGAGTTGAGCGACCAAGGGACGGACACAGGTTTCTCGATCCGTCCGATTGGCGGCGCGAACGGAGACGGACATGGGGGCCTACTCCCGGCCGCTTCCCGCCCGCCCGTTGGCGGGAGCGGAGCCGGTCAGGCGGGCGGAAGCCCGTCGAGGAAATCGAGCAGGACGCGGTTGAAGGCCTCCGGCTGGTCGAGGTTCGAGGAGTGTCCGGCGTCCCGGATGAGCTCGAGCCTCGCCCCGGGGATCTTCTTCGCCATGTACTCGCACGGGGCGAGGAAGGGCTGGTCCTGATCGCCGACGATGATCAGGGTCGGCACCTGGATCGAGACGAGCCCGTCGATCACCCGCGAGCCCTCCTGGGCCAGCATCCCGCGCGCGGCGTGAGCCAGCCCCTGGGCGGAGCGGTGCAGGGCCACCGCTTCCCGCACCTCGCGGCTCTTCCCGAGGGCGTCGAGCCCGCGCGCCTCCAGCGCGGCCGCGCGCTCGAGGGCACGCGCATTCCAGGCCTCCCGGGCGTCCGCGCTCCGGTAGCCGGGCCCGGAGTCGCAGATCACGAGGGCGCGCACCATCTCCGGATGCTCGAGGTAGAAGGCGAGCGAAACGTAGCCGCCGAGAGACAGGCCGCCGATCACCGCGCGCCTCACCCCCAGGTCCCCGAGGAGCGCGCGCATGTCCCCGACGGTGAGGGCCGCGGAGTATCGCGCGGGATCCGTCGGGCTCTCGGTCTCGCCGTGCCCGCGCATGCTCCAGCTGATGACACGGTGGCGCTCGCCGAGGGCCCGATGCTGAGCGTCCCACATGCGGCGCGTGGCGGAGTAGCCGTGGCTCAGCAGCACCGCCGGCCCGCCGCCACTCACCTCGTAGTCGATCTCGATCCCGTTGAGCTTCGCTCGCGCCATGGCGCCCTCCTTTCCCACCGGAGCGCGCCCGAGTATGCCAGAATCCCCCCATGCACACCATCCGGGAACGCGTTGCGTGGTGGCTGGTGGTGGTCGTGATCATGATAACGCCGGCGGGTGCGATGGCCCAGGAGCTGACCGAGCTGTCGGCCGCGGAGGCGGCGGCGCGAATCCGGGCCGGCACCCTCAAGAGCGAGGATCTGGTCCGCGCCCTCGTCGACGTGATCGAGCGCAAGCGCGATCTGAACGCCTTCATCACCTTCGACCGCGACCGCGCGCTCGCCTCCGCGCGCAAGGCCGACGCGCTGGCCGCCCGCAAGAGCTTCGCGGGCGTGCTCCACGGGGTGCCGATCGTGGTGAAGGACAACATCCACATCGCGGGCCTGCCGAACTCGGCGGGCACCCCCGCGCTCAAGGACTTCGTCCCCTCCCGCAACGCCCCCGTCGCCGAGAAGCTGATCCGGGCCGGCGCGATCGTGCTCGGCAAGACCAACATGCACGAGCTGGCCTTCGGCATCACGAGCAACAACGCGGCCTTCGGTCCGGCGCGCAACGCCTACGACCCGACCCGCATCGCGGGCGGCTCCTCCGGCGGCACCGGCAGCGCCATCGCCGCGCGGATGGCCGCCGCGGGCCTCGGCACGGACACCGGCGGCTCGGTGCGCATTCCCGCCGCGCTGAACGGGATCAGCGGCCTGCGGCCGTCACTCGGGCGCTACTCGCAGGACGGCATCACGCCCATCGCCCACACCCGGGACACCGCGGGACCGATGGCGCGCGAGGTGGCCGATCTGGTGCTGCTCGACAGCGTCATCACCGGCGCCCGCGACCGAGTGGTGATGGCGCCGCTCAAGGGCCTGCGCCTCGGGGTATATCGGGCCCTCTTCTTCCGTAACCTGGATCCGGAGACCGAGCAGGTGACGAAGGCGGCGCTCGACCGGCTGCAGGGCGCGGGCGCCGAGATCGTCGAGGTCGACATGACCGGGCTGGTCGACCTCAACGGCAAGGTGAGCTTTCCGGTGGCTCTCTACGAGGCCAACGTGGATCTGGCCAAGTACCTCAAGCGCTATCGCATCGCGGTCGACGTGAAGGGCGTGGCCGAGCGCATCGCGAGCCCGGACGTCAAGGGACTCTTCGCCAGCACCATCGTGCCGGGAGCGAAGGACGCTATTCCGGAGAAGGTCTACCTCGACGCGCTGGCCGCGCGGCCCGCGCTGCAGAAGCTCTACGCGGACACCTTCAAGAAGCACAACATCGCGGCACTGGCCTTCCCCACCACGCCGCTGCCCGCCGCGCCCATCGGGGACGACGAGAAGACCAAGCTCAACGGCGCCGATGTGCCGACCTTCTTCACCTTCATCCAGAACACCGACCCCGGCAGCAACGCGGGCATCCCGGGTCTCACCGTGCCGATCGGGCGCACCGCGGACGGCCTGCCCATCGGCCTCGAGCTGGATGGCCCCGCGGGCAGCGACCGCCGCTTGCTCGGCATCGGGCTCGCGCTCGAAGCGCTCTTCGGCCGCCTGCCCGCGCCCTGACGCGGCCCGGTCAGCGCCGCAGGCTCAGCGAGCCGGCGTTGCGCTCACCCACACCCACGTGTAGGGATACTCCTTGCCGTTGCCGTGGCGCTCCCAGCGTCCCGTCGGCAGCTGGACCTCGGCCGCCGGCTCGGGCCGCGGAGTGGGCACGTAGGCCAGCGGTGGCGGCGTCGGCACCACGTAGATGACCGACGGCGGCGCCGGCACGATCACGGGGGGCGGCGGTTCGGGCGCGCCGTAGGACAAACCCAGGCAGCACGGGATCACCGTGATAGGCCGGTGCTCGAACGGCGGGCGGGGGCGCTGGAAGGGCCGCTGGGGCGTCCCCAGGCTGTCGGGGCTCATGCTGGACGTGGCCTGTTGCGCCCACCCGTCCGTGGGGGCCAGCCCCGCGAGCAGTGCCAGCCCGAGTGCCAAGAGCGTGTGGCTCATGGCGGCAGTGTACTCGCGCCTCGGGCGCGCCGCCACTTCATGGCGCGTTGCCGCTTGACAACGAGGGCGGCTGGCGGTTTGCTGGGGGGCGACGGAGGGTGAGGCGCCGCCGTCCGTCGTGTCGATAACCCAAAAGGAGATCAGGATGGAGAACACGCCACCCGGCCAGTACGGCGCGTCATCGGGCGTGAGTCTGGCCTGATGGCGCGCAAAGGACGCTGAGTGCACGACCAGATCCCGGCTATTGCCGGGACATGCCGCGGGATGATGGTCCCGCGCGCGAGAAAACCGAGGCCCGGCAGGCGGTTGACCGGTTCCGCCTCCGGGCCGCTTTTCTCACGGGCGTGGTAGGGGGAGGCGCTGCATGCCGCAGTGGGACCGCATCGACGTCGACGGATCCCCGATGCGTCTGTACGTGGGCACGCCCAGTCTGGGCCGGGCCTTTCCCGCAGTGATCGTGATCCAGCACGGGCCCGGCGTGGACAAGTTCATCGAAGACCGCGTCGAGAACCTGGCCCAGCACGGCTACCTGGCGATCGCTCCGGATCTCTACCACCGGCAGACCGAAGGCGGCGACATGATGTCCCGCATCGGCCGCCTGCGTGACCCTGAGGTGATCAGCGACGTCAACGCGGCGGTCAACTACGCGCGCCGTCTGAAGGACACCCAGCTCGGCGACGTGGGCATCATCGGTTTCTGCATGGGCGGGCGCGTCGCGTATCTCATGGCCGCGTCCAAGCCGGTGTTCAAGGCGGCGGGGGTCTTCTACGGCGGCAACATCATGAAGGCGTGGGGCGACGGCCCGACGCCCTTCGATCTGACGCCCTACATCCACTGTCCGATCGCCGGCTTCTTCGGGCAGGACGACACGAATCCCTCACCGGGCGACGTGGACAAGATCGCGGCACAGCTCGACAAGTATCGTAAGCCGCGCGAGTTCCACCGCTACGAGGGCGCCGGCCACGCCTTCCTGAACTTCACGAACCCGGTCACGTTCCGGGAAGAGCAGGCCCGGGACGCGTGGGAGAAGCTCATTCCGTTCCTGCAGCGGCACCTGCACGCGAGCCGCCAGACGCGCCAGCGGCTGGCCTAGCCCGGCTCAGGACATACTCGGGGTCGCCGACACTTCCGGCGCGGGGCGCGCCGACCCCCCACCCAGTGGATACGTCCGGAGCATCTCCTGGAAGAGCCGGCACCAAGGGCACTCCACTCCACCGTCCATCGTCGGGCAGGTGCATCGGCCTTCGAACTGATTGGCGATCGCGACAGCCTTCGCGCGAAGGTTCATGACCGGCCTCCGTTCTTGACGAAACGATAGTCCCGGCCTGTGACGCTCGGATGGCACGCGCGTGAAGAATGCATGACAGGTGCCAGCGACGACGTGAGCGCGAAGCCGGCGATTTCGCGCTGGGAGCCCTGCCGAGCCCGCCCGGCGCACGGGCTTTTTTACCGGGTCGAAACGTCTCGAAACGTGGCGTGCTGGACAGTCCAGCGCTCGAGGAGCTCGGGATCGGGCTCCTGGGCGATGCCGGGCACCGCGGAGGTGGCCACCTCTCCTCTGCCGCTCAGGACGATCTCCGGCTTGCCGAGGTCGTTGGCGTAGAAATAGGACGACGGGAAGATGTCGGCCGGATAGGTGAAGTTGGAGAGCGTAGCGAGCTCCGCGCAGATGGCACCGCCGACCGCGGTTTCCAGCATCCCCCCGACCCAGCACGGGATGCCATGCTCGGCGCACAGGGCCTGGATCTCCCGCGATTCGGTCAGGCCGCCCACGCGGGCCATCTTGATGTTGACCACCCGGCAGCTCCGGAGCCGGATGGCCGCCTGCACGTGGGCCAGGCTCTGGACGCTCTCGTCGAGGCACACCGGCGTCTCGATCCGCTGCTGGAGGTCGGCGTGGTTCACCAGGCTCATGCCGTCGTCGGCCAGCGGCTGCTCGATCATGGCGAGCCCGAAGCGGTCCAGCGCCCGAAAGAGGTCGGTGTCGGCGGGGGTGTAGGCGGCGTTGCAATCGATGTGGAAGGTGAAGCGCGGGAAGGTCGACCGCACCGCTTCCACCATGAACAGGTCCCAGCCGGGTCGGAACTTGAGCTTGATCCGGGGGAACCCGGCGTCGATGGCCCTCTGGATCTTCTCCATCAGAATCTCGAGCGAGTCCTGGATCCCGAAGTCGGCCCCGACCGCCACGCGGGCGGCCGTGCCACCCAGAGCGCGGTGTAGCGGCAGCCCGCGCCGCTTGGCGTCCAGCACCCACCAGGCGATGTCGAGCGCGGCCCGCGCGAACTGGTTGCCCTTGATGAAAGCCAGCCGGTCCAGCAGATCCCGCGCCGTCTCGATGTCCTGGCCGATGATGCGCGGGGCCATGTGCTCGCGCAGCGTGTGGAAGGTGGCGAGGGTGTGCTCGGCCGAGTAGGCCGGAATGTAGACCGGGCAGCTCTCGCCCCAGGCGTGCTGCCCGCCGCCTTCCATGCGTACGAGGATGGTGTCGGTGACGTCCTGGTCGGCGTACGAGGTGCGCCAGACAGAGGCCAGGGGCACCTTCACCCAGTGGATGTCGATCGCGTCGATCTTCACGGACGGGGCGGGGGAGGTGATCTCAGCGGGCGCGGGCGACGATGAAGAGGCGGCGGAACGGGAACAGGGTGCGCCCGTCCGCGCGCCGCGGGTAGGCGCGCGCCACCAGCTCCGCGTAGCGCGCCTCGAAGCGGCCGCGCTCCGGCTCCTCGAGCGCGTCGAGCAGCGGCCTGAGCCAGGTGCCCTTGGTCCACTCCTTGACCGGATCGGGGCCGTCGAGCACCTGGAGATACTCGGTCTCCCAGACGTCGAGGGTCGCGACCCGGGGCGCGAGGACGCCGTAGTAGAAGTCGGGGTCGCGCACCGGAGCCGGCCGCAGGAGCGGCTCGAGCCGGCCGCGCCACGGTCCGCCCAGGGCGGCCTCCGAGATGGCGGTGTGCGACGGAGCCGAGAAATTGCGCGGCATCTGCACGGCCAGCACACCGCCCGGCGCCAGGCCCGCGAGCAGCGCAGGGAAGAGCCGGCCGTGGCCGTCCAGCCAGTGGAGCGCGGCGTTGGAGTAGATGAGGTCGGCGGGCCGCGCCGGGCTCCAGGTGGCCAGGTCCGCCTGCTGCCACGTGATCGTGGGCGCTGTCGCCGCCGCCTTGGCCAGCATCGCCTGCGAGTCGTCCACGCCGGTCACGCGCGCCTCGGGCCAACGCTCCTTGATCAGCCGCGTGACGTTACCGGCGCCCGCCCCCAGGTCGTAGACCTCGCCGGGCCGCTCGAGGTCGACCCGGTGCAGGAGGTCGATCGCCGGCCGGAGCCGGTGGTCGGCGAACTTCAGATACTGCCCGGGGTCCCAGGCCACGCGCGGCATGATATCACTCGCGTTCCCGCCTTGACGGCTCTCCGTCCGGCTGGTATACAATCGACCACCCTTGAGCCAGGACGCGGGCTCGCGAATCCGGTTCAGGCGGCATCAGACGCGCTACCAGCACTTTGCCTTCGCCCGCCTCGGCCGCGACATCCGCGCTCTCGACGAGCACGCCGATATCCTGGCCGCGCTGCGGCGGCGCGACCTGGCCGCCGTCGAGACCTTGCTGCGGGCCCACCTGCTGCGCTTCTACCGCGAGATCGCCCCGCTCCTGCCCGTCGAGTCCAGTGCCGACGAGGAGCCGCGATGAGCCACGAGCTGGTCGTCCGCGGCGGGACCATCGTCACCGCTACGGGCTCTGTCCGGGCCGACGTGGGCGTTGACGGAGGCTGCATCGCCGCGATCAAGCCCTCCCTGCCGCGAGGGCGGCGGGAGATCGACGCGACCGGGCTGCTCGTCTTCCCGGGCGGGGTGGACGTGCACACGCATCTCGACGCCGAAGTCGGCGGGGTGCGGAGCGTCGACGACTTCGAGTCGGGTACCGCGGCCGCCGCCTGCGGGGGCGTGACCACCATCTGCGACTACGCCTGGCAGGCGCGCGGCCAATCGCTCACCGCCGCGGTCGAGACCTGGAAGGCCAAGGCGGTGGGCCGGGCCCACATCGACTACGGCTTCCACGTCATCGTCGGGGACGCGAGCGAGCGCACGCTGGCCGAGATCCCCCGGCTCGTCGACATCGGCTATCCGAGCCTCAAGGTGTTCATGATCAACGAGTTCGGCATCGGGGACGAGGCGCTCGTCCGCGTCCTGGACGCGGCGAGGAAAGCGGGCGCGGTCGTCAACGTGCACGCCGAGAACGGCGACATGCTCGACCACTGCACGCGCACTCTGCTCGCGGCGGGCCGGCGCGACCCGCGCTACTACGCGGCGAGCCGGCCCGCCCTCGCGGAGGCGGAGGCCACCCGGCGCGTCATCGACTACGCGGCGCTGGTCGACGCGGAGATCTACATCGTGCACCTCTCCTGCGCCGACGCGCTCGCGGCGGTGAGCGCGGCCCGCAAGCGCGGGGTGAAGGTCTGGGCGGAGACGCGCCCGATCTACCTGGCCCTCACCGAGGAGCGCTACGAAGTGGGCGGGACGGAGGCCGCGAAGTTCGTGGGCGCCCCCCCGCTGCGCACCGCGCGCGACCAGGCCGCGCTGTGGGAGGGCCTGCGCTCGGGGGACATCCAGGCCATCGGCAGCGACAACACCTCGTGGACGGTGGAGCAGAAGGCGGCGGGCGCCCGGGATTTCACCCAGGTGCCCTACGGGGTGCCCGGACTCGAGACCGAGATGCCGGTGATCTACTCGGAGGGCGTGAGCGGGGGGCGCATTTCGGCGCAGACCTTCGTGGCCGCCTTCTCGACCAACCCTGCGCGGATCTTTGGGCTCTACCCGCAGAAGGGCACGATCGCGGTGGGCAGCGACGCCGATCTGGTGCTCTTCGACCCGGCGCGCGCCGGCCTCGTGGACGAGCGGCGGCTGCATTCGCGGGCGGGCTACGACCCCTTCAACGGGTTCGAGCTCCGCGGGCTGCCCGTGCTGACGCTCGCGCGGGGCGAGGTCATCGCGCGCGACGGCCAGCTCGTGGGCCCGGTCGGGCGCGGGCGGCATCTGTTGCGCAATCGGAGCAAGACGGGCGCCTAGCGCCCGGAACTGCAGTGCACGGCTCTTCGGGAGGAATGGAGGCTCGGCAATGAGGTACATCGGCGGGACACTCGTGGTGGGGCTGGTGATGGTGGGGATACTCGGCATCGGGGCGGTGGCGCCGGCGCAGGCGGCCTGCGAGCCGGACAAGGTGGCCACCAAGTATCCGGGGCTGGCCGGCAAGATTCTGAAGGTCGGACTCGATCCGACGCTGCCGCCCATCATGTATCGGGATCCCAGCACTCCGAACAAGATCGTCGGGCAGGACCCCGACATGGTCGATGCGGCCATGAAGTGCCTCGGACTCAAGTACGAGCTGGTCGGGCTCGACTTCGGCACCCTCATCCCGACGCTGCAGGCCGGGCAGATCCAGCTCATCTGGTCGAACATCTACTACACGCCGGCGCGCGCCCAGGCCGCCGACTTCGTGATCTACGCCACCACCGGCACCGCGGGCATCGTGAAGAAGGGCAATCCGAAGGGCATCAAGACAATCGACGACGCGTGCGGCACGCGGGCCGCGCCCATCCTGGGGACGGTGGAGGACAAGGGCTTCCAGGACGCGAGCGCCAAGTGCGTGGCCGCGGGCAAGCCCGCCATCCAGATCACCCCCTACCCGAACGCGCCGGCCACCTCGCGGGCGATCGAGAACGACCGCGCCGACATCTCGATGTACGACTTGGTGCTGGTGGACCAGGTGGTGAAGAGCAACCCCGACAAGTTCGAGCGCGCGTTTTCCTTCCGCACCAACATCAAGATCGGGGTGGCGGTGAGGAAGGGCAACGAGGAGCTGGTGTCGGCCGTCAAAGAGGCCATCACCGCGCTGCAGGAGAACGGCACCCAGAAGGCGCTGCTGCTGAAGAACGGGATGGACCCCTCCCTGGCCATTCCCGTCGAGGTCGGCCGCTAGCGGCCCGCCGCGACCGGCAGCCCGAGCGCGAGCCCCGGGCACATGGAGGCGTTCCTCCAGTACCTGACGTTTCCCTTCCTGCTGGAAGGGTTGTGGCTCACGCTTCGGATCTTCCTCGCCTCGATGGCCGGCGGGCTCACGCTCGGCCTGCTGATCGCGCTGATGCGTCTCTCCCCGTACCGGGTGTTCTCGGCGCTGGCGTGGACCTACGTCTGGCTGCTCCGGGGCACCCCGGTGCTGCTCCAGCTCGTGTTCCTGTTCGACGCGCTGCCGTTCGTCGGCATCGTGATGCCCCCGATCACCACCGCGATCATCGGTTTCTCGCTCAACGAGGCGGCCTTCGCGGGCGAGATCATCCGCGGCGGCATCCTCTCGGTCAGCCGCAACCAGACGTTGGCCGCGGCCTCCCTCGGGATGGGTCCGCTCCTCACCCTGCGGCGCATCGTGCTGCCCCAGGCGATGCGCGCGATCCTGCCCGCCGTCGGCAATGACGCGATCAGCGTGCTGAAGGGTACGTCGCTGGCCTCGGTGATCGCGGTGAACGAGCTGACCCTGCGCAGCCAGCAGATCGTGGCCCAGAACTTCAGATTCTTCCCCGTCTTCGCCGCGGCAGGCGTGATGTACCTCGTGGTCACCACTCTGATCGCCGGCATCCAGTTCCTGCTCGAGCGGCGGGTGAGCCCCGACGTGGACCGGCGCCGCCGCCCCCGGAGGGAGACCGCGCTCGGCCGTTTCTTCGGGTTCCGCTTCCGTCAGCCCGATCCGGAGAGGGCGACCGCGCCGGCCGCCGCCTCCGCGGACATCCGCGGCGGCGCGGCGCGGGCCGCACGCGTCGATCTCGTGGAGCTGGTCGGGGCCCAGGCCGCGCGCACGGGCACCGACCTCCCC
>Ga0207646_10002703_pt1 | contig 20789 bp, 12 predicted proteins | sample KBSK5502metaG_FD_184343 | JGI IMG/M metagenome (GOLD analysis project Ga0207646, IMG submission 184343) | Corn, switchgrass and miscanthus rhizosphere microbial communities from Kellogg Biological Station, Michigan, USA - KBS K5-50-2 metaG... | ecosystem: Host-associated > Plants > Roots >...
GAGGCCGTCCAGGGGTATGGGCCAGCGAACCTGGTGGCGCTGCTGCGGCTGCTGCGCGGGGACCTGCGTGGGCTAGACCTGTCGCACCTGGCCCTGCGGGGCGCCTATTTGCAAGGGGTCGAGATGCAGGATACCACGCTTGCTGGAGCGAGGCTGCGCGAGTGCGTCTTGACCGAGACCTTCGATGCCATCACCGCGGTGGCCATCAGCCCGAGCGGACAGTACTGGGCCACGGGCGGTAGGCGGGGGAGAGTATGGGTGTGGCGAGAGAACGGCCACACCTTACATCTGGCCTTGCAGGCGCACACGGATGCGGTCTGGGCCCTCGCCTTTAGTCCGGACGAACGGACGCTGGCCAGCGGAAGCCTGGATGGCAGTGTCAAGCTCTGGGAGGTCGAGAGTGGGATCGCACTTTGGTCAGGCTTGCAGACCATGGGTATCGACTGTCTGGCCTTTGCTCCGGATGGAAACGTGCTTGCCAGTGGGGGACATGACGCGACTCTGCGGCTGTGGGAGGCGAAGCTGGGCACGCCCCTGCAGGACGTGCCGCATCCTGGCCCGTTCACCTCGCTGGCCTGGAGCCCGGATGGACGCCTGCTCGCCAGTGGCGACCTCGCGGGCACCATTCGGCTGTGGGAGATCACGTCCCGCGGGAGAGCCGCCTGCGTCGAGATCCTGGCCGGGCATAGCAGTTGGGTGCGCGGACTGGCCTTTGCTCCCGACGGCACCAGCCTGGCGAGCGCGAGCTGGGATGGCAGCGTCAAGCTGTGGGAGTTGGGAGAAGGAGGCCGCCTGCGCCTGCGCCAGACGCTGGTGGGGCATACCGAGCAGGTGAATTGCGTGGCGTGGAGTCCGGAGGGAGCCACGCTGGCCAGTGGCAGCAATGACCGCACCATCCGGCTGTGGGAGGCCCAGGAGGGACGCACGCGGCTGGTGTTCTCGGGCCATAGCGGCGTGGTGGAAGGCCTGGCCTTCACCCCTGACGGCGGCAGCCTGCTCAGTGGCAGTGAGGATGGGACGATGCTGCTGTGGGAGGTGGAGCGGGGGCTGTGTGTGCGGGTCATCCAGGGATACGCGCCCACCCTCTATGATCTTGACTGGAGTCCCGATGGCAAAGAGCTCGCCAGTGTCGGTTCCGATACCGAGGTCTGCCTCTGGGAGGTGGAGGGCCGCAAGCCGCCTCGTGTGTTGCGCGGCCATACATGGACAGTGTACGGCGTGGCATGGCGTCCCGATGGACACGTGCTCGCCACGAGCGGGTGGGATCGGAGCATCCGGCTGTGGGACCCAACCACAGGATCCTGTGCCCAGATCCTGAGGGACCTCGACCACCCCGACACCAACTTCTTCGGGGTGGCCTGGAGTCCAGACGGGAAGCTTCTGGCCTGCGGCACCGTGCTGCAAGGGGTGCGCGTGTGGAATGTGACCACCGGCTCCCAGCGTGGGGTCGGACAGGCGCACGCCACCTGGATCTTGCGCGTGGCCTGGAGCCCGGATGGCACGCGCCTGGTCGGCGGTGGGGAAGATGGCCACATCTCGGTGTGGGAGGCCTCCGAGGGCACGCAGTTCCTGCGGCTCTCGGGACATCGCGGGCCCGTCCGGAGCGTGGTCTGGAGCCCCGACGGGAGGCGGCTGGCCTCCGGTGGTGGCAGAGAGGGCGGGGAACTCTTCGTGTGGGATGCCCACAGTGGGGAGCGCCTGGCCGCCCTGCAGGGGCTGGCGAGTGTGCTCGATGCAGTCGCCTGGCATCCGGTCGGGGATCGGCTCATCAGTGGAGGGAGTGATGGCAGACTGTGCTGGTGGGACCTGCAGAGCGGAGCGTGCCTGCGGATGCGAGAGGCCCATGAGGGGACGGTGCAGGCCCTCAAGGTGAGCCCCGATGGCAAAAGAATCGCCAGTTGCGGCGATGATGGGGCCATCAGGCTCTGGGATGTGCACAGCGGCGAACCCCTGCGCACCCTGCGCCGTGACCGGCCCTACGAGCGCCTCACGATCACGGGCATCCGGGGTCTGACCGAGGCCCAAAAGGCGTCGCTGCGCGCCCTGGGGGCCCTGGAGGACGAGGCGGATGAGGAGAGCCGCCGCCCCGAGCAGGCAGCCGAGCTCTAGCCGGGGCGAGTGGCCCTGCTGAGCGAAATGCGTGCCCCCAATGACCTTGAGAAGCCGCACTAGACTCCTCTGATAGATTTTTGCACGAATCCTAGGCCTGCCTCTATCTCTTGCGCTTGAGAATACTGTTTGCTTATTATAAACTCATGACAGAAAGTACCAAATCTGGACCGAAAATGCCTCATTGCGCCGCCACCCTGAGTTTCCACGTCGTGAGCATGCTCACGACGTGGAAACTCAGGGTGGCAACGAGTAGATGCTTCCTCGCTCGCACGTTGTAGAAACGCTATTTCCGTTGATTCCACAACGATGATTAACTGCCAAAACTGGTTCGTTGTGGACGTTGTGGAATGCCTCTCTTGCGGTCCAGATTTAGGAGATTCCGTCAAGGCTTTTCTGTCATGAGTCAAAATACCTCGGTAAACAAAAGTTTTCTAGGATCATATTCTAAGATCCACTCCTTAACAGAATTCCTACTCTTGAAATTCCCAAAGGTTCATTTCCCGCTCTTGTACTCTCTCAGCCGCCCTATTCTCAACCACTTCGCGTATCCTCCGCTGTGCCTCTTCACTGACATCGAGCCTTGTCACAGGATGTTTTACTCTCTGTTGAGAGACCGGTGCTCTTGTGACCCTTTCGCTCGTATAGAGCGTTATCAAGTCCTCTATGTCGAACCAGGTGCAGCCCTTAAATTCTTTCTGGTCCTTTTCAAGTAATCTGCAAGCCTTTATCGGTGGAACTCCCTGAAGAACCATGTAAATTTGGTCCACGGCTCTGGGATCATAAACGATGGGAGTACTTCGACTCCTCTTATTCCTTGTATGAGCTTGTTCAAACCGCTGGTTTTGAATGACCTCATCAAGCGAATAAAGCATATTACGGAAGTAAATTCCTTCGGAGATCGCAGATGCTTCTGCTTCAGAAAGGAGGTTGCGGCGCGCAATATCTAGAGGGATTACACGGAGCATGCCTGGGCGGTTTCGAATACCCCATTTCCACAGGTCGCGAGGATATGGTTTAACGCTATCAGCGATCATGTCTCTATCCAAGTAATCGTCACTTAAACGGTGCGCTTGATTATGTTCGATGACGCAGTAGATCATCAAACGATGGAAATCATAGAGCGTGAGGCATGCATCGAGTTGGTATCCTTTCTGCCGAGACTCGGGAAGATTGTTAACAGACCGCGGCTCCCAATGAATCACTCCGTCTTCGAGGATCGGAATGCTGCGCCTAAAGGTTTCCTTCCAGCCTGAACAATCTAGTGCCATGTTAGAGACCTCAATGCCCAAAGTGCCTGTCAGGTTATGCGCTTGATTAGAGAAGAGTTCATCTCTACTGGGAAGAATGGCCTTTGGAAGATGTTGACAAGGCCAATCATCTTCGGTGATATCGACACCATACTCCTTGCAGAAAGCGACCTTATCATGAGCCGCATTTTCTAGGGCTAGCATAGCTCCTTCCCAATGCGGCCCATCGAGGCTAACACTCATCCCGACGATCAGATCCGAAAAGAGATCGACAACGATATACATGACAGGCCGCCCGAGTATACGACGACGATCGAGCATACTGACAAGGCAAATATCTCCGATTACCGCATGGATTCCAAACAGGAAACCAGGGCCAGGAATCATTTTCCGTAGAGATCCAAGATCAGATCTTCCTCCCATGTCTGACGTATGTAAGCCTTCAGATGCAGCAATACCGTTCACGGGATCATATTCCTTTCTGTACCAGTAGCGATACTGATTCCAGGTAGGGCGTTCACTGGCAGGCGGCAATAGAGGAACAAACTTTCCATTCCGTAGCTCTGTTCCTTGATGAAAGAAGAGAGTTAGAATATAGTCGAATGCCCTTATCATAGATTTTCTTTCGGTATGCCCGTAAAACAGCTCAGTGCCACGGCGGAAATATTCCTTGATCGTGTCATCAATGTTGATACCTGTAGCAACTCCTGTAAGTCTTGCGATATTGCTAGGTCTGCCTCTTTTAGGAGTTTTGTGGTCCAGATTCTGACGCTCCTTCCCAGATACATCATCAGGATCAATTTCGGGGAGAAGAGCATTTTTCATATGCCCTCTTTGCCAGTAACGGCGCAGGCACGTGCAGATCCATTGTTTCGAGCACCCTGTCCTTTCCACTGCGGTTTGCACAAGCAGATCGAGTGTGGGTGACTGGAAGATCGCTCCATTATCAGGCACTCCTGTCTTCTCTTGCTGAGGAGCGACAATATCTGCTATTACCCTCCATGCCTTCTCTCTTTGCTCAATATCGGATAATGTAAGAGCCATGTCAGGATGGCGCAAGTACTCATTCATATCCGTATCTAAAAGGTGGATACTGCCATCAGTAATATGGCGCTCAAGGAATGAACGTTCTATAAAGGATGGCCATGCTTGCTTATCTGTCACGTCAATCGTAACAAGACAATGTCCTGCATCCTCGATCCATAGAATTCGTTCAATGCGTGCTCCTTCATTATTCCATTGAAAGAGCTGATTGATGCATAGATTCATGTAACTCTTCCTCCTAATGCTGTTAGTTATTTGATCCCTGATTATAAATGATCAGGTCGGCTTGAGAAAAACTTTCCAAGTACATTTTCGGACGCCCATGCCCACATTTTGCTGTGTACATGGGCATCGGTAAACGATCATCTGCTCTCAATGGAGGATTTGACTATCACAACGAGAGAGGCAAATCCAACGCTTTTAGAGTTAGCATAGCATTATCAATAGCCTTTCTTACCCTTTGTGATTTCATGTAATTTTCTGCACCTGTTTGCTTGATAAAAGCCTCTCGTTTTGGCAATATGTGCTCCTCTTGAATATATCTCTCTCTTACCCAGCAAATTCGTCGTATCACAAATTCCTCGGGTGATTCGATGACACTATCAAGCGCCTGTGCAGTCAGAGGGAGCTTTCCATCAGCAAGATACCGTTTAATCGAATTACCTTTCTCTATTCGTCTCAGTATCGCAGCCTTGGTAATCTTTTCAGGTAAATCCTTTGATTTTTTCAGTTGTAAGGCTATTTCTGTTACCACCTCTGCATTCCGCTTATCTAGCTCGTTCCAGTCCAAAATTGGTTTTCGTATTTGTCTAAGCTTCGGACTGGGTGGCCGATGTTCCTTCTGCCAGGCTCTATCATGCCTATACAACCATTTATATATCTTTGGGAATTTTTTACTGATTGCCTCTGTCCCGATTTCGGGATTCTCCTGTATTGCGCTTATCCATGACATTCTATAGCTTTCTCGTTCCTTGTCGCTGATTTGCTCTCCATATAGGTGAACTTGCAGTTTTTGGCTCGGCTGGAGAACTTGACCTCCTGGCCTGGGAAATGAGAGACCAAGACGAAAAGCATGGCATTGTATTGCATGCGCATGCAGCCCGAGGCGTCGTGCTAAATCTACCTGACTTATAGTAGGATCTCCCCAGAGCTTTCTGAGGGCTCCTTCCCACACATGTCCGACAGCTAAAACTTTAACAGCCTTGAAACTATCATCTTCGCCAGTATCGTTTCTTATCCGAGAATAAACAAAGCCACATTCACATGTGAACACGCCTTTAGGCCTATCATCGGCAGAGGAGGATATAGAACAATCCTGTATTACTCGCTGCCTATAATGTGGGCTCGTCAAATTGAGACAAGGCCAGGGTCGATCTCCGAATGGATTCGGCAGAATTTGATTACGAGGACTTGAAAGGCCAACAAATGTCTCAATAGAGTGTCCTAAAAAATGTATTAAAAGCAAATGATAGAGAGGATGTGTTCTATGATCTCTGTTATATAAGACTCGATATAGCCAGTTTTTGTTTTCGTGTTCAGGCAGCTCGCAAGAAAGCATTTGAAGGAAATGAACTGGATAGTATGCCTTTAATTGCCGCATCAGCGCAGGTATATCGAACTTCCGATGAGAGGCGCGGTTGACAAAGCCGCGATCAGTAAGAAGCATAAAGTATCTTTGGTCAAAGAAATCAAGATCACAAGACAGGTCACGCTGGATTAAGATCCATGCAACATCGATGGCAATATTCAATAAGGCAGCCTGACAAAAATCAGAGGTGTCTACTATAGTTGGAGAAGGTGGATCCACTATGCTTTCTGCAGCGAGAAAATCGGTCTCGAAACCCACACTCAGTGCATTTTTACTGATCTTTTGCAAAATGACTCTATGGATTGGGCAGACCTCTACTCCGGGAGCTTGGTGTACGCGATGCCAATAGCATTCTCCCCAACGATTTTTGTCCTTGGTAACACATACCGGACAAAAACGAAGGTCTTCTGCTCCAGGCAAAGGAATGCTACAAGCAGTAAGACCCGATCGTGCATAAGCGATCGATCCATTTTCCCCTATCATATCTTCCTTTATAGAGAGAATGCGGTCCTGAAAAAGGAATAGGCGAAAAAGTGGAAAGAGGGTGTGGTCATCAATCAGCTTATTAACCGAATAGTTTTGGCTAGGTGGCAGATTAGCCACAAACGTTCCCAGGCGGCCTGGCAATGCTATCGTTGCTACAACAAACTGTTCACCAAAGAGGTCTCTTGCGACCGCACTTTTTGTTGTGTATTTCATCCTTTCTCTGTACCTTGCGCAGATGCTGTAAAAGATCTCATCTGGGTAGGGATCAGGAAAACAAGTAAGCATCTTTACCTTCCTTCTCAATATCTCAAATCAGATAATTCCTTGTTATTGCGATATCTCCTCTAAGTGGCAATTTGAAACGACTTCATTGTCTCATCAAGAATAGTCCTCACAGGATATTCTGACGCTATTCTCTCGATACCGGCCTTTTTGATCAATTCATACCGCTTAGGGATTATATACGCTTGACGAAACTGCTCAGCTGTCCACTCTAGGCGCCGGATGGCGAATGCCTCACGGGTCTCAACGAGGGTCTCTAATCGCTGCGCTGTCATCGGAAGCTTACCCAGATGCTGCTGTAAGAGTGATAGCTGACCAATATCTCTGCCAATTGCAGAGAGGGAAATCCTTGAGGGCTTTCCCGAGGTATTTCTGAGACGTTTCGCAGAGGCCTCAACGAGTTCCGCAAGTTGTTGATCGCGACCCGACCAATCCACGAGAGAGTTTCTTTGCTTGTTGCGCGTTATTGATAAAGGACGATGTTCCTTTAACCAAACGGGATCATTTCTATATAGCCACGTGTAAATACCTGGGACCATCGATCTGAGAGCCTTTATCCCTATACCTGGATGATTCTGCATTGTGGTAATCCACACCGCCCGCTGGCTTTCGATCTTCTCCTTTTCCGGAGTTCTTTTTCTTTGGGGAGAAAGTTGTCGTGCTTCATTCAACGGTGAGCTCTTACGGACCGGCCGTGGGAATGAAAGCCTCATTCTAGCAGCTTGACGTTTAATCGTAAGCGGATCAACGTCCAATTCGCGAGCGATCGCACGAAGGCTCAGCATTTCATTCGCCCATAATTGGCCTAGCTTCCTTTCCCAAACCGGTCCAAAGGCATCGATTCTCCCCCGCTTCCATCGGTCTTCTGCTGATGTGTCTGGTCCGGTACGAGAGTATATAAAGCCGCATTCACAAGAAAATGTACCTATCGGTTTTCCACTTACAAAGGAGCTATAGGTGACCTTGCATAATTTTACTTCAGGCTCCAAATAATGGACACAAGCGGGGTTGAGGCAAGGCCAAGGACCGATACCAAAGGGTATATCCTCAGTTGGGAGACGAAAAAAGGTCTCAGCAGTCTGTTCCAAACAATGAATGAGTAGGAGATGATGAAGCGGATGCTGAGCACTATCAGGTTTGCGTGCTAATCGTTCAAGCCAGTTATCTCCAGTGCGATCGTCCAACTCGCATTGTAGCAGATTCAATAGCTCAGGAGCATACATATTCTTGAACTTTGAAAGTAGTGCACTCCGATCAACTCTGCCCCGATAGGTTGATAAACCTAGGTCAACAAGCCTCCAATGATATCGCCTTTGTAACAATTTGAGGTCTTGTGAGAGATTTCGCTGATTCAGTAGCCACTGCGCATCGAGTGTAAGGGCGAAAAGTATCTCAAACATTTGTTTATTTCTCTGGAATTGTTCCGTTTTCAGTAATGATTCCTTGATTGCGCTTTCTGCCGAGATAAATTCATATCGAGTTTTCACATTTCGCGCACGAGCTGAGCTGTTTTTTACCCAGGTTTTATGTAATGGGCATACTTCGACGCCTGGCACTTGATGAATACGATGCCAGTAACATTCACCATATTTGCTGAGGTCTTCTTCTACACATTGAGAACAAAAGCGCAACCACTGAGGAAGAGGAACACGACTTGCCATAAGGCCTGCGCGCATATGAACTGCAGGCCCGTTATCACCACGCATATCCTGACGAAGGCGGGAGTGCCTCTCTGGAGGGAGAAATGGAGCAAAATAGGGAAGCAATGTGTGCTCGTCAAGAATGCGATGGACATTGAGACTACAATATTGAGGCAACTGTGTGATGAAATAATCTAGATGGCTTGGCAAACTAACGCACGCTATCGCACTCCCTGTACCGAAGAGCTCTTCTACAACAGAACGCCTGTTCTGGTATTGTAACCGCTCTGAAAAACGAGCGCAGATACTATAGAAAAGTTCATCAGGATATGGATCGGGCCAGCAACAAATCATTGGTTTCCACCTTTTGTCTGATTTCCATTTTTCGAAGAAGCGAGATAGCCGGTCTTACGCAGGAGGTCATATACAGGTTTATCAAGCTTACGTCCTTGAACAGCAAGCTCTGCTAGCGAATCGACTACCTTTGTCCCAGTTTGTTCTAGTGATGCATCTGTGACTTTTTGCTCTGATTGAGTAGGGGATGCTGGTTTCTGTACCAAAGACCCATCTTGCTCATTGGGAGCTGGGACATTTTCGCCTTGAGAGTCGTTGGTTTTGATACGAATAGGGGCAGGTTTGGAACTTTTTGTAATCACTCGTAAGAGTGTATCAAAATCAACAGGTAAGACGTCATCGACCTTGTATAGTTCCAGTATGTCACCGCTCTTCAATGCGTCTAAGATGGGTCTGACCATTTGAAGACTGTCACGGGCCACTGAGCGAATAACACTGGCTGTAATGGCTTCTTCCCCTCTGTCTATAGCTCTTGCCTGAGCAAGCATATAGACCTTGACTGCTAGATCTGTAATTCCCTGGGTAACATCATAGAGTGTATGACTGAGCCGAGGAGTAAGAGGACGGTCTGTTTGTGTGTACTGGTATCTCCACAGCGACTCGAGAAACAGCTTCCAAGTGTCGTCTCTCCTCATACTATCCCAAATAAAATCTCCTAGCCCTGCACCCCGGCGGGCCATGCGAAACTCACTGCTCAGCATGGGCCTCGCTTAATAGGTTCCGACAAGAATAATAGGCATGCCCACCTTATTGATAAGTTCTACGAAAAAGCTGAGCATCTGTTCAAACCCACCACTCTTGGCAGCGCTTAAATGCTGGATCTCATCGATTACAAGAACGCCTATGCTATGCAGCGATGCCAGCCGAGCCATATTTTTTTTCATCTCATTGACGGTATCGTGACCATGGTGCGCATAATTCGCAACGTAATTCGTTCCAAAAAGATCGTCCAATGCCTGAAAATAGTTGAGGCATAATCCTTTGGTTGAGCCGTCGGAGGGACACTCAAGCTTCAGCCAGACGAGTTGGGTATGGCTAAAATCCTCACCTCGATAGTGATGATGGAAAATGACCTGAGGATAGAGTGTAAGAAGATGTCCAAGCGTCACACTTTTCCCCACGCCACTAATACCTATCACGGCCAGGCCAAGAGCGGTAGATTGCAGGTTACTAAATAGGGACTTCTGAGTCAATAAAGCATCGATCCGTGCATCGATATCGCGGTAAAAACCGTGCAAACTCGGATTTCTTGCTTCGTATCCAAGGCGAATCATTGATGAAAGAATCTGCTCAAGGTCCAGACATCTTGGCAGCACCTCAAAGAACTTGAGAACATTTCGTATCAAGTGCATACGAAGTTCTGGTCGCCAGTGGCGATGCGCTTCCTGATAGCCTGGATAGTATTGGAGCATCTCGATTACTTGTTCTTTCGACCAAATCGGTGGCAGCGCCTCAATAAGAGGGTTATTTTGATAATCGGGGATCTCCGGATCGTTATACTCAGCCTCGACCATGCGTCCTCTCAGCAGAGGAGCTGGCTGCCAGTTGCTTTTATCCATTAGCCTTACCTTCTTCCTCTTGTGATTTAGCTCACTTCTTTTTGTGGATATCGAAATAATAACCGTCCAAGCGAGGATTCCTCGCTTCGTATCCGAGACGGAGCATTGATGAAATACGCTCCCCCAGGTCGATGTGTCTGGGTATTGTCTTGAAGGATTTCATCACATTTCGTATGAAATGTAAGCGCAATTCTGGTGGCCAATGACGATACGCTTCCTGGCTGTCTGGATAGCACTGAAGCATGTCAATTACTTGTTCCTTCTCCCTAATTGGTGGTAGGGCCTCAATAAGAGGGTTTTCCTGATAATCAGGGATGAGAGAGTCGTTATACTCTGCAGCTATTATGCGGAACCTTATAAAGATTGGTGCAGACCTCCATGTACTCCTATCCATTAGTCTTGACTTCCCTTTCTTGTGATTTCGCCCACTTCTCCTCTCGCAGCCTTCGAATAGCGTCAAGGGGTTGATCTGGGGGAACATAGCTGCTCTCCGATTCCTCAACCTGGCCTTCTGATGCTAGGGTGTCTGATTGAGTAGATGCTGCCTTCTCTTTTCCCGGCGCCCATGCATACTTCTCTGCCTCATCATCCCTTTCGTTTTGCCTGTTTCCCTCGATATTGTTCAGATGGGCGGCTTTGCTCATTCCTTTTGTCGCCTGCGCCGTCTTCTCCTGAGCATGCTTGACGATGCTATCGATCTGGGCATTAAACTCTGCCTCGGCCTGGTATTGCCGTAACCGCGACGCCTCTTCTGCCTGCTTTTGCAATTCGAAGTAATCAAGTATTTCGAACCAATCACGGCCTTGATATCTCGCTCGTTCTCTTTCCACCAACTCGCAGGCTTCCGGCTTCCCTTCTTTGTTCAGCGGCTTCCCTTCCTTGTCGAGAAGGTATATCGTATCAAGCTTGCGGGGATCGTAGGCCACAGTCACCGGCATTCTTCCTCGATTGCGTGCCTTTACAAACCATTGTTCCTTGATGGCACGTTCGCAGGTATAAAAAACTCCCTTAAAATAAATGCCAAATTCGGTAACCGAACCGGGTTCACGGGGAAGAAGTTTAAATTGGATTACTTCATCCTCCTTTTTCCGCAAATGGCCAGTTCGATGAGTTACACCCCAGTTCCACAAGTCGATGGGATACGGCTCGACATGGTCTGTGATCATGAACTCGTCCATGTCGTACCAGTCCATGCGGTGGTGATTGTTATGCTTGAGAATACAGCGAATCATCATCTCCCTGAATTCAGGAAGCGTTAGGCAGGCTTCCAGGCGATAATCTTTGTCGCCGCGCTCACGTTTCGTATAAACAGCTCCTGGTTTCCAGTGGATTACGTCGTCGCTGATGATGCGAAAGTTCTGTTCGCAAATCGCTTTCCAATCACAACGGTAAGGGGACGTATTGGATACATCGATATCCAGGGAATCGACCAGATTTGTGGAGTCGTATCCTTCCAGTTCGCCTCTATCTCCCAGAATCGCCTCTGGCAAGCCATGACTCGGCCACATATCTTCAGTAATGTCGATGCCGTATTCCTTACAATACGCGACTTTATCAACTGTCGCATTGTACAGCGCAAGCATCATGCCAAGCCAGCTCGGCCCCTGCAGGCTCACACTGAACCCAACGATTACCCGCGTGACGACATCGATAATGACGTAAATAACTGGTCGGCCGATAAGGCGGCTGCGGTCGCGCGAACTGACGAGATGTATGTCCCCGATCGTCGAATCACCCTGGTAAAGGGTGCCAGGACCCCATGCCAAGTGCGTTGACTCACCAAGGATAGCTCTGTGGCGCAAGGCAAACCTCCGCTCACCTTCGCGTGAGATTAACAATCGCGTGAGGTCATCGTACTTCTCGTGGATATACCTGAACTGGAGAAAGCTTGGGAGTTGATCGGCTGGTAGTAAAATAGGGACAAATATTTTCCCATGGGGTCCGTCTCGCACGTCAAGAGTGCTGAAATATGTTTCCAGTGTTCTCTGGTGAGCATTTGGTAACGTTTTCTCCTTGCCGCTCACATAGAATTCTTGATAGCCACGAAAAAGTTTGCTACGTACATCATCGGTCAGAATTATCCCAGCAGGGGTGTTTCCTGTTCGCGCCAGGGCGCTTGGGCGGCCCAATTTTTGGTCTTTTCCTACTCGTTCCTGCCCCGTTGCTCCGCACTCACGAAAGAACGGTAAAAGAGCGTTCTTCGTTTGCCCCCCTTGCCAATAATGTCGCAAGGTGTCATAAATAAAGCCTTTTCTCTCCTTCTTCTCATCTTCCTCTATCTTCTTCCTCGCCAGATCCGCAATCAGCATGCCGCGCTGGTGTGGGTCAAACAGTCTGCCGCTTTTATCTTTTACAAGTGGCTCAATGGCTGCCCAAGCCCTATCTCTATGCTTTTGACGCATGATTCGGCGCTTCTCTAAGCGCTTATTCTCTAAGGACTGATCATTGTGAAACAGTAAAACTGCCCAGGGATCTGAATTGACAATGCTTGCGCTCTCCGTCTCCAATGCGGATTCAATCTCTTCACGCGTTTTCCATACAGGAAGAGCATGCTTATTCTTTCTGTCAATGTCAATCGTCACCAATAAGTCTCCTGAAGGGTCTATCCACAGGATACGCTCTGTGCGAGTCTTCCCCATATCGAGGCAATACTCCAGGAGCATATTTGTACACAAGGCTGTGCTGCGCATGGGTAGCTCTCCTTAATAGGATTCATTCAAAAGGATCAGTCTGTTACCAGGTTGAATAGGAGTGAACATATCTATCTTCCATTGCCTCGTTGCCAGGAGGTGGTAGGCGATGGTGAGGCATGTTCCAGGTTCGAGACGCAACCGCTCATCACACTCCAAAGCAACATAGCTCAGGGAACATTTACTTTGCAGGACTTCAGAGGTCATTATAGCAGCCGCCTCTCGAATAGTTGCCTCGGGGAGAGCGACGCGATCTTCGATCGTCAAATGTTTGTGGAGCTTTTGAACATTTCGGGCAAGAACGCGAGATATTTCGTGTTCTGTGACTATAGCCCAATCAATATCCCGTCTCGCCCAATATCTACGTTCTATTTCCAGCTTTTCTAAAGTGCGTTGTTTTTCTAAATCCTTGGCGTATTTAAGCGTTCGCGCTTGATCATACGTGTTGAGTCCCTCGGATATTGTAAGGACGAAATCAGTTGTCAATACGACGGGGATAACAATACCTCGTTTCGTTGGATGTGGAACGCTTGGGTGGCGAATGTCGCACTCCTCCGCTATAGCCAATGTTTCTTCAAGCGGCAATAAGGGATACTGCTCTCGTATATCGATCACAGAAGGATCCCAATCCTTAATAAGCTGGTAATCGTGTTCAAAATCACTTAATAGATGGTGGGGTCTTCCTGTCTTCCACCCCTTTGTTCGCCAGGCCCGACCTCTGGAGGGCACATCGTGTGTATACACCCAGGGTTTATATTTGGTGCCTCTACCTTGTCCACGTCCTTCCTTCATTCGTTTGTCTGTAGTCGACTCACTATATCTTCTCGGACGTTTAGCCATGCATGTCCTCCAATTTGTTAAAATCCCTGATGGTATTACCACAGGAATAGTTACCAAAAGCGGTGATAGTAATAAATATTGGATATCTAGCCCTGCTCCTAGCATATTTTTGTACGGCTTCTTCTCGCAGAGTCATGTTGGTTCTGCCTGGTTGTCATGCACGTTCGACCTCGTAAATTCCACGCTTACCCTCGCACTTCCAAACTATTAAGTTCATGAAGCAGGAATATAGCATTTTTGGGAAAGAATGAACGATAAACCCTAGGGCTGATTCCAAGCGGCTCCTACATTTGGTTCGTAATCAACCTTTAGCAGTAAAATTCTACCAACGAAAGATCTGTGTTGACCTAATTTCCCAGTTTTATTTTGGCGATGTTTAAGAGTCGATCGAAATCACACTTAAGTGGAATAGCGATCAAGCTACCGTCAAAATGGAGAAAAGCCAAATAATTCTCCTGCTTTTGGCCCTACGGACCGGCAGATGACGAAACGGATTCATCCAGGAATGTGCATGATCCACAACTCAGCTCAATAGCAGAACATGAAACTTTCAACTAGTGCATCCATTCTGAGTATAGCAGAACGGACCCGTATAAATGCCTGTCAGATTGCCAATTTTTTGGGGAACGATGGTGAAAATAACTCGGAACGGTTCCGAGAATTTTTCAGGATGCTCCCTTGCTTAGGGACTGAGAGGACTTAAAGCTTAAGCTTAGCAATGCTTCTGGCTATGTTTCAATTATTGATTGACTTAAATGACCCCACACATAAATGAGACCCCTAGCTGGCTAGTGTTGCCAAGCGGCAAAGTCTGCTATGATCCTTTCAATTACAAATGGAGGCAGTGGCAAATTGTAATGCGTTTGCAAGTGAAAGAAGTTGCTGTGGGAAAGGCATTCGTATGGATCAACTCCAAAAAGATGCTGACGTGGCATATAACACAGTGTCAATTACTCGATGTTGGCGCGATATAACCTCCTAATGCTTTCGTCTTGAAAACGATCTGAACCGGAATATGAAACGAATAGAAAAGCAACATCCAGGGATGAAGAAACGAAGAAAGAGGAAGAGTGCACAAAAACAGTCTGTACCATTCGCTTTACTCCAGAGAAGAAAGCGATCATCCAGGCGCCTTGTCAGCGCCACTTTGAGGAATATCATCAAATGTTACTGCTCATTGAGCCAATCTAGGACGAAGAGAAAAGGAGAGACATATGGTGGAACAAGAGCAAGGAAGCCTTATTAATCCCTCAGCCCAACTAGATGCCAGGTGGTTCAAGATCTACCAGCCTATTGTGTCATTTGATCTCTTTACCTGGCTCGCCCATGCTGGTCCGTTCACCGATGATGAACAACGGGAGTGGGATCAGCTCTTTGGTCGAGAAGACGATGAGGCCAGAAAACAGATGGCCACCATGATGGCAACATCGCGCGATCGAGAGTTGGCGCTTGCGCTCGAAGAGCAGCGAGAGCCTTTACTGCTCTATCCCGCCATTTCCATTGACACCATTCGCCAATGTATCAAGGATCTCCAACAACTGGCTTGGGAGATTTACACCGCGGAGCAGAACCGCGTCGTGCAGCAGTTGTATCTGGATGCCATCGAAGAGCAACTCGACGTTCTTCTGATGGTGGAGGCGACCTACTATGGTGATGCCAATGCATTTGCATACTATAACTACAGTGTTTATCCAATACCCTCTCCCCCGGAGATGGATGTCGCCCTCGGTCACCTGTTCAAGCAACTTCGTCGTGGCCTGAAGTGCCCCGAAACAGCTGCCATCAGTACTCATCTCCTGGAATACCTCCAGCAACGACAACTGCTTCCCTCGCCCGAATTGCTAGAGGACAATGGTGATGAGGACGATCAAGGTGCAATACAGAGAGGAAAGCAGGAAACGTCATCCCTCCAAGAGCAGGTCACCTTTCCTGCGCCGACGATCAAGCGCTTTTTTGAAGCAGTACTGCACGAGTATCACCTGGATCACTGGCAGGTGCTGATTGATCCTGCTGCCCTCGTCACACGCGTGGAACCGCAGATCCAGGCGATTCTTTTGCCGGAGACACCTGTCTCATTCGACAAAGCTCTGTATCTGCTATCCCACGAACTGGAGAGCCACACCCTACGCTATGTGGCAGGAGAGCGCTCTGCACTCGCGCTGCTCGGTATCGGAACAAAAGGCTATTTAGCTACCGAGGAGGGATTGGCGCTCTATGCTGATCTGATGACAGCCAGGACCCAGAATCCTCATGCACCGGAGAACATTCCCTGGATGGGAACCCTTGCCACCGGCCTTGCCTGCGGCGCGCGCCTCTCTTCTGGAGTCAAGATTCCAGCGCACTCATTTCGTTCGCTGTTCGTGTTCCTAGAACAGTACAACCTTCTCACAGGAGTGTTGAATGGCACTGCTCATACAATCGAAGCTGCAAAGGAGCGGGCTCGCGCCCTTGCTCTCACCCGATGTCTCAGAACATTCAGAGGAGTACCAGATCTCAATCATCATGGTATCTGCTCCGTGAAAGATAACTGTTACGTACAGGGGTATCTCGCGATCAAAGACGCAATTGCTCAGCAAGGAGAAGAAGTGCTCACACGGTTGATGGTTGGAGCGGTGGCCCTTGAGCAACTCGATGATCTAGCTGCGCTCGGGATTGTCACCCCTGCACTTCGTCCCCAATGGTACGCACGCGATCCCAACTTGTATGAGAACATCACCTCGCTCATGCAAGAAGGCGATCAGCAGCAGATTCAACATGAGTAGGATATCTCTTGACTCTGAAGTGAGTAGAAGAGAGGCGCAAACCTTTCCTACTGCTGTGTTCCTGAAAGGCGATAAGAAAAGAGGCGGCGATAATGGCAGTGATCTGATGGCGGGGACGTCCCCAGAGCCAGGTGTTGGCTCAACAGTTGAGCTGAACGGTCGCCACGCGAGCGGCCTGCTCAATCTCATCGGATTAGCAAAGCTCTCCCCCGCATAGGCATCTCGCCGGAAGAGGCGCCATCAGCCACCCGGGCCGCGTTGAGCCTGCAGGTTTCTTTGAGAATGAAGAGGTGGTGAATTCGGGGTGCTCGGCCAGCCAAGCGCAGAGATCTGCGCTGTTATGGCTTCCGAGATTATCACCAATGACGAAGATGTCCCACTTTTATTTTACAAAACAGGTGAGCCTACTCCGATGATCAAAAATACTACTCCCACCTGTTGTTCTCAACACACTATCCTCCCAAATTGTTGATCACTCCAACGTCACCGCCCATCGCGATCTCGCCCTTGACGACGAAGCCGAGAATGAGTCCTGTCGTCACCATTCGTGCCAGATCTTCAATGGCTCTTGGATTAAGTGGCGCACGCAACGTGAAGACCATGCGCTTTTCGTTGTACGAGAAGCTGAACGGATGAGCACTTTCGAGGGAGACACGCTCCTCTTGCTGCGCAATGAGACGATAATCGATCCCAGTCTCATCTATATGGGAAAGTGCGTCTTCGTCCTTCAGAGGACGCAGGTAGACAATGAGGAGTGTTGATGGGTGATTACTCATGGGCTACTGCTTTCCAGTGGTCATGTGCTTCCTGCAGCAATGCATCGGGCTTGACCTCAAGTTCATCTTTGAAGTAATACCTGTCGAAGAGCTTCCCCACTTGCGCATCGAGCCAGGTTGTTTGTGCTCGTGTGAGCGGTCGTGTCACCTCGAACACAAGGTGACGCTCTCTCCTCTGCACTTGCGGGGCTAAACCCAGTTGTGCTACCTCAAGAGCGGTTTGGTGCTCCAGATCAGTTGGTGGACACCCTTGCTGGTCGACACCCCATCCCTCTCTGTTCGCATCATGACCAGCGAACACCAGGATAAGAGACCGAGTCGTGAGATGTTTGAGAATATCGTGCAAGGTGATATTCAGTGCGCTATCGAGCGTTGCTGCCGTCTTCGTGGCACCAATTTCTGGGACGGTCACTTCGTACTGGTATGTGCCTTTTTGACGAATATTCAGGGTATAGGTCTTCTTTTTCATTGCATGTTCCTCTTCACGGCATGATGTTATGTATCCACTTCAACAGGGAGAATATCACGATACCCCAGAAGCATCTCCTTTCTTAAGAGTACACCTGATCTCGATTACATATACACGAGAAAAACCGTCCTCCCTGGCAGCGCAGGTGCAAAGAGATCTGGGTCTCCCTGATTGCGCCGTAAACGACCCACCTTCCATAGAACAGTCATAATCCCAGTATCCTACAGAGCGCAATCAGGGGATATAGCCCGTACCATTCCCCAGAGAGAACAGACACCTTTTATCACAATAGCGGAGCGTAATCGTTGCTTGTCGGATATATTCTTCTCGTTCAACCAAGATTCTGCTCCTGTTCGTTTACAAGAGAGAAGATCGTTACATCTGGTTCGCTCTCGTTGTCCGCCTCCATTTCATCGAGCACATATCCTTGTGGTAGCTCTCTCCGATGTGAAAGGTTCTTTGGTACGAACTTTGGCTTCTCTTGTCTCTGTATGGCTTGTTCTAAGATGTCTTTCAGGCGAGGGATGTGCTTGTGTGATTTATCCGTTGATGTTGGAACGGCTGAAATCGGTTGCTCTTGAGTTGCTGTCTGCGAAAGCATTGGCAAATCATGGAAGCGGGTAGAACTTGGTTGAAAACAGACATCCAGGTTGGCGCGAGGGCCATTGCGGTGTTTGGCAACGCGAATGGTCGCAAGCTGGGGTGCCCCCGTGATTCCTAGCGTCTCTGCCTCAGCCAGCGAGAGGAAGAGCACCAGATCGGCATCGTTTTCAAGCGATCCATCTCGCAGGTCAGAGAGTTGGAATTTCTTCAAGGGGCGGCTCTCCAAGGCCCGTGAGAGTTGGGCCATGGCGAGAACGGGAACAGCGAGTTCCCGTGCAAGCGCCTTGAGGCTGCGGCTGATTTCCCCTATCTCCTGGACGCGATTCTCGTGCCGCTTGTCGTTAATGCTGGAGAGCATCAGATGCACATAATCGACAATTAGCAGTTCGACACCGCAGTGTTTGACGAGGAGATGTGCCTTGTCGTGTAGGTGCGCTGTGGAGAGGTTGGCCGTATCATCGATCCACAGCTTGCCCTCGCTCAAGCTCGTACTCGCCTCTCCCAGTCGTGTCCGATCAGCCTCGTCCAATTCGAGCGAACGAAGCAGCCGCTGCTCGAGGTGTGCTTCCATCGAAAGTAAGCGCTCGACCACCTGTTTTTTGGGTGCCTCCAGGCTGAATAGTCCGACAGAACGATGTTCTTTGAGGAGGACATGCAGTGCAATACTGAACGCGAAACTCGTCTTCCCACTCGAGGGAGGACCAGCGATAATGATCAGGTCAGATCGCTGCAACCCCCCTGTGATGGTATCCAGGTCAGCAAAGCCTGTTGGGAGACCAGTGAATGCTGTGTGCTGTTTCAACCGGGTATCGAGATCAGTGAGGTAGTCATTCAAGTATGTCTGAAGTGGGATCATTCGCGGGGGAAAGGCATGCTTCGGCGAGAGCAATTGTTGGGCGACACGAATAGCGTGTTCGAGATCGCCAATGACCTGCAAGAGATCTTCGCCGTCGTAGTGTAGAGTGCGGGTATGGAGTGCCTCTCCAACCTGACTGAGCAGGCGGTGAAGCGATGCCTGTTTCAGCAGATACGCCTGGTCCGCTATGGGTATTGTCGTGCTTTCAACCTGCTGCTTGAGCGTCATGAGGTAAACTTCGCCTCCCATGTGCTCCAGTTCGTGATCTGAGAGAAGTATCCTCACGGCATGTATCATATCCAGTTCTGATGAGCCAAGTACGGTCTGGAGTGCCTCGTAGATCAGACGATGGCACTGTGCTGGCTACTTAGGATATCCGTTCAAAAATCAGGACCTAAACAGTCATGCAGGAAATCTGGTACTGGCTCTATCGATGGTGGATAATTCAGTATTCTCTCCTAAACGCTTGACTATCCTCATCGACCCTGCTTATTCTCCCTTTATAAGGAAACTGTCCATGCCACACATTTCAAGCAGCGAGGATCTTTATGGCCTTTCATGTGTTCTTGTTCCTGTTCGTGTTCTTCCTCATACCCTGTCTGGCGCGGCTTTGGCATCTTTACCGGCTCCATCTTCAGCCTTCCCACTCAAGAGTAGGGGCTATGCACACCACAGCCCAGCGTCTCCTCAAGCCACGCACCCCTATGCTGGCTACTTGGGACATCCGTTCTTGCACTTGACGCTTTGCGCCTCATTGAACGAGCTTTCTTGTCAAAGCACACGACAGGCATGTACAATTACTCTGGTTCAGAATCTATTGACTTTCTGTCGTTCTGCTTATGTAGATGAAGGAGAGGTTCAGTTGACGTTTCATTTGGTTACGACTATCAAGCAACGAGTTTGTCTCAGCTTTCACGGGCTCCAAAAACGGTTTCTGCGTTGGGTCAAACCACCGACAACTTCCTTTCTGCTGGGCACGCTTGCTGATCTTCTCAGGGGGAAATCGGAACTGATTGCAGAAAATGCACTGTTACGTCAGCAACTCATCATCCTCCATCGACAGATCAAGCGACCAGTTTACAAAAAGACCGACCGGCTTCTCCTGGTGCTGCTGGCCAGAATGGTTCGGACCTGGAAACAGGCGCTTTTGCTTGTCCAGCCAGAGACCCTTCTGCGTTGGCATCGTGAGCTCTTCCGCGTGTTTTGGAAGCACAAATCCCAGGCGCGCTCGAGCAAGCCGAAGCTCTCACCCGAGACCATCAGCTTGATCAAGGAGATGGCAGCAAACAATCGGCTCTGGGGAGCAGAACGTATCCGTGGTGAGTTACTTAAGCTGGATATTCGGGTCAGTAAACGGACGATTCAGAAGTATATGAGGCAAATTCATCCAAAACGAGCCCGTGGGCAGAACTGGAAAACGTTCCTGCGCAATCATGCAGCAGAGGTGTGGGCCTGTGATTTCTTGCAGGTGACAGATCTCT
>Ga0207646_10002706_pt1 | contig 20777 bp, 28 predicted proteins | sample KBSK5502metaG_FD_184343 | JGI IMG/M metagenome (GOLD analysis project Ga0207646, IMG submission 184343) | Corn, switchgrass and miscanthus rhizosphere microbial communities from Kellogg Biological Station, Michigan, USA - KBS K5-50-2 metaG... | ecosystem: Host-associated > Plants > Roots >...
CACTCTCCTTTTGGTGAAATGAGGAACGTGTTCCAAAGGAACATCTTATGCCTGTATTCTCATCTAAAATGACCCTCTTTGGAAAGGCTGGTCTTTACACACTTATCGGGATGGTGTCCAGTTTGCATCTCGGACACGAATTGCGTATTCGCTCTTTCCTGCCTCTTTTAACAGATCATACGTTTCCTCACGGAAGCGATTATAGGCTCTTAGCCTCTCTCTACGTATGCTTTCCCTCTTTCTTCTTTCCTTCCTCTCGTCCTCTTTTTCTTCTTCACTCAGGTTGTTCCTCTCGTTTTTCAGTCGCTGACATTCCGCTTGTAAAATGCTTTTATACTCTTTTTCCTCCTTCGTCCTTGCAGGTGCCGCGCTCAGTAGCTTCTCGAGCTGTTCAATTTGTTCGCTTATGGTCGTTTCGAATTCCTGGTTGTTGTAGACTCTTACATGTAATCTCGTCACCACCTGCGCCCATAAGAGCACTATACTCCTCAAGTCCTCTACATCTGGTTCTCCGCACTCAAGCGCTTTTTTCAGTTTTGCAAACCTGGCCCAAGCATACCTCTCAATAGACCGTTTTTTGACGGTTTTCAGCAATGCTACGCCTATTTGTGCCTCTTCCTGTATAATTGCTTCTCGCGTCAGTCCAGGATAGTTCGAAGTCCTTTCAGAGCCAGCATAGTACCCTTCCAATCCTGTATACGGGAGTTCTCGTTTCGTGCCATTGGTATCGACGTAGTAGGGATGACCAACAATTTCTGCTGCCTTCCCTTTCTTTACTACTAAAAAAGCGCGGTAGCGCGCGTCACGTGAATGTTTTTCTTCAGTGCGATACAGCTGAGCAAGAATGCAGCCTCTGATTCTGTCCTTCCTCTCCATTTTTTCCTGCTCGGTGAGAGGGGCGTCGTATGTCACAACAGTCTCAGTCAGAGCGCACTCCAGGGTAAACAGCTCTCTGCCTAACTGCGGCCATTGGCGTTGTAGAGGAATGGCTACTTGTTGTTCACTTATCCGTTCTCCAGTCTCCGTTGCTACCATCTTTTTTACCCTGTTCTAGGATGAGTCCCAGGACGGATTGAATAATGCACGTATGCACTATTCAATCCGCAGGTACCTGGTATAGTGGGCTATGGTTTACCGTGGCTCCGAGCCGCGTGTAACTTCTCTTGCGCCTTACGAGTGACTTCCTCCGAAACCTTCTTGAGCAATGGCTCGTTACTGCCAATGGTGAGCACCCCTTCCCTTTGGCCGACCTCGCGCAAAGCAACCTCGTGGACCTTCCAGGTCCAAATCACACGCTCAGTCCGGGTCTTCCCCTCCTTGGCTTCGCTCCCGCTGAGGATCGTTTCAAGAACAGAGAATGGTCTGGGGGCATGTCTAGCCGCGCCCATATGGGTTTCACGATCGAATGTATTACGCATATGCTGACACCTCCCTGCTAATCATTCATGCCGCTATCGATGACAAGAAAGTGGTTAAGGCTGATAAGGGTATACTTCGAAACCGACTCCTTTCTTCCCTCTGACCGCTTTTTCCCATACTACCATTGAAGCACGTGAGTCTCACAAGGCTCTCAAAATGTGCGACTACAACATCACAAAGAGATATCAATTTATGAAAGGGCATGTTCATCATCCTGAACACCTGGCATGCGGTGGCAGGCGCACAACCAGCTACCAGTTCTTCAAGGAGTCGGATGCCACTACAAAATAAAATCAAAGTGGTTCTGATACAGCCGATGACCATCTTGGGATTATGCTGTGATGATCATGGAGCGCCTTGAGATGCACGTATAATCTTCTGTGGCTAACCTGGGATAGAGGCTATTGTTTTCAGTGTAAACGGGGGGAGGATGATATGGGCAATAAAGAAGAGCAAGAAATGCTCGCAAAGCAGGCTTCACGAAAGCTGAAATAAATCGTCTGAGCACGCTTCGCAGAAATCCTGCGGAAGAATGCAAGTACATGGAACTTGTCAATTATCGTCGCCTGCTTTTTTTGCGCTGTCTTGTGATGACGGGCAGACTGACAGAGCAGGACATCGAAGCGACGTTGCAACGATTACGTAGGGAATCGTGGCGGAAGAAGCCACAGATCTGCGGCTCGGGAGCAAATGACGAATCGGGCTTGTCTATGAGGTTCCGCATGCTCAAGACGGAAGCGAGCGGGACTGTCCGCTTCGCAGTTAGAGGCAGTCCCACTCATCGGGAAGTCAGAGTCGATAGATCTCGACGCCGCCCATGGTGATATGCGTGACGAAGTGGATGCGAACCGGTCGCTCGGGATTGGCCGGAGCGATGGCGAAATCAGGGGGCTGTTCCGGGAGGTTCACCACATAGCGCAGTTTCTGCCTTGTGGTTTCCCAGATATGAGGCCCCTCGTAATACCCATCGTGAACGTTCCTGCCGCCTGCCAGGGCGCTGCCCTCCAGCGTGAACTGGACGCAGCGCGGCAGGAAAATCTCCACGCCTGCCATGGTGACGCTGATCTCCAGGCGGTACTCTCCGGGCTCGATCGGGGCACTCACCAGGTCAATCACCGTGCTGCTCATGAATGTGTTGATCTTGCCCTGCTCGAACAACTGCATGCCGGAATGCGCAATCGAATACGCCTGGCCACCCATGCCCGACAGCAGAGGCGCGCTCGCTCTGTACGCGGGAGCGGGTCTCTCAGCGAATTCCGCCGGTTCGGTGCGGATCACTTCCACCGTGCAGTTCGTCAGCGCTGCGCCGATGGCGCCGACCGCCGCCAGCATGGGCGCCACCAGGACGCCGACCACGCCGATGGTGAGGGGGATCTTCAGGATGGTGTGCTCCTCGTGCTTGATGATGATGCGGCGCACGTTGCCTTCGTGTATCAGCTGCTCCACCGTGGTGACGAGCTGGTCACCCATCACCTGTAGTTCTTCGCGCTACTCTTGGCCTTGACGCTGCCCGGCAAAGGGCGCGTTTGGATCTGTCTGTGTCATGTTGTTCCTCTTTCTTTGTAGACTGACTGTTAGTAATACTCTCCTCCTCCTCCATCCTACCCGACCCCCTTCACAGATTCCTCTCAAATCGCCAGGTGTTCTCACACTCCCATCACAGTCAGCCTTTTACCCCTTCCCGGTGCGAGCGCAACCGAGCCACAGGAAGCTGCTGTCTCCTCTGCCAGGTTGTACTGCCAAGCATTCCTACATCACTGCCTCTTGCACCGGCTCCCGAAGCAGACGGTGACGCGGTTTCATGCCGAACAGCCAGCGGATCAACAGCTCATGGAGAGCCAGAGTCAGCACCAGCGACAGCGTACTGATGAGCAGCCATTTCGGCAGGGCATCCATGTTCCACTGCACCACGTAGTACGCGATGCCGATGATCACCGGTTGCTGCAGCACATAGCATGCTCAGCAGGTTGCTCAGCCACGTCTGAAGGAAGAAAGGAAAGAGGGTCTTCCTGTCAGACACGTCAGGCGAGCTGTCTGTCTCCAGATAGTTCGCCTGACGTGTTCTCTGCTCATGTCGTTGTTGCGCCAGAGCCGGTTGTCTGCGCGGTTATGGGTACGGAGAATGCGATGACGACCTACCTTTGGTTTACCGTAACGCAACACGCTTTGCCGCTGTGCCGGAAGAGCTTAGGCGTGCGGCAGCGCGGTCTCCTGTGCTTCCAGGAGATGCTTGATAGTGGCGAGCAGCATGTCCAGGCGCCGACCCAGCATGCGCGCGAGCAGCGGTGCCAGTAGTTTGAAGATACCGCGTAGCTCCACCTCCCGCACCCAGCGCATGCGGGTGCCTCCGGGAACAGGATCGAAGGTCTCGGTACTCTGGGCAGCGATGGCGTCCTTGATCGTGCGCACCGCGAGCCGCCGGGGGCGCTTATAGGCGGTGATCTCGTAGGCCATCTCCATGGATCGGCCCCTCGTCGTGACCGATGGGCTCTGCTGACGTCTGCTCCGCAAGCAGCATGTGTGGATTGTAGTACGGCTCATTGCGCCCATCGGCCAGAAAGTCGAACACCTCCTCGACCGGCCGGCTAATGACCTCGCGTTCAATGTGCGTCATGCTCGATTCTCTCCCCCTCTCCGTGAGATCCGCACCTTTCCAGTGGGGCCAAGCAGGAGCGTACTTCGCCCCTGCCTGGAGCATGCGATGCTACGTGGTCTGACGCGGTCGGATGAACGCACGGTAGATGAGCTCCACCACAGCACCCAGGACGACCGCACCCGCCAGGGTCGGCAGGAGGTGCAGGCCATCCACCACCGGGCCGACAGCATACCACACGGTGGCGGTGAAGCCGCCGAGCAGCGCCCCGCCCGCGATGAACACCCAGTCGTAGTCGGTCGCCTTGCGGGCGTGGCGGAAGAACAGGTACTGCGCCGCCGTAGCCAGTGCGGCAGAGACCGCTAGCAAAATGATCCATGCCAAGGACCCATAGGTTCCTCCTCTCTCGCGGTGACACTCAGGGTTTTGACGGTCAACAACCCCTCTCGCCGCGGATACTCATACAGTATGCAGTGTAGTGGATGGGCGTTACGGAGGAGTCACATTCGCGGGCTTTCCACTCACGAACCCGTCACATTGTGAGCCCGTCGCCGACCAGGCGAGAGATGTGCGGCAGATGACCTGGAGCACTAGCGGTGCCGCCCAGACTCGACCTGCTGTTTGATGCTGCTCAGCATCTTGTAGGGCGTAAACACTTCCATCAGCAGGAAAGGCAGGAGCGTCACGATCCTGAACCATGTGGGTCCATAGTTGGCACGCGTGCGGAGGATCAAGCGCGTGTTCCCATCTGCACGCTCATGGAGAATGAAGGTCCAACTAAACTCGCCGGAGACACCGACCTTGGGATTGTCGCGCAGTGCGGCTGGCAAGATGGAGCGCACGTGGCTGTTGGAATAGAGGGCGCGGAAGCGATTGCGCTCCAGTCCCTTCACGGTGAAGAAGGCGGTACCAGCAGGCCCATCCAGCAGCAGGTCGCCAACCTGCACCTCCTGCCATTCCGGCACGCTATGGTCGGCGCTTGCAGCGGTACGCCTGGGCGCTCTGGCCCGCTCTTCGCGCGACAGCTCGGCTCTGAGGAGTGGGTCGATCCAGCCATCCCACCAGGAGGGGTCGGTATACCAGCCGGCGCGATCGTAGCCTATTTGGACAAGCCAGGGCCAGATCTCTGCGGCAGAGGCGTGGATGGTGATGGCGTGCGTTGTTTCCAGCATGGGATGCGGCACAATCTCGTCACCCGGCAGGGAGGCAGTGACCTCTTCGTCGGTGGCACCGCGCTGGTGTCCCTGGTACCAAATCAAGGCGACCTCGGATGCGACCGCGAGCAGTCCAATGCAGTAGTGCTTTTTCATAGGAGCCTTCTCCTTGGCTCTGGGGCAACAGTTCCACCTCTTGCCCCATGCTCAAAGATAGCACGTGGTTCTCACCACGAGATCACAAGAGCAGCATCCGGCGTCACGACCCCATCACACAGCAGAAACCTACTCGAACCCTGTCTCACATAGAGCCTGAGCAGATGCTTCTTGCAATTGTGACGGAGTCGTGTGAGAGAGCCCACTGGCTATGATCTCCCTGTGAAATCTTCGCCTTACAATGCACAGTGGAAAGGTGTCCCGATGTTGAGCATCACCCGACACATTCGTGGTAAAGATATGGTCCTCCACGCACACTCACGTAGTACCGAAGAGCATGTGCTCTAGCTCCTGAGCGATGGACGCAGGGTCGGTGTAGTCCAGGTTGCCCAGGACAATAATTGTAACCTTGTGATCGGGGTAGAGCCCGTTATAGGCCCTGAGTCCACTGCCCCCATGCCACCCACCGTGCCAGAACACGTGGAGGCTCCCCTCCTGGGCGATCTCCCACCCATACCCATACGATTCTGCCGTGTAGGGGGCTGAGCAGGAAGACCGTGCGGAACACATATCCGCATAGGGGGTAAACATGGCGGAGAGCGACCGCTGCGAGACGAGCGTGGGCGTGAAGAGCGCCTGATCCCAGCGCTGCAGGTCCTCCGCCGTGGAATACAGGTAGCCGTGAGCATAGAGGAAGGTCATCTTCGCTGGCAGCGGCGGGTCGTAAACCCAGGGGGAGGCCGGGACCTGCCAGGCTTTGTAGCCGATTGCCAGGTCCTTCGCAGGTTGAGACGGCGAAGGAGGTACGAAGCCAGTATCGTTCTTATGCAAAGGCGCGAGTATGCGCTGCTGGATGAAGGAAGCATAGGACACGCCCGAGACCTGCTGGACGACGTAGCCCAGGAGGATATAGCCCGCGTTGCTGTACTTGTACCTGGTACCTGGAGGAAAATCCAGCGGGACATGATCGTAGGGAACCAGGGCTTGCTCCGGGGAGGAAGGTACCGTCTGAGCAGGCAGATCTGGAATGCCAGAGGTATGCGCCAACACCTCATGTATGGTAATTGTTTGCCAGACGGTGGGGCAGTATGGGAGATATTTACATACGTGGTCTCCCACCTGGAGTTTTCCCTCTTCCTGTAGGATGAGGATCGCCATGCCGGTAAACTGCTTGGTGACCGAGGCAATGCGAAACCTGGTGTGCGGCGCATTGGGCACCTGCTGTTCCCAATTGGCCATGCTATAGCCGCGGCTCCACAACGTCCTGCCATCCTGGGTGACCAGCACCACGCCGCTGAACAGGCGGTTGCTGACCTCCTTGCGCAGAAAGGCGTCTGCTTGCGCTGCGAAGGAGGTGTTGAGCGCGGGTGTCCCTGCGGGTTTGAGCGTGCCCCATCCACAGGCTGCTACGAGATACGCACAGACCAGGAAGAGGCTGCTGGCCGCCAGCAGGAACCTGGGCCGCATGTTGAACAAATGCCTTCTCATGTCATCTCTGCTCATCGCACGTATATAACAGGAAACCTACGGAGCGTAGGAGTGAGCCGGTACCTTGAGAGACGACCAATCCGCCGGGCAGGTACTGGCAAGATACTCTTATTGAAGAGCGTAGCCTACGCGGCTCACATTGCCGTCACCATTGTTGGCGCGATCGTCACAAGACCATCACACATGAGAGGAGTGAGTGTAGACAGAATCTTTCCCCCGTTTGCCAAAAGTGTACGGCTTCCTGGCCCGTCGTTCAAGCAATGCCTGCACGCCGGTGCGTACCGTCGGATAGAGTTGCTCAGAACCGATGCGTTCGGTCAACCCTGAGCGCTTGAGCATCTTCTGCAGCAGGTGGTTTGCCCGGGCAATGGCCAGCACAATCCCTTTCTGCGCCAGTTCCCGCTGAAGGGTACCCAGCGCTTCGAGCGCGGTCACGTTGATGTCGATCATGCCCTCGGCGTCGATCAGCAGCCATGCAACCGGAGATTCGGCTGAGGCGACCAACCCTCGTACCCCAGGCGCACCTGCTCGACCGCGATGCGCGAGTCGTCAGGCACGACGCCGGTGGTCGAGAGTTCCAGGGACATCTCTCAGTTACTCCTTTATGATGGTTCAATGGAGGGGAGCGATTCTGCACGTCCGCCAGAGGTAGTGTTTACATCTTGAGGGCGTTTTAAGAATTGCGCCCCTTCAACGGAGGTGGAAGGCATGAAAGGAGGGATGAAATTCCCACCAGAAGTACATACATGTTTCCCCAGGCTCTATTGTAGGCATTTTGTGATCTCGGGACGCACCATTGTGAGGCAGATGTGACAACCGGGATGTAACCTGACAATAGACGCTTTTTCCTGGTTGGAGGAGATAAGTGCGACAACGTCTGGGGAGATGAGATGAGTGCAAGCACACGACGGCTACGAATACGTTCCTGGTATTTCCTGGCTTTGCGGAGAGGTTTTTCTGCTGGTCTCGTGTGCATGTCTGCCACTGGCTTGCTGGTGGCGCTGCTTGTGGCCAAGCTGACGGCGCTACAGGCGGTGACTTCTGTGCGCGGGCGAAAGACGCGGCAGGAAGACGTTGCGCATCTGCACCTGGGTGAAGTGCAGGTGGGGAACAACGCTCTCCAGCTCTATCGAGATGGGCATACTCTCTACGATGCGATGCTCACTGCCATTGATGGAGCCCGGGAAAGCATCTACCTGGAAGCCTCCATCTGGCGGGATGATGAGGTTGGCAGAGCGTTCAAACGGCACCTGGTGCAGAAAGCGGCAGAGGGAATCGCGGTCTATGTGATGTGCGCCGGGTCGGGCAAGAGCATTGCCCCGCGCGCTTTCCGCTCTTCTCCTACCAACGTACACATCCTGGGTCAGAGGCTATTCCCCCGCCCCTGGTATGTGCTTGACCCGCGACGGTACGCGCTGGACCATCGCAAACTCCTCGTGGTGGATGGCGTCGTCGGCTTTATCGGTGGCTACAACTTGGGGAGCCGCTATGCGACCGGTTGGCGAGATACGCACCTGCGCATTCGTGGCCAGGCCGCAGCCGAACTCGCCCATGCGTTCATCGATTACTGGAATCAGTACTCTGTTCCGCATGAGCGCATTACGCGCCGGTACCCGCGCCAGTTCGATCCCTTGATCGTCGTACGGGCCAATGATGCGCTGCGACTGACGTTTCCCATTCGCGATATGTATATCGAGGCCATCGGCCGCGCCGAGCAGACGATCTTGCTCACCAATGCCTCCTTTGTTCCCGACCGCAGCGTGCTCGATGCATTGAAAGCCGCCGTCGAGCGCGGGGTAGATGTACGCGTGCTGGTACCGTGGCCCTCCCGACAGAGCATCACCAATCGGGTGACATGCGGCGCCTTCACACAGTGCTTACAAGCAGGCATACGCCTATTCGGCTATCGTCCAGCGATACTGCGCGCCAAGACCTGCATGATTGATGGCCAGTGGTCGACGATCGGCAGCGCGCATCTCGATCTGCTGAGTTCGGTCGTCAACTACGAATGCAATGTCGAGATCTATGATGCGTCGATCGCTTCTCAGATGCAGGAACTGTTCGCGTGTGATACCGCTGGCGCAGTTGAATTGTCCCTCGCTCGCTGGATGAACCGCCCCTGGTACATCAAACTGAGCGAGCGGCTCCTGGCACCACTCCGCTTCCTGCTCTAAGCATGGGGCGTTTGATTTTTCATCGAATGCCCTGAAGGAGCATCAGTTTCAAAGACGGCTGAGCAAAACGTGTACTTCGTCGTTGGAGGGAGTTCGTTCCTGGCTGCAGTGACCGTGTTCCTCCGTCACGAATGGAGTGCGCTCCTCTCGGCGGGCGGTGGGCCTCATCATGACCGCCTGGAAGGTCGTAGAAGGCGCGCTGTTCCAACAATTCTCGCGGCTGCAGGGCTTTTCATAGCCATCGGCCTGGTGGTCTTCGGACTGGCCACCTCCCTCTGGATGACCGAGTATCAGGGTCGTCACTTTCCAGGCGGATATGTCAGCCACGCATGATGGAGCTCGGGCAAGACAGAAGTGTTGTCTACACCAGACCAGACGCGGTGCTCTCTCCAGGCGTCTCGCCTGGCTTCTTAACGTGCTCTTTTGCCCTCGACATGGTTTTTCACAAGCCTGAACGCTCGTGTTGTGGCTGATTCCATCTTCAACAGAGGTGAGTAGTCACCAGGTTTTCTCATGTGACATTCATCACGTGTGATCATGGGTAGAAAACAGGTATCCCCCACCAACTTTGGTGAGGATGATGCGAGGGTGAGCGGCATCCGCTTCCAGCTTGTGCCGCAAGCGATTCACGTTCACCTGGAGCACGTGGCTCTCACCGACGTACTCTTCTCCCCAAACGTATGCTAACAAGCGATCCTGTATCATCACATGATCGGCGTTTTGCGCCAGGTAGGCGAGGAGGCGAAACTCCGTCGGCGTCAATGCTACCTCCTGCCCGGCTCTGGTGACTCGATGCTGCACACAGTCCACCGCCAGGTCTCCCATGTGCATGATCGATTGCAGGCCAAGCGGGGACTCGTCGGGGGTAAAGTGACTGCGTCTGAGCACCGCTCGGACGCGAGCCAGCAGCTCGTCCATGCTAAACGGCTTTCCAAGAAAGTCGTCAGCGCCGAGATCGAGGCCATGAGCTTTGTCCTGATCCAGCCCGCGGGCGGTCAGCATGATGATCGGGACCGCGGAGAATGCACGTACCCGTTGGCAAACGGTAAAGCCATCCATCCTGGGCATCATCACGTCAAGCAGCACCAGGTCAGGCATGTGCGCAGTAACCTGGTCGAGGGCTTGCTCGCCATCGCTGGCCTGCCACATGGCGCGTAGCCCCCTGCGCGACCGCAGGATACTGATTGTGGACCAGGATGCCAAAGATCGGGACGACCGCACGTGGTGCTTCTGGACTGACCAGCCGACGCTCTTTGACGCTATCGTGTCCTGCTCCTGGAGCCAGTTTCAAGTGCAGGGGAAGCATCTCGCAAAAACGCTGGACCTGCAAGCGTATCGTTACAAGATGATCCGCGGCATCGATTTTTACCGCTTTGCCACGGCTTCCCTGGTGGAGCATCCGCACATAGACTTCCTGCAAGGAAGAGTGGAACGCATTGAAGACGGCGTGCAAGAAGCCAGCATTGTTGTAGAGGGGCAAAAGTATGCCGGCACCTGGGTCTTCGACAGCCTGTTCGACTGGTCGGCGTTCCGACCGGACCCGGCTCGCTACCATTCCCTCGCGCAGCAGTTCAAGGGCTGGGCAGGAACGGCAGGAGCCGTTTGGCGCACACGTAATGGGTCGCCTTCCAGGCCAGAAAGAGGGCCTGCTGCACTTCTTGACGGTACTGGGGCAAACGGCGGCGCTGAATGGTCGGCTGGTCATACTCCCCGTGGTTGAGCAACTCGATGGCATACTTGCGGGTAGAGCCCGTCCATTCCACAAACGAATCTAGCAGGAGCGTTTTCTGGGCCGGGGACGCCTGCTGGTAGCGCGGAGCCAGATACCTGAGCAGCGCGCGCCGGGCCTGAAAGGGACGTGAGACTCGTTGAAGCATAGCAGGGTGTCCTCCCTCCAAACAGCCAGGTTTGCATCGGAGAAGGGGTGGCAAAGAGACTTGTCAGCGTGCCAACGCGCAACGGTGCGTGCGCTCGCTTCGTCCTCCTTTTCCCCCGATCTTTCCCAACTGGTCAGACGCGTTGACACCCCTTCTAGTCACGCAAGCAGACCGCCAGCAAAAAAGGCCGACTTCACGAGAAATCGTACCCGTCCAACGACGAAGAGCCATCCTTTCCCGTTGCCAAAAACGCATACGAAAGCAACGGGCGACGATGGTGGGGACTTCCGATGCGCGGGGAAAAAGGGGGGAAATCCGACCCGCGGGTACGATTTCTCGTGAAGCAACGCGCCCTTGAGAGTGAAGGCAGGTACCCACGAGGTGTTGCACTCACCAGCATTATACCCTTCCCTCTGTAAAAAGGCAACACGCGGTGGCGCAGTGGTTCACGCAATCCCAGCCACATCTCGCACCAGTTCCTTCCTCCTGTTCCATTATCCTCTGGCCGACACGCCCTATCAGACGAATCCGTGATGCGCATCCCTTGACAACACCTCCCCTCCATGGTATTCTTCTTTATAGATAAAAATAACATAGGATGATAAAACATATGTACGCAGAAATTGTGATCCTGGCTATGCTGCGCCAACGGCCACAGCATGGCTACGAGATCAAAAAAAGCATCGAGCAGGTGTTTGGCGGGACGGTCGCCCTCAATAATACGATCCTGTATCCAACGCTCAAACGCTTTGAAGAGATGGGGGCGGTCGTGCGGGAGGTGGTGCAGCAGGAAGGCAAACCCAATCGCCACCTCTACCACCTGACCGAGCAGGGCATCGCGTTGCTGCACACCTTGTTGTGTGATTTTCCGTCCGAGCAAGCCGCCAACGAGGCCGAGTTTTTTACGCGCGTCGCGTTCTTCGAGTTCCTTGATCCCCAGGAGCGGCAAGAGATCCTCAGCAAGCGCCTGGCCTATCTGCAGGGGGGCCTGGACTACCTCCAGCACTTACAAGAGATGGCTACGGAGGGAGAGTGCGCAACCGGCATCTCGATGTCCAATGCCCAGCGCGTCCTCAACTTTCATCTGCAGCGTGTTCGCCACGAATACCAGTGGATTGCCACCTGGCTGGAAGAGCTGCAAGCCAACCAGTCATAACGTCAAAAGATACCCATTCATGGAGGGCTATTCGACAGGAAAGGGGAAAACTATGACCGAGCAACAAACGCCACTGTGGGAGCCTGGTGCAAATGCCGCACCCTTGCCACCGCTGGCGGACCTCGCAACGGTGACACAGGAAGAGCAACCAATGGTGGCGCTCTATCGCACATACGGGCCGGTCTTCCGGCTTTCCCGACCAGGGCAAGCCCCGTGGATCATTCTGGCCGGCCCGGAAATCAACGTCTTCATGGCTCGTCACGAGGATGAGTTTTTCACCACCGGCGAGCAGTGGGAACAGTTCGATGCCCTGATCAGCCAGCAGCCCAGAAGCGGGATGACTGAAGCGCGCGACGGCGAGGCCAATCGCAGGCGCCGAGCGCAGAGCAGCCGCCAGTGGTCACGCGCGCGCATCGCGGTGCACGCCAGCATGCGCCGCCTCGTTGCCGAACAGCTAGGCCGCTTGCTGCTCGGCGTCTCGCCAGGGGACTATCTCGATGACTTTGTCACCTACCTGAACACGACCATCGTCAACACACTCAAGGTTGGCGATAAGGACGGAGATCGGTTCGATTCCCCCGCTTATCAACGGGCGGTCCAGCGGGTGAACGAGTTTGGTCGCCTCGCCTACGAAGCGCATCTCCAGCATCCAGAGCCCAATGGCAAACCGGATATGATCGATGATGCCATGCGCGAGACGGCACAGTACCCGGAAACGTACCGCCGGGCCATCCTGGAGCACGTGGCGCTGGGGCCCATGCTGGCGGGCATTGACACCGTGGCGAACTCCCTGAGCTTCATGCTCTACGGCCTGCTCGCCCATCCAGAGGCGCTCCGGAGGGTGCAGACAGAGATAGGAGCAGCCCGGAGCCGTGGCCCGCTCTCCTGGGAGCAGCTCAAACAGATGCCGGACCTGCAGGGGGCGATGATGGAGACCTTGCGGCGCTACCCGGTGGCGGGTGGACACCGGGCGCGCGTCGCCCGGCCATTGACCCTGGCTGGCTATCGGCTGGAACCGGGCCAGGACGTGGAGGTCGCCATGACCGTGCCCCATTTCCTGGAGGAAGTGTATCCCAACCCCATGCAGTTCGATCTCGAGCGCTTTCGCCCGCCGCGCAACGAGCATCGCAAGCCAGGGGCCTACGCCCCATTTGGCCTGGGAGACCATACCTGCCTGGGGGCGGGCATCGCTGAGGTGCAATTGATGGTGGCGATGGCCACCTTCCTCTCCAATTACACCTTGCAGCTTGATCCACCCGACTATCAGTTCGTCATTGAACACCATCCCACCCCAGTGCCAGGGAACCATTTCCAGGTGCAGGTGATTGAGCGGCGTACTGCCTCTGCGCGCGAGGAGAGGTGACGATGAGCAGCAACGTAAAGCGTGCCTCGGCCACGCAGGAGATCTCCTTCCCGCGTTTTGCGGCCTTGTACAACTGGCTGATGGATCGTCCACTTGTTCGACGCTGGTTTGATCCCCTGCGGCGTGAGATCATCGGGCAGGCGCATGGAGTGGTGCTGGAGGTGGGGGCTGGTGGAGGGCAGAATTTCCCCTTTTACGATCCTACCCGCGTGGAGCGCGTGGAGGCGGTCGATCCGGATGAGGCCATGCTCGTCGAGGCCAGGCGGCGCCTGGCGACTGCTCCCGTCCCCATCACGCCCACACACGCCCCGGTCGAGTCCCTCCCGTTCCCCGATGCACATTTCGAGAGTGCTGTGGCCACGCTCGTCTTCTGTTCCGTGGGGGATCCAGAGGGCGGTCTGCGCGAGATCTGGCGCGTGCTCAAACCGGGAGGGACCCTCCTGCTCCTCGAGCATGTGCGCGCGCAAGGAAGAATAACCACGTGGGTGCAGGATGCGTTGGTCCCCGTGACGACGCGCTGCCTGGGCAATGACCATTGGAACCGCGATACCTTGCAGACAGTCCTGCACACCGGTTTCCAGGCAACGCAGGTGCGCCAGCTCAGCGGGGGACTCCAGCCCATGCTGCTCATCTCTGCGAAACGTCCCCAAACGCAGGAGGAGACTGCTGAAAGCGATGAAAAGCCATGAAGGTCATGTAACCGTAGATGACCGGGCTTCATAGATCATCTCGCTTCGTAGAGAAGTAAAAAGAGGAGATCAGGTATGAATGCTCTCTTGCTCATATTGGCGCTCTTTTCCGAGTGTCTAGCGATCATCTTTTTGAAGCTCTCACAGGGCTTCTCGAAACGCCTTCCTGGGCTTGCGACGGTCGCCTTCGCTGCCTTGAGTCTGACCTTGCTTTCCCTGGCACTCAACGTCAAAGGCTTTGAAATGAACGTGATCTACGCCGCCTGGTCTGTGGTGGGCATCGCCGTCATCGCCTTCGTTGAGTCCTTCTGGAAGCAGAGGGAGCAGTGGAACGGCAGAAACATCAGACCCATCGGCACGATGGCTCGCCTCGGAATTGGGCTGTGGCTTGCCGGCAGCGTGGTCTACGGCCAACTTGTGACGCGCTTTGTCCCCGCTACGCATACGTTCGCTAGCTGGGCGCTCGGCCTCATCGGTTTCCCTGCCGTTGTACTGGCCTGGCACTGGTGGCGCATTCGCCGCCACCCGGCGCGCTTTGAGGACACCAGCCTGCTGAGCTTTGTGCTGAGCGTTGCGCTGCCCCTTGCTCTCTACTTCACCTGGTGGTATGCGCCTGCCTTCTCGGCCGCAAGCGACGCGGTGCTCCTCTTCGTTGGCGGTTCCATGCTGCTCGCGGCACTACGCGGTTCTGCCGGGTGCGAGCTGTTAGCCCTCTCCAACTGGCTGCTGCACCGCTGCGACCAGATCGCCTGTGCCGTCTGGACGCCTCTCGACTCCCTGGAACAGGGAGGTTCTCGCTCCTAAACACCTGTGAGGGAAGCCTGCGGGGGCATGAGTGATCGACTACTCACAGAGGCAGAGCTGACAACCTGTTTCGACCGCTTCGTGGAAGACTCGATCACCAGGTGCAGGAGTTTTGCTCAGAGGCGTTTGTGCATAAAGATAACCACCTCTGATTCGATCCCCTTGTTGCCTTGCGTATCGATGTATTCCCAACTGATGAGAAATTCCCCTCGTCCCCAATCGACATACCCCAGGTGTTCATACAGGCGTTTGGCTTCCGGGTTATCGGTGCTTCCGACCGATAATCCGATCTGCGTGCATCCTTTTGCTCTTGCTAACCGTTCAGCTTCTCGAATGAGCGCCGTCGCGATCCCTTTTCTCCGATAGGCAACCCTTGTCGCTCCCGCTTCCAGAAAGGCGCTGTGGGTCACATCAATATACTTCATGACACGCGCATCATCAGGGCCACTCCACCGGAGCAAGAAGTGACCAACAGGAGTGTGATTGTGCCAGGCGATGAGGTAGACTCCTTCACCCCTTTTCTGTACCTCATATCTCTTGTAATGAGATTTTGACAGATTACCAGGAGAAAACTCTTGTTCAAGCAGCTCTAATTGAGAGTCTTCTGCTGGTTTGATGGTGATCGTGAATGTTTGCTCAGGCAAAAGTCGCCTCCCTCCTCAGGTTCCCCAGCCACTTCCCAGTGACTGGTGGGCAATGACCTCAATCAAGACAGTGAGCAAGCGATGATCTCATCTGCGCATCGTGAACCTCACCAGAGGTACGGCTATTCCGGTGCAGGTCGGAGCCCACATGGAGAGACATGCCAGCAAAGCTCTGAGGGACACAACGCAACTCCCTCAGAGCAGCATAACCTCTTCCATCTCGTCATGCTGCTCGTAGCATGCTCCTTATCGTTTGCTGCTCTGATACGGCTCGCCGTGGATATTCACCCGCACGAACGGCTCCTCGACGCGCGGCTCGACCAGCAGGCCGTAGCGGTGCGGCTTCCGGAAGGCATTGCCCCACAACTCGCGCGACCGGTACTCGCGGATCGCCTCCAGATCAAAGGAGGCCAGATAGACTCCTTCCTGTTCCCCGGCCTCAACGACCAGGCTATCGCGCGAGCCTTTTTCGGTAAAAGCGATGGGGTCAGAGGCGATGGAATGGCCATTGGCATCCGGCGGGGCATAGTTGGCGAGGGCGAGGGCGACCATGTTCTCGATGGCTCTCGTGCGCACCTGGGCAATAAAATTGAGTTCCAGGTCGCACACGTTGGGAACCAGGATCAGCTCTGCTCCCCCAAGCATGAGCATCCGGGCGCTCTCTGGAAATTCCCGGTCGTAGCAGTTCATGTCCCCCACCTTGACCGGCCCCTGTGCTGTCTCCAGCGTACCCACCGGAAAGCTGTCTCCCGGCGTACACGTCGCCTCGACCGGGTCGAAGTCGCAGGTATGCACCTTGGCGTAAGTCAGCACGATCCCCCCGTGCCGGTCGATCAGGGACACTGTGTCGCGCGGCCCTGCCGGCCAGCGTTCCAGGTAGGTGAGGGCGATGGCCATGCGCATGCCAGCGCCCGATCTGCTCCTCGAATTCCTGTCCGGGATGCCACTCGGCCTGGCCCCACAGGTGCTTGCCTCGCCAGAGTTCGTAGTCGTGACGCCAGGAGCGTTCGACGAAATGATGGTCGCTCACATACCACATTTCAGGAAAGAGGGCGATATCCGCGCCCAGAGCTGCCGCTTGACGGCAGTAGGCCTCTCCTTTGGCCAGCAGGTCTTCTTTGCGGGGACCACAGTCGGCCATCTGTAATAACCCAACACGCAGCTGCATCGTATGCTGTCCTTTCCTTGAACATCGATGATCAAACATGGCGAAAAAGATCTGGTGTGTGCAGGCGATGGTGGAGCTCGGCTGTGGGGAGGAGAGACGCTGTGGTTGGAACAAGGAGCAATCGGAACAACACGAAACGTCTCACCTGCGCCGGTGCAGATGAGAAGGTAGTACCAGACGGACGGGTTGGTTCTGCAACTGCGTCAATAGCGGTGCCGCATCGTTTCATGTCTTCCTTCTCGATACCCCTACGTTATTACTCATCATGGTACCCACGATCAGCACCCGCCGTCAAGTGACCGCGATGTTCGCGAGTCATCTTCCACCATGCAAGAGCGTGTCGACGGACGAGTGCCGCTTCCCCCGCCCGCTTCACTGCCGTCGTTGGAGGAAGGCCGGCAGTTCAGTCAAACTCTCAAGTTGTGGATTCGTACTTGTTGCGCGATGAAGCGAAGAGCTGACCAGGATCGTAGCGGCTCTAAGCTGGCTTGCCCAGCCAAGAGCATCAGCGCTGTCATCGACGACCAACGCCTCTGCGGCCGCGATGCCGAGATCAGCGAAGATGCGCTCGTAGTACTCCGGCCCCTCTTTCAACGTCTCGATTAAATCCGGGCCATAGAGGCGACCGAAACAGTCGCGTACTCCCATGGCCTGCAGGTAGCCCTCCAGTTCGAGGGAGGACTCGCCAGAGGCCGTATGGAGCGGATAGCCCTGACGGTGCAAGGTGCGGATAGTGTCTACTACGCCGGGAAAGGCCGCATGGACGCGGCGGGTAATGAAGGCTGCGGCGCGACGAGCCAGGCGCAGGCATTCCTCCTCGGGCGGGGTCTCGATTCCCACCAGTTCGCACATGCCTCGCAGCCACTCGACCTGGTAGGCGCGATCAAAGCTGCGGTAGTCGGCAGCAGCCTGAAGGCTCTTACGCCAGGCACCTGGCTCAAACAGGCGGTTCGCGACCACCCGGTTTGCGCGGGACCACGCCTCGGCTGAACCACCGAGCAGCGGGACGAAGTACTCGCCGACCAGGCGCTGCCACTGCAAGCCGCGCGCGCGATTATCATTCAAGACGCCGCCATCGTCGAGAAAGATGATGAGCCGGGCTGTCACTGTTTTCTCACGCTCTCTCTCACCCCCCCTGTTTTGATGCTCAAGAGCCGCACGGGAACAATAGCACAGGAAGCTCTTGCTGTCTAGTTGGAGGCTGTGTTGCAAAAAGAAAATTGATCTGCTAGAGTAGGCGAAAAAGAGCGAAAGAGGCTCCTTTTCATGAGCAGTCAGAGTCAGAATCCTTTCAAATGGCGTCATTTCCAAGCAGACATCATTCTCCTGTGCGTAAGGTGGTATCTGCGCTATACGGCTCCGTTATCGAGACCCCGAGGAAATGATGCGGGAGCGTGGCTTGCACATCGATCATACGACGATCTACCACTGGGTTCAGCAGTACGCACCTGAATTGGAACGAAGATGCCGCCCTCACCTCAAAGGAACGAGCGACTCGTGGCGCGTTGATGAAACGTATGTGAACGTGAAGAAGGTGTGGATGTACCTCTATCGCGCCGTAGATTCTCGGGGAAACATGCCGGAATTTCTGCTCAGCCCCACACGAGATGCGTCACTCGGCTAAGCGCTTCTTCGCGAAAACGCTTGCTGCATCTCATACGAGCACTCCTCGCGTCATCACCGTTGATAAAAACGCGTCCTATCCAAAAGCATTCAAGGAATTGAAAGCGGAGAGGTTGATACCAGACGGTTGCGAACTGCGGCAGAGCAAGTATCTTAACAACATCGTCAAGCAAGACCATCGCTTCATTAAACGGCTCGTCAAGCTCGGGATGGGCTTCTTTTCGTTCGAGACAGCGTGGCGAACCCGTGCCGGGGATATGAAGCGATCAACATGTTGAGGAAAGGTCAGATCCGTGGCGTAGAAAAAGGAGACAGTATGAAACAGGTGGCATTCATCGCCAGCCTGTTTGGAATGGCTATCTAAGCTGAACAGGTACGTGAGATTTCACATCCCCAGCATTCCTCTCAGATTTTTGCAACACAACCCAGATGGCAAAGGTCAGTAACACTTTAACATTTTGGGGAGGAATTTTCCGAGAGGAGTAACAAATCACTGTCTGATGGGTACGATGCTTCGCTAATTTTTAGAGGTGGGATGGATACCCCGAATCATAGCATAAACAAACCAACCATGACAAATGTCATGGGGGAAATTAGAAGAAATTTCACTTCCCTTCCACCGTCTCCCTCACTATACTTTCCATCAGGACAGGCGGATCTCGCGAGCGCAATAGATCCCTTTCCTCGATATGCGGTGAACAGTGAGGTATCCGCTTCCCGCCTGCCACATGTGACCACAGATCGGTCTTTGCGGAAAGGAACAACCAGATGATCGATGGCTTTCCTCTCTCTTTCTTCCTTCCGCTTGTCGTGCATGCCCTGGCTGGACTCACGACGGGCGTGACCGGCGTGCTGGCGTTCCACGCGCCCAAACGCCGCGGGCGTCACCATCGCTGGGGACTACGCTATCTGTGGGCCTATACGGTCGTGTTTCTCACGGCGACCATCCTGTCCGTCCAGCGCTGGCCCGCCGACGCCTACCTCTTCGCGCTGGCAACGCTCGGCTATGGATTGGCCTTGTGCGCATATGTGGCACGGCGCTTCCGGCAGAAGCCACGGATTCAGCGCCTGCTTGGGAAGCAGTGGGTCGTTTGTTCACATCAGCGGCATGATCGGGTCCTACGCGGTCCTGTGGACGGCCTTTTACGTGGATAATGCCCACCTCATCCCGGGCCTGAAGCAGCTTCCGACGCTCACATTCTGGGTGCTGCCAACCGCTATCGCGCTCCCGTTCCTGGCCCTGTCCCTCTCACGGTTTGCCCCGAAAACGAGCAGGCAGATGCGAGGGGATCCAGCTTCGGGCCAAGCCACGGGAGCCTCTGAAAGCAGAGGAAGAGCCAGTCGAGAGGAGAGCGCGCCACGATGAATCTGGTGGTGTTTGTCATAACCCTGGCAGCAGTCAATGGGCTCCTGGCAGGACTGAACACGGATACTGCGCTGGTGAAGTTACCGGCGCGGCGGCGCATCGGTTCCAGAGCATATGCCGCCTTTGCCCGTGGCAACGATCTGGGGAAGGGGCTGATCGTCTATCCGCTGCTGGGCATCGGCGCGGCCCTGCTCACCCTGCTTGCCACAGCTTTCGCTTACACGGAGCACTCATCGCTGGAGCTATTGGTGCTCCTTTCCCTGGCATCACTGTTGAGTCTGCTGCATACCTTCGCCACCACCAGGGCGGCACCAGTGATGCTCAGTCTCAAGAACGCACCCGACGACGAAGCTATCTTGACTGCCAAACTCGACCGCTTTGCCGGCTTTCACGCCTTCCGGGCTACATTCCAGGTCGTGACGTTTTTCCTGCTCCTGTGGGCGTTGGCTATCGCATGACACGGGTCAACTCGCGGTGGAGAGGCTGGCCTGATTCATATCGCCCCATGGTTGATCAGAAACAAGCGCTCAATGTGGGAGCAGAAAGAGAGGTAGATATGGGTGAAGATACGCGGCAAGGAGTACGGCAGGCCAGAGCACTGGCAGACCCTGCTGTTCCTGCCATCGAGCTGCTCGCCCTCTGCAAAGCGTTCGGCACGCTGCAAGCCGTTGACCACCTCACCCTTGCGGTCAAGCAGGGAGAGATCTTTGGCCTGCTGGGGCCCAACGGCTCGGGCAAAACCACCACCATCAATCTGATCAGCGGCCTCGCCGCCCCGACCGGCGGTGAGGTGCGGGTGATGGGCTACCAGATACCCCGCTATGCGCGCACCATCCGGCAGATGCTGGGGCCGTGCCCCAGGAGACCGCGCTCTACGAGGAACTCTCCGCCTGGGACAATCTGGACTTTCACGCCGATCTCTTCGGCTTGGCACGCCAGGAGAAAAAGGCACGCATCACGCAGATGCTCGACCTAGTGCAAACTCACACGACCTCTTCGACAATGGAAAGAGGAGGTTCATAGGAACAGTCAAAATGAGCACAAATGCGTTCGGCCAACTGTTTGGCGGAAAGCCTCCCATTGGGTTCCACAACCACCTTCTT
>Ga0207646_10002707_pt1 | contig 20775 bp, 28 predicted proteins | sample KBSK5502metaG_FD_184343 | JGI IMG/M metagenome (GOLD analysis project Ga0207646, IMG submission 184343) | Corn, switchgrass and miscanthus rhizosphere microbial communities from Kellogg Biological Station, Michigan, USA - KBS K5-50-2 metaG... | ecosystem: Host-associated > Plants > Roots >...
TTCAGCCCATGACGGCCCCTTTGCCAACTCAAGACATCACGGCCTTCGATGATCGTGTCCCACGCTTTCATCGGCGTAGCAGCGTAGGTGTCGCCCATACCGGAATATCCCTGCACGTTAAACCATGGCGCTCCCCACGCCCCTGGACCGCCAAATCCAATTCCCTGAATCCCAAGCTGGGACACGATATCGTTCGTGTTTGCGCTTTCCGTAGTGTGGCTCATTGCCAATCGCGAAACACTGAGTGTCGCCACATTTACCATTCGCGGGTTTACAATTCGGTTCCACGCGACGTTTCCCTGCTGCGAGAAATTATCGTGATACGTTCCGAATCCCGGCAGGTTGATGGGCATAAATCCGTTTTCGCTGCTCAACGAATACCGTCCATAGACCGCGTCGCCGTTTGCAAATACGTGATCCACACGCGCCGTCCCCTGGTCCGTGCGGTGCACTTCGTTACGTGTGTCGATGTAGTTGTTGCAATCAGTGCCAGCGCCAATCACGCCGGGTTGGCCCATCATCGCGCCGCCACAAGGCATCGTGCTTCCCATGTTCACGTCCATGCTCGGTTGGGGCACGTACTGCTGCATAAAAAGCTGGGCTGCGGCGTTGATCCGGCCCTGAGGAATCTGATTGTTCGGAAAAGGATCGCGGAGAATTTGTGGATTGCTGGGACTGATTGGTTTCGTCGGATCGAAATTCGGATTCGCGTGCGCCGTCGTAGGATCGTAGATCGTTTTGCCGCTCATGCTGAAGTCGCCGAGAACTTCATCGGCAGTCGGCACCGTTTCCGTCATTGTGTTGGCCTTCGAGTGGCGCAATCCCTCATAGTTCGCAAAGAAAAATGTTTTTCCACGCTTGAGCGGACCGCCCAGCGAGCCGCCGTAGTTGTTCTGAACGAGATGCTTCGACATTCCCATGTCGCCGAACGTGTGCGCATCGAGCGCGCCATTGCGCAAGAATTCATAGGCCGTTCCGTGAAACTGATTCGAGCCCGAACGCGTCACGATGTTGATCTGTCCCCCGCCGGCGCCGCCGATTTCAGCCGCGTAGCTGCTCGTCTGTACTTTGAACTCTTGCACCGCATCCGGCGATGGGCTCACATTCAGCGTGTTGAAAGTCGGATCTGTATTCGTTGTGCCGTCCAGAAGGTAGTAATTCGCGTTGGGACGGGCGCCACCGATGGTGACCGATGAACGCTGTCCCGGCCTCCAGTAAAGCGGGTTCATGTCGCCGGTCTGTGCTCCGTGTCCTTCATGTGCACCGGGCACTGTCAGCACCAGATCGATCAGCATTCTTCCGTTCAGAGGTAGCTGTTGGATCGCAGCCGGTTCCACTACTTCACCGACGCTGGCGTCGGTCGTCCTTAATACCGGGCCGCTGTTCGCGCCGACTTCCACTTTGTTGCTCACCGACGCTAACGCTAGTTTTACGTCCAGCGACGATTGCTGCCCAACTTCCAGTCGCAACGTCTGCGTAAATTCTGCAAAGCCGTTCTTCGTCACTGTGATTTGGTATTCGCCAGGTAGCAGCCCCGGCACTTGAAACAGTCCAACTTCGTTTGAGTTCACCAGGCGCTCCGCGCCTGTCCCGGGTGCGATCAGGCGAATCTCGGCTTCCGCCACAGCGGCTCCCAGTACGTCCAGCACGTTTCCGCTAAGTGTGGCGTAGTTGCTCTGTCCGAATAGAATCGTTGGACACATGAACAGACACACTGCCGCAAATCGCTTCGACATTTTTCTTCACCCCTGCGGCACCGAGAGTGCCGACTAGTGCGAGCATTTGACCCTTTCAGGGACCACGGGACAATAGTAGAAACGTATTACTAGGCGCGCGGAAGATTGATTTCGTGTGAAGTCGGCTCTTTCGACGGCTGCAGTCCCCTGCCGCGTCGAAACGTGTTACAACTATCCTCCTGGTGCATTTTGAAATTGCGCCCGTACGGAGCGTCGCACCATGAAGAGTCGCATGCTCGTCATTTCCCTTTTCGCTGGCCTTCTCGTGCTCCTTATCGCAGGCGGCTACACCCTGCTTAAAGGCAGCGGCAATCCTCCGGCAATTGGCTCTACTGCGCCGGACTTTACCTTGAACGCTCAGGATGAACTGCCAGTGAAATTGTCCGCGTTTCGCGGGCAATGGGTTGTCTTGTATTTCTATCCCAAGGATTTCACCAGCGGATGCACCATAGAGGCCCACAACTTTCAACGCGATTTATCGGAATATCAGAAACGAAACGCGGTCATTCTTGGCGTCAGTGTTCAGGATGAGGCCACCCACAAACAGTTCTGTGCCAAAGAAGGCTTGCATTTCAAGCTGCTTGCTGACACCAAACAAGAAGTCTCGAAATCGTACGACTCGCTCATCAACCTGGGCATCGCGAAGCTGTCTTCGCGCCATACCTTTCTGATTGATCCTCGAGGAATGGTGCAAAAGGTCTGGCTGAATGTGGATGTCAAAAAGCACAGCGAAGAAATTCTTGCCAGCCTGGACGAATTCGAGAAGAACAAAATGGCCACGCCCTAATCGCGGCCGGGTGGCTCCCGAAGGCATCATCAAATTCTGGCTTGGTCACGCAAAGAAATCCGTGACGTACCAGCAATGGGCGGTTGCAACATAAGTTTGGAAATTGGTGCGGGTGGACTCGAACTCTCGACCTTCTGGTTCGTAGGAAGGCAGGAGAGTCAGAGTCGAAAATCTATCTCGTTCGTTTGCCGTCGCTTACGAATCGGTGACCGTTGCTCTTCCCTTTTTTAATTGTACCCAATCTTGTACCCACTCCACTTAGAACGCAGCCAAAGAAGGGTCTGTTTCTACCTAATTGAAACCGACACACCATGCAAAAAGCTGACGCATTAGGCGTTGATCCTGAAACCTCGTAGGGAAGCAGCGAAAGCCTACAATTCGCCGAGCTGATAAAGTTTGTGCGCTTGCTGGCTGGCATTATGTTGGTCCGACTAACTCGTGGCGCTTGACTCTGCCAGCCCTCGGGAGGACGATTTGGCCGGAAGATTCTCTTCTCCCCCTAATACAACTCAAAGGAGGTTATATGAGCCGATTCCCTCCTAATCGAATGGCAATCGCTGCCTTAGGAGTCTTGGCGCTTTTCGTTTATGCCGAGCGCGCCCAGGCGACAGACATCAGCGGAACCATTTCCAGCACGCTAACGATATTCGACGACAGCCAGTTGGTGGGCGATGTCGCGTGCACCGTCCCGCTGCTCCTGAGCGGGGCGAATCCGTGCATTGCTTTCGGGGTGGACCACATCAAGCTGCGCCTCAACGGGCACACTATCACGGGACCAGTTGTCCCTCCGACCGGCTGCAGCCTTCCGAGCGATTCGAGGTTTGGAGTCGGCATTTTCGTGAACGGCCAGACCGACGTGAAGATCGAGGGGCCCGGAGTGATCCAACATTTCGAGCGGTGGGGAATCCTGTTGCTCGCAAGCACCGAAGTCACGGTAAGGAAGGTCACCGCCAATCGCAACTGCTGGAGTGGCATGCAGACGATCGGCACTTCGGATAGCAACTTTGAGGGGGACATTTGGATCAACAACGCGGCTGGTTCAAACGGAGCCCCTTGCGGAGGGATTTGTCTAGTCAACAGCAACAAGAACCGGATGCTCAAGTCCACATTCTACGGAAATGGCAGCGTTGACTACTCAAGTGGGAATGTCGATTTCGGTGTCGGTTTCGAGGGTAGCAGCAGCGAGAACCGAGTCGAGGGGAACGATATCGGCGGGAACACTAATGGAATCTTGTTCTTTAACACCTCCAGCGACAATGTTGTGCGCCGCAACGTCATTGCGGGTAACCCGGCCGCCCAAGTCATCAAGACTTTTACCGCCGCCAACCAACAGGGAGCCGACATCGCTTTCCGGTCTAGCTTCACCGGTGCGAACAACGAGATTACGGACAACTTCTGCCTGACTTATATACAGGGTGCTGGCCCCGCAACAGCTCCTTGTCCAAATATAAGAACGGAAGGAACCGAACAGGCGGACAGCCGGTTGACTAGCCCGCTGAACGGTGAGAAAGGATCAAACCGCCCCAGAATAGCGCCTTCAGGATTCCAGATGGCGTCTGCGATTGCATCGTTCTTGGCGGTCGCTCTTGGGCTAGGCCTTCTCTACACCCGTGTTACGGTCTGAGTCCGAGCCAGTGCCTGACACGGTAACCGCATCCCTTCCGGCCCATCGAGAAAACTGAGTTCGAACTTCCCACCTTCTGGTTCGTAGAAAGGCAAGAGGATCAGCGCTGAAAATCTATCGCGTTCGTTTGACGTCGCTTACGAATCTGTGACAGGCGCTCTTCCCTTTCTTAATTGTACCCAATCTTGTACCCGCGCCATTTTATTCACTTCTAATACACATAGAGAGGGAGACAGATGATGCTGGGGATTCTTGCGAAGTCCTTGTCCAGGGGTAAAGAGTGTAGCGCCATGCTCTAAAGCAATCGCTGCGATCAAAACGTCGATGGTCATAACTGCGACACCTTTCGCACGTGGCGCCCGGAAAATGCCCACCGCTTCTCGATACGTTGAAAATCCCTTAGGTTCGAGCATTCCCCATTGCGACAGATAGTGCTCCACCCGAGTAACGTCACGCTTGAGACCTTGAGAATCTCCGTGATGATCACGCCAGCCAGCGCAAAGGGCTCTGCGTCGGCGATCATACGGCGCAATTCAGCTCCGGCAGAGGAAGGAGACGCGCTGAGAAAATCAATCCAAACGGAACTATCCACCAAGATCAAACCCGGTTTCTCCGCATGGCTTTGGGATCTCCCTTCCAAATACCACTGCCGCACTCAATCTCCGCTTAGCGGCATTTCATCGGGAAGGAGGGATCGCCTACGAAGAGGTTCTTCGTCTCTTTTTCGGTTTCGAACGCTTAGCGATCTCCTGCGCGAAGTACCACTGATGTCCTTCTGGGTCTTCGGCACCATAGCGGCGATGACCGTAGAGCGTATCTTTGGGTTCTTCGAGAATCGTTGCACCTACCTTTCTTGCCCGCACGAAGTGCGCATCCACATCGCGCACATTGACGTACAGGCTCTGCGTCGCATGACCGAGGCGTTTTGGATTCTTATACTTCGGGCCGGGATAGCCCATCATGATTAGGTCGTCACCGAGTTTCATCGCGGCGTGGTTGATCTTGCCGTCGGGCCGTGACATTTGGGCACCGTACTTCCGAAAACCAAACGCTCTAGCGAGAAACGCCAGAGCGCCGGCGACATCTTCATATAAGAGATAGGGTGTAATTGACATCAAATTGACTCCTACTGCTTCGCTCTTCCGCGACGCGGCCCCAGTGGCGATGCCGAGCTCCGTTCTTCTGAATACGTGGTCCAAAACCAGAGTTCTAATCAATGGAAGACTACCGCCACAAGTTTCTGATTGTAAAGGAGGAAGGAAGTGGTGCGCCTAAGGGGACGATATGTAAGAACATTCCTCGCCGATTTTGTGGCAGCCTTGCCACAGCTCGATTTTCCCGGAGTAAACCTCCCATCGATTGCGACGTTGTCGTAAGAAAACCAGCAGGGTTGCGCGGGACTCTTCAGTGAACTAAGACGGGTTAGCTAGCTAAGGAGCTGCAATGAGTGTCGTCACCATCCACCACAAGCCAAAACAAACCTTTCTCGGCTGTCGGAGCAAAGCGGGAGACCCTTGACAGAAGAAGCGGGCGGTCCAGGCGCAGGTTTTCAGCAGGAAGGGCAGACGAAGAAAAGCTATTCCGAATGGAATTTACCTATGGGGTTTAGGTTTTCTCTGACGTTGTAACGCAATGTGATGGTAGTAAGTGTGGTTAGTGTCTTGCTTGCCGCCCGTGGAATTGCCAGTGCGTGAGTAAGCCGATAGAATGCACGAAGCTGCTTCTCCCAAGATGCGAAGGTCGGTTAGTGAGAGCAGCGGTTTTCACTCTTGACTGGGCAAGAAATGGGTCTCCGCGCCGAACGAGAATCGTCATTGGCCTGTTTGACATCCTTGGCACGCAGGGCTGATTTTGGCGGGGTCTCCACAGCGCACTCTTGATGTTTCGCGCGCCTGGAATCAGCGAAATGGCAGCTCACTTGAAATCACGAGGCACTCCGACGCTGCCCATTCCCTTTGCGGCGCGTGTTTCGCGTCCGGATCATGTGCTGGTGAGGGAAATCGAAGGGGAGTTGATTCTTCTGAACCTAAACAACGCCTGCTATTACGGCTTGGACGAGGTTGGCACTGACATGTGGACCTACTTAACCACTTCTGATTCGGTGCAGACAGCGTTCGAAGCGCTTTCGGCTGTATACGCGGCGGAGCCTGCTGAAATCCGCAAGGAACTGGAAGAGTTGCTGGCGAAATTATGCCACAACGATTTGATCGAGGTTCATGTTGGGTAAGTGGCGGAGATTCCTCCGGCTCACAGCAGCAGAGCGTGGCATTGTATTGTATTTTGGGCGTTGGTATTCGTGCCCCTGACCAGAATGGCCCTCCGGATATTCGGCTACCGTCACTGGCAGGATCTTCTCTTTCTTGCCGTGCCGCCTGTTTGCGGCGACGAGGTCAGGCCCGAACTAATCAGTGAAGCCCGCCGCGCGGCGCGCCTGATCCGAGCAGCCGCGACGGAGGGACTCGCAAGGGGCCGTTGCCTTGAACAATCCGTCGTGTTGAGGTGGCTTCTCTGACGACGGAGCCACCCCTGCGAATTACGCGTCCGCAACACCGTGGTTGGTTTCGAAGCGCATGCGTGGGTGGAGATCGAATCAACCGTCGTGAATGACGGCGAAGAAGTCCGCAAGGATTATGCGCCGTTTGATCAAGATATCGCTGCGGCGTGCATGGGGGCGCTTTGAGCGGGATCGTTGGCATCCTGAACTTGGATGGTTCTCCGGTGGACCGCGGCCGACTTAAGGCCATGACACAGTTTCTGGCCTTTCGCGGTCCTAACCGGCAACAAGTTTGCGTCGATGGCGCAGTGGGCCTCGGCCATGCTTTGCTCGCGTCCGCACTTGAGGCAGAAGGTGAACAGCAGCCGGCAAGCTTTGACGGAGATACCTGGATAACAGCCGACGCACGTGTGGACGCGCGCGGGGAGTTGATTCAGAAACTGCGCGCCGCCGGGCGCGTGGTTCCTCGCGAATCTACCGACGCTCAGCTGATTCTTTGCGCGTATCACGTCTGGGGAGTTTCTTGCGTCGACCACATACTCGGCGATTTTGTCTTCGCCATATGGCATCGTTCGGCCGGGCGGCTCTTTTGTGCACGCGACCAATTCGGCATCAAACCCTTTTTCTACGCGCGCGTCGGCGCTTCCCTGGTGTTCAGTAATGTACTCGAATGCACCAGATTGCATCCCGTGGTTTCTGACGCGCTAAACAATCTGGCAATTGCAGATTTCCTTCTTTTCGATTTCCCCCAAGACGTTGAGTCCACAGCCTTTCGCGACATTCACCGGCTCCCGCCCGCGCACACCCTGGAGGCCACGAACGGGAACATTTCGATTCACCGCTACTGGACACTTCCAGTCCCCGCACCGATCCGACCCAACCGGAAAGACGAATGCGTCGAGCACTTCCTCGAATTATTGGATGGCGCTGTCAGTGACCGCTTAAGGGCGGACTTCGCAGGTGTGCTGATGAGCGGAGGCCTCGATTCAACCAAGGTGGCGGCCAGTGCGAGGCGGGTCTTGTCGCGTACAGGAAGGACCTCATGCTTGCGAGCCTATACTGAGGTCTTCGACCATCTTATTCCACACGAAGAGCGCTACTACGCCTCGCTCGCGGCGAAATACTTACAGATCCCGATTGAATTCCACTCGGCCGACGACTGCACGCTTTTCGACAGGTGGGGCGAAACACGACACCGATATCCGGAACCTACGCATTGGCTCTGGGGAGCCTCCACACTGGGTCAACTGCGCCAAATGGCCTTTCAGTGCGGGGTAGCATTCACTGGCCTTGGCGCGGATCCGGGGCTCTGCTGTTTCCTCTCTGAGCACTTCCGTAACTTACTTACGAAAAAGCAGTACGGCCGCGCTCTGGCGGACGCGATGAGATATCTCACAGCAGAGGGGCGTCTCTCGCGGCTATATCTCCGGACTCGGTGGCGGCTCTGGTTTAAGCCGCAAGGGCAACGGCCGTCATACCCCGGTTGGCTTAACGCGGATTTGGAAAAACGGCTTGACCTGCGCGACCGATGGGAATCGATGAACCGGCCCGCCAGCACCGTGGCAGCCGTCCGTCCGGAAGCATATGAGGCGATAATTTCCAATGTCTGGCCAAACCTGTTTGAGTTCTACGATGCGGGCGTAACGCGCGTGCCCATCGAAGTCGTCCACCCCTTTTTTGATATTCGGTTAGTGAGTTTCCTGCTAAGCCTACCCGCTTTGCCTTGGTGCTCCGACAAGCAATTGCTCCGCGAACCGGAATCCGATGCGCTGCCGGCCGAGATTCGGAATCGACGCAAATCACCATTGCTTGCGGACCCCTTGGTCGCTCTGCTAAAGCAGCCGGATTCAGGATGGGTGGACCGATTCAAGCCGGTCCCAGAGCTTGAGCCTTTTGTGTGCCGAGAGCGTATCCCTAAGGTAATGGGCGAAACGGATTCGTGGACGGCTTGGATCAATCTGAGGCCTCTCAGTTTGAACAACTGGTTGCATTCCCGTTCGGCATTAAGCTATAAATGTTTCGGGGAGAAATCTTCTGGTGAGTTCAAAACCTGAAATCCCGCTTAAGAGGCCATATCGGAAACCCGTCCTCCGGATATACGGCACGATGCAAGACCTTACCGGCTCTGTCGGTATGGGCAGGACGAAGGACGCGCAGGCTGCAAGTAAGACTACCTAGTTCGTGGCCCAGAGGTCCTCTTGCCCGTCAAGCATTTTGCCTATGGATTGTGCCTTTCCTCGAGTTCGCCTCTTCCCGGCCTAGGTATTAAATCGGTCGAAAATGAGCCAGACGTCTGCGTTCGGCTGAAAGAATGGCCTGACGCCTCGCTTCCAGCCATCTCTCCGTATTCCTACAGTAGCCCGAATCGAGAGGCACTCTCCCAACCCGCCTTGCGGTTTGGAATGCTTGAAAAAGGGGGTTATTTCGGTTTTTTCTACTGGGACGGGGCCCGCTTTGCTGTGAACACAAGGGGAAATGAGATCTGGGCGGACTGGCCAGACGAGAATTACACCCTCGAAGACGCGGCCACATATCTCATGGGTCCCGTGTTCGGATTTGTACTCCGGCTTCGTGGAGTCACGTGCCTCCATGCCAGCGCGGTGTCGGTAGGGACCCACGCGATTGCACTTGTGGGTGCACCAGGCGCGGGCAAATCCACAACGGCTGCGGGTTTTGCTTGTCTCGGATATCCTGTGCTTTCCGAGGATGTAGTTGCGTTGAGCAATGAGGGTGACCATTTCCTTGTTCAGGCCGGATACCCGCGGGTGAATCTGTGGCCAGATTCGGTTTCCGCACTATTTCCTTCGCGAGAAGCGTTGCCGCGCATATCTCCCACTTGGAATAAACGGTTCTTGACTCTCGCTGAGAAAGGTTACTGCTTTGAGTCCGGGCCAAAGCCTTTGGGCGCGATCTTCATTCTGGACGAGCGCGAGGATCATCTGACCACCTCCAAAATTGATGAAGTCCGGGGCACCGAGGCACTCGTTCGACTTGCAGGGAATACGTATGTGAACTATCTGTTGGACCGATCCATGCATCGCCACCAATTCGATCTCCTTGGCGACTTGGTTAGGGCCGTGCCGATTCGGTGCGTGCACCCTCTAGACGATCTCTCGCAGCTGAGTAATCTATGCGCAGCCATCGCCTACGATGCGATGGCGGTAATGTCATCCGCTTCGACCACTTTCGTAGGCGATGGCTCTGGAAATGTATGAGTTCACTGCTTACGGCAAGATGATTGAAGACCGGATGCGGGTGGCCGCTTACGGTAACGCGCTTCGTCAAGCGATCCGGCCAGGCGTAACAGTCCTCGAAATCGGCACCGGACCGGGATTTTTTGCGATTTTAGCTTCGCAACTCGGGGCACGACGTGTCTTTGCGATTGAGCCCAGCGACATTATTCAAGTCGCCCGCGAAAATGCCGCTGCCAATCAGTGCGGCGACCGGATCGAATTCATCCAAGACCTATCCACGAAAGTGAAGCTACAGGCAAAAGTTGACGTCATCGTGTCTGATCTTCGTGGGATTCTGCCTCTTTTTCAGTTGCACATCCCTTCCATTATCGATGCACGCCAGCGTTTCCTAGCTCCCGGCGGGATTCTGATCCCTCAAGAGGACAAAATTTGGGCGGGCGTCGTCAAGGCGCCGAAAAACTACGAGGAAATCGTAGGACCTTGGGAACACAGCGGCCTGAATATGGATTTGAGCCCAGCGCGCCGGATCGCGGCGAATAGTTTCCAAAAGGCCCGGTTCAGGCCCGAGCAACTTCTGGCTACACCTCAATTGTGGGCGACTCTTGATTATGCGACGGTGGAGAGTCCGGACTGTGCAGGCGAAGTGACCTGGATCATCGAGCGCGCCGGCGTTGGACACGGCATTACCCTTTGGTTCGACACGATCCTCGGAGACGGCATTCACTTTTCGAACGCGCCTGGATTGCCCGAATTGATCTACGGGATGATGTACTTTCCCTGGGAACGGCCCGTCCTTTTGTCGATTGGCCAATCTGTTCGCGTCAAGATAGAAGCAAGATTGATCGGAAACGATTACGTGTGGCGCTGGACCAGCCATGTTTGCTCGTTGGATGAAAGCTGCAAAACCATCACACGATTTGACCAATCCATGCTGGACGGTTCCATGTTTTCTCCGGCGCGGCTTCGCAAGGCGGCGTCGAACCATGTCCCACAAATCTCAGAGGAAGGATGGGTGGACCGAAGGGTTCTCGAATTGATGGATGGGCACACCTCACTCGAAAGCGTTGCGCGCCGGATCAAAGAAGAATTCCCCCAAAGGTTTGCCCGGTGGGAGGATGCGCTGGCGCATGTCGGGACTCTCTCGCAAAAATACAGCTGTTAACTTTTGCTTTCATCCGCTATGCAGTCTGGGATGCCTGAAGAAGGGCCCTAGACGCCCTGGGAATCGGTGTCGAGATTCCCCTCACCTTGAAAACGCAGAACGGCGACGTTGAGTTCTACGCCTCGTATGCAAGTATCTGGTAAAAAAGGGACTAGGAAGTGGCGCACCCAGGGGGCTGTGATAGGTACATAAGCGACGAAGAATGGACCGTCTCCTACTTCACCTTCGATCAGGATTAGCAGATGAGCACCCAACGAGAAAAGGTTCCAGGAATCCGACGGGAAGGATCGAACGTTCTTGGGCCGAGTATTGAAGCGCGTATGAGCCAGGGGAAAGCCCTGCGGGAAAGAGTTTCCCGGACTTCCCACGCCGAGTGGGCCGCTCCCTCCGCCCGTCCCGATCCCATCAAGGTACTGCGGTACTCTGACCGGGGCCGTCTTCCCGAGCTTTTACCGATCCGGTACGGCCGGATGCGGCAATCGCCTTTTGCATTTTTCCGGGGTTCCGCGGCAGTGATGGCGTGGGATTTGTCCAAAGCTCCCACGACAGGAATTCGCGTGCAGGCGTGCGGCGATTGCCACGCAGCGAATTTTGGCGGCTTTGCGAGCCCCGAGCGGCAGCTGCTGTTCGACATCAACGATTTCGATGAAACGCTTCCGGCGCCGTGGGAGTGGGACGTCAAGCGCCTAGCGGCGAGTGTTGTCCTCGCGTCTCGTGAACTCGGCATGGGCGGCGGGCGCTGCGGCGATGCCGTGCTTAAGATGGCGAGTTCGTATCGTCAGCATATGCGTGAGTACGCGCATATGCGCGCGCTTGAGGTGTGGTATTCGCATATGGATGCCAAGGTGTTCATTGAAGAAGCGAAGAGGGTGGCGGCCAGAAAACGCTGGCAGCAAGTGGAGGAGCAAGCGCGGCTCCAGACGGCAGAGCACATACTTCCTAAAATCGCGGAGGTGATAAACGGGCGGACGCGGATCGTCGATCATCCCCCTCTTGTGTACCACCCACGCGCGAGCGAGTTGATGCGGAAGCACGTGATCCAGATGTTCCACCGCTACCGCGAGACGCTTCCGGGAGACCGGCGTGTGATTCTGGACCGCTACCACATTATCGATGTTGCGAGGAAAGTAGTGGGAGTGGGCAGCGTAGGAACGCGCTGCGACGTGGCCCTGTTGATGGCCAGTGAGCACGACCCGATGCTGCTGCAATTCAAAGAGGCGCTCCCTTCAGTGCTCGAGCCGTACGCGAGCAAGAGCCGATATGCCAATCACGGCGAGCGTGTGGTGACGGGGCAGCGCATGTTGCAATCGGCGAGCGACGTGTTCCTTGGGTGGACGCGCGACGACAAAGGCCGCGACTATTATTTCCGTCAGCTCCGCGACATGAAAATGAAGATTGATCTAGAGAACATGACGAAAGACGCCTGGCTCGAGTACGTTGAGATCTGCGGCTGGACACTGGCCCGCGCACACGCGCGGACAGGCGACGCAGCACTGATCGGCGGATACCTTGGGAAAAACGACACCTTCGATTCAGCCCTCGCGAAATTTGCGGCCTCCTATGCCGACCAAGCCGAGCGCGACCATACGACCTTAGTGAAAGCGATTCGCGCCGGGCGGCTGAAAGCGCGAAACACAGCAGACAGTTAGCCGATCTTAAGTGACGGGTGATTTCCACCTTCTATCTCTAATCTTGCCAAAACGGCAAAAGACGCTGCTAGGCAGTCGTAGCTTGCCAGAGGCAAACCTGAGGCAAACTGGACGCCGGGTGGTCCATAGAAAACATCCTTTTTATTGTGCGCCCCAGGATCACCACAGTCGGTGAGTGGCTCCAAATCGCCGTTATCGACGAAGCATTCGGCCAGGAATTTTGAGTCTTCCTCGGCTGCCGCAGCGCCAATGGAAGCATGCTTTCGAAAAGCGAATTTGTCGCCGGATATCATGACGAATAATATACAGATTCTTTATAAGAACTGTTGTATCGTCAAGATTGCTCACACCTAACGAAATCGCATAAGACAATCTCGGAACATCGGTCCGTGCTCTTCGTTTTCGCGTCGATCCACCAGGATTAGGAACTCGCGCTCACCTAGCTTGCGTGCTTCCCGCTCTCTTATATCTGGCGCACCGCCTCCACATTAGGATAAATTCCCTGCGGAGGATTCATGGACCTACTAGCGGCAATCAAGCGTGAAGAACGGAAGATCGACAAAGAGTCGAGTAAGTTGCAGGGCAAGTTGAACGGTGTCCGGGCCGCAGCGAAAGCGCTGGGCGATAAAACTGTCCGAGAAGTCCCACAGGTCAAAAAGCGCGCGTTGTCTGCAGCTGCGAGAGCGAAGATTTCAAGAGCGACAAAGGCGAGATGGGCAAGATTCCGGGCCGGGAAAAACAAAAAGGCGAAGGTTGCCTGACGGAATCTAAAGCATGGTTTTTTCCATATTTGACGAAATGTACTTTGGAGGCCAATCAGTATGTAAGACAGACAATTAGGGGCTTTCGTCCTCGGGGCGGCGGTATGCGGGCTGCTGGGACTTTTGTTTAAAGGGGCCTGGACTGGCATTCTCGGCGCGGTGATCGGGGGAGTGGCGGGCGTTGCCTTGGCTTCGAAAGCGAGAGCATGAACGACCCGGAGAACGCACAACCCGGCGGTATTTTGAATGACATCGGGCTATTCATATTGAGCGTCGATACCCGTTGGATTGTCGTTGGCGCAGTCTTTTTCCTTGTTGCTTTTTCCCTGGTGCTCAAGTTTGTAAAGAAACGCGGGATGTCCCGAGACGATGCTCAGAATCTAGGACTCGCTCTTTTACAACTTTATTGCGCACCCGTCCTTTTCTGTTTGCTGGTGTTAACCCAGCCTCCCGCTATCAATCGCGTTGGCAACTTCGAACGCCAAGGTGCGGGTCTCCTTGCGTTCATTTTTTTGGTTACTGGCGTTTTTGGCGAAATAAAGAAGATTTGGGTTCATAATCCCAAAATACCCGAGAACAAACCCGCGGATAGTTTAAAGCATGAGTAAAACCTGACATTCGTGAAACGCTAGGACGCGCAGCATCAAAACTTAAGCTGCGCCGGACTCATTTCATTGATCGAACGCATATTGAAAAGGTCAGTCGCTTCGAATTCCACCCGTCGCGACAATCCATCCCGGTCTTTTGCAGAACACCTGCAACCTTCTTCCATCTTGCAGGTGTAACGTGAACCTTTCCAACGATGGTTGGAGTTCGAGGTCCGAGTAAAGAATGGCCACACAGCCAGCGATGGTCCTCAAGCCGGGACTCATCGGCGCAATACCAGTTTCTTCGACAACTTCCAAATGGTACGTAACGATGTTCTTTGCAGTTGAGCTGACGAGCGTGCCCTCGCCTCTAAGTGTTTCAACAACGCGTGTCATCTGCTTGCCTCTAGCGGCGATGCCGAGATCATTCATGAGTTTTCTCATATGCGAGCCGCAAGGCTATCAACGCGTTCGAGTCGTTTCTGCTTTCTCGTGAATTCGAAACAAGGCGGCGGACTCGGCGTCTAATTCTTTGAGGATAGGTTTCGTGTACGGCCTCTTCATCTCCGCACCACAGCAGCATCTTGGGTTTCTCGCCGCTTCCTTGGATGGTCTGGTCACTTCAATCTCGCAACCGCAGCGTGGATTCCGACAGCGGTAGCAATATCCCATGTTCATGGTCATGCGGCGCGTCTCCCGCATGAGAGTTTCACGCATCCCACTCGAAATTGTTCGTGAACGGATGATCTGGTTCGAATTGCAATCAACGAGGCAGTGTGCGTCGATTATGCCTCCGGACAAGCTACGTCGAATGACGTCTAATTCTGCGTTGCGCTATCATCTGACCTCGCGCTCAAACTGATGGGGGCTCCATGCGATTGCTCTCTGTTCGTACCCTGATTGCTGTTTGCTTTGTCTGTTCGTCGGCTAGCGTCGGCTCAAAGAGCGCCGCTGAGCAGCCGGATATCAGCAGGTCCGGCAGCGACTTCTTGGAATTTTGTTCAGGTATCAATGGTGAACAGAAAGGAGACGTTGCTGTTCGCATCCACAACCTTACCACCTGTCTGGGTTGGGTCGAAGGTTTCAGAGATGGCTTCACCGTGCACGATGAGGTGCTAGGTGTACCTGAAAAGGACAGGATGGTCTGCACGCCCCGTACAGTAACCACTGTTCAAATCGTTCGGGTAATGAAGAAATACATCGCTGACAATCCCGACAAAGCGCATCGCGCATCTCGTTACGTCGCTTCGCTAAGTTTGGCGCGTGCGTTTCCGTGCAAGGCAAGCAAGTAAGGATTTTACTTTTGGGTTAGCTATGCCTCGCCGCCCTCATCACCAGGCGGCAGCATGCACGTATGCCAATCCTCGTCCTCGGCGTGAGCATCGCAGAACCACCTCCCGCACTTCGCGCAGTGGACGGTCGCCGGGAAATCGCACGGCTCATCGTTAGGCGACACAGCCTGACACAAGCGCTCTACGTCCTGACTCTCGTGTTCCATTTCTCCCATCCACATCTCACGCCATTCTACGCGTTTTAGTCCCGAGGAGATCGATGGCGACTGTTGGGATTCGGATCAGGTCCTGGCTCCACCGCCATCCGCTTCGGCTTGAAGGGGGCGATGTCGTTCATCGAACCCCCGGACCAGCAGCCACACCGCCAGAGCCACGTAGGCCGGAGCCAACGGCATGGCCAAACGCATTTCGGGGGGATACCCCAAAAGGGCCCGCAAGGTGACCCCGGTGATCTGAAGCATGCTCCCGACCAGCCCAAACGCAGCCAATGCACGCGGGACGAGCCTGGAGCCGTACAACAGACTGTAGAGCAGGAAGATCCAACTGACCGCGACGAGCAGCGCCGTATAGTGTGACCACTTCCGCGCCGCGCCCACCACCACCGCCAACGCCTCGAACAGCTCGCCCTTGCCCACGCCCGCCTTTGCATACTCCTGGCTCACAGACAGCATCGACAAGATGTGGGCGTTGTCCACGGCCTGCAACGAAAAGCCGGCCACCGCCAGTGCCAAGAGCCATAACGCCATTGCGGAGCTGTATTGACGAAACACCGACCATGCCGCACTCGCGATCCCGATCGTGATCGCGCTGCCCACGAACAACAGTATCATCGCCGCGCGTACCTGATTAGGGACGCCCGCCGCACTGGCCAGGAACCCCGGCGGTGTCACCAGTGGATGCAGCAAGATGAACGGCACGGTAAGTCCCGCCGCCAAATGTAGGAGCAACAGCACACCGACGATTCGACCAACGCTTTTCCCTGACCTCATATGCGCCTCCCGTTCGGTGCTGGGCTGATGCTTCATCGCACGTTCTCGCTATTTCGCCATCGCTCCGAAGAACCAGAAGAAGAACACCACTCCTGACCATGGGATGGAAATGAGCAGGAACGCCACCCGCGCCTGTGAGCTGCGCCCAAGGCGCCATCCACCCAGCGCGACAAAGATCAACTGCGCCAGCCCATGCAGCAGCACGATCCTGTTGTTTCTCGCGGCGGTCGCGAGGCATGACGCCGTGTTCCACTCCGCACACTCGGAAATGCGGTTCGACCACTCGAGCAGCCCTCCGAACAACGTAGCCAGAATCAACGGAACGACGACCGCAAGCGCCATCACTAGCCATGTCGGTACGCCATGTGCTTCGGACTCCTGCGTGTCGTTGCTCCTTCTCCGAGGCAAGGGAATTCACGTCGCAACGCGACTCAGATCGGTCCTTGATAACGCCGCAGCCGGACCGCTACGGCGAGGAATGCCGCGGTGACTGCCAGGCCAACCCACAGACCCGGACTGATCAGGAATTGACCTGGAGTTAGCTGTGTCAGCGGATCCATCGACATGCTACCCGCTGTGAACCCGACACCCTCCGGGCCACCGCTCAAGCGATGGCCCAGCATGGCGGCGAAATGCGAAGTGTTGAACGCAATCTTCTCGACGACGCCGATCGCGAGCAGCGGTAACGCGGCCCATAGAAATGCCGCGCGCCGCGCCCAGCCTGATACCAGTAGCAGCCAGCCGAAGATTGGCGCATACCACAGCGCATGAATTGCGAGAAGGTGGTAGAGCAGCATGAGCCACATCTGGAACAACGGCAAATGGGTCCATAGCGTCGCGACACTCACACCGCTCATCAGCAGGACTACGGTACTCAGCAGGAGCATGATCCATTGCGTGACAACGGTGATCGCGAAGGTGAGCAGCGGGAGAACCACGAGCGGGATGCTCGCCTTCGAGAGCACGGTGGTGAGATCGGAAACCGGCAGCGACTTCCAGAACAGGATGCTGCGATCGCGACGTTCGCCGTGCAGCGCGTCGAGACAGTAAAACACTGCGACAATAAAAGTGGTCCCCATGATCAGAAGCGCAGCGAAGCTGTACGGCTGTTCGATGAGCTCGTGCTGCTTCGCCGGGTCGAGCGCCAGCGCGGCACGCATCTTGTCCGGCAAATGAATCGTGCTGATCAAGAAGCCAAACAGAATTAGGGCGGCGACGGCCAGCGGCGCGATATAGATCGAACGGTTCTCCCACAATTCGCGTCGCACCGACCAGTACATGCGCCGAGTCGCCGAGATGACCGCGGGCGCGATTACTTGCGATTCGACGGGAGACTCGGGCATGGCGTTCGATTGGGTACTCATCTAGCCGCTCCTTGTGCCTGACCGGCTTGATTGCCCATCACCGCAACGAACAAGTCGGCGATGCTGGGTGTGCGCACCTCGCCAAGCGCGGCGAGTTGGTTACGATCGACATCATCGAACAGCAGGATGCTGCGCCCGAGCCCCTGGCGCTCGTGAATCGGCTTGAGCGCCCGTGCTGCATCGATGTGCTCCGGATGCACCATCACCTCCAAATAGCGCGACTCGAATTCCTCCATGCTGCAATCGAATACGATGCAGCCGCGATTGATGAACATGAGATCGGTGAGGACGTGCTGGACCTCTTCCACCTGATGTGTCGTCACGACGATGGTGCGACTGCGATCGAAGTAGTCGTTCAGCAGGGAATCGTAGAACTGCTTGCGATACAGGATGTCGAGGCCAAGCGTCGGTTCGTCCAGCACCAGCAATTTCGCGTCGATGGCCATGACCAGAGCGAGGTGCAGTTGGGCCACCATGCCTTTCGACAATTCCCTAACCTTACTCGCGCGCCTGATGCTGGTCTTCGCAAGAAAACCTTCAGCCTTCGCCCGGTCGAATCGTGGATGCACCCCGGCGACGTAGTCGAGCGCCTGCGAAACCCTGATCCACCGCGGCAGCACGGCAACATCGGCAATGAAACAGACATCGCGCATGAGTTGATCGCGCGCGGTCCAGGGATCGCGTCCGAGCACCTTGAGTTCTCCCTGATATTGCGTGAGCCCGATAATCGCGTTGAGCGCTGTGGTCTTGCCTGCGCCATTGGGACCGATGAGTCCGACGATGCGGCCCTCTTCGACGTGCAAATCAACGCCGTCCAGGGCGATGGTTGTTCCGAAGGCCTTACGCAAGCCGCGTGCTCCTATGCATGCCATGGCGTCAGCGTTCCTCCTCTTTGCCTTTCGATTTCGACCGGCGGTTTGCGGGAACATCGAGCAGTTCTTCAGGTCTCAGTCCGAGCCGCTGAATCGTTGCGTAAACCCTTGGCCATTCTTCGGCAAGGAACTTCTGGCGCTCGCTCTGCAGCAGCAGATTGCGAGCGCCGTTATTGATGAACATTCCGAGACCTCGCTTGCTTTCAACAAGCTGTTCGTCGACCAGTTGTTGATAGCCCTTCAGAACCGTGAGCGGATTGACCCGATATTCGGCTGCGACATTCCGCACCGACGGCAGCGGATCGCCTTCCTTGAGCACCCCGTCGAGTATCATCGCGACGACACGGTCGCGAAGCTGGCGGTAAATCGGCTGACTGTCGTTCCACTCACGGTCCATCACGTTTTCCAGATAGCCTTTAGCAGAAATACGCTCCCGTCATTTTGTCCGTTGCAGATCCAGGTGTGCGTGGACTGGTTTGTCCCCGGGCGTCATGTATGTCCAATCCTCGGTGTGATGGTTGGCGTCGATAACGGTGAAGACTGCATGATGCATGTGTCCGTACTGTGTGCTACCGGCGACATCGAGAAAATCGAATTCCACCGTTTTTCCATCTGGCGACATCTTGCCCGCCATACGGGGCCGATTCCCTGCATCACAATAATGCGTCAAGAGCAAACGGTCCCCGTCCAGATACAGCATGGTGATCGGATCGTCAGGTCTTCCAGCTCCCGTCATCTCATGCACGAGCGCGTTACCCATGGAAGTCACGCGAAGCGAGACCTGCATGAGCTTACCTTCGATCTCGGCTTGCTGCGGGACGGTTGTCACGTGGGCTTCCCACGAACCCGCCAGAGTTTTCAGTTTGTCGAAAGACTTCTGCGCGTCGGACTGCGCGAAAGCCACGGTTGAGAGCGACATCAGAACAACGACGGACAGCACAAGACGAAGGGATTTCATGTTTCATTCTCCTTAAGCTTCTTTACTTTCGGGCGACGGTTCGCATTTTCAAGGGCGGGCGACCACGTTTGATCGACCACTAGTATTGTAGTTAACTACAACACTACATCTAATGCAAGCGTTTTTTATTTTCTTTTCCCGACGTCCCCGCTGCCATCGCTATCCGTTTCAGAAACAGGGGTTTGCAAGAGGCAGCAATGCCAGAAGGGATTGTGCGTTACACCGTGTCAGGCTTGGATGATCGCGATATCTTGGCGCGGACTACTTCGGTCAAGTCAACTGTGCACAACTGTTGCACGAACACGGTCATTCGGGGGAATCGTGCTAGCATTGGGCGAAAATCGCGGCGCGAGGGAAGCGGCAATGAGATTCCGACTTACGTTTATTTGTCGCGAACCAAGCTGTGATAAAACGGCGGTCGTTCTTTACGACGCGCGGCCGGGAGAGACGGTTCAACAATTTCGCCAGAGGAATCCAATCTTTTTGGCCGTGCTCTGCGGAGCGAAACATGCCGGAAACTATCCGGCATCCACTGCAGTCGATATAACCGTGCCTGCCCAACGAACTAAAAGCACAGCTTAATTTTGTACTCGGCCTGCGGCAAGGATTGCATGGAAGTTTGCACGGAGAACGTCCACAGACACCTGTTTCCAGGTGCTCTTCGAAAACATGCATTTTTATTGGGGAAAAGTGGTGCGCCCAAGGGGACGATTTTAGAACTTTTCTCGGCGAATTCGTGGCGAGTTTGCCACAGGTTGAGTTCCCTCACAGATTGAGCCTGTAGCATGATTCTAGACCCTCGGAAGCTTGTCCTAGGCTCGTGATCTCCCACAGTTTGTTACACCCTGAACCGGCGAGAAAGTTGAACATCGAACCTTTTCGCAACGTCCCGTTTCTTCGCTTAGCGAATTGGCGCATCGTTGCCTGTTGCGCGAGCGCATGAGCGGCTTGGCAGGAGCATATCGTCAATACACATAGAGAGGGAGACGGATAATGCTTGCGATTCTCGTGAAGTCCTTGTCCAGGGTAAAAAGTGTAGCGCCGTGCTCTAAAGCAATCGCTGCGATCAAAACGTCGGTGGTCGTAACGGCGACACCCTTCGCACGTGCGGCCCGAAAAATGCTCGCAGCTTCTCGATACGTTGAAAATCCCTTGGGTTCGAGCATTTCCCATTGCGACAGATAGTGCTCCAGGCGACTAACGTCACGTTTGAGACCTTGCAGAATCTCCGTGACGATCATTCCAGCGAGCGCAAAGGGTTCTGCGTCGGTGATCATACGGCGCAACTCGGCTCCGGCGGAGGAAG
>Ga0207646_10002708_pt1 | contig 20768 bp, 19 predicted proteins | sample KBSK5502metaG_FD_184343 | JGI IMG/M metagenome (GOLD analysis project Ga0207646, IMG submission 184343) | Corn, switchgrass and miscanthus rhizosphere microbial communities from Kellogg Biological Station, Michigan, USA - KBS K5-50-2 metaG... | ecosystem: Host-associated > Plants > Roots >...
CAGCGCGCACAGTCCGTGGCGACTTGCCGAATCACCGGGCCTACACACTAATCCGGGGCCCTCCCACGGGTTCTGTCCGCAATTGCTGAAACCAAAGGACTGGGGTGGTGTTTGGAAGAGTATGAAACCAAGAGAGTTTGGCCTCCATTGGCCGATTTTCTTGTAAGGTCCTGGGCGAACCAGCTGATGCTCGGCTCGAAAAAATACTGAGCTAAAGACAAAGACCGCGACTCAGACCAAGGTAAAACCCGCCGGGCTTGCAGACGCGCCTTGCGCTACACGTGGCGTAAGCGGCGTTTGGTATACTCGCGCGGATGAGCACTCCAAAGAGATTGTTTCTAGTAGATGCGATGGCGCATATCTATCGGGCGTTTTATGCGCCGATGCTGAGAATGAATGCGCCGAGCGGCATGCCGACCAAGGTGCCGTTTTTGTTCAACAATATTTTGAAGAGAATTCTGAAGGATTACCGGCCAGAGTATCTGGGAATTGTGTTCGACCCCTCGGGACCGACTTTTCGCGACAAATTATTCGAAAAATACAAAGCGCAGCGCCAGCCGATGCCGGATGAGATGCGCGTTCAGCTGCCGTACGTGAAAAAGCTATGCCAAGCGATGCGGATGCCGATTCTGGAAATGGCGGGATTCGAAGCGGATGACGTGATTGGCACGCTGGCAAAGAAGGCCGCGGAGAGCGATGTAGAGGTGCTGGTCGTTTCGAATGACAAGGACATGATGCAGCTGGTCGGAAAGAACGTGCGAACGCTGCGTACTGGAACGGGCGGGGCGAAGGCTGACGTAATCGTAGATGAAAAAAGAGTGGAAGAGATTCTGGGCGTGCCGCCGGAACGAGTGATCGACGTTATGGCGCTGATGGGCGATACGGTGGACAACATACCGGGAGCGAAGGGCATTGGAGAAAAGGGCGCCACGGAACTGATTCAGAGGTACGGAACCGTGGAAAACGCTTTGGCCCATGCGGATGAAGTGCCGAACAAGCGTTACCGCGAAGCACTGCAACAACAGCGGGAACAGGTGCTGCTATCTAAGCAGCTGGCGACGATTTCGACCGATGTTCCGATCGAAATGAATTTGGCTGCGCTGGAAATGAGGACGCCGGATATTGCGACGCTGGCGGATTTGTACCGGGAACTGGGATTTAATTCATTGTTGAGAGAGCTGGGCAGCGAAGCATTTGCGGCACAAGCGGTTGAGACGGAAGCGGCCGGAAAAAGGGACTACGCCGAATTTGCACACGTTGAAGAATTCAGCGAATGGCTGAAGAAAGTGCCGGCGAAAAAAACACTGGCCATTTGGCTGGTGCTGGACATGAACGGGCGCGACAGCGAAGGCTACGGAACACGAATTAAAGGGATCGAAGTGTCTTCCGAAGCGGGAGAGGGCCGGCTGATTTGGGTGGACGAGAAAGAAGCGGCGGTGAAGGCGTTGGAGCCGGTGCTGAAGGACGCGAAACGCGCGAAGATCCTGCACGACCCAAAACTTTTTCAGCTACTGACGGGGCCGACGGAAAAGATCGAACACGCGACGCAGCTGTATTCGTATTTGCTGCGGCCGACGACCGGGAAGCACAACTTTGACGAAGTGATGTTCCGGCAATTCAATGTGCCGGTAGGAGGGGGAGCGGGCGAACGGGCGGATGGGCTGCAGCGGCTGGCACCAGCGCTACGTGCGCAAGTCGAAGAAAAGGAACTGGACGCTGCTTACGAGCAAATTGATTTGCCGCTGTCGGAGGTACTGGCGGAAATGGAGCGCGCAGGTGTGCGCGTGGACCAGCAGGTGCTTGCGGAAATGTCGCAATCCATGGAGAAGGAAGTGCGGCGGCTTGAGAAGGAAATTTGGGAGCTGGCGGGAGTGGAGTTTAACTGCAACTCGCCCACGCAACTTGCGGAAATTCTATTCGACAAATTGAATTTGGAGCCGGCGGCAAAACGCGGGCGGCCCAAGTCGCGATCGACGGCGGTAGAAGTGCTGGAGGAGCTCAGTGCACGTCATCCGCTGCCGAAGAAAGTGATCGAATACCGCGAATTTACGAAACTGAAGTCCACGTATGTGGATTCACTGCCGAAACTGATTCATCCGGTCACCGGACGGCTGCATACAAGCTACAACCAGACGGGAACGGCGACGGGACGGCTGAGCTCCAGCGATCCGAATCTGCAGAATATTCCGATTCGAACGGAGTTGGGCCGGGAGATTCGCGCTGCGTTTGTGGCGGAAAAGGGAAAGATCCTGCTTTCGGCGGATTACTCGCAGATTGAGCTTCGCATCATGGCGCACTTTTCGAAGGACCCGGTGCTGGTGGAAGCATTTCGCAAGGGTGAAGACATTCACGCGCGCACGGCACAGGAGGTGTTTGGCGTGGGGCCGATGGGTCAGACCGCGGAACACCGGCGCGCGGCGAAGGCCATCAATTTTGGGATCATTTATGGGTTGTCAGCCTTTGGATTGGCACAGCAGCTGGGGATCGCGCAGAAAGAGGCGGCGCAGTTCATCAATGCTTACTTTTCGCGATATCGAGGCGTGAAAGAGTATCTGGATCGTGTGCTGGTGGAAACACGGAAAAGTGGCGAGACGAAAACTTTGTTTGGACGGATACGGCCAATACCGGAGATTAGCTCTCCGCAGGTGCAGTTGCGGAATTTTGCGGAGCGGACGGCGCTAAATTCTCCGTTGCAGGGAACGGCGGCGGATTTGATCAAGCTGGCGATGATTGCAATCGCGAAACGGCTGAAGAAAGAGAAGCTGAAGGCGCAGATGATTCTGCAGGTGCACGACGAATTGGTGTTCGAGGCGCCGCCAAAGGAGAAGACGGTGCTGGAAGACTTGGTGCGCGAGGAGATGGAGGGCGTATACAAGCTGGAGGTGCCGTTAGGGGTGGAAATTTGTACGGGTCCAAATTGGAGAGATTTGGAATAGGCGGGGATTTGCAATGACGAAGGAAGAGAAGGAAAAGTCCGTTGCTGCATGATTGAACAATTTGTAACGTTTTTGCGCTGGTTGCGCCGCATGGGTGTAGACTCCGTCGCATAGATTCCTGAACATTTTGACCGGTGCGAAATGTGACCTTTTGGGGGCCACAAAGCAATTTCTCGTCGGGAGGAGATCATGAGCAATATTCTCCAGATCCTGGGTACAGGGTTATTGATGAGTTTGGGCGTTCTATGCGCGCAGCAAAATGCTTCGCAGGAGAAGGCGGCGGAGACTCCGGCGACGGCAGCGGCAGCTACGAAAAAAGAAAATCCAGTCAAGGCGACGCCGGAAGTTCTCGCGGCGGCGAAGAAAATATTTGGCTACGATTGCGCGATGTGCCATGGCGCCAACGGAGACGGAAAAGGCGACCTGGTGGAATCGATGAAGTTGAAGATGAAAGACTGGCACGAAGCTGATGCGCTCAGCGGAATTTCTGACGGAGAGATCTTCGACCTCATCGTAAAAGGCAAAGACAAGATGATCGGCGAGGGCGACCGGCTGGCTCCGGCAAAAGTGTGGGGCCTGGTGCACTACGTACGGAGTTTTCCAAAGAAGAGCGCCACCTAAGAAGATCCAGCAAATCCTGAGGTCAGATTCTGGCGATCGCGAACCCGCCCGGGAAAGACAAGACGGGAGGCACGGGAAATCTGCGCGTGCTACTCTCGCGTAGTGAATTCGATTGAGTGAATTCAGGGAAGGAGAATTTCGATGGCGCACTCGCCACAGTTTCTGAAGCTCGTCAATGAGGCAAAAAAGCAGGTGAAGGAGACGACCGTCGCGGATGTGAAACGGCGAATGGACTCCGGCGAGAAATTTTTACTAGTGGATGTAAGAGAGGATAACGAGTGGGAGAAGGGTCACGTTCCCAGTGCGGTGCACATGGGAAGAGGAGTGATTGAGCGCGACATTGAAACACAGGTGCCGGAGACTTCGACGAAAATGATTCTTTATTGCGGAGGGGGATTTCGCTCCGCACTGGTCGCTGACAATTTGCAAAAGATGGGATACACGAACGTGGAGTCAATGGACGGCGGATGGAAGGGCTGGGTGGCGGCAGGGCTACCGACAAAGAAGGATTAGAAGATGCGCAGCGTCGGCGCTCCATCGGCAATTCCAAGAATCAACGAAAGACGTACACTGTGGCTGGTGCGGGCAAGCGAACTGTAAGCGATCAACCAGGATTCGACCGGCGCCGCCACGAGCCGTTGAAATTAATACTGGAAGTTCAGCGCGAGCCTGGCTTTACCGTGAGCGGACTTGTCGCAGCAGCCTCATGAAAATGTCACGTTTATCAGGGCCCAGCCCAATTCCGCCATATGCCACTTCGATCAGCGGAACATTTTTCCTCTGCCGGTCCAGAACAAACGGAAACGGACTCGGCGCACCGATCGCTAAGAAGAAATCCGCCTGCGCGCCCTGCAATTCATCGGGTAGGTTGAAGTGGTCCACCGTCGCCAGATCGAGCTCCCTACGTCCCTGTGCCTCAAACACATAAAACGTCAGCCTGTTCGCTTCCACTTTTTCCATCGGCGCCAGATAAAACTCCGGATAAATCCCGCTCGCGCGCTCTACCCCATTTGCAAATTGAAACGTGATGCCCGGGCTCAGCTCTCTAGAATAAAAATCCGCCAGCGTGGGTGCGTGTTTGCAGTACGTCGGAATATTCAGGTCCGGGGAAACTGCCTGGTCCGGAGTTCCTGCCTGGCTCTTCGCCTTCGTGAAAGCTGCCGAACCCCCGTCCAGGCAATCCCTCGGGGGCGAAAAGAAAAAGTAGAATAGATAATCCGCGAGACTATTCCCCGAACCCGCGGCGCTGTGCATCTGCGTATCCAGAGCAACTTCATCGCCTCCGAGGAATGAATTGGTTGTCGTTGCGATCCGCAACACCGAATGCATTCTCGGATTTTCCAGCACCGAAAATTCCAGGAACGTCACGCGCGGCGCGAACGGCGCTAGTCTCGGTGAAGGCGGCAGAGGCATCTGCTCGCGCTCGATCCAGTCCGGGGCGACATCAATCGACGTTCCGCCCAAGAGGGAAAAACGGTTCAACTCCCCCTGCGACTGCGTTTGCGAGGACCGTGAACTTTGTTCCGCCCCATCCGCAAGCGATGGCGGACTCTGCGGTGACACCTGCGCCGTCGCTCCTGACACCAGGAAACCAAGCAGAGTCATTCTGACGATTCCATCCAGCGTCATACGCACCATCCTCATCTCATTCGCCGCCATTCCATTGGATGCACCGGACATGGCAATGACGCTACGGCTATTCCCGCTGGCTGCCCAGCCAACGGCGAAGGATTAGAGAAAGTTTATTGAACGTCCATCATCAAATAACGGCCGACCGTCGAGCCGACAGTCGGAGAATCTCCGTTGTGCTGGAACTAAGGGCTGGGGGAAAATGGCATTTCGAGGTGTTCCACTTCTTGTAAACTGCCACTTATGGTAAGCGCCAGTCCTAGGATGGAAACGAAGACCAAGAAGAAGCAATAAGGGCAAGGAAACTCGCGAAGCCAAAGCAAGCGCAAGTAAGGCCCAAGGACGCCCGTTCGCACATTGCCGAGGGTACGCGCCTCAGATTGAGAGGTTTGTTGCTGCTGATCATGGCGCGGGTGTATATTGGCAGCGATCTGCAGGGCCCCCCGGAAAAAACTCAGTCAAAGACGAAAATGGAGGAGAGCCCATGAAGAATATGCGCTGGCTAATGGCCGTGGCCTTTTTGGTGGGATTGCTGATGCCCGCAACGGCACGGGCGCAGAGTCCGTTTGATGGGACATGGAAAGTGGATTTGAAGACGGCGAAATTCCCAGAAAAGCCGGATGTTTATTTGCTGCAAGACGGGATGTATCACTGCAAGACGTGCGTGCCGTCCGTGGACGTGAAGGCGGATGGGCAGGACCACGAAGTGAGCGGGCACCCGTACTACGACATGGTGAGCATCAAGGTTGCGGACGACCGCACGATCGAGGAAACCGACAAGAAAAACGGGAAAATGGTGACGACTTCAAAGACATGGGTATCGGCGGACGGGAATACTTTGATGTTCGAGTTTACGGACAGCTCCGCGACGAACGCCGATCCCGTGACCGGCAAAGGCGAGGAGACGCGAGTGGCCAAAGGTCCCGCTGGATCCCATGCGATTTCGGGCTCATGGCGGATGTCGAAGATGGACACTCTGTCAGACAACGCAATCTCGATTACCTACAAGCTTTCTGGCGATAGCTTGAGCATGAGCAATCCGACCGGACAAAGCTATACCGCGAAACTGGACGGGACGGAGGCGCCGTACAAGGGCGATCCGGGAACGACGAGTGTGTCGGTAAAGAAAGTGAACAAGAACACCTTGGAAGAAACCGACAAGCGGGATGGAAAAGTGATCGCCGTGGCGCGCATAACGGTCTCCGCGGACGGCAAGGCCCTGGCTGTGACCGTGGAGGACAAGTTACATGGGACGAGCAGCCACTTCACCGCGACGAAACAGTAGACTGCTAACGCGGCGTCCCTCCTGTCTTCTGAGCCATCACGGTTTCCTCCCTCAGTTGATACTTCGTTTTGGGTAGGAAACAGGAATTCGGCCTCGGAATAAGGGTAGCGCAATCCGTATCAAAACTGCCCGAGCGTGCAATACCGTCATTTTTAGAGGGGAAGATTTGGCTGGGGCGGAAGGATTCGAAAATGAACCCTTAATGCACAAAGACTCTCCGAAATCGCTAAACTCCAGCGTTCCCAACGACTTAGGCCGCCCCACGCCCTAAGCGAAAGGGAGCGCTCTTATCTAATCGGTATTAAAGCGTAGTTCAAAACGCAAACGCAGTGCAACCCAATCGTCCGTGCTACGGGGCTACAGCCCTAACAACCATTTTCAAATGCCTGAGAGAAATAGCGGGCGTAAGCCGGAATAATGGAGCCATTTCCCGCTGCGCATATCGGGGAGGTTCACGTCTAGCTGTCAAGCTAAGTGGTCATGGCGGCAGGTCGCAGGTCGCGAGAGAATGGTTGGCGTTCAAGAATCATTACATCCTTTTCGGGAGACAGGAGACAGCAGAGAGCCGTCGCATTGGATTGCATTGGCGTAGAAGCGAAGTCGGCCAGTTGTCTCGTTCAGGTCAAACCGCACGCATGAGGATGGTATTGGAGTCGGTCCATACCCTAGCGTACTAAGATGACCCGCTTAGACCGCCTAATAATAGATTCGCTTAAGGATATTCACTAAGAATCGGCAGGTTCCTTTCAACGAGTTGTGCGAACGACTTTACCTGCGAGGGCGTAACGTGAGGGTTCAAAACCGCTTTTGTATTGTCCTTGATCCGGCCTGGGCTCCTCGCAGAAAACAGTAGGAGCCCATTAGGGTTTGCGCCAACAGAGAAATTCAACAATAGCGCTGCCAGTGTTCTCTCATCGGAACAATCCAAATCAAGCCCTGCCGACCACTCCTTCGCTCTGCTATTGTTGGCCTTAAAAAATGACGAGAGGGATCTATACGCGCCCGCCAGTGACCCGTGCGTAATAACCACCTTGTGTGGCGACTGCGACGGCAGCTTATCTCGATTACGCGTGATTACGCTGTCCTGAAATTGGATGACTCCACAGAGGTCCGGCTCACAATCCAGGGCCCGTAGCACATTTTCGATGCTTGTTCCGAGACCAAAGTAGCGAATCTTACCCGCTTTAACAGCCTGCACCAGAAAGGCAATCAACTCGCCAGAAGAATGACTTCCGGCGACATAGTCGTGCAATAAATAAAAATCGATATAGTCCGTCCGAAGTTCCCGAAGGCTGGTTTCCAAGTTCCTGTTGGCATCCGCCACGCTGAATGCATTCCCCTTGACAAGAGCTGAAGCGCGCTGCTGTGCCAACTTACGCGCGGAGGGCACAAAGCGCAAAATCCGTCGACCGACTCCCAAGGCGAGTCGCAGAGCGTTTGTGCGGCGCGGCGGCTCGATACCGAATTTCGTCGTGACGGTTATCTGTGCGCGGCAGGATTTAATGAAGGTCCCGAGTATGCCCTCTGTTTCACCGTACCCGTAGTAACGCGCCACGTCGAAGTGACGGATGCCGGCGTCAAACGCGGTCTCTAATAATCGAATCGCATTCTTGCGGCCAACGCTCGTAAGACTGCTGCACCCGAAACCTATACTAGGCAAGTCCCTCTTAATACCTTCCATCTCTGTGTTTCACCTAAGTCTCCAGGAGACCCCGCTATTGCAAGAGCTCTTCCGTCGAAAATTTCATAGGCTTGGCAACCGCCAGCAAATTTTTAAGTCTGTCCGCAACCCTTATACAAAGCGCCAGTGTTGTCAATGTAGGATATGCGGAACCACTGCTCGGGAACACGGAGCTGCTTGCAATGTATAAGTTTTGTATACCGTGCACTTGGCAGTTTGAATCCACCACACCGAGTTTGTCACTCTCATGCATTCGCGTAGTTCCCATGTGATGATTATTGTCGGTGGCCAATTTCACCCACGCCTTTTCATCTTCAAGAAGCGCGGCCTGTTTAAGATCATAGCTGCCCACTCTAAGCCGCTCTAACTCACTCGCGACAGTCCTGACGTATTCAGACGCAGTACGTCGCTCAAGTTCTCCTATCCGCCAATCAATCCGGGCTCGGCGAATTCCTAATTGGTCTGGGACTTGACTCAAAGTTATTCGACTATCTGGGTTTGGCGACATTTCGCATAATGCCGCGAGAAAAACCCGACCGCGCTTGGGAGTTCCGGCTCTTTTTTGAAAATAGTAGCGATACACTATACCGAGCAGTTCACCGGGATCGGCCAAAGAATTGCCGAGTAAATGTCGAAGCTCCCGAAGAGGGGGAAGCGTCTTACCTCTCACAGCTCTAAAAAGAGTCTTCGCGGCAGCAACCGAGGAATCGGATTCCATCCAGAAAATAACTGTTCCATGAATACGCATAAGCTTTTTTTCGGCCTGGAGTTGATTGCCAAGGGAAATCAGCGGAGCATACTTCCGACCGCGAATAAAGAACGATTCGCACGAATTCTGCAGGCGTTTACGGTTCGTCGTGACAATATCGTCATACCATATATGAATGTGGTCCTGGAAATAACGACCCACCAAATCATGTTTGTTGCCAACGCCATTCCGATCGATACTGTCGGAAGCCAACAAGATTCGTGCGCTTTCAATTCCTCCACAACAAATGATATAGAACCGGGCTCTCGCTGTTGCTCTTTTCCCCGAAAGGGTTTTGATCTCGACCCGCTCAACGGTTGTAGCTGCTTGGTTTGTAACTAATTCGGTTACATTGGCGTGCAAAATCACAGAAATATTACGCGCTTCTCTTAGCTCTTTACGGTATGTCGTTCCAAAATTGGGAGACGGACTCCACCGAGAACACTCTACGTAGAGCTTGTCTGGATCGAAGGCAAGGGGTTCTATTCCGGCGCGAGCACAAAGAGCCTGGTACGGGATGTTTGGACCTAGTTGAAGCACTCGCTCGGCTCGGTCATAGTACGGTTCAATGTCTTGCAGGGAAATGGGCCATCCGCTATTTGGCACCCAACTTCTTCTTTGGAAATCGAAGGCATTTAAGCGCAGGTTTTGCCCTCCCCACGCTGTCGTAGATCCACCAAAAGCCCTAACTCGTCCTTTTTCGATACCCGCGTGCGGCAGTCCGACCACTTCGCTCTCATTCAGCTGCTGGATCGCGGTCTCATTGTTGAGGCCACCGCCCTCCAGGACCACAACTGACAAATGGCTGCCCAGAAATTCTCTTGCGACAGTTATCCCCGCCGCCCCAGCACCAATGATGCAAATGTCGGCTCTGACGCAAGCCCCGGCGTCGAACTCATGCAAGTCTTTGATCATCTAGTCGTGTCTTTACTTTCTTCTAGAGCGGCCGACTGGCGATGCGATTCTCAGCGTAACACATCATATATAATTCAGTTTTTAGGCACAGCACTGTATGCTTCCGGCGGCCTCGTTCCCAAACCAACTGAGGGCAGTTTCGAAACCTACTACCTCCCAGCCCCGCGATGCAGTAACGGGTGAATAACAATGCCCCCTCGAAGTTGACCCACGTTGATGCGGTTCGCAGCACCCTGGTTCCAGCGAACCGGCCGTACTTGATGCAAAATCGGCGAATGAATCGAATGCGTTTGTTTTGATTGCAAAACATCTCTTAGCAGTTCACTATTTGGCTAATAAACGGGCCATGCCTCTCGTTCGTCCCGACCAGGAGGCGTCATGGAACTCGACGAAAAACTCAAACTCGACTATGAACGAGTGAATGATTACTGGAAAACGTTAGCGGACATTCGGTTTCGCTTGCTGGCAATCGTACCTGCATTAGGCGGCGCCGGACTCGGCGCCACTCTCGCTGCAAAACTGGCCGGAGCGCAACTCTTTGCAGTAGGTCTCCTCGGGTTCCTGGCTACGTTTGGAATCATCATGTACGACCAGCGCAATTCGCAGCTCTACAACGACGCCACGGCGAGAGCAAAATGGCTAGAGAGGCAACTAGGTTTCAAGCCGCATGCTCAAGAGGTTTGGAAGGCGGAAGTTGGCGGCCTGTTTACCCAACGTCCCGGTCGTTCGCTACGAATGTTTGGGATTACGCTATGGCATGACCGGGCGCTGAGTATAATTTATGGCGCCTCTCTTGCCGCATGGGCCTTTCTCGCCGTGCGAGGAGTGCTGACATCCGCCTTGTTCGTCACGTCGCCAAATAGCCCAAATGGCGTCGTACATCCTGATCGTTACAGTTTGATCGTTGCAGCTCTCGTAGGGTTCGCAGCCTATCAGCAACTGATTAAGAGTGAGGCAAAGCCAAAGGCAGAATCAGACAAAAGGCCTGCGGGAACAGCGCAAAGTTGACCAGGGCGCGACGGCCCGGAGACTTTTGCCAGATTGGAGGGGTCAGAGTCGTCCTCGGTCGAGAAACTTCTTGTGCCGTTCATTTTGGTCGCGCTGCCATGAGTGTGAATAGTGTATCGGAGTTAGCGTTCAATCGAGATGCAATTACCGAGTCGAGCTGGGGAGCGGTCCAAAAAAAACTTTTGATTACGAACGTCGGAGTGCACCAACAATGTCGGCTTTTGTGATTCCGCACACAAATGACGTGCATTGGATAGGCTCATTCGCTCGGGAATATAAGAGCCATCACGAGAATAAGTCGATTCAGAACTTTTCAACTGCACTCGAAAGATTATCCCGGTAGTTTTTCCAGCATGAAAAACCTCTACGTCAAAATCGATCCCGTAATCAGACTGTATTTCTTCCACCGTCCATCCAAGTTTTGCGAATGCCGCGCGTTAGAGATAGTGCGTCGAAGGGAAACATCTGAAATTTACGGGTATTGGAATCGGTATTAAATCAGCCAACGCCAAATTTCGCAGCGATTCTAGGAAGGGAATTTGGCTGGGGCGGAAGGATTCGAACCTTCACCGTCCTCATTAACAGTGAGGTGTCCTACCAGTTGGACCACGCCCCAGCGGGCGATCGCGGGCAACGGGTTAGCCGCCGCGAACTGAAGTTGTCTTCGCGGAAAAACGGGCGCGAAGTATCTCTCTAAGATAACACGGGGCAGACACCCGGCCCAACGGCGCGATCGATAATTTATTAAAAACATTGAATCAGTCTCGGTATAAGGAGCATCAAAAATTCCGAAGCGCGGGGGTTTCGCGTGTTCCGAAATGAACGGAAGAAATGAATCCCACGAAGAAAAATAAAGATTAAATGAATTGCGGCGCGGAGTTGCAATTCGAAAAGAATTGTAAGAGACTGGCGAGTCACATTTGACCCGAGCAAGCGCTGACTCGGTGACTGTGGGTGGATTCTCCTGTGCCCGCTCCCTTATGGAGACCCCGCCGCAGCGCAACGCAAACATGGCCCAGATTTTTCACCGCAGCACGAATTTTATCGCCAGGTTTAGTCTGTTTGCAGGAATATTCCTGGCCGGTCTTGCCCTGACAGGAGTACTGGGGCTCGCGCGTTCGCCGTATTTCACGCGGCAGAACGTGACACGGTCCCAGCCTGTGCAGTTCAGCCACAAACATCATGTGGGCGATGACGGGATCGATTGCCGATACTGTCACACGTCGGTGGAAACTTCCGCGACGGCGGGCATTCCCCAGACTAAGACTTGCATGAGCTGTCATTCGGTTCTCTTCAACAATGTCGGATACCTCGAGCCCATCCGGGAAAGTTATCGAACGGACACTTCGATTGCGTGGGTGAAAGTGCACCGGCTGGCTGACTACGTGTATTTCAATCACAGCATTCACGTGAGTAAGGGTGTTGGTTGTTCAACGTGCCACGGGCGCGTGGACCAGATGCCGCTGATGTTTCAGGCGAATACTTTATTGATGCAGTGGTGCTTGGATTGCCATCGGAACACCGAAAAGGCACTGCGGCCATTGGATAAGGTTTACGACATGGCCTGGCAACCCGCGGCAAATCAAGCTGAAATCGGCAGGCAATACAAGGCGGAACGCAATATCCGGAACACGAGCGAGCTGACAAGCTGCTCGACGTGTCATCGTTGATGGATGGTATGAGCGATCACGAACACAGTAGCTCAGGGCTTCTGAAACCCGAACCCTCAGGGTTTGTGACAGAAACGCCCAAACCCGACCCCGACGTGGACAATCACCCGCCGAATGCGGAAGAGCGCGAGTTGCGGGAGTATCCGCTGGATTTAGCAGCGGTGCGCACAAAACTGGCAGACAAGCAGGGCAAACAATACTGGCGGACTCTCGAAGAGCTTTCCGACGACCCGCACTTTTCGGATCTGCTGCACCGCGAATTCCCGCGCGCGGCTTCGGAATGGGATGAATCAGTTGACCGCCGCGATTTCTTGAAATTGATGGGGGCTTCGCTGGCGCTGGCTGGAATGGCGGGATGCGGCAAGCCTTCGGAACAATTCATTGTTCCTTACGTGAAGCAACCGGAAGGACTGGTGCTGGGCAAGCCGCAGCACTATGCGACGGTGATGCCGTTGGGCGGCGATGCGCTGGGCTTACTGGTGGAGAGCCACGAAGGACGTCCGACGAAAATTGAAGGAAATCCGGAACATCCATCGAGCCTTGGCGCGACAGACGTGTTCGCACAGGCCGCGGTGCTCGATTTGTATGATCCGGACCGTTCGAAGACGCCGGTGTATCTGGGTGAACTGAGTACGTGGGAAACGTTCCAATCGGCGGCGCAGGGGCTTGCGACTTCGCAGAAAGCAGTAAGCGGCGCGGGACTGAGGATTTTGACGGGAACGATTATTTCGCCAACGCTGACAGCGCAAATCGAAGCAGTGCAGAAACTTTATCCGCAGGCAAAGTGGCATCAGTGGGAGCCGGCGGTCAGCGATGGAGCGCGCGAAGGCGCGAAACTGGCGTTCGGGCGCATGGTGAACACAGTTTATCGGCTGGACAAGGCAGATGTGATCGTTTCATTGGACGCGGATTTCATGACCAGCGGGCCGGGGCATGTCCGTTACATGAAAGATTTTTATCGCCGGCGTAATTTGACTGGCCCGAATGACGAGATGAACCGGTTGTACGTGGTTGAGCCGACACCGACGGTTACCGGCGCTGCTGCGGACAATCATTTGCCGCTTCGTTCGAGTGATGTGGAATTGTTTGCGCGTGCGCTTGCGGCGAAGGTCGGTGTCGGCGGTTCGGCGACGGCTCCAGCAAATGCCGCGAAGTTTTTGGATGCGCTAGCGGCGGATTTGACGAAGCATCGCGGCGCGGGTTTGGTGGTTGCGGGCGAACAACAATCGGCGGAAGTACATGCCCTGGCGCACGCGATGAATCAGGCGCTTGGAAATGCCGGAGCGACGGTGTACTACACCGAGCCGGTGGAAGCGAATCCGGTGAATCATACGGAGTCGCTGCGTGACCTTTCAGCGGACATGGCGAAGGGCAAAGTGGATTTGCTGCTGATTTTGGGCGGCAATCCCGTGTATGACGCGCCACACGATTGGGATTTCGTGTCGAAGTTGAAAAAAGTCAGCACGATTGTGCACTTGGGATCTCACTACAACGAGACCGCCGAATATGCGCAATGGCACATTCCGGAAGCGCACTTCCTCGAAATGTGGGGCGATGCGAGATCGTTTGACGGAACATACAGCGTGATTCAGCCGCTGATTGCGCCGTTGTATCGCGCGCATTCCGCATTCGAAGTGCTGGCCGCGTTTACGGACAAGGCCGGGGTTACGGTGTACGACGCGATTCGCGAGCGGATGAAGAGCATGCCCGGCGGCGGGGATGCGGATAAGTTCTGGCGGAAGTCGCTGAACGATGGCTTCGTGGCGGGCTCCGCGCTTGTTCCGCTGAATATAAGCGCGAAGGTGAATGTGGAGAGCTTGCGTCCGGTGAAAGCCGCGAGTGACTTGGAATTCGTGTTCCGGCCTGATCCGACAGTGTATGACGGGCGGTTTGCCAACAACGGCTGGCTGCAGGAACTAGCGAAGCCGATCAGCAAGATTACCTGGGACAACGCGGCGCTGATGAGTCCGGCGACGGCAGAAAAGCTGGGTGTGACGCACAAAATCATGTCACGTGGCGGCGAGCACGGGCAGGTGCGCTCGGCTGTGGTGAACATCGAACTCTCGAACAGCAAGGTGACGGCGGCGGCTTGGGTAATGCCGGGCCAGGCGGATGGAGTGGTGGTTCTTCCGCTGGGATATGGAAGGAAAAAGGCTGGGTACACTGGCACGAACAAGGGCTTTAATGCGTATGCAGTGCGGACTTCAGATGCGCTGTGGACGGCGAGCGGCGGCAAAATAACGGTAACGAGCGACGATTATCCGGTCGCTTGCACGCAATATCACCACAACGTGGAAGGCCGCAAGATTTTGAGTACGGCGACGCTCGAGGAATACAAGAAGAATCCCGGTTTCGCGCACGAGCACGACGAAACCCCGCCAAGAGATTTGACCCTCTACAAGGATTACGAGAAGGACTACCCGCAGCTGAAGTTTTATCAGGGCTACAAGTGGGCGATGGCCATTGATACGACGAAGTGCAATGGCTGCAACGCGTGCGTGGTGGCTTGCCAGAGTGAAAACAATATCCCCGTGGTGGGCAAGGATCAGGTGATGCGCGGGCGCGAAATGCACTGGATCCGCATCGACCGCTACTACGACACTGGCTTGAAAACGCAGGAAGACACGCCAGCGGAGATTCCGGCGCTGGCAAATCCGCAGACCTTCTTTCAGCCAGTGCCTTGCCAGCAGTGCGAGAACGCCCCGTGCGAGCAGGTTTGTCCGGTAGGAGCGACGGTGCACAGCGCGGAAGGCCTGAATGACATGGTCTACAACCGCTGCATCGGCACGAGATATTGTTCGAACAACTGCCCGTATAAAGTGCGGCGATTCAATTTCCTGCGCTTCCAGGATTGGGAAACGCCTTCACTAAAGCTGATGCGGAATCCGGAAGTGACCATCCGCAGCCGAGGCGTGATGGAAAAGTGCACGTACTGCGTGCAGCGCATCAACAATGTGCGAATTACGGCGGAAAAAGAAGGCGAGAATGGCGCGAGCCGTGGTATCCGCGACGGCGAAATCGTCACCGCTTGCGAACAAGCGTGCCCATCGGAAGCAATTGTATTTGGTGACGCCAACAATCCGAATAGCCGCGTTTCGAAACTCCGAGCGCAACAGCGGAACTACAATTTGCTGGGCGAGTTGAATGCGCGCCCGCGGACGACTTACCTTGGCGCCGTGCGCAATCCGCATCCGGATCTTGCGGGCCCGGAAAAGAAGGAACCGGCATGAGCGCGGGAGACACACCTGTGAACTCGCCGGAAATTCAGCGGCTCGCGCGTGTGATTGAGCCTGGGCATAGCTACGCCACGGTAACGGACAAGATCGCGTCAATCGTCTTGACGCGGCCGACTTCGATTGGCTGGCTGGCGGGATTCAGCATTGCATTCACGCTGATGATGGTGCTGGTGGGCTCAATCGCGTGGCTGATCGCAAAGGGCGTCGGAATTTGGGGCATCAACATACCCATTGGCTGGGGCTTCGCGATTGTCAACTTTGTCTGGTGGATCGGTATCGGCCACGCGGGAACGTTGATTTCGGCGATTTTGTTCCTGTTGAATCAGCAGTGGCGTACCTCGATTAACAGATTCGCAGAAGCGATGACGCTGTTTGCTGTTGCGTGCGCGGGCATTTTTCCCCTGATCCACACTGGCCGCCCATGGATGGCGTATTACATGTTCCCGTATCCAAGCACGATGGGAATCTGGCCACAGTTTCGCAGCCCGCTGATCTGGGACGTGTTCGCGGTATCGACGTACGGCACGGTTTCGGCGTTGTTCTGGTTTGTAGGACTGATTCCTGACCTGGCGACGTTGCGCGACCGTGCGACGAACAAGGCCGCACAGATTATTTATGGAATGCTGGCGATGGGCTGGCGCGGGTCGGCCCGGCACTGGCATCGCTACCAGTCAGCGTATTTGCTGCTGGCCGGGTTGGCAACGCCGCTGGTGTTGTCCGTTCATAGCGTCATAAGCTTCGACTTTTCGATTGCCATCGTTCCCGGATGGCACACCACGATTTTCCCACCGTACTTCGTCGCGGGCGCGATTTATTCCGGGTTTGCGATGGTGCTGACGATTGCGATTCCGCTGCGCAAGGCGTACGACCTGGAAGACTTCATCACCATGCGTCATTTGGAGAACATGGCCAAGGTGATGCTCGCGACGGGATTGATTGTCGCCTACGGCTACTTCTTCGAATTCTTCATGTCGCTCTACAGCGGTAACAAATTTGACGTTTTTCTGGTGCAGCAGCGATTGCATGGGCCGTACTCGTCATACTACTACGCGCTGATTTTGTGCAACATCCTGACGCCGCAAGTTCTGTGGTTCCAAAAAATGCGCACGAACGTTGCGGTGCTTTTCGTGATGTCGCTGGTGATCAACCTAGGCATGTGGCTGGAACGTTTCGTGATCGTGGTTATCAGTTTGACTCGCGATTTTATGCCGAGCGCGTGGGGAAGGTACCAGCCGACGTTCTGGGACTGGAGCACGTTCATCGGAACCCTTGGCTTGTTCGTATCCTTGCTTTTCCTGTTCGTGCGCGCGCTGCCGGCGATTTCGATTGCTGAAATGCGTGAACTTGTACACACGTCCGAGGATCACGAATGAACCTTCCGCACCCAGAACTCTATGGACTGCTGGGCGAATTCGACTCGCCGGAACGGCTGATGGACGCCGCAAAAAAAGTTCGTGAAGCGGGCTACCGCCGCATCGATGCATTTGTGCCGTTCCCTGTGGAAGGTCTTTCGCAGGCGCTTGGGCTCGGGCGGAAGCACGACCTTGTGCCGCTGCTGACGCTGGCCGGGGGACTTGGCGGCGGCTTGACGGGATTTTTCTTCCAGCTCTGGGCTAACATGTCGTCGTATCCGATGAACATTGCTGGCCGTCCGCTGAACAGCTGGCCTGCGTTCATCCCGGTGACATTCGAACTGACCGTGCTCGGCGCGTCACTCTTCGCGGTGTTTGGTATGTTGGCGCTGAACAAGCTGCCGCAGCCGCATCACCCGTTGTTTAACGTGGAACGGTTCAAGCGGGCGTCGAACGACAAATTCTTTTTGTGTATTGAGGCGCATGATCCGAAGTTTCATCTGAAAGAGACCGCGCGATTGCTTCAGAGCGTCAATGCTCAACACGTGACGGAGGTGCGCGATGAGGACTAGCGCATCGCTGTTCATTGGTGCGGCCTTGTGCGCGATTGCGCTGTCGGGATGCGATATGGCGATACGCCAGGACATGGCGGATCAGCCGAAAAATCGCCCGCAGTCCCCGAGCAACTTTTTTTCCGATGGCCGGTCAGAACGGCCACTGATTGAAAACACTGTGGCGCACGGCGCGATTAGCAACGACGTTTACAATGTTTCGAAAGATTACGCGGGATTCCCGCTGCGCGTGGACGATAAGCTTCTGGAGCGCGGCGAGGATCGTTACAAAGTATTTTGTACCCCGTGCCACGGGTTGCAGGGAGACGGAAACGGCATGGCGGCGGCGCGGGGCATGAAGCATCCGCCGAGCTATCACATTGACAGGCTGCGGCAGGCCCCGAACGGGTATTTTTATGATGTGATGACCAACGGTTTTGGCGCGATGTACAGCTATTCGGAGCGGATTGTGCCGCGAGATCGCTGGGCGATCATCGCGTATGTGCGTGCGCTGCAATTGAGCCGCAATGCCAAGGTGAGCGACCTGCCGGAGAACCTGCGGCAGAAGCTGGCGAATAGCGGAGAATCTTCAGGGAGAGTGAAAGAATGAGCGCGCAGGAATACAAAGCGCCGGAGAGCGTTGGGCGACTGGAAAAGCGCGCGCTGGTGGTGGGTGTGCTGGGGCTGGTGGTATCCATCGTCGGATGGATTACAAAGCCTGAAGATTTTTTTCGGTCGTACCTTGTTGCGTTTTTGTTCGTGCTGGGATTGTCGCTCGGCTCACTCGGCCTGTTGATGCTGCAGCATTTAACGGGTGGACAATGGGGAATCTTGATCCGGCGGCCGCTTGAATCTGCAACGCGTGTGCTGTGGCTGGTTTTTGCGTTTTTTCTGCCTATCCCGCTTTTTGGAATGAAATTTCTGTATGCGGCGTGGCTGGACGCACCAAAAACAGGTGAAGGTGCCTTGTCCCATTTGCAACAGAGTTATTTGACGCGGGGGGGCTTTGTTTTTCGCGGATTCGTATACTTCGCGATTTGGCTGGCGCTCATGCTGCTGTTCAACGCCATGTCCAGACAGCAAGACGTTGACCGAGAGGATCGCGCGCTGCGGCGCAGGCTGAAGTTCTTCGCAGGGCCGGGAATCATTCTTTACATATTCGCGATGACGTTTGCCGCGATTGACTGGTCGATGTCGCTTTCCCCTCACTGGGCGTCGACGATTTACGGGTTCTTGTTTGTCGCGGGACAGGCAATTTCGGCGATGTCGTTGATGATTATCATGGTCATTCTATTTTCACATGCCGAACCTTTTGCCCACATCATCCAAAAAAGGCATCTGCACGACCTCGGGAAACTGTTGTTCGCGTTCAACATGCTGTGGGCGTATTTCTCGTTTTCGCAGCTGCTGATCATCTGGTCCGGCAACCAGCCGGAAGAAATTACGTTTTACAGGTCGCGGCTCTTCGGCGGATGGGGCGCAGTTGCCGCGTTGGTGCTCGTGCTGCATTTCTTCATCCCGTTTTTCGCGTTGTTGTCGCGTGACTTGAAACGCAATCAGGCGGTTCTGCCCAAGATTGCGATGTGGCTGATTGCAATGCGGTGCCTGGATCTTTTTTGGCTGACGCGCCCGGAATTCACTTCGCGCGCGCTGCCGACGCTGTGGGATTTCGCCGCGGTCCTTGCGCTGGGCGGAATCTGGCTCTGGTTTTTCGCCGTGCAGCTGAAGCAGCAGCCGCTGCTGCCGCTCGGCGAACCGAAACTCGCGGAGGCTATTGCGAATCATGAGCACTAAGACTCACGAGACCGGCCATGGCAACGGCGACGCGCCGTTCCACAAGAGTGTCACGTTCGAACCGCGCGATATCAATGTAGCGACTGTCGTGAAACAGCTGATCTATCTGGCTGTCACGATCGTGATAGCGCTTTTGATTTGCAGCCCGATCCTAAAGGTGTTGACGAACGTAGCCGCCGAAAGTGATACGCCGATGGCGCCGGTTCGCGCGCAGATGAGCCAGGCGGATCGCGAGAAGAAGGCCCTTCCGCCGGAGCCGCGTTTGCAAGGCGTGCCGGGCCACGTAACGGACCCGCAGCAGGATTTGCGCGATAAAATTGCCGCGGACACAGAGGCGAACGAAGCCATCGGCTGGGTAGACAAGGCGAATGGCATTGCAAAGATTCCGGTGAAAGACGCAATGAAGATCATTGCGGAAAAGGCCGGAGCCGCACCGTCGGGTGGCACGGAGAAAAAGAAGTAGCGATTATGGGCAAATTGCGTGCTATTTGCGCTGTTGGAGCGCTGCTTGTTGCGGCCGCGCAGATATTTGCCCAGACGGTGCCGGACAATGTCGGTCAACCTTCGTCGAACATGCCGGTGATTTTAAAGAACGTGGCGTTCCGTCCGGAGTTGAACGGGCAAGTGCCGCTAGACACTGCCTTCAGGGACGAAAGCGGGAAGAGTGTTCAACTGGGACAATATTTTCACCAGCAGAAGCCGGTACTGCTCGCGTTTGTGTATTACGGGTGCCCAATGCTCTGCACGCAACTCGAGCAGGGCGTAGTCGGCTCGTTGCGCATGCTGTCCTTTAATCCCGGTCGCGATTATGAAGTTGTTTTTGTGAGCTTTGACGAGCGCGATACGCCGGAAATGGCGGCGGCGAAGAAGAACACCGCGATGGATCACTTCCGTCGCAAGGAAACGGCCGCAGGGTGGCATTTCCTGACCGGGTCGAAAGAATCGATCGCGGCAGTTACGAATTCAGCGAATTTTCATTTCAATTTTGACGCGAAGAACAATCTTTTCGCGCACGCCAGCGGGATCATGCTGCTGACTCCCGAGGGCCGGATTTCGCGCTACTTTTATGGGGTGGAATTCCCGGGCCGCGACCTGCGGCTGGGGCTGGTTGACGCTTCGCAGGGGAAAATTGGAACCCCGGTCGACAAGATGCTGCTGTTCTGCTTTCAGTATGATCCCTCGACGGCGCGGTACAGCGCGACAATTTTGGGAATCATGCGCGTGCTGGCGCTGATGACAATCGCTGGATTGCTGTTGATGATCGTGATTTATCGCCAGCGTGACAAGCGCGCGGCCAGACGGAATTTGAGCCACCAAGGAGCGGACTGATCGTGCAGTCGCA